>Ga0068864_100004233_pt1 | contig 11810 bp, 6 predicted proteins | sample KBSSwiS72_FD_66586 | JGI IMG/M metagenome (GOLD analysis project Ga0068864, IMG submission 66586) | Switchgrass rhizosphere microbial communities from Kellogg Biological Station, Michigan, USA - KBS Switchgrass S7-2 | ecosystem: Host-associated > Plants > Roots > Rhizosphere > Soil ...
ACGCGCATGAGAGGCATCTACGCGTGACCGAAAAAACATAATCAGAAAGCCGCTAAGTCGTGAAAAAGGCTTGATTTCCGTTTTAAGGTAGAGTATGGTCTGGCATGATTTACGACTCGGACCAGCGTTAAGATTTCTCAATATTTACGCGATGGTTTAAGGTACGAAATCGTTGACAAGGGGATGTTCATTTCCTATAAGAAATGAATTCAGTTCAGGTAGCCACTCGGGAATAGTAATTGGTCTAACAGAGTACTGTGATTTGCCGAAGTTTTCTGTTTAGACCGCGGTCCGAGCGTCGCCGATGGACCATGCTGGTCCATCCGGTTCAGCCGAATTGACAGTTGTGTAGTTGGGGCCTCCGCGGGAGAAGGGTGTTGGTACTTGTTCCGTTCTGGCGGCACTATTACGAATTCTTATTACTCATTTCGCAGGAGGAATGCGATGAGACTCGCACATAGAGCGCTTATAGCTGCGCTCGTATCGTTGGTGCTGTGTGCCGCAGTATCAGCACAGACTTTGCGGTCGCCAAACGACCCACGCAATCAGTCTCCAGCAGTAGGTACCGGTGGTCCAGAAGGTGGTCCAACCGGCCTTTTTACTATTTACGACGGTTCGACGCTGCGCCGCGGGGAGTTCACGTTCAGTATTGCTTACAGCAACTACGATCGTGATCCGGGCAACGTCGATATCACCGACGTGCCGTTGAGCTTCAACGTAGGTGTAAACGATCATCTTGAGCTCTTCTTCAAAACAAATGGCTGGCGCGGGATCAAAGTTAATAATCCGCTGAATCTTTCCAGCTTTTATCTTCCAAACTCTCAACTGTTCTGCGGTGCAACGTTGTGCAGTGGCCCAGCCATCGTGCTGGCGCCGTCTGGACCAAACGTAGGCACGATCGCAGGCACAGCCCTGTTCCGGCCGTTGAACAATCAGCCGTTCGTTCAGTTCCCGTTCACCGGTGGTTCGGCGGGAACGTTCCGTCAGGGACCAGGTCAGGGCCAGTTTGGATTCCCGGGCTTCAACGCGCAGCTCGGACCGCCGGTGGTCCAACCGAACAGTGGCACCTTTGGTCCAGCCGACAACTTCCCGGGTGTGGGTTCGCCGGTAGGCGGCATCCTTCCGGGTGTCGTGCTCGCGACCACTACGCTTCCAGCGACGGCATTGAATCTGCCGATCACTGTGCCGTTGACGTTCACGGTTGCTCCGGCTTACCTGCCCGACGCGCCGTTTGTGAATCGGCTGTTCGGCGAGAGCAACTTTACCAACATGGTATTCGGCGCCAAGATTCGCTTTACCGGACCGAATAACCCGCTCGGAGTCGCTCTCATCCCCTTCTATCGCTGGTGGATGGATAAAGCTGACGATTTCTCAGGGTTCAATCAAATGCAGCGTGGCGCTGGCCCAGGCGGCGACATCGGCGACTTTGGTTTGATCGGTGTGGTTGATGGACGCCTCGGCAAACACGTGAACGTCTCCGCTAACGGCGGATACATCCTCAACAGCAACCCGAAGGGTGCTGGTGGTGATTTCGTGTTGTTGGATCGTCCGGATGAACTGCTCGCAGGCGTCGGCTTGGACTTCCCGATTAACGAGCACTTCCAGCCAGTTGCAGAAGTCAGATCGACGACTTACGTGGGCGGCCACACGCCAAACGCGTTTAATAACAATCCGGTTGATGTGATTGGTGGTATCAAGATTTATCCGCGTCGCTGGTTCGGTATCGGCCTCGCTTATCGCCGCCACCTGAACCAACAGGATATGGATCACTTCAACCCGGCGGACTTCACCATTCCGATTCAGCAGGTCACGAATGTGAATGTGATTGGAAGAGGTTTGGTAGTTGTTCCGGGTACTTCGAGACCAGTAACTTCGCAAGGGTTCCCGATTGGGTTCCTCTGGTCCGAAGAGCCGAATGGTTTCATCGTGCAGTTCTGGGTTGGACATCGCAACGCCAGAATTCCACCGCATATCAACCAGCCGCCGATTGTGAGTTCAGTGGCGCCGTCAATCAGTGCGATCGTTCGTCCCTGCCCGCCAGGAACGAGTTCGCCGAACTGCTCGCCGACGGACAGCACAGTCACGTTGGTGGCCAATGCGTCTGACCCCGAGAACGATCAGTTGTTGTATACCTGGTCGGTAACCGGCGGTCGCTTGAGTGGCGAAGGTCGTCAGGTAACCTGGGATCTCACCGGCGCCGCCAATGGCAGCTATACCGCAACGGTCGAGGTTAACGACGGCAATCAACACACCGCCAACGGTTCGACAACGGTGACGATTGCTGAGTGCCCGGGATGCGTGAAACCGCCACCGCCATGTCCGGCTGTTTCAGTGAGCTGTCCGAGTGAAGTCGAAGCGAATCAGCCGATCACCTTTACCGCAAGCGTAGCGGGTGACACTGGTGGTGCTACACCGACTTATAACTGGTCAGTATCTGCTGGAACGATCAGCGGCGGTCAGGGAACGTCGAGCATCACGGTTGATACAAATGGCGTCGCGGGTAACGTAACGGCTACAGTCACCATCGGTGGTTTGGACCCGAGCTGCAACGCAACGGCGTCCTGCACGACTGGTGTGAAGCCGGCACCGCAACCGCCGGTCAAGTTTGACGAGTATGGCAACATCCGCTTCAACGATGAGAAGGCCAGACTCGACAACTACGCTATTCAGCTTCAGAACCAGCCCGGATCGACGGGAGTGATCATCGTCTACGGTAGCTGCGAAGGTGAAGCGCAACAGCGTGGTGACCGTGCCAAGGATTACCTCGTCAATACACGCGGAATCGAAGCTGGACGTATCACTGTCATCGACGGTGGTTGCCGTGCAGACCTGACGGTTCAGCTCTGGATCGTGCCGCAAGGCTCAACGCCACCCGCGGCCGATACAGCAGGCGCTATCTCGCCGTGCCCGGCCTGTAAGAAGGGCAAAGCACCGCGACGGCGCCGGGGTGATGACGAATAAACCGGCTTAACCAGGCCACTTCCCAATCGGGCGATGCTGAAAAGTATCGCCCGATTGCTTTTTGTAGCCACGAAAGATCATTAGCCACAAAAAGGCGCAAAAGGCACAAAAGTAATAAACGAGTGGGAGGTATGACTCCTTACTTTCATTTTGTGCCTTTTGCGCCTTTTTGTGGCTAACTGATTTGTACAACTGAGCTTGATTTTCGTGGCATCCTACGGACGGCCCCGAGCTTTTAGATACAAAGTTAGGAAACTGTAATAAACTAGGCGGGCACGGTGAGCGATCCGCTCCTGACCATCGAGGACCCTGGACGAACTAACGATGAAAAGAATTGCTACGCTTCTCCCCCTCGTAATTGCTGTCTTTGCGCTGTTCGCTTTTGCGCTTTCACCTAAGACTAACGTCACGCTGGCGGCTGATGGCAGCGCCGATCCCGCACTCTATTCGAACGATTGGCGTAATACCGGCCCTCCGGGAGGAGACGTTCGCGGTTTGGTAGTCGATCCATCCAATCCCGATCGCTTCTATTTCGGAACGCTGGACGGTCAGATCTATACCTCCGCTGACGGAGGTAAACGTTGGCAACTGCTTTATAACTTCGGCAAACCGAGGCTCTTCGTCGACCACATCATTGTCGATCCGCGCAACCCCCGCGTGCTGTACGTCGGCGCGCATCGTCACAATCAGCCCGGAGGTTTCTTCAAGTCCACTGACGGCGGCGTCACCTGGCGCGAAAGTTCGCAGTTGAAGAATGAAGCACTGCACTCGCTCGCCCAGTCGGAATCGGATCCGAACACTTTGATTGCCGGCACGTTCACCGGAATTTTCCGCTCGGACGACGCCGGTGAATCGTGGAAACAGCTTCCGACTCAAAGCACACAAGGACTCATTCACGTCGAGTCTCTGGCAATCGATCCCCGCACTGCAAACACGGTTTATGCGGGCACGTTCTATTTGCCTTACAAATCAACTGACGGCGGACAAAGCTGGAGGTCGATCAAGAACGGCATCATCGATGACTCTGATATCTTCGCCATCGATATCGATCCGCGCGATCCCAATCACATCATTGCCTCCGCATGTAGTGGAATCTACGAGAGCAAGAACGGCGGCGAAGCCTGGCGCAAGGTCCAGGGTATTCCGTCTCAATCGCGCCGCACACGCGCCATTCTGCAGCATCCATCGGTGCCGGGAATGGTTTACGCCGGCACTACGGAAGGTTTCTGGCGCTCTGATAAAGGCGGCGATCCGGACTCATGGATGGTCACCACGTCGCGTCAACTCGAGATCAATTCCATCGCCGTTCATCCTTCACGTCCCGACATGGTTTTCATCGGTACGAATAACTACGGCGTGATGGTTTCGAACGACGGTGGCAAGACGTTCACTCCGACTAACGGCGGCTTCAGCGGACGATTCGCCAACGTGATTCTCGCCGATCGTGAAACACCGAACCGCATCTACGCTTCCACTATCAACACGGCCACTGGCGGCGGCTTCCTGTTTGTCAGTAACGACAACGGCGAGAGCTGGCGTCCATCGATGCGCAGCATGCCTTCGCGTTTGATCACTTACGCGATCCTGCAGGACGCGCGCAACGCAGACGTGATTTACCTCGGCACGAATCTCGGAGTTTATCGTTCGCTCGATCGTGGGGTTTCGTGGTCGCCGGTGTGGGCGGTTGAAAAGAAAGTGCCGGCTGTTAAAAAGACAACCAAACGCCCAGCCCCCGCAGCAGCAAAGCCAACGCGTCGCACCAGCACCGGGCCGGACGACTCGATAATGCAGGCACAGGAAGCACTCAATGCAGCCGGTTATCATCTTGGTGAGCCCGATGGTAAACCTGGACCAGCCACTACTGCGGCGCTAAAGAAATTCCAGACCGATCGACACTTACCCGTCACCGGCAAACTCGATCCGATTACTTTCTCCGCGCTCGGTATCGGCAAATCAGGCGACCCGGAAGCCGGCGGAAGATCTGATCTCATTCTGCCTGATGCCGTTTACGCTCTGGTCCATACCGTCGACCCCGCGACTCAGGAGCCTGCAATTCTGGCCGCTACCAACGCGGGCCTATATCGCAGTGTCGACCCATCGAAGGGCTGGCATAAGCTCTCGTACGGCAGCTTCGATCCGCAGACTACCTGTATCTCAACCAACCTGAAACAGCCCGAAACGATCTGGGTGGGAACCCCGCGATCCGGAGTTCTCATCTCGAATGACAGCGGACAAACGTGGCGGCACGTCAGCGGCGTGTCAAACGATGTCCCCGTCAACGCGATCGCGCAGGACCCGAACCGGCCGGACTACGTCTATGTCGGAACCAAGCAGGCGCTCTACATGTCGCACGATGGCGGCGCGAACTGGAAGGTGCGCGGCGGAAATCTTCCCTTCGGCGATTTCACGAGCATTCTGATCAACCCGCGCAACGGCGACGAAGTCTTTGCCGGCAATGCTTATCAGATCAGTGAAAACGGCGGCGGGGTTTATCGCAGCACGAACGCGGGCTTGTCGTGGGCGCGCATCGATCCGAAAGACGGACGTTTACCGAGCCAGAGGATCTGGGCGCTGGCGTTTGATGCCAACGATCAGAACGTGCTCTTTGTCGGTTCACACTCGGCTGGTGTGTATGTTGTTCCGCGAAACGGAGACTCGCTTTCGACGGCCCAGCAACGATAACCGGTCGCTTCGACAAACCTTATCCACAGATTGCGCAGACTAGTTTTACGTCTGTGTAATCTGTGGATTGCATTTGCGGCCTTCTTTCCTTGACATGCGCTCACGCTGCCGTGTACAGTGCCGCCCTACCCGGTAAAAAGGCGGCGGGTGTTTGTCGGACCAAGCGGGGTAACTACGGCAGGGCGGTAATCGAAACAAATTAGCCTGACATTTCAAATCCAAACGGCTCGCTTCCTCGCCAGCCTTCAACTCCCGACAACGCCAAGGTCAACCAAGCTAACGGCCGCTGTTTGCTGTCTGACAGTCAGCGAGGTCCTGCGCTGATTGTTCCGGCTTGTGAAGCGCGATAAGATCTTGCAACGCGCTGAAAGTTACCGGGCCGACAGGAGTATCAATGTCTAGTGAACAACCCAAGCTGAATAACAGCGAGGTCAACAACAACTCAACCTCCGGCGAGTCAGAGACTGCGCCGCAACAAAACCTTATGGCTTCTCAACCCGCACCAGCAACCACCACCGTAACTGAACCAGATGAATCGGACGAATCACGTGCCGCCGGCGACGTCGACTTCGGACAACTCCTCGATCAGTTTGAACAAGAACAGGCTACGCTCGAAGAAGGTGAAGTAGTTCGCGGCACCGTCGTCGGCTTAAGTGAACGAGGCGTGGTCATCGACTTCGGCTACAAGTCGGAAGGCATCGTCAACCCGGCGGAATTCACCGAGAACGGCCAACTCACAGTCAAAGCCGGCGATGAAGTCGAAGTGCTGGTGAAGAGCATGGAAACGGCCGACGGGCTCCCCGTGCTTTCGCGCGCAGACGCAGTGCGCATGAAAGCGTGGGACGATCTCGAGAAGGCTTACCGCGATGGTTCGAACGTCAAGGGACGTGTCATCGATCGCATCAAGGGCGGCTTGCGCGTCGACATTGATGGCATCGCTGCGTTCCTGCCCGGTTCGCAAGTGGACGTTCGCCCGGTACGCAATCTAGATAGCCTGCGCAACCAGATAATCGAAGCCAAGGTAATCAAGCTCAACCGCAAACGGTCCAACGTCGTGTTGTCGCGCAAAGCGGTGATCGAGCAGGAGAACACCGGCAGAAAAGATCAAACGCTGCAGCAGATCGAAGAGGACATCGTCGTCGAGGGTCAGATCAAGAACCTCACTGACTACGGCGCCTTTGTCGACCTTGGCGGCGTAGACGGATTGCTGCACGTTACCGATATGTCGTGGGGACGACTGCAGAATCCGAACGAGTTGTTCAAAGTGGGCGACAACATTCAAGTCAAAGTGCTTAAGTTTGATCGCGAACGCGAGCGCGTTTCACTGGGCTACAAACAACTGCTTCCCGATCCCTGGTCGAGTGTCGAAGAGCGATTCCCGGTTGGCACGCGCGTCAACGGGCGTGTCGCCAGCGTGGCTGACTACGGTGCTTTCGTAGAACTCGAGAACGGCGTTGAAGGACTAGTCCACGTTTCCGAAATGAGCTGGTCCAAACGCGTCAAGCATCCGAGCAAAGTCGTCAATCCCGGCGACCTGGTTGAAGTGGAAGTGCTGAGCGTCGATCCCAGAGCACGGCGCATCAGTCTTGGCATGAAGCAGGTGCAGGAAAATCCGTGGCAAACGTTGCACGAGCGTTATCAGGTCGGCACGCGCGTTCATGGCCGCGTGCGAAACCTGACGGATTTCGGTGCTTTCATCGAGATTGAAGATGGCGTCGATGGGTTGGTTCACGTGTCAGACATTTCCTGGTCGCGCCGCATCAAGCATCCGAGTGAGGTGCTGAAGAAGGGACAGGAGATCGACGCTGTCATCACCAGCATCGACACCGAAAACCGTCGTTTGTCGCTTTCAATCAAGGATCTCGAACCAAACGCCTGGGAGAAGTTCACCACCGAACACAAACCGGGTGATGTGGTTCATGGGAAAGTGGCCCGCTTTGCCAATTTCGGCGCTTTCGTCGAGTTGGATGACAACCTCGAGGGTCTTTGCCATATTTCGGAGCTTTCCGAAGAGCGTGTAGCTAAACCTGAGGACGTGGTTCAGCTCGGTCAGGAGATGGATTTCAAGATCCTGCGTATCGATCCCGAGACCAAGAAGATTGGTCTTTCCGCCCGCGCCGTCGGCAAGGATGAGCCGATTGTCGATACCAAGATTTACTCCTCCGAAGCAGGCGGCGGCATGGCCTCGCTCGGCGAGCTGGCTGACTTTGGTCTAAAAGCCGAAAGCAGCGACGAGTAATTTCCCTCTATTTTTAGCCACGGATTACACGGATCGATCCGCGTAATCCGTGGCTAAAGTCTTGCCCCACCGATCCGTTTTCTGTTAGTGTACGGATCAACTTAACCTCGCCATTATCAAGACGTTATATTTCAATCAATCGAGGTGATGCATGACAAAAGCAGAACTCGTCGAAGACGTAGCTCGGGCGGCTGAACTCACTAAAAAGGACGCCGAGCGTTTGGTCGAAATTGTTTTTGAAAGCATCATTGAAACCCTGAACCAGGGCGAGAAGATTGAACTGCGTGGTTTCGGTAGTTTTCGCGTGCGCGAGCGCGGGGCCAGGCGCGGGCGAAACCCAAAGACAGGCGATCCCGTCAGCATCCCGGCTAAACGAGTACCCTACTTCAAACCGGGCAAGGAGTTGAAAGAACTCATCAACGACGACAACTCCGCCTCTCACGCGCCGGCGGCAAGCTCGGCCCCACCCCTTGGCGATGACAATCGTCAGCCGCCCATCATCTAAAGCTGCAAACAAGTTGAGGTGCCTGAATGGATAGACTGTGGAGTCCCTGGCGTGCCAGGTACATCGCCTCAGCCGCTGATCCACAGCCGGATGATTGTGTGCTTTGTCTGATCGCGAGCCACCCCGAAGACGATCAGAAGAACTTCGTTTTGCACCGCGCGCAGCACGGATTCGTGCTCTTGAATCTCTATCCATACATCAGCGGCCACTTGCTGATCGTGCCTTACCTGCACACCAGTGAATTTGATTCAGCGCCGAAAGAGATTACGGATGAATTGATGGACTTAACGAAGCAGTCGCAAGCTGCTTTGCGCGAAACCTACGCGCCGGCGGGTTTCAACATGGGCATGAACCTCGGTCGAGTGGCGGGAGCCGGCATCGCCGATCATCTTCACATTCACTTACTGCCACGCTGGTCCGGCGATACAAACTTCATGACGTCAGTGGCTGACACGCGCGTGCTGCCGGAAGATCTGCAAACCACGTACGACAAGCTCAAACCAAAGTTCTTATCGGTGTAATCTGTGGTTAACGTTTGCCTACTTTTCGTGGCAGCGCTTCGTCTTCGACTTCGCCGCCGCGACTGATGGGGACTTCGGATGGTTTGCTGTAGCTGATGCCGCGTTCTTCGCTGTCGAGATTGCCTGCGGGAAGCGGTGGCAGTGGTCCAGTAATCGCCGGTGGATTGAACCCGGGATAATCGATGCGCGCGTGATAGATTGCCGTGAGCGCGCTGATCATTGCCTCTCGTATCGTCGTTAACTCCTGCAACGTCACGTCACACTCGTCGAGTTGGCCGTCGCTGACGATGGCGTCGACGATCTTAATCACAATCGCTCGTATGTTCTCCGGATCGGGACGCGCCAACGAGCGTGCGGCTGCTTCGCACGAATCTGCCAGCATCATGATCGCCGCTTCTTTGAACTGCGGCTTGGGACCCGGATAACGGAAATCGGCTTCGTTTACGTTCTCGTTCGGTTTTGCCTGTGCCTGTGCTTTTCGCAGGAAGTAATGAAGTGTTCTGGTGCCGTGATGTTGCGGAATGAAGTCGGCGATCTTGATCGGCAATCCAATTTCTTTCGCGAGCTTCGCGCCGTAGGTTACGTGACTGGTGATGATCTTCGCGCTCTGGTACGGACGCAGGCGATCGTGTGGGTTGTGGCCCTGCTGGTTTTCGACAAAGTACTCGGGCGCGGCGAGTTTGCCGATATCGTGATAGAGCGCGCCGATGCGAGCCAGCAGCGGGTTGGCTCCAACTGCGCGGCACGCGTCCTCAGCGAGTTGGCCCACCGCATGTGAATGTTGATTCGTTCCGGGAGCACGCAACGCGAGTTGGCCCAGTACGGGAAGATCGGCGTTTGAGAGTTCCAGCAGCTTAACGTCTGTTAGGATGCCGAAAAGCGATTCGTTGATCGGCAAGCCACCAGCCGCGAACACCGCACTCAAGAGGCCGCCGACGATTCCGACGCCCGCCGCCATGAAAAGCGTTCTCAACGTGAGCGGTTGTTCGGAGTAGGCGATCAAAGCGATCGCCATCACCACGTTCACGGCCGCGACGAGCAGCCCCGCGAGGGTAACGGATTGTCGCTCGCGATAGCGTCCGATTCCGTAAATCGCCGCGGAGCACGAGACCACTGCAAACAGCGCTTTGTGCATGCCGCTCGGCGCGAGCATTCCGGCAAACAGCGCCGTGATGATGCCGGTGAGAAACGCGAGTTGCGTATCGACCAGCATCGCTACCAGCAACGCCGCTGCGGCGAAGGGAATGGCGAAGTTCCAGATGACGGGATCGTTGAACGGCGCCTGCATTCGTGCCGCGACGCTTTCACCAAAAGTAAATCCGACTCTCATCAGCGCCGTTTGGACCAGGATCGCCGAGCCAACCAGCGCAAACGCTTTCTGTTTGCTCAAACTGAGGGGACTGCTAATGCTCCGGTGCTCCGCAAACTTCCAGGCGCCCCAATAGACTCCAATCACAACCAACAACAATCCGAAGAAGTTGTGCCACGGCCTGCCTGAATGACCGGCGCTCTTAATGGCCGCGATCTGCGCGAGAATGTTTGTCGTCACAGTGTCGCCTTCGCGGGCGATGACCTGGTTCCGTTTCAGCGAGATCACCACGGGCTGAATCCGGTTCGCTTCCATTTCGCGCGCCGACGCTGTTGCAGCCTGATCCAGTACGACATTTGGACGAATGAGAGGTGTGAGTGCTGACGTCAGTGTGGCTCTTTGTTCCGGCGACCAGCCGGGCAGATTAGCGATGCGCAGTTCGAGCGTGCGGCGCGCCGACGCGAGCGAGGTCATTCTCGTCCTGGGTGCGGGCACGATCATCTGCGACGCGGGGCTGCGAACGTCAATCAGCACGATCTCCTGTTGCAGACGATCCGCTTCGGCATCGTCATAGATATAACCGGCGCCAATCTCTCGCATGATCGAAGCAATGCGTTCGAGTCCGGCATCGTCGAAGCCGTGCGCGATGATGGCCTTGGCTACCGCCGGACCACCCTCGCCATTCCAGATGAAAGACTTCTGTCCCGAGGTTGATTGTTTTTCCAAATCGTCCCAGGCGGAACGAAAGCTTTGGACCGAAGTTTCGGCACGACTCGAGTCAAAGTTAAAAACAGGACGCGTAGATTCTCGCGCTGCGTCCCTGCGTCTTTCAGTTTCAGCCTGGTCCAAGACAGTCAAATCGGCGGGCACGACAATCGAGCGCCCGAGCACGTCGCCGACTTTGTAGTTTTCGTTGAAGCTGGAGGAACGAGTGGTGAGAAGCAGGAGAGTGGTGAGAATAACCAGGACGCTACAACCGATCAGGAATCGCGTCCGCGGTTGAAACACCATCAGCGGGCGGATTGCGTAAGCCACTAGCTTATCGCGCGCCTGGCTAACGGGAGTTTTGAATTTTGGGCGAAGCCCCATAAACGCTCAAAAGGTTTAGCCACAAAAAGGCACATAAGGCGCAAATTTGTGGCCGTACTTTACGCCGCGGACGGCTGGGCCAGGTTGCGGGCGAGCACCGCTCCTGCCTTTTCCAATAAGTGCTCGAGAGTCGCGGGTTTGATGGCGGAGATCACTACGGTTTCACCGCTATCAAGTTGGCGCGCCTCGCGAACAGCCGCTTCCACAGCTTCGGGCTCGAGCAAGTCAGCCTTGTTCAATGCGAGTATCGAGGGAATATCCGATAGCTTCAGCTCCGTCAGAATTCGCTTTACTGACTGCACCTGCTGCACCCAGCGCGGATTCGAAATATCGACCGCATGAATCAGCAGGCGACTGTCGCTGATCTCCTCGAGCGTCGCGCGGAACGCCGATAACAAGTCCGGCGGCAACGCGCGAATAAATCCCACCGTGTCGTTGATGATCACTTCCTGTTCCCGCGGCAGACGCAAGCGGCGCGACGTTGGATCGAGCGTCGCAAACATG
>Ga0068864_100004236_pt1 | contig 11804 bp, 8 predicted proteins | sample KBSSwiS72_FD_66586 | JGI IMG/M metagenome (GOLD analysis project Ga0068864, IMG submission 66586) | Switchgrass rhizosphere microbial communities from Kellogg Biological Station, Michigan, USA - KBS Switchgrass S7-2 | ecosystem: Host-associated > Plants > Roots > Rhizosphere > Soil ...
TCAACATCAGGTTTGACCTGCTCGGTCGCAGCCTTAGCCTCTTCATCCAGCTGCTGGTATTCAGATGTCTCTTTGATCTCGTCTTCCGACTGACGTGACTTCGACTTGATGCTGTCGAGATAACGAGTGTAACGACTCACGAACTCTTTCTGCATGCCCTTCCAGGGACGTTGACCGAATGCTTCGTCCCATAGTGACCAGGCGAGTGTCGCTGTAAGTAGTAATGCCGACACAAGCATCCAGCCACTTGAAGAGCGGCTCGCGATTGGATCCTTAAGAGGTAACTCAGGCGTTCTCTTTACTAACGATTCACCCGGTGATTCGCCGGTGCCTGGAGCATCAGCCACTATGATCTTTCCTCCGCGTCACTCATCAGATATTGAACCAGGGAGTCACCCACACATACTTAATCGTCAACGCCAGACGCAGCGCCAGCTTGACTGGCAGCGCCAGCAAAACACTGACAGCAAAAAACTGAAATGTCAGATACTGAAGTAAGCTCGTTCGAGCCAACAGCTTCTGTTCAAAAGCATCCTTCGGGAAAAGGTTTTCCTTAAAAGGTCTGCGCAGCTTTAGTTTCTTAAAGTCAACGGTCATCAACCAGTGAAAGAAGAGCGCTCCGATCAGATAGAAACCGCTGACCACCATCAACCCAAACAGAAATTTCCACGGATTGCTCGCTAGAAAGCCAAGTCCGATCGCTTTGCCAATAGTGCTGGTAGCGATCATGTCGTGCAGATCGACGTTCTTATCGAACACAACCGCGTTGTGATCCCATGTTTGTCCAGGCCAGAACCAAATCCAGCCGGGTCCACGGATAAATGTTCCTATGACGATCAGAAGGATCCACATCAGGAATCCCCACCCAAACATGAGCAATGAAAAGCGACGCTGCTTGATCGTGTAGTAGCCATTGCCAAGTGGGTTCGAATCGACGTACGGAAAAACCATCAGCCCAATCATGATGATCGAAGGCATCACGACGCCTGCGATCCACGGGTCGAAGTAAACGAGCATTTCCTGAAGGCCAAGAAAGTACCAGGGCGCCTTCGAGGGATTCATGGTCAGGTTTGGATTGGCGGGCTCTTCCAGCGGAGCATTAAGAGTGATAGACCAAACAAAAAGAACCACCGTGACAATCACGGTGGCAAGAAACTCGACACGAACAAGATACGGCCAGACGTGCAACTCCTTGGCCCAACCCGGCCTCCACGGCTCAGCTTTACGATGATGGGTTTTCGCGAGTTTTGAATCGCCCTCGAGTTCAGTTACAAGTCGATCATTGGCCAGCGCCTGTCTTACTCCCAGCCAGGTAAAGAACGGCACAAGGAAAAGCATCGCGACGATGGGCACGTTGTCGGGTGCCGACGCAATCACCCATAGCTGATGCCAGTCTTGCACTTTGAGTGCGGCAATTGCCACCAGCACAATCACCAGACCAAGTATCGTCCATTTGTTAATCAGTCTTCGCATCGTTCTATTGGACTTCTGCTCTTATGAATCCTGAGTGAAGCTATTTCTTCTTTACCGCCTTGATCTCCGATTCAAGCACTACTGGCGCCGGCCCCGAGATACCTCCGTCCTTTCTAATTCTCCAGAAGTGCACTGCCATAAAGATCGAGGCAACTAATGGAATTCCGATGCAATGCCAGATGTATGAACGCAACAATGCATTCGAATCGACGATTGAGCCGCCCAGCAATCCAAACCTGACGTCGTTATAAGCGGTCATCCCCAACTGTGGGCCGAAGGGACCTTCATGACCAAGCATTGGTGTGGCGCGTGCCATGTTTGTTCCTACAGTTACCGCCCAGAATCCAAGTTGATCGTCCGGCAACAGGTAGCCGGTAAACGACAAAAGAAGCGTGAGCACTAACAGCACAACACCGACGCACCAGTTGAACTCGCGAGGTCGCTTATAAGATCCAGTCAACACCACGCGAAACATGTGCAGCCACGTCGTGATTACCATCAAGTGCGCTGCCCAACGGTGCATGTTCCTCAGCAACTTGCCGAAGGGAACGTCATGCTCGAGATACAGAATGTCGCGAAACGCATCAACCTTCGTCGGGTGGTAATAGAACATCAACAGCACGCCGGTGAAGGTGAGCACGATAAAAAGGTAAAACGTAATTCCGCCCATCCCCCAGGTGAATGGATAGCGCACCGCATCGCGATTAATTTTTGCCGGATGAAGATGTAGAAAGACGTTTGAAAGAATCGCGAGCGAACGGTTACGCGGGTCTGATCGATCGTGGGAAACACGGAAGATCGATTTCCACAGTTGAGTATCCTGCGGGTCTTTGTATCCCTGGGCTTCTTCGACTGCCCGGTCCTTGAGCGCAGAAGTTCCCTCTCGAACCTTATCCATTAAGCCCTTGGAAGATTCGTCGCCAGAGGTTAGCTGTTTAGTCTCTTTTGGATCAGGGGTCTCTGAAGCCATTCAGCCTTAAGTGCTCCGATCTTTTAGTAAACCCTAAATCAAAAGCAGGAATTCGATTAACTATAACGGGAGATAAGCGCCGCCGTTGACGTCGTCGAACTGTGTTCGCGGTTCACCTTTTGGCCACGAAAAGAGTTTTCCAGTATCCACGACAATCTGCCCCTCAGCGTCCAACATGACCTTCGCTCGATCCATAGGCCTGGGCGCCGGGCCTTCAAAGTTGATCCCTTCACTGTCATAACCGCTTCCGTGACAAGGACACTTAAACTTGTTCTCACTCGCTTTCCAGTCAGGCGTGCATCCCAGATGTGTACAACGTGCATAAATCACGAAAAGGCGATCCGAAGTCTTCGTTACCCAGATTCGATATTGTTGCTGCCACTTTGTATCCACTCCCAAGGCGTAGTCTCCGGGCGGACCTATTCGGAACACACTGGAAGGCTCAAGAATGGAACGAGGTAGGAAGAAACGAACAAACATCAGGAAGCACGTCGTCAAAAATGCCGCGACCGATGCCCACACGATGCGACGACGCATCTTGTTGACTGGCGGATCGGGTGTGCTCTCTACTACGGCTGCAGTTTGCTTCGCCGGAGCTCCGGGGCGGCCAGGCGCAGGAGTATTTGCAGTCGTAGCGGACGACAGGTTTTGATCAGCCTGACTATCCAAATCCAAACCTCCGTTGATTCAGGTTTGAAATGCTAGCGCAACTTCCGTGGGTACACTTCGACTTTAGTAACAGAGGGCGAACTATACAACTCCCCAAACTACAGGGATCACTCTCTGCGTCGTAAAACGAATTATTAGCTTAAACATGAAGAGCGCCGCACCTGCAAAAAACAATATAATGTGGACGGCAGTGTCATTTATACCTTGTTTCGTAATTCTCTGGCAAGAATTTTTCCAAGTGACGTTCGCATATCATCAATAGGAGTAGACGTTAGTTGTCGAAAGCTCATGTAATTGTTTATTCGCGACCGGGGTGTCACCTGTGTGATGAAGCGAAGGAAGCGATCAAACTTGCAGATTGTGATGAGGCCTTCGAACTGGAGGAAATAAATATCCAGACAAGTCGGGAGTTACTGTTGTTGTACCAGTTTGATATTCCGATAATCATGATTGACGGCAAAGAAGCGTTTCGTCATCGAGTGGACACTAAGAAGTTTCGGGAATTAGTGTTACTAAACAAGCTGTAATAGCCATAATGGAAGTGAGGCTTTTTCGAACGGCTTCGCCGCCTGATGTGAGGCGTGGCTGTGCCCCGCCGTACACATGCTTGGAATGTTTGGGGCTATGCCCTCGATCGATTTCCGACTAATTGACGCCTGGACAATGAACAAGTCGGGGCATAGCCCCAATGATGACTGCGATGCTACGGCGCGGCAAAGCCACGCCTCACATCAGGCGGCGAAGCCGAATTAAAATTCAAAGTGCCACTCAGCTCTTCAATCGACTCAAATAGCTTCTTTCGCTCGTCTTCATTAGCTGACTGCCGATAAGCCATCAGCATTTCCTTAAGTTCAGCGAGCCCTTTGTACAGCCCGGCGTTCTCAATCGGCGGAGTCAGATACGAAATCAATTCCGCGTAAGAACGACGCTTCGCAATCGAACCCTCCGAGGGATTGTTAACGCTGTACACGTAGAAGTTTGGCAGTTCATCAATCAGACGATCCGGCCAACACTCACCTGACAGTCCTATTTGTTTGCCAGGCATAAACTCCAAGGCGCCGTGTGTTCCGAAGTGGATCACACCGTTCACTTTCAACACTTCCGTCAGGTAAGTGTAGAACGCCATAAACCCGTGATGTGGCGCACCACTTCGCGACATCATCAGACGCATTGGATCGCCTTCGTATCCAAACGTTGGCTGAACCCCTATGAACACATTCCCTAAAGTCAGGCCCTGAATCAATAACTCATCGGCAAATGAATTGACGTTTCCGGGAGCGCGTCCCCAATCTTGTTCAATCTCATTTACGTAAGGACACAACGACCGGTATTCGCTGGTACTCATTCGATAGGCAATGTTTGCCGCGGCTCCGAACCCTTCACTGTTCCCGTTTAGCAGACGTTCTCGTAGGTGATCCACGCTGATAGGCACTTCAACTGTGTAACCGTCGCTTTTAAGACGAACAAGCAGATCCCACAAACTCGGAAAGACATCGAGGTCTGCGGCCGTTCCGATGTTGCCCTTGTTCGGCGGAAAACAGAAAAGAATAACCGCCAACTGAATGCGCTCGCGCGGCACGGTGCGCAAGTCATTCCAACGCTTCAACCGTTTCGCAAAGCGAAAACAACGATCTTCCAAGGCAACAGGCTCTTTCCCCGCCTCAGGAATTCCACCATAAATGAATGGCTCTGTGGCCCCATCAATTTCCGGGATTGCAATCTGCATTCCTGCTTGAACGGGGTTGAGCCCCGTAAAAGAGTCCTGCCAGGCTTCGATTGTCTGCGTGTCAAGACTTACAGCTGAGCGATAAGGGATGTTCAGTTCCTTTAAGAAGGCAGATGCAGCTTCACTGTCGTTCATTGCGGGGCCGCCGACAAAACTAAACCCGGTGAGCGAAACTATCTGCGACACTCTCGATCTTGGACTTTGGTGCGAACGCTCCACAAAAAACTTCGAAACTGCCTCACGGTTGTCCATCAGTGTTGCGATCGCCGGGACAACACTTAACCCCTCGGTCTCGAGTGCGTTGATAAGTGAGTCGTAATGCTTGGTCGTTCTACTAATCACTTGCGGTCGCATCAACAAGAGTCCAATCGTTGATTCAGGATCAAGTTTGTACTTCGCCGGTCGAGACTCATACCACTTTCGATAATCAGCAAACGACTGGAAAAGGCGGGAAGCCTCCGGATGATAAATCGCCACAGATGGCATGTGTTCGGGTTGGGCAACGCGCAGTTTGGCTCTCAGTTTCGCATCAGGTCCATAAACCTTGATCGCGTAGAGCAACATCGACTGAATGTTTGCGGGAGTGGGTTGAAGAAAGTAGCAAAAGAGGTAAAGGTAATGCTTTGCATCGGTAAAGGCGCCCGCAGTCGGAACAAACTTAAGTATGCCGGGTAGTTTATCGATGAGTCGCAGGTACTGGCTGTGACTGTGTTTGTTGGATCGACCACGCGATGTCTGTTTCCCTACCCACGAACCAATCGAACTGATCAGCTTTCGCCCTCGTCTCGGAACATCCGCCGTGCTCACTTGTTTCTCGTCGGTCCCGGTTAACGCAGCCACGTCAAGTTTCCCCATGCGAGTCTGTCGCATTAACTCCGGCATGCAGTTAATGACAACAACGGCCGAGTGTTGGGATTTGTATTGACTAAGAGCTGACAATAGTCGCGACGCATTCTCTCCATCCATAACGTGAATGACGAACACAATGTCAGCAATCCTTAGATCGGCATCTACTTCCGTCCACTCCGCCTCGTTGAGCGGTGATCCGAAGTTGTACGCGGCGACACGAAGATGCAACTTGTGGACACGGTTAATCTCTCGTTCCGCATCTTTCAACGGACCGAGAAGACTGGAACCGACGTAAAGGACAGTGATGTTCATGAAAGAGATGATCTTTGAGCTTTGGTCTTGGTCTTTGGTCTTGGGTTCAAAGACCAAAGACTCTTAAGCTACCCCTTCCAACTGATCTTCCAAACTCCGACTAATATCCCTCAGCTTATCGAGCACAGACTCTTCTGCGTCCCAATAACCTCGGCCATTTGCTTCTAAAAGCCTTCGGACTAGCGAGTGTGCCGAGTGAGGATTCAGATCACGAAGACGCTCAAGCATTGATTCATCAAACAGAAACGTGTTCGCCACCTCCGAATAGATCCAGTCGTCCACGGCATCAGCGGTTGCGCTCCATCCAAATGTGTTCGACACATGGTTTTCAATTTCAGCAACACCCCGGAACCCATGTTTCAACATCCCTTCATACCACTTGGGGTTCAGTGTCTTGGCGCGCGACTCAAGTCTCACTGTTTCCTCCAGCGAACGAATCTTCGAGTCGCGCGATAGACTGTCGGACAGATAAATTGCCGGTCTTGATTTCGCACGCTTCTCCACTGCCTTCGAGACTCCGCCGAGATATTCGAAGTAGTGATCGACATCAGTTAGACCAATCTCAAACGTGTCGATGTTCTGGTAAGTGGCCTCAACTCTCGATAGCGCCTTGTCCATTGCGACGCGTGCTTCAAGACCTTCCAGTGAACGTCCCTTTGAGTCACGTCCGTAAGCAAAGCACTTTCGTGTAACAAATAGGTCTCCAAGCGTCTCTTCCTGATCCCACTGAGAATCCATGACCATGAAGTTCACATTGGTTCCATAGTTACCCGGTGCATTCGAAAAAACTCGTACAGCGGCCTGATCGAGATCACAACTGTCGCGTTCAATTTGCTCAAGCGCGTGCTTACGCACAAAGTTCTGTTCCGCTGGCTCATCAAGGCTGGCGACCAGGCGTACTGCTTTGTCGAGTAGCTGAACAGTCGGACTAAATAGATCGCGAAAAATTCCGGAGACAGTCATCACAACGTCGATGCGAGGATGGCCTAGTTCTTCAATGGGTATAACCGAGACACTCGTCGTGCGATTCATTGCATCTCTAACAGGACGGACGCCGAGTAACCAGAAAGCCTGAGCTACGCCCTCACCCTGCGTTTTGATATTGTCGAGTCCCCACAAAACGAGTGCCATCGCTTGAGGATATCGACCATTCTCCGATCGATACCGATCCAGCAGACTGTTAGCTACCTCTTCACCTCGAGTGAATGCGACTGCCGAAGGAACTGCATATGGGTTGATCGCGTGAGTGTTCCTGCCGGTTGGCAGGATGCCGGGATTCTGTACGATGTCAGCACCGGGACCAGCTTCTATAAACTCACCTCTCAACGCCCTAACTAATGAATCAAGTTCATAATTGGAGTCGAGCGACTTGGAGACTGACGACAATAGCTCCAACATTGGTCGAGACAACCCGGCATCAACGTTTGAGTCGATGAGAAATGCGACTGCCGAATCAACACCACTAGCCAACAAATCATGTATGACTTGTTTCACCAGCGAATCTATCTTCTCTCGATCTTCTATTTCGCTACTTAAACCCAGGCCCTGAGCCACAAGGTCCGGTAACGCGGTCGCCATAGATTCCGGGCGATCGAACGCGGCAATCATTTTGAGCAGATCAGCTTTCTCGGAACGACCCGATGGTTGACCAAGGATGTGAAGACCAGTCGGGATCAGGCGCTGCTCGATTTCCAGCAACTCTTCGTAGAGCTCCAGTACACGAGCATCGCGACTGTGTGTTGTTGTGTGATTGTCTTTCGACATTCAGTTGACTATGTAATTGCAGAATCTGTATTGGCGTCCCTCCGAGGGCGCCCAGCTTTGCCGATCAAATCTGTTATCTTGATTGTGAACGGGGGCGGCCACAGAGTGCCACCTCTACGAATTAGGGCACTGCACGTGCGACGCCGAGCTTTACGAAGCGTGCACGAAGAATGTCAGCCAGGCGCCTCGACTCTTCACTCGACTCAAACTCACGCTGAACATCAACTACAACGACCCTGGTGCGAGTCTTTTGCAGAGCTTCACTCAATCGTCGCACCTCGTCTTCGATTAAAACTTGCCTGAGAGCACGGTGCTTTTTCCCAGTCTCGCTTAGCGCGACATTCGCATGACCATCTGTGAAGAGCAACAAAACTGTTTCGCGATGAGTCTCCTGAAATCGCCGGATTAGATCGATCGTGCAAGCTAAACCGGTTGACAACGGCGTGCTTCCACCCATCCGTAAAGAATCAAGGACCCGCCGTGCGCGTAGGATACTTCGCGAAGGAGGCAGAACAACTGAGGCTTCTGTTCCGTGAAAAGAAACTACGGCGACATGATCTCGGTTCAGGTATGACTGCCGCAGAAGTTTCAGGATTGACGCCTTCGCTCGAGCAATACGATTCGCAGCCATACTGCCCGAAGTATCGATAGTGAATATGAAGAGAGTTCCCTCTTTGTGCTTGAGAAGTTTGTAACGGACTGATTCAGCCTTACGCGCATTCGATGTGGCGAGAGCTCTGATCGTCGCATCAAGCGCCACCCTCGCACCTTCACTCTTAAAACTTACTGCGCGAGTGTATCTGCCTCGAGGCTGGCCGGAAGCCTTCATCCCGCGCGCGCGCTTGCTTTGCGAATAAGGTTTCCGAGCGCCGGTCTGCCCTCGAATTTCATCATCCCACTGTGGAGCTGATTGTTTGCTCTTTTCGGCGGGTGGAGAAGCAATGTCACTTGTGCTACTCCGAACGCGTCCCTTCGCACCTGAAGGCTGCCGGATTTCAGAATTGATCTCCTCTTCCCCGCTCGGTTCTCTTTTGTCTTTATTTGAGCGTTTGTTTCGAGAATCATTCTCGTCCGACTCTCGTGGTGGCGGTTGGTTCATTACGGACTCTACCGCCTGTTCGATTCTCTCTGTAGTCGCAGTCTCCTCCAGAATGTCGCGACGCAGACGATGTCGCAACGACATGCCTACGACTCTCTTAACGTCATCTTCTTTAACTTGCTTTCCGCCCTCGAATGCAGTCAGGGCACGCGCTGCCCGCATGATGGTCAGTTCCCCGCGATGACCATCCACCTTCAGCTCGGCACAAAACTGCACGATTCTCGTTAACAGCTCTCGATCGATTCTGACGTCTGCCAAAGCCTCTCGAGCTCTCGCGATCTTCCTACTGAGTTGTCTCTGCTGATTTTCAAATGTGCGATTAAAGCTTGCTGGATCCCGATCGTAGGCCTCGCGTCTCTCTACGATGGCAACGCGATTATCAAGATAGCTTTCCGTCTTCACTTCGGCGTGAAGTCCAAAACGATCAAGCAACTGTGGCCTTAGTTCGCCTTCCTCCGGGTTCCCCGAACCGATCAGCACGAAGCTGGCCGGATGTTCGATGGAAACACTTTCGCGCTCTACCTTGTTCCATCCAGACGCCGCCACGTCCAACAAGATGTCAACCAGGTGATCGTCAAGCAGGTTTACCTCGTCGATATAGAGAAAGCCGCGATTCGCTCGCGCAAGTAAGCCGGGCTCAAATTGCTTTTTACCTTCGCGGAGTGCCCTTTCGATATCAATCGTTCCGCACACTCGATCCTCAGTCGCTCCCAGCGGAAGGTCTACAACTGAAACAGGTCGACTTGTTGTCTCCAGGTTGTCTGCGTTTGCACAGTTCGCACACAGACTCCTCACGTCTTCAGGATCGCAACCATAGGGACAGTCCACTACCACTCTAATCTGCGGTAAGAGATCTGCCAGCGCTCGAACAGCCGTTGATTTTCCTGTTCCGCGGTGTCCCATGATCAAAACGCCACCGATCTGCGGATCGATGACACTAAGAATCAAAGAGAGCTTCATCTCGTCCTGCCCGACAATTGCAGAGAACGGATAGGGAGCGACTCGAGACAAGCTTTTGCGTGCGCTGCCCGGAGGAACTGATTGCTTGTGTTTGAGTGGAACTCGTGGAGGCATGTACGACTGAGTCTTTTAGCTGAAAAGCATCAAGCGAGCAAGTTGGCGCATCACGGATTTCCGGTTTCAATTCTCACGACAACGCTCCAAGAATTTTCTTGACACGCACTAATCGATGAACTAGAGTGCCGCCACTCCCGACCTATTAAAAAATAAACCAGCCCAGTCAATTGAATTTTCGCATTAAGCACTTTGCTTCTTGCTCTCTCTCACGACTAAGTTCACTTAGTCTTCTTGTTACGTGAGAGGACTCACTCTAGTCGACCCCCGGACTAGGACTTTGCCTCGCGACAATCCGACAACCCGATTCTAGATCAAGCAGGGTCGCAAATTCTCTCTAAAGCGAAACCGTTCGTTCGCCGCAAGGTGACCTCTGTTTTGCCAGGGAACTCGTCTACCCACTTCACAGGAGGTGAAACTTGAGAACAACTCTCCAGATCTTAGCTTTACTCCTATTAGCGGCGGCGCTCGCATTGCCCCTCAGCATGCCGGGAACCGTCGAAGGTCAAGGCGCAACTGAAGCTCTAACCACCGACATGGATGCCAAGACCGATGATCTCTTCAACAACTTTGGAGCGCGAGGCACTTCAATCAATGAGTGCGTAGCAGAACCACAACCACCAACTGCCAGAGGTAACGGCAGGTTTGAAGACAACAAATTTATTTTTAGTGAACGGGAAACAGTCGATGAAGGTTTAGGGCCGACCTACAACGACGTCGGCTGTGTCGAATGTCACCAATCTGTCGATGTTGGTGCATTCAGTCAAGCCATGGAGTTTCGTGCGGGCCACATCGTAAATGGTCAATTCGTCGACGCTCCGGGCGGCCAACTAATCCATGCTCGCGGAACAGATTCGGATATCGTGGAACACATCTCCACGGCCGAAACTGTGAAAGCGTTTCGTATAACAACCAGCACACTCGGTGACGGTTTCGTCGAGTGTATCGGCAACTCAACCCTTCAAAACAACGTCGCCAATCAACCCTCAGGACAAAGGGGAACGCTAACAACCGTACCAGTCGTTGAGGCAAACAACGCCCTGCGTATTGGACGCTTCGGCTGGAAAGCGCAACAAGCGAGTCTGCTTTCTTTCGCCGGAGATGCGTACTTGAACGAAATGGGAATCACCAACAAGTTCGACGGATCTAACGGAAGAAGTTCGTCAGACCCGGCCGCCGGAACCAGCGAGAATCCGGCAAGTACTGCTGATGGGGTTATCAACGTAACCTTTCCATCTGCTTTCGATCCCGTTGCGGATCCGGAAGACGATGGTGGAGACGTATTGGCGTTCGCTGACTTCATGGCAGCGACCAGAGCACCAGGAAGACAGAATCCAATACCAGCCGCAGCCCAACGAGGTGATTCATTATTCACTTCAGTTGGCTGCGCTGTTTGCCACACGCGCACATTCATCACAGCGGCACCAGGGACAGCCATCAATGGTGGAGCGTTCACGGTGCCGACAGCTCTCGGAAACAAAATCATTCACCCGTTTAGCGACTTCGCACTGCACAACATCGGGACCGGTGATGGCATTGTTCAAAACGCCGGTCAAGGCACTGCGAACCAAATGCGAACCGCTCCTCTCTGGGGAATTCGTGCACGAAATAGACTCATGCACGAAGGTCTCAACATTACTATTTCCGACTCGATCCAATTGCACGGCGGTCAGGCAACAGGGGCAAGGAATAACTTTAACTCCCTGTCGCCGGGGCAGAGATCCGATCTGATTGCCTTTGTGCTTTCGCTATGACTTTCACCGACGGTGAAATGATGACGGAGCACTGTGCCGAAGCTCGTCGTCGCAGGAACCGGCGAGCTTCGGCTTAAACAGAAGCGCGGCGAGGCCTCCTCAGTGAAGAGTTCA
>Ga0068864_100004240_pt1 | contig 11798 bp, 13 predicted proteins | sample KBSSwiS72_FD_66586 | JGI IMG/M metagenome (GOLD analysis project Ga0068864, IMG submission 66586) | Switchgrass rhizosphere microbial communities from Kellogg Biological Station, Michigan, USA - KBS Switchgrass S7-2 | ecosystem: Host-associated > Plants > Roots > Rhizosphere > Soil ...
AGGTATGGACAGGGCGCTGCCAGTTGAAACCCGCGAGCGCCGCATAAACGGTTTCGTTATGGCCCTGCAAGCAGGGGTAGGTGCAGCCGTTCTGATCGCATGCGGGATTGCTGTTATCGTATTGATCACAGACGAAATTGTCATAAACCGAGCCTACGGAATAGGAGCAGTTGCCGCCGGGGCAGCTTCCCCAAAGGCTGTACGAGCCGCCGCAGCCGAGGCCTACGTTCAGGACTTGAAAATTCTCCGACGGCACGATAGTCGTCGTGTATTGATAGGCGTCCGTCCCGTTGCATTCAGAGTATGTGTAAAACCATGTGAAGCGGATATCCTCCGCACACGCCGCGCCCACGAAAGTCGCCGGCCGGATGAATACGATACGTGATACGCCTGTCATCCAGGTTCCGTAGGGGCACGCTAGGCCGTTATCTGTAACGGTGACGGTCAGAATCTTGCTGCAGACCGGCTGCTCGAACGCGCGATAGGAGGAGCAGAACTGACTCTGATAAATATCAGGGCTCGTCGTGGTCTGTGTTGTACAGCCGCTGTAGGTTCCGGTGATGTTGCCGGCGATAGCGGCCGGGTCGTTGAGGATGGCTCGCGTATTTGCGAAGATTGGGTCCGATGGCTGCAGGTTGAACTGAGGATGTACGGCCGGATTGGTTTGAGAGAAATTGACCGCTTGGCAGGTTGGGTCGTTGTATCCGTTCTGTGCGCTCGCTGCGCACGCAGCGATCGTGGCTGCGGCTGGCGACGTCACGCCGGGCGCGCCGAAGTAGCTCGCCTGCGGGACGTTGGCGGTTGCGCTTGGCAGCGTGCTTTGCGCAGCGCCACTCTGGATATTGGACTTGATCGACGAATTGTTGCCGGTGCCGGAAGTCGACCCTTGGCGGAACGCGTCGGACATTGAGCCCGGATCTGCATAAGCCGTTGCGGACAGTATGAGTGCAATTATCAATAGGGTACGGATCATCGATTGACCTCGCCGCCGAGACGCGAAAGAAGGCGCTGGGCATCGGACGCAAACGTGGGTTTCGTGCGGGCGATAACGTTCAGTGCGTAGTCGAGGCTCACGTCTCCCGACACACTGACGAAGGCGTTCGTCGTATCGCATTCTTTCGTGCAGCCACGTGCTTCGCGGGCGCCGGCGCCTTGCGCTGTCAGGACGAAGGTCGGTGCACGCGTGACGGAAAAACGCGCGAATGCAGGAGGATCGATCTGCCAATCGACTCGAAGCTCTCCCAGGATGCGTTGCACCGCGGCAACCGTCTCCGTCATCGACTCGCCCTTCAAGCCGCGGATCACGATTGCCGCGTGAGTTTTGGCAGCCTGTCTCGCCAGGAGCTTTAAGCTTGCCTCCGGCATCGCGAGCGTCACGAAAATCCGCAGTTGGGGTTCGGCAGCCTTGACTTCTGCAAACGCCTCACGGTTTTCGGCATACAGACGGGCGATCGCTTCGACGTCGAGCGCCGGTCGCTCAAATGGCAGGTTTGGGACTAAAGGTCCTGTTGGACGCACGATATCGACGATCGGCGGCATAGGGTAGCGATCACGCGCGGCCTTGATTTCATCCGGTGTGGGCCAGCGCGGTTCTGCGGCGACCGCCGAGAATGTCGGCACGGTGGCTACCGCGAGCATGATCAGTTGTCTAGTTCGTGCTCGCACAGCAATTACGCTTTCGGAAGATCTGGTACGCAAAATCCTCACCCTCGATCGGGAATTCCTTGCCTGCGCCCCAAAGCACGGTGGTACGGCCGAACGGCTGGCAGCATTGGCCGTCGATCTGCTGGGTATTGGGAACTGGGTAGACCATCTGCATCTTGTATTGCGTCTTGTCCATGATGGGCTGCGCATAATATCCGCACAGGCCGGCCGATCCGCTCCCGCTCCAAGTCAGATACTGTCGATGCATCTTGGCGGTCATGCGTTGTGCGAGCAGTGCAGAGGCCTGCACGCCCCCGATGTGGGTCGTCACATGCCCGTCCATGGGATAGATGGAACCCTGACAGCCTGCGCACCAGAAGAGATTAGGGATGCCAAAGCCGTTGGTGGCCGCGATACAGTCGGTCGCACACGCCGCCTTGGCTGCCGGATTCGCAAACAGCACTGCTTCCGGATTCAGAATTGCGGTCAATTCGTCGTCGGCCCACAGCGGATCTACTTCGGTCAGATAAACGACATCGAGTGAGCCTTGCTCGAGGCACGGAAAGTCCAGCAGTACTTCCAGGTAATAAAGGATCGGATTCGTGTACCAGTGCACTTGATAGAAGCTCGTGCGGGTTTGCGCATCGTGCCCGACCTGCGCGCCGCGCGGCGCATCCACGCCGGGATCGAGCTTGATGCCGCCAAGACTCACCATGCAAAACGGCGTGCGGGTGACGTCGACCAATCGCACCGGTTCCCAGTAGCCGATGGACAGTCCAATCCGCGGCGGGTTATCGCAGAAACACACGGGCGAGGATGGATTCGCAGTGTCGTCTTGATTTTGCGTGATGAGCGACATCGATCCGATGCTCATCGGGAACGCACAGCTCCAGCAGATATCGGTGATTGGGTTCGCGAACTTGCCGTGACACGCCTGCACCGCGTGCGCGACGCTCGCTTGAAGCGCGGTCGCTGCGAGCAGGAGCAAAAGCGACAGCAGCTTACGATAAAGGCAGTTCATCGATGCGTAGCCTTTTTCCTTCTTGGTACACGAGCGCGGGCACCGCTTTGATGCCCAGCTTGCGCACGAGAACTCCCTCTTGATCGTAAAAGACCGCAAACTTCCAGCGGCGCATGAGGTTCATGTATGAGCCGCCCGTCGCGATCGGTTTTAGGCGTCCGCGATCGCCGTCGATCAATGCCTTAGCGGTGCGTACCTGTTGCGGGTCGCGTGCATCGAAGAAGAGCAACCGCTTGTGGAGCGTTATGGTATCGAGTGGGTTCATGCGCGTTCCGGCGGCAATTAAGACGCGGCCCGCATCGTCCGTGATCGGATAGGGCACGACCATGCTCGGATCGTAGTAATAAGTTCGGGCTTTTTGCGCCTTGCCAATGCCGGTGACTGGTTGCGGCTCTTCAATGGCTTTAATTGCGCGTTTGCCCGTCTGCGCCTGAAGGGCGGCAAGCTCGCCGCTGCGTTCTTTTGCACGCAGCTTGGCTTCGATGGATGCGACCAGGTCCTTCTCGGCAATCGGGTAGACGGGGCCGATGACGCCGAGATCCTCGGCTCCGGCGGTCGCGGTGAGAAGAAGGCATGCGATTGCGAAGCCAAAGAGGCGCAGTCGCAACGCTTTACGCGCGCACGATGATCGCTGATCAGAAAAGCGCATAGGCACGACCAATAAGATCGCTCTTCACAATCCAGCCGGTGAGGTTGTAGCGTGAATCGAGACTGTCGGGATGGAAGGCAGAGACGTAGTACTCATCTGCACCTAAGACGCCACCGCGCATGGGTACCAGGGCTTTGCCATCTCTGCCATGGCTCTTGGCGGTGCCGACATAACGCCCGCTCACGAAGTAATCACGGTCGATGCGCGTCACGCGGTCGCCAGGGATGCCGGCCGCGACCTTGAGGAACGTGACCCCGGCCGGATAGGGACCACCGCCATGCCAGCGAAAGGCCACATAGTCGCCGCGATGAATCGCCGCTCCTTTGTGGATGATAAATAGGGTGTGCGGAAGGCTCGCACCCGCATTGATGCCGAAGCTGAAGTTGTGCTGAAAGATCACTGCAACGCATACGGCTCCCGCGTAACCAAAAAACCATCGCCGCAAGTGGTGAATCATCCGCACGCGGAATTTGAAAGGAAGTGGGCATCGAAAGCCGGGGAGGGTTATTCTTAAATTCGACATGTCGTTACAGTCCGAAGCGGCGCTTAACTTCAGGGGTTAGATCCGGCACGCTGTTGCCGCCGGCGACGACCGCCGGCTTCGTGAGTACGAGGCAATTGCATTCGGTGGGCAGCCGTTCGGTGAGCGCCACGAGGTCCGTGCCGAAGGTGCGGGCGAGTTCGATCGCCTTGGCGCGGTCCGCCTCGCTCGCGCCCGGCTTTATAAGCAGTGCTGCAAATTCGCTCTCTTTCAACCGATAAATCTCGGCGATATCCAGCATCGCGATCCTTGGATGGGTATGAAGGCCGTTGAATGCGTGGTACGCGGCGATCAGTGCAGCCGTGTTGGCGAGGCTTATCAGCACGCTCAAGACGATCGCCCTCCCGTTCACCGCTGTCCCCGTTCCGTAAGCACCGCATCGATTGCTTCCTGCAGCGTCAATCCCTGGGCACGCCTGGCGTTGATTGCGTTCACATCTTCGGCCTTGCTGCTGTAGAGCAGCAGGCTCACCGGATCCACCATGAGCCGCCCGATCCCGCTGCCGACGGGGGAAGACACGAATATCTCCGAATACGCGCCATGCTCGGTGCGCAGCGACTGCAGCATGCGCTTCATGCCGTCGTCCATGGACAGGCGCCCCAGCTTGTCCAGCATCTCGACCGACTCTTTCTTCTGGCGCAAGAGAAATACCCAGTCCGAGTTGTTGAGCGCAGCGGTGGCAGCGGGATTCTTGTAATAGTCGTCGATGCCCTGCGTGGCTGACATGAAGGCGCCCCGGTATTTACGGGCACGGCGGTAGCCCGCTTCGATGAATTCGGCGGTCGAACCGCCGTGCATCAGGTCCCATGCCTCGTCGATGATCACGATCTTTTTCTGATCGCGCGAGAAATACATTTCCCGCGTGATGCGGTACATGACGATCAAAAGCACCACCGACTGCAGGTCCTTTTTAGCCTTCAGTTCTTCGAGTTCCAGCACCACAAAGTCGTTCGAGAAATCGATCGTCGCGTGCCCCTCGAAGTACCTGCCATAGACGCCTTCGCGCGTGAAGGGCTGGAGCATCGCGGCAAGGTCCTGGAGCCTGCGGTCCGGTATTTCGACCTGTTCATCGAGGCGCCCCGAAGCCAGCAAGTCGAACACATCGCTGACCGTCATCTCGCGGCGCTTCGCGATCCACGCCTTCTTAATGGCGGTGCCGAGGGAGGAATAGAGGAAATTGTCGAGCGGCTCGCGGGGGGAAACCATCTGCGCCAGCACCGGCAGCAGCATCTCCATGTCCTCGTTGATGTCGTCGACGAACGAGAAGGGGTTTAGCGAAAGTTGCGCACCATCGGTGAATTCGATGAACGAGCCATTAAAATTGCGGCAGGTCTTTTCGTAAGAACGACCCACGTCGATAATCCAGACCTTGGCGCCAGTGCCCAGATACGCAACGGCGATTTCGTTGAGAAACACCGATTTACCCGAGCCGGAGGTGCCGGCGATAGCCACGTTGTAGTTGCCGGCAGGGTTATCGAAGACATCAAGCTCGATCAACTGCCCACGGCGGCCCGCCAGGACCAGCACCGGCGTGCCCGTTCCCTGCCATTCACCGATCACTGGTGCCATGTGCACCGCATTCGCGGTCGTTTTGGTGGTGACGCGTTTTAGCTTCTTCAGATCATCGAAGAGCCGGGATGAGAGCGTCATCGGCAGACTCGCCAGCAGCGCCTGCGTATTCATGAAGGTGTCGTTGGTGAGCTCGAATCCGCGCGAGCGCCAGATTGCACGCGCGGTCTGTTCGGCGCGGGTTATATCCGACGGGGCCGCGAAGAGCGCCAGTTCATGGTAAAGCTCGACCAGGTGCTGGCCGTCAGCCAGTACTTTCAGAACGCCGTCCCAGTCCTCTTTTTTGTCCTGAAGGTCCGGCAGAAAGCGAGCCATATAGCTCGATGCGTTGGTGGTCGCGCGCGCCGCCTTGAGAAACGCCCAGTTCTTGGTCGCTTCCGGTTCGAGGATGTGAACGCCGAGCGTGATCAGGAACGGGCAGGGGTACTGCAGCGGCCCCTGGTAGAGGTCGCCAATCAGCGCGCCCATATTCCATAGGCTAAAGCGCGGCGGGAAATTCTTGATCGACAGCAGCCGTACTTCGATCTCGTTCCCGCCCAAAGGCTTTCCGAAGTGGAGACCCGCCTCCTTGACGTGAATCATCGTATCGCGGTCGACAATCTGAGCGGAGATCTCGCGACCTTCATCGTAGTAGGCATAAGGGCCAGGTGCGAACACGCGCTGCGGGTTGAGTAGATTCGATACCCAGTTGATGAGATCCGACGCATCCCAGTTGCGATTGGGAAAGCCCGCAGCGCGCAATGTCGTACGCATTGCTTCGCGCGTGAGGACCAGTTCCTCGAGGCGCGTGAGATCGTCAAGATTGCCGGGGACAGTCGCGGAAAGAACCAGCCGGAAGTTACGCAACAGATAGCCCGGGGTGAGCGGACGTGTCGCGCCCTGCAGGAAAAACCCCGCGCGCGCCCGCGCCATCGTGCGATAGATGTTCGTCTGGCGCTCCGTACGCCTGACGCGCATGGTCTCATCAGTGGAGATGTCCGGTGTGCGCAGATTCGCGTACCGACGCATGATGCTCTGGATGTGCGGGCTTCCCAGAAGGTGGAGCTGAATTCCGGTGCCGGCGCGACTTCCCGCGAAAAGCGGCGTCAGTATCTGCGCCATTTCTTCATCGGCGCCGGATTGGGGTTTCAGTTCGAGACAAAAGCCCAGTGAATCCTGATTGACGAAGATCTGCTCGTCCGTGAGATAGGCGCTGTAGGGCAGATAACCGGATAAGGCGGGCCGGCGCGCGAGCGAGTGCATCAGCGTGGCCGGGGCCAGCAGTTCCGAACCCGCGCTGGAATTGCGCGGCGAGAACGTTTCTTTCAGATCAGCGAAGAGTTGGTTCAACATCTTCGCTCATTTTGGGCGGGTTAAACGGCGTAGTGTTTGCGGGGGATGATGGTGCCCCGGGCCGCGGCAGATTTACGTTCGCCGACGGCGCCGGCTCAGATGCCTCACTAGCCGAAGGGAGCGCTGGTGCGGCGATCGGTGTGAACGTGTCACGGACTGAAGCGCGTTGATGTTCGATCAACCAGTGGCCGGAGTCGACGACAACGTATAGAAAGGACTGGTCCTGCAGGTCTCCGTCGCTGTCCTCCCAAGCGCTCAGCCACACGCGCAAAACCCGTGGCGCCGAGCGTATCGACGCGCTGTCTGGCGCCGGAGCGGAGGCGACCGGGATGCGCGCGCCCGTGGCGACATTATTCGCTGCGTCGGTTCCGCGCTTGTCCGTGCGCTGGCTGGGGAGGTTGTTTTGCAGCGAATTCGTGTAGACGCCGGCGACCGATGTGCAGAGTACGCCTTCGGGCGCCTTGCACGCATAGCTCTGGCTCCCGCCTAAGCCCGCGAGCTTGGAAGCGCATCCCGACACCAGCAACGCGCTTGCGGCAATCAGAAGAACGCGCGCAGCGCTTTTCATTGTGCGCGTCCCGCACCCGCTTGTGGCGATGCACGTGGGTTGGACGTTTTTCCGAGCCAATCCTCAATCTGAGCAGCGCTCGCCGCGCCGGGCATCACGCGCCCATCGCTGGCGATCAAGGTCGGGGTGCCGGTAATCTGGTGGCGCGCGCCGAGCGCCACATTGCGGTCGACCGGATGATCGCAGGTAGCAGCGGCGGGAGTCTGATTGCGCAACATGAGTGCCGCCCATGCTTGCACCCGGTTGGCGCCGCACCAGACTGAAATCGCTTTATTGCGCGCATCAGGATGAAGCTGCGTCAACGGCATGAGAAAGGTGTAGATCGTGACGTCGTCGATCTTGGCGAGCTCGGGCTCGAGCTGCTTGCAGTACGGGCAGTCAGGGTCGCTGAATACGGCAACGACGCGCGAGCCCGCGCCGTGCACGGTCTTGATGGCGTCCTCGAGCGGCAACTGAGCGAAATCGATACGGGCGAGCTCGTCCTTACGCTCAGCGGTGAGATCGCGCTGCGTGGGCAAGTCAAAGAGATGCCCGAACAGGAAGTAACGGCCGTGCTCGTCGGTGTAGGCGATGTTGCGGCCCATCACTACTTCATAGATGCCGGATACGGGACTGTCGCTGACCTTGGTAAATTGGGTGTTCGGGTAAAGCTCCCGCAGGCGCTTTGCAAGCGCCGTGGCGGGGCTATCCGTAGCCTGGGTCGTGCCTGCCGATGCAATAAACGTCGCGGCCATCAGGCCCGACAACCAACAGCGTTTCTTAGTCCACAGCATGGGGCCTCCTGTTAAGAATGCGGTCACGATTCGCCAATGCGGGAAGTGCGGCCTCCGCCGATTGATCGAAGCCGTCAAGCGCCGCACCTTTGGTGATGACGACGTCGACCGCGCGTCCCGCGTCCACCTCGATCACCGGAAAGACTTTTTCTGCGAGCGTGATGTAGTACTGCGCGAGGCGGTCGAGCGCCCGTCCGACCCCGGTGCCGACGCCAGCGGTTAGTTGTTCGCTTTGATTGACGGTGGCGGTCGAGCCCAGCGGCGACACCGAAAAGGTCGTTGCGTTCTGCTGGAATGCGTGGCCGATCCCGCTCGCAACACCCGCGATCAGCGCGTTCGCCAAGAGCTGGCCTTGTTTGGACACGAGCCGTCCGCGCATGCCCGCCTTGCCGTCCTCGCCCGTGACATAGCCTTTGACCGGCACATCCACCGCCTGGCCTGAATGGGTGATGCAGGACAGCGCTTCGGTGCGGATGTACGCGCGCTCCGAGCTGATGTCGCCATAGCCCGCGCCGACGATGAAACATTCCTTCACGGCAAAGCGGAATTCGTTGGGCAGTATTGCGTTGTCGATCAACCGCAGCAGCACAGGCTGCGGGTCCTTCTGCGCCTGGCCGCCGGTGGGCGCGTCGAGTCCATTGAGCAGAACCGCGCGTGTGAACGATCCGCTCGGCATGTAGTTGCCGACGTTTTTTGACGGCTTCTTGGGGTCCGGTCCGGCTTTGTCAGCAGCCGTGGCAGATGCCGACTTAGTTGCCACGGTTCCGTCACCGAGGCTCACGCTAAGGATCGCCGGCTGAGGCGGGCCGACACTGGACGTTGGCGTTGCTGGCGCCCCGGACGGTCGTCCCGGCGGCAGCGTCGACGGCGTGTTTTTGTTGCCCGGCAATGGCGGAAAGGTCTGCGGCGCCGCAGCGGTTTCGGACTTGCCGGGCGTATCGGGCCCGAAGTTGGGTTTTGCAGCCGGTGCCGGAACGGGGGGCGGCGGCAGCACAGTCAGGCCCGGCTGTTCGAGCTTTTTGAGTCGCTCGAGCATCAGTTTGTTCTGTTCGGAGACATCGGTGTTTTTCTGTTCCATCTCGCGCGACTTCTGTTCAATCGCCTTGATCTGGGCATCCGCCTGTCCTCGCCACGCGTCCTTGGGGTCGACCTGCGAGCCAGGGGCAAGCATGTTCGTGGTGCGCGGCTTCTCCTTGGGCGCTTGATCGTTACGCGAGGTCGTCAACGCGACACCCAGGAAAGTTGCGCCGAAGATCACCGCCACAATTCCGACAAGCAACAGGAACTGGCGCTGTTTGACTGAGGAAGGGCGTTCCAAAGGACTAGTCATGATCGGCGCGGCTGCGAATCACAAAGACGTTAGTCGACTGGGTAGGCCCGAGCCTGCCGTTCTCCACGGCAATGGCCATGACGCCCGACTTGTAGAGGTCCTGTTCGGTAACGGTCATCACCGCGCTGCTTACGTTAGTCAGCAGGTATTTCTCGCCGACAATGGCCCGACCGAGATAGGTTCGCGAGAGCGTGAACCGCGTGTCCTTCCAGAGCGTGAGCTCGCGACTGAGCTCCCGCACTTCCATATCTGTGGGAAGCGCGTCGCTGGCCATTGCCAGCAATAGATTCTTGACGGCGCGCACGCGTGAAGTGCTGCGCTCGATGCGGCTCGCTTCGCGTACGCCCGGCAGCGGCTTGATGATGATCGTCTCGGCAGGCAGATCCACCGGCTGCAGGAGGAGCATGAATGTTCCACGCTCGGTCGAGACGAAAAGATTGATCGGTTTGACCGTGGATTCCGATGTGGGGCGTATATAGATCTGTCCCTTATCTTCGTCCTTCTCCATCCAAAACTCGCCGGGGTTACCCGTCACGCGCTTGATGCGGTTGCCTTCGACCATGACGCGCGTTACCTCCTTTTGCGAGATCTTCGCAATCAGCGACTGACCGTCGGCGCCCTCAAGAATCTGCAGGGCCGCGGCAGGCCCACTAGCTGACAGCACCAGAGGGAGCAATGCCGCCTTTGTTATCGAGCGAATCATTGACTGTGGCCTCCTTGAAAGATTTGATGGTGAGTTTGCCGAGCGCGTACTGAAGCTCGACAAGATAGGATTTCGTTACGTCCGAGACGCGGCGGTCGCCGATGAACGTCGTCAGGCTTCCCTGAATCGAGACCTTGAGCGCCCGCTCATCGGTAGTGACGTTGCGGGCGCTGAAGACGGTGGATGCGCCGTCGCGCTTCAGACGTTCGGCGACGACGGTCATCGCCGTTTTGACTTCACCGTAGCTGGCGGGCGCCACATACTGCAGCAATAGCCTGGACTGATAATCGACACTCTGCGGAGTTACGTTCAACGCAAGCTGGATCAGGAAGTAGCCCATCTGCTCCAGATATTCGGCGCTCACCCTGTCGTTCTCGACCCAGAACGACTTATGCACCGCAGGGGGGACGACGATGACCCGTTCATAACCGACCAAGCGGTAGGCAATCAGTGCGGTCACTATGTTGGCTGCGACCGACGCCAGCAGGAGTGCTGCCTGGAAGGAGATCGTCCGGCGGGAGCGGTCGAGGTTGCCGCGCATCAGCTGGAAATTCATCCGACGAGCTCCCGAGAATGCGACGGCGGCGTGCGTTTCAGCTTGACGACGGCCTCCGGCAGATACCAATAGACGAGGTGAAGTGCATACGCCGGATGCTTGCCGGATTTCATACGGCCATAAGCGATCGCGCTCAGCACCCCGGCCGCGACGCCGCTCACGAAATAGCCGGCTACCATACCGAGTAGGGTCGACGCGAGCACCAGCAACGCGAGATCGAGATCCCACCAGAACATACGCGGCGGATCGTTGAGCCGGCGCGGGATAGTGAATGCAGCGTCATACATGGCTTGAAAATCCTGCCGACGATCAGATCGTCGCGGTCATGATGCTGTCGATGATGTTCGGCACGTACACCATGAACAGAGCGAACACGACGCCGACCAACGCCGGAATCGGCGAGGATCGCGCGATGCCGATGCCTGCACCGAGAATGAACGCGGCGATGGCGATGGACTTGCCCAGGAAGCCATTCACCCAGTTGAGCAGCGTCGTGTACATGGTCTGGAACTCGGTGCCGGTGGTGCCGGCCAGGGCGGTGCCCGCAAAAAGGACGAGGCAGACGCCGGTTACGGCATAGTTGAGGGAACTGGTTTTCATGGTTTGGATCTCCCGTGGTGGATTGGAATGAACTAAGAGCACCTCGAAATCACACGGCGCTTGCCGACGTGTGGCAACAACTGGCTTATGGGTTCGTCACAACGGGTACAAACCGTCTCCGGCGCCCGACGAAGGATTGCGGGCGGGGCGGGCTTCATGGTTGTGGCAGTCCATTGGCGCCCGTGAGGTTGTAATAAACCTTCCACGCGTATTTGGTTCTCTTGAGCGGTGTGGACGCGTTATACGCACCGACGGCGTTCCACGTCATTCCGAGCTTGGAGATCTGCTGTGCGAGGACCCACGCACCGACATTAATATTGGTACACGGATCCCACAACTGACGCGCGGATATCCCGTGCCTCGCAAGCTGGGGAAGCCACGCGGAGTTAATCTGCATCAGCCCGATGTCCACCGACCCGTCATGGTTGCGATGCGATGCCGCAGGATTGAGCGCGGATTCGGTACGGGCGATCGCATAAAGCAAAGCAGGGGCTATCTGATAGCGGTTTCCT
>Ga0068864_100004248_pt1 | contig 11787 bp, 8 predicted proteins | sample KBSSwiS72_FD_66586 | JGI IMG/M metagenome (GOLD analysis project Ga0068864, IMG submission 66586) | Switchgrass rhizosphere microbial communities from Kellogg Biological Station, Michigan, USA - KBS Switchgrass S7-2 | ecosystem: Host-associated > Plants > Roots > Rhizosphere > Soil ...
TCGTAGGCCGCGATCTGCTCGCGGCACAAGTCGAGCGCGGGCTCTCCGTTCGCCTGACGGCAGTACCAGTCCATGGTGAGGCGCACGGCCTGCGGCGCGTCCAGACGACTCTCGAACCCGAGCGTACGCTTGGCGAGGCTCGCGTCGATGGCGAGCGACTGGGCCTCTATCGATGCGGGATCGGGCTCATGGCGCCAGGGCCGGGCGCCCAACGCCTCCACCCCCAGGGTGGCGAGCTCGCCCACCGTGACCGCGGCTCCGCCGGCCCGTGGCCCGAAGTTCAGCGCCCGCGGCGCGGCCGGATCGGTCGCCAGCGCCTGCAGATGGACGAGGTATCCTGCAACGCAGTCCAGCACATGCTGCCAGGGCCGTGTCGCCTCGGGGTGGCGCAGCACGACGGTCTCCTGTCTCCGCGCGGCGCGCACGATGTCGGCGACCAGCCGGTCGCGGGAAAAATCGCCGCCGCCGATCACATTGCCGCCGCGCGCGGTCGCGACCGGGACGCCGGCCGCCTCGAAATAGGTCCGGGCGAAGCTCCGGGTGACGATCTCGGCTGCGGCCTTCGAGGCTGAGTACGGGTCCTTGCCGCCCAGCGCGTCGGCCTCGGCGAAGGCGCGGCCGGTCTCTGCATTGGCGTAGACCTTGTCGGAGGTCACCACGAGCGCGGCCTTGAGCGCGCCCTGCGTCCGCAACGCCTGCAGGAGATGGGCGGTCCCCATGACGTTCGTGCCAAACGTTCCAATGGGATCCTCGATGGAGGTCCGCACGATCGGCTGGGCGGCCATGTGCAGGACCAGATCGAAGCTGTGGCCGCCGAGGCTGGCCGCGATGGCCTGCGGGTCGCGCAGGTCGGCCAGCCGCGAATGGGTCAGGCCCTCGACGTTGGCCAGCTCGAACAGGCTGGGTTGTTGGTCGGGCGGCAATGCAACGCCGGTGACACTCGCCCCCATGCGCGACAGCCAGATCGCCGCCCAGGAGCCCTTGAAGCCGGTGTGGCCGGTCAGCAAAACCCGCTTGCCCGACCAGAAGGCGGGGTCGGGCCGGTTCATTTCCAGAGGCGCCAAGGGGCTTCGCCCGAGGCCCAGAGCGCCTCCAGATGGTTCTTGTCCCGCAGGGTGTCCATGCCGGTCCAGAAGCCGGAATGATGGAACGCCTTCAGTTGGCCGTCGTGCGCAAGACCCTGAAGCGGCTCGGATTCCCACGGCATGGCGTCGCCGGAAATGCGGCTGATGACGTCAGGCTGTAGGACGAAGAACCCGCCGTTGATCAGGCCGTCGTCGCCGGGCGGCTTCTCGACGAACCGCTGCACCAGGCCATCCTCGATCTCTAGCGCGCCGTAACGCCCCGGCGGCGAAACCGCGGTGACCGTGGCGTCCTTGCCGTGAGCCTTGTGGAAGGCCAGCAGGGCCGCAAGGTCCACGTCGGCGACCCCATCGCCGTAGGTCAGGAAGAACGGTTCGTTCACCGGCAGATAGTCCGCCACCCGCTTCAACCGCCCGCCCGTCATCGTCTCTGCCCCGGTGTCCACCAGGGTGACCTTCCAGGGCTCGTTGTTGGTGGCGTGGTACTCGGTCGCGCCCTTGGCCAGGTCGATGGTCAGGTCGGCGTTATGGAGCACGTAGTTGGCGAAGTACTCCTTAATCACATAGCCCTTGTAGCCGAGGCACAGGACGAACTCGTTGAAGCCGTAGTGCGAGAACAGCTTCATGATGTGCCAGAGGATCGGCCGCCCGCCGATCTCGATCATCGGCTTGGGCTTCAGGTGGCTCTCTTCGGATATCCGCGTGCCGAGGCCGCCGCAGAGCAGGACGACCTTCATCTAGGCGATCCGCTTGACGAAGGCGTCGGGCCAGTAAGTCACCCGCTCGGTCACCACACCCTCGTTGAACGGGAACGCCGGCTCCTCGACGACGAAGTTGCGGTTCTCGGCGACAAACGCGGCGACGGCGTCCTTGGGGTTGTTCCAGTCCCAGTCCTCGCCCGTGCGGGGGCCGCCCTTCACCTGCGCCATGATGCCGTCGGTGGCGACGACATAGGACCCCACTTGGATCAACTCGCCATAGGCCCGCAGCTCGTCCAGCACGTGGGCCTTGGTGTGGTTGGAATCGAGCACCACCAGCACGGTCTCGCCCGGTTTGATCAGGGCCTTCACCTGCTGCAGCACGTCCGGCGCGGTCGAAGAGCCCTCTATCAGGTCGATGCGCTTCTTCATCGGATGCGCCTCTATGGCGGCGCGGTTGTGCGGCCGGATCTCGATGTCCACGCCGATCACCCGCCCTTTGCCCATCGCTTCGAAGAGGGAGGCGTAGAAGATCAGGCTGCCGCCGTGGGCGACGCCGGTCTCCACCAGCACATCCGGCTTCAGGCTCCAGATCACCTCCTGAAGGCGGACCATATCCTCCGGCAATTGGATGATCGGCCGTCCCATCCAGGCGAACGAATAGACGTACTTGGAATCCCAGGTGGCGCGCAGCCACGCCCGCGAGGCGGCCGCAAATCCTTCGGCGCTCGCGAGGCTGAAGCGACGTTCGGCGCCGCCGTCGCGCACGATGACTTCGCCGCGCTCTTCGTCGATGGTCGTGGTGGTCAATGGTCGGTCCAAGTGATGCGTCGGGCGCAAGGCGGCCGCCCCTGTGGCCGTCTTAGCCAATGTCGGGCGGCCAATGAAGCCATATCGCCGATAGGGACGGGCTTGCGCTCAGCGGCCCGCCGCGGGATTTGGAAGGGATGGCCGCCGATTCCCTCGTCTCCTTCGTCATCGCCGGCGTCCAGAAGGCCGGGACGACCGCGCTTTTCGACTATCTGTCGGAGGATCCGGGCGTCTCCCTGTCGCGGGTGAAGGAAGTCCACTTCTTCGATGACGAGACCCAGGACTGGGCCCACCCGGACTACGGCGCCTACCACGCCAACTTCGCGCCCGCCGACGGCCGTCCGCGTGGTGAGGCGACGCCGATCTACCTCTACTGGCCGAACTGTGTGGAGAGGATCGCTGCGTACAATCCCGCCATGCGGCTGATCGTGCTGTTGCGCGATCCGGTCGAGCGGGCGTGGTCGCATTGGAAGATGGAGTACGCCCGCGGCGCCGAGACCAGGCCTTTCGCCTGGTGTATCCGCGAGGGCCGCCAACGCCTGTTCGATGTCAAACCCTGGGGTCACCACCGCGAGTTCTCCTACGTCGAGCGCGGCTTTTACGCAGAGCAGTTGGAGCGCCTGTTCGGCCATTTCCCGCGCGAGCAGGTGCTGGTCCTGAGCGCCGACCAGCTCAGTCGAGAACCCGCTCCAACCCTTGCCACGGTACGGAATTTTCTCGGCATTCCGGCCGGTCCCGATCCCAGCCCCCGCCAGGTCCATGTGGGCAAGGAGATGGACTATGGCTCCGAGCTGACGGCGAGCGACGTCGCCTACCTGCAGGGCGTTTACGCAGCCGATCAGGCGCGCTTGGCCGCGCTCACTCCCAAGAGCGTCGGCAGTCTGCCGCGGGGGGCTATTTGATCAGCATGCCCTGACCCGTGGGAAGCTCGAGAACCTTGTAGCCCCGGGCCGCGAGCCACGGGTCCTCGGCCAGCTTCTGGCGGCGGTAACCGAGCCAGCCGTAGTCATCAAGAATCATGACCGCGCCGGGCACCATGCGGTCGAACAGCACCTCCAAGGCGCCGATCTCGGCGTCGGCATTGTTCAGGTCGAGATGCATGAAAGCGATCTTCTCCGGCGCGGTTTTTGCCAGCACGTCAGGCACCCGGCCCTGCGTCACGACCACGTTCGGCAGGTCGGCGAACCGCGCCTTCACCTGATCGAAGAGGGTTGCGCCGTGCTCCGGCATGTGGTGGTGCGGCATCGCGGCGTCGTGCTCGAACAGGTCGTAGAGGAAGTACTTGCGATTGGTCTGTTCCGCGAAGTTCACGTAGTCGCAGACGATCCGCGCAGTGACGCCCTTGTAACAGGCGATCTCGACGAGGTCCCCTTCGAGCCGCATGGCGTTGAGTGCGCCCCAGGCGACGGTGGCGATGCGCCAGATGATGCCCTGCTCGACGTCGGTCAGCGCGTGCTTGCGAAACGCCGTCATGAACCGCTCGTCGGTCAGGAAGCTGAGGTTTCGGCCGACGGTGAAGAGGTTGTCGCCGCTGAACGAGCCGGTGGGCGAGTTGAGCGCGCCGATCGCCATGCGCAGCCCGTCGAAGAACTTGCTGGGGTCGCGCAGGCCGAAGAACAGCGGCTTGTGGTAGTGGTGGTTCTGCATTCGTCCTTGTCCTGCGCTTGTGGCGCCGCCGCGGCCCGCTGAAGTTATCAGCGGCGACAGTGTCGACCCTCGGCTGGATTCTACCCATGCGGTCCGGATCGGATGGTCGTCAACGCGCCATTTTGCGGCCCTACGGGACCGCGGAGCATATCTTCGATCGACGCAGAGCATGGAGCCCGCCTTGCGACCCAGCATTCTTCTCGCCCTGGCGCTGATCGGAGCCTGCGCAGCCCCCGTGGCCTCCCGCGCCGCGCCGGCGCCGCCCACCCTCGCCTTTCCGCTGGCCTGCCAGATCGGTCGAAGCTGCGAGGTGCAGCACTATGTGGACCGCGATGCGGGGCCCGGTGTCCGGGACTACAAATGCGGCGCCCGGACCTATGATAAGCACAACGGGATCGACTTCCGGCTCCTCGACATGGCGGCCCAGCGCGCGGGCGTCGATGTGCTGGCCGCCGCGTCTGGGCGTGTCGCCCGGCTGCGGGACGGTGTGGCAGACATCTCCATCCGGGCGCCGGGCGCACCGTCCGTGGCCGGCCAGGAGTGCGGCAACGGTGTCGTCATCGACCACGGCGACGGCTGGGAGACCCAGTATTGCCATGTCGCGAAGGGCAGCGTGCGGGTGAAGGTCGGCGACACCGTCGCGGCAGGCGCGCCGCTGGCCAAGGTCGGCCTCTCCGGCGACACGGAATTCCCGCATCTCCATTTCACGGTTCGGCATGCCGGCGTGGTGGTCGACCCCTTCGCTCCGGACATGAGCAAGCCTGCGGCCTGTACGGCGCAAACCCCGCTGTGGAGCGCCTCGGCGGCTCGCCAGATGCCCTACAAGGCCGGCGCCATCCTCAACGCCGGCTTTGCCGGTGGGCCGGTGAAGATGGAGGACGTGGAGGCCGGCGGCATCGCTCCGCCCGGGGCCGCCTCCGCCTATGTCGTCGCCTATGTCCGCACCATAGAGCTTGAGGCCGGCGACACGATCGAAATGGTCCTGACCGGGCCAGGCGGGGTGAACCTTGCCAGCGCCACCACCCCACCGCTCGATCACGCCAAGGCGCAGAACGTCAACTACGTCGGAAAAAAGCGTCCCCCGACCGGTTGGCCGCGCGGGGTCTACAGCGCTCGAATCCTTGTGCATCGAGGCGGCGTCGTCGTGCTCGATCGACGGGTCCAGACCAGCCTCTGAGATCGGGGTCCCATCAGCTCCCCGTTATGGCCAAGTTAACCCATAAGTGATCGGGATCGGCTTCCGCAGACCGGTGCTTTGGGATAGGTTTAACCGTCAGCCTAGCTCTCCAATGGCTGTGTCGCTTTGGCCGGGTGGTGGATCGAGAGATCCGCCATCCGGCCTTTCGCGTTTAGGGCGGTCCGCCGGCGAGCGGTCAGCCTGCCGGCCGGATTTCGATCGCGTCGTGGCGGGCGATCCAGAGCAGACCGCGACGGATGAAGGCCTGGCGGCCTGCGGGGAAGGTCTGCAACAGGTCCGCAACCCGGCCGCTCGGCCTTTCGGAAAGCCACCGGATGACCTGCTCGACCTCGGTGTCGCTTGGGCGATTGAGCCGGCTGTAACTCGCCAACGGCTGAGCCAGCTGGGCCTTGGCGATTTCCCAATCCATGCCGGCCGGCAGGGCCAGCTGATCGTCCAGTTCCAGGTTGCGGGTCGGATAAGCCGCGAACAGGCGGAAGGGATCTGGCCGGAACGGGTTATCGGGGCTTCGCGGCACGGGAGGCGCCGCGCGGCGGCGCGCATCCTGTTCGGCCCACAACGCCTGGTACTGCGGGACGATTGCGGCCCAATCGAAGACTGCCTTTGCACGAGCGCGGGCCTGTTCGCCCATCCGTCGACGCAGGTCCGGATACATGACCAGGGCCGTGATCGCGCCGACCGCCTCCTTGTAGTCGACGGCGACATACTGGGACGCGGCGCCCACATAGTTCGAGTAGTTCATCCAGCCGCTGGTGAACCAGTAGGCCAGGTCGCTGCCCATCCCCGGGCCGGGCGCAATGGTCGAAATGCGGAAGCCGTCTTCGCCATGCCGGACGGAATCCTTGTAGCCGTTCCAATCGGTGACGACGCTGGGAAGGCCTGCCGCCATGGCTTCGATGGGCGTCAGTCCGAAGGTCTCCTGGATATTGTCCGAGAAGCTGATGAAGAAGTCGGCGACCGACCAGATCGAGAACCGCACGTCCGGCTTGCGGCCGTCGACATGGATATAGTTAACCGAGGGGCAAAGCGCCCGCGTCTCCTTATGGTATGTCCGCTCCGCTTCCCCCGACTCGGCCCAGCCAGAGTTGACCCAATATATCGGCTGGTTGGTCGCGACCGCGGACTTCTCTAGCGCGACGGCCATGAGCGCGGGGTTCATCTTTTCCTGGAGGTCGAAGCGGCCGACATAGAGGGCGACGATAGCGTCGGCCGGAATGTTCAGCCGCTTGCGCCAGGCTGCCCGCTGACCGGCGTCGATCGAGAAGTCCTCGGTGTTCACGCCCAGCGGGATGGTGACGCGCTGCGGCTCGGCCCGCCGCCGCGGTCCGAATTCCTGGGCGAGGTAGTCCCGCACGCCGTCCAGCTGGGTTTCGACACTCGCCCGAACGGCGGAGGACGTGCAGATCAGCGCGTCATAGCTCTCGGTCGGCGCGATCAGCAGGTCGGCGATGATGCCCATGGCCCGAGTCGTGCTGGTCGTGTGGGTGATGCCGCAGATGGCGTAGGCGCGCTCGCCCACGATCCGGCGGCACCAGGCTTCCACGTTGATCTCCGGAGTCGGAAGGTTCAAGACGCCCGGGTTTGCTAGGTCTGCGCGGTTGTTCGCGGGGATCCAGCGTATGGGCTGGCGGGGTTCGCCGATCCGCCGGAGCATGGGCTCCAAGGCCTCCTGCCCCATGCCGCTCACGTCCCAGAGGTCCAACCTCTCGATGTCGGCGCTTCGCAAAAATCCGCGCAGGAAACTTTCGCCGGCCGAATGCCGGCCAAGCAGACGGCCCGTCGTGGTGTCGAAGCCGTTGGGGTGGAAGTAGATCGCTGCGCTCTGCATGCGGCAGGACTTAGCCGAGCCCGCCGTCGGTACAAGCCCAAAAGAAAAGGGCCGCCCGAAGGGCGGCCCTAAAGAACTTCACTAAGAAAAGAAGCTTAGTGGAGGTTGCTGAAGTCGATGTCGTTCAGCGTCCGGCCGACCAGCACCACCGCGTCGTCGGTGGCGTCGAGGGCGTTGCCAGTGCCGCCGTTGTCGGCAAACACCACCACGTCACCGCCGACCTGGATGGCGACGAAGTCGATGCCCGCCGCGAACCGCAGGTTGGCCGTCACCAGCGCGGAAGCGTAGTCGGCTTCCGTGCCTTCAATGTAGTTGGTGTTGCTGCCGGCCGAGAGACCGAAGTTCAGGATGTCGCCACCCGCTCCGCCGGTCCAGTCGGTGATCTGGTCTTGCGTTCCGACGGTTTGAGTCGATTCGCCAGCGGCGAAGTTGAAGGTATCGATGCCGGCGCCGCCGGTCATGATGTCCTTGCCGGCGCCACCGGTGATGGCGTCGTTGCCGTCGCCGCCGTTTATGACGTCGTTGCCGCCAAGCGTGCTGATGACGTCGTTGCCGGCGCCCGCAGTCACGGTGTCGGTGCCCGCGCCCGTGGTGATGTTGTCGTCACCAAGTCCGCCGTCGACATTGATCTTGCCACCACCGCTGGCGAGGATGGTGTCGTTGCCGTCGCCGCCGTTGATGACGTCGTTGCCCAGGCCCGTGCTGGTGATGTTGTCGTCGCCAGCGCCACCGAAGATGGAGTTGGCTTGCGAGGCCCCGCTGCCGGAAGAGTTGATCACGTCATTGCCGGCGCCGCCGTCGATGCTGTTGACACCACCGGTGTCCACAATCGAGTCGTTGCCGTCTTCACCGAGGATGGTGTCGTTGCCGGTGCCGGCGGTCAGGCTGTCATTGCCCGCGTTGCCGTTCAGCAGGCCGGTGTTGTTGCCGCTGGACGTGATGGTGTCGTTGCCCATGCCGCCCAGGTAGGTGCCGACGCCGGTGTTGGAGACCAGCAGCGTATCGTTGCCGGCGTTGCCGTGGACCAGAAGGGCCGTGGTGTTGGCGCCCGAAACCGTGATCGAGTCGTTGTCGGCGCCGCCCTGGACGCTGCCGCCCCCGGTGATGCCCGACGCGAGGATGGTGTCGTTGCCGGCGCCGCCGTCGATCGCCACATTCACGCCCGTCGCAGCGGCAACGTTCGTCGCGGTGATGTTGTCGTCGCCGTCTTCACCAAAGATGGTGTCGCTGCCGCCACCGCTGGCGATGGTGTCGTTGCCCAGGTTGCCGTTCAGGAAGTCGGAGCCCGCACCACCGATGATGCTGTCGTCGTTCTGACCGCCCAGGATGGTGTTCGAGGAGGTGCTCGCCGCGGCGGTGATGGTGTCGTTGCCCTTGTTGCCCTGGGCGAAGTTCACACCGGCCGTGACGTCGATCGTGTCGTCACCCTGGCCGCCGAAGACGGTGTCGTTGCCAGCGCCGGCGGTAATGTTGTCGTTGCCCGCGTTGCCCTGCAGCACGTCGTTGCCCGCGCCGCCGTCGATGGTGTCATTACCGTCGAAGCCGAAGATCCCGTCGCCGAGGGCCCCGCCCGTGAGGGTAGCGTCGCCAGACGAGGTGCCGACGATCAGCTGAGAGCCGTCCGGGAACGTGATGCCGGTTTCGCCCAGGATGCCCGCGCCGAAGACGACCGTCTTGCCGTCTGCGTTGTCGGTAAGCGTGACGGAGGTCGTGGCGGGCACGGTCGCGGTGCCCGGGACGGCCGTGAAGAGCACCGTCATCTTCGAGCCGGTAGAGGTCGGATTGGTGAACACGAGCGCATCGCTCGCGGAGCTGTAGGACAGCGCCTGCGCCGCCGTGATAGTTTCAAAAACGAAGGTCGTCATTAGTCTCTCCAGTCTGTGTCACACGGACCCCCGGCACGCCTGACCCCCATCCCCGATGGAGCAGTCCCGACGGTCCATTCATCCCAAGCGCCATAGCGTGGCTGCGGCGAAGGTTAAACGAGCCCGAGGGAAGACGTATCGGAACCCCGTAAATTACGCAACATCAAAAAGGGTGCTGAAAGCTTAGTCAAACCCCCTGTCTCCGAGGCGCAACTACTGGTCTCGCAAGGCGTCGTGCAAGGTGTCCGTAATAGGCGAAATCAGCGATCCCATGACAGTCCGACTGCCTGCTACGATCATGGCCTGAGCAGGCATTCCGGGGCTGATCGTGGCCCCGTGTTTGAGCTTCGTCAGTTCCTTCGGATCGATTCGCAGATCGACGCGATAGGCCGAAGTGCCGGTCCTTTCATTGTCGATCCGGTCAGCGGAAACCACCGCCACCTTGGCCGGCAGAGGCGTGTGCCAGCGCTGGTTCAGGCCGCTCAACCGCACCCGCGCGTCCATGCCGACGTGGACGTCGTCGACGTCTTCCGGCTTGATCATAACGGTCACCATCAGCGGTGCGTTGGCCGGCACCACGTCCATCAGGACTTCACCCGGATTGGTCACGCCGCCCACGGTGAACTGGGTCAGATTGAACACGTAGCCGTCCACCGGCGAGCGGACGGTCGCGCCGTCCAGGGCCTGCTTTGCGGCGGTCAGCCGGGGGGTTACGTCGGCCAAGCGAGCCTGAGCGTCGCGCAGGCCTTCGGCGGCCTGGCTCTCACGCGTGTCGCGGTTGCCGGCGATCTGCATGCGGGTCTCGCCCATCTGCTGACCCAGGCGCGCGATGTCGGCCATGAGCGAACCTTTGCGGCCGTCCAGATCGGCGATCGAGCGCTGGTAGCGCAGGATCAGCGGCTTGGGCGCGAAGCCCTTGTCATAGAGCGTCTGATAGCCGGCCATTTCCTCGGCGGTGAGCCGGCGCTGCTCGTCCACGGAAGCGACCTGCGCCCGCTGTCCCGCGATCTGCGTCTGCAACTGGTCGAGGCGCTGGTTGAGGACGGCGTTCTGGCTCTCGAAAAGCTGGAGGCGGGTGGTGAACAGGAACTGCTGGTCGCGAATCAGTCCGGCGACTCGCGGGTCGGCTATCCGGGCCATGAGCTCCGGCGGGAATTCGAACGAGGTCTTGCCGGCGCCCTCGGCCTGGAAGCGAGCGGCCTGGGCGATCATGCTGTCGTACTGGCTCTGGAAGACGTCGTAAGCAGCGCGCAGCTCGACGTCGTCGAAGATGAGCATCGGCTGGCCGGGCCGGACGTGCTGGCCTTCCTTGACCAGGATCTGGCGGACTGTGCCGCCCTCCCGATGCGCCCGCAGGGTCTTGCGGTTCGATTCGACCTTCACCGCCCCCGCCGCGGTGATGCCGGTTTCGCGCGAATAGAGCGAAGCCCACAGACCCAGGCCCAGAACAAAGACGCCGATAATCACGGCGCCGGCCTTCATCGGGCCGCGCAGGCGCCTCTGGAGCGCCGGATCGAGAGGGGTCCGGTCTTCGCCGCCGAACGTCGGGGCGACGTAGGTCGAGCGGACGGGTCCGATTTCGAGTTTCATCGGCTGGCCTCGACAGCGCGCACTTCAGCGGGTTTCGTCAGGCGGGCCATCACCTGGTCGCGCGGCCCGAACATTTCGACGCGCCCCTCGCGGAGCACCAGCATCTTGTCGGCGGTCCGCAGAATACTGGGCTTATGCGAGATAATCACCACGGTCGCGCCGTTCGCCTTCATCGATTCGAGCGCCTGCAGGAGCGCATCCTCGCCCTCGGCGTCCAGGCTGGCGTTGGGCTCGTCGAGCACCACGAACGCCGGGTTCGACAGCACCGCGCGCGCCAGTCCGACGCGCTGGCGCTGACCCGCTGAAAGCGTGTGTCCGCCTTCGCCCACATCGGTGTCGTAGCCCTTCGGCATGCGCAGGATGAGTTCGTGCGCGCCGGCCAGCTGGGCCGCCCGCACCACCTCTTCGTCGGTTACATCGGGCCGGAAGCGGGCGATGTTGTGGCGCACCGTGCCGGCGAACAGCTCCGTGTCCTGCGGCAGGTAGCCCGCATGCCGGCCGAAGTCGGCGCGGTCCCAGGAGAAGACGTCCGCCCCGTCCAGCCGCACGACGCCGTTGTTCGGCCGCCAGATTCCCATCAGGAGCCGTGCAAGGGTCGACTTGCCGGCGCCGGACGGCCCGATGATCCCGAGCGTCTCGCCGGGTTCGACGAGGAAGTTGATGTTGGTGAGGATCAACTTCGTCGCGCCCATCGGCGCGAAGTTCACGCCCTCCGCATGAAGCCGGCCCGCGGGCCTCGGCAGGGTCGTGGCGGCCGGCGGTGGTTCGGCGCGCGACAACAGCTGCATTAGCCGCCCGTGGGCGCGCGCCATGTTGTTCAGCGGCTCCCAGGAGCCCACGATCTTCTCGATCGGCTGCAACGCCCGCGAGGCCAGGATCATGTTGGCGAACAACATGCCGGAATGGATCTTGCCCTTGATGATCAAGTAGGCGCCGATCGCGATGATCAGCACCTGGATGCCCATCCGCACCGCCTTAATGATGTCGGTGAACATGTTGGACTGCTCGGCCGCCGAGGCGCCGCGCTCGATGGTCACCGAGCGGTGGCCGGCCCAGGCCGAGCCGAGCG
>Ga0068864_100004251_pt1 | contig 11784 bp, 9 predicted proteins | sample KBSSwiS72_FD_66586 | JGI IMG/M metagenome (GOLD analysis project Ga0068864, IMG submission 66586) | Switchgrass rhizosphere microbial communities from Kellogg Biological Station, Michigan, USA - KBS Switchgrass S7-2 | ecosystem: Host-associated > Plants > Roots > Rhizosphere > Soil ...
CGTTAGCCTCATCGATAGCGATACGATCACCCGGATACAAGGTCTGGGCGGCATCTCCGCGATCGCGATCTCCCACCCGCATTACTACTCTTCGATGGTCGAGTGGAGCCAGGCCTTCGGAGGCGCGCCGATATACCTTCACGAGGACGACCGGCAGTGGGTCCAGCGCCCGGATGCATGTATCCGATTTTGGCAAGGCGAGACACATGCACTCGGTGACGTGTTCACTTTGATCCGGATCGGTGGACACTTTGCCGGATACCAAGTTCTCCATTGGAGTGTAGGCGACGACGGCACGGGAGCGCTCTTCGCAGGCGACCTGCCGCAGGTGTGCATGGACCATCGCTGGGTCAGTTTCATGTACAGCTATCCCAACTACCTGCCGCTGAGCGCCGCCAGTGTCAGCAGAATCGTCGCAGCGATCGAACCCTTCGCATTTGGAAAACTGTTTGGTGCATGGCCCGCGTTCGTGGTTAACCCGGATGCAAAATCCGCCGTTCGCCGCTCGGCGGAACGCTATTTGCAGGCGCTGATGTTGGAGCGGTAAATCTCAGCCGAACAACTTTTCGAAGGCGCTTCGCGTCTGCGAGCGAATATCATCCAGCTCGCTCAGCGGAATGGGAGTCCAGCGGCGCATCAGTGCGTCGAGCGGTTCCACCTGCGACTGCGACGGGAGCTTGGCCTCCGCGTGGCCGGTGAGTACGCGGATGGCGTGATCGAGCGCCCGGTAAAACGTCGCTGCCTCGTTTAAGAACTTCGCGCCAGCGCGGTCCAGGTGACCCATGTTTTCCAGCACCTGAATGCGCTCTGGCGTATTCAGCACCTTGAAGTAGACGCCCGCGTTCTTCAGGCGCAGGTACATCAGGATGAAGTCGATGTCATAGTAGCCGCCGCGGCCCGCCTTAAGCGGATGGGCGGCGCCCTGCTCGCTTTCAAGTTTCTGACGCATCCGCCGCAGGTCGGTCCGCGAGCGTCCGCTCTGCCCGTAGCGCTGCCAGTCGAGGTCCTGCAACTCCTTCAAGAAACGTTCGGCGCGCTTCGCGTCTCCCGCCACCGCGCGCGACTTCATGTAAGCCATTCCTTCCCAGGCTTCGGCGGTACGCGCGAAGTAGTCCTTGAAAGACGATTCGGTCAGCACTAGGGGGCCGTCGGCGCCATTGGGTCGCAGACGCGTATCCACCGCAAACATCACTCCCCCGCCCGTGTAAGCCGTGGTCAGATCTACGACGCGCTCGGCTACACGAGTCCAGAACGCGAGATCCGCCGCGTCGGAATCTGCGAGCACGAACACCAGGTCGGCATCGGAACCCAGATCAAACTCCCGCATTCCCAGGCGCCCCAGCGCTATTACGGACATTTGATTGGACCAGTCATTGGCCGCGTTCGGCGGCGCGTGTGAGGCGCGAGTCTCCGCGACGGCAATGTGGTAGACTTTCGCGATCACCGCGTCAGCCAGATCTGACGTCCGCAGTAACGTTTCGAAGATAGGCTCGGACAGGCACACGCTGGCGGTCTGAATCCGCACCATTTCGCGGCGGTACCAAAGGCGCAATTCGCCCGCAGTATCCGGCGGGGGGTCGAGAACTCTGGAGTCCGCCGCCCGTGCAACGTCATCCAGCAGCTCGGGCGCGCGAATTAGTTCTTCCGCGAAATGGGGACTGTGCTCGAACAAATCGAGAGTATCGGCAGCCAATTTGGTGTCGACATTTAGCCGGTTCAGGGCGATGGAATCCGCCGAAATACGTTCCAGAAAATGTTCAAAGGACTTGAATCCTCGTTTCAGTTGCGCTTCAGCGAGCTTCGCCGCCAGTTCGGGGGCACGCTGATCGAGCGAACGCACGATGTTGCCGGCGCGAAAGCCGCCGCCCGAAACCGCAGTCTGCCTGGAAGGGCTATTCGAGTGGACCACGCGATCGTAAATCTCGCGGACTTGATCGAAGTGAACGTGAGTTTGCTGCAAGAGCCAGGCTGCCGAATCGAGGCCACCCGGCATCCGTCTGGCCAGCAACTCCAGGGCTTCCGGTTCGGTCGGCAGGGTGTGAGTTTGGCGATCGTCGACCACCTGCAGGCGATGTTCGAGTTGCCGCAGAAATTGATAGGAGGATGCCAGGCGGCCATACTCCGCTCCGGAGAGGAAGCCTTTATCCTGCAGACGGGCGAGCGCCAGCATCGTGCCGCCATGGCGCACCCAAGTGTCGGCGCCGCCGTAGAGACGCTGCAAGCACTGCACCAGAAACTCGATATCGCGGATGCCGCCGCGCTCCAGCTTTACTTCGATGGCGTCCGAGCCTTGCAGCCGCTGGCGATGATTTCGCCGCGACAGTTTTTCGTTTAAGCGCTCACGAGTGGCCGATAATTCTTCGATCGCGGAAAAGTCCAAGGTGGTTGAATAGGTACGCGGCTCCACGAAATCCAGCAAACCGTGCCCGGTAGACTTGTCACCGGCGGCCACGCGAGCCTTGATCATCATCTGCAATTCCCAGTCGCGAGCGCGATTGGCGTAGTACTGACGAGCAGCATCGAGCGAAATGCACACCTCGCCCTGGCTGCCGTCGGGACGCAGACGCAGGTCCACGCGATAGCACATGCCTTCGCTGGTATATGTGGAAAGCAGAGCAGTGAGCTGATTCGCGGCGCGCACAAAAAATTCCCGGTTGGAGATACGTCCGCGCTTGCCCCCGCGGGTTTCGCCGTTCGCGTAATACACAAACATCAAGTCGATGTCGGAGCTGTAGTTGAGTTCGTTGCCTCCCATCTTTCCCAGCGCGATGACCGCAAAATGCGACTCTTGCCCGGCGCGCGTCTGCGGGATCCCATGCTCGGCAACCATCTGCCGACGGATACGCGCGTACGCCGTCTCCACGATCGTATCGGCGAGCGCGGTCAGCTCCCCGGTAATCTCAGGTAGCGTTCCCAGTCCCAGCACATCGCGAATTAAGATGCGTAACAACTGGCGGCGGCGAAAGCGCGCGAATTCGAGCGGAGCCGGCCGCCCATCCGGCAAAGTCTCTTCCAGCATTTCACGCATCTGTTCGGCGGTAAGCACGCGCTGCAGGCTTCCCGATTCGAGTAGTTGGTTGACCCACTCAGGGTGCCGCAAAATCTCTTCGGAAAGGAATTGACTATAGGTGAAGATCGCGATCAGATAACGCAGGCCCGTCGTCGAACGGGTGAGCCGCTGAAACCAGCTTGGCTGCCGCTCGTACAAACGCGCGAAGTACTGCAAGCCCTGTTCGGGGGCGGCCGACGTGCTCAACAATAGATCTAAGCGGCCGGCTGTCGACGGAGGAAGTTCGCGCGATAGCTCCCCCATTTCGCGGCTGGCGCGCGCGCGATCGTGGTAAGTGAGTTGTCGCAGGCGCTCCATGTTATGGCGCTAGAATGATCGCATCTCCAGGGCGAATCAAACCCGGAGTCACGACGGCAGCATAGACTCCGCTCAAGCCGTATTTGGGCGAAGCAGGGTCTCCGTCGCGGGTGAGTGTATCGTAGATTGCGGCTTGGAGTCCCGGTCCGTAGACGTTTAGCTGCTGGCAGGGCGCGCGACGCTTGGTGATTTCGATGACGACTTCCGCACCGATGCGCCAACGCTGGCCCACTCGCCATTCGCGGCGACCGATCCCCTGCGTGGTGAGGTTTTCGCCCAGGGAGCCGTAGGTCAGCGGGAATCCCAGGGCCGCGAGTTCGTCGATACCCTCAGAGGTAATCAGCAAGACCGCGCGATCTGCACCGCCGTGAATTTCCGGGTGCGCGTGCCCGTCGCCTTCGATTCCGACAAGTGTGAGGATTCCCTCTGGAATAGCGTGTTTCGGCACGCCACCTTGCGATACGCTGACCTGAAGTATAGAACCAGTCATTGGGAAAAATAGGGAAAAATAGGGAAAAATAGGGACGGAGCCTGATTTCACGACTAACCAGGCTCGCGACAATCGGCACGTCGTCCGCGAAATCAGGCTCCGTCCCTATTTTTAGATGTCATAATACAACGCGAACTCATAAGGATGCGGCCGCAGGCGAACCGCGTCGGCCTCATTCTTGCGCTTATAAGCGATGAACGTCTCCAGCATCTCTTCACTGAAGACATCGCCCTTGAGCAGAAATGCGTGATCGTCTTCGAGGCAGGTCAGAGCTTCCTCGAGCGACGCGGGCATGGAAGGCACGTACTTCATTTCCTCCGGCGACAAATCGTAGATGTCCTTGTCGAGCGGTTCGCCCGGATCCACTTTGTTGAGAACGCCATCGAGTCCCGCCATCATCATCGCCGCGAACGCCAGATACGGATTCGCGGATGGATCGGGCGGCCGGAATTCGACGCGCTTGGCTTTGGGATTGGCCGAATACATCGGAATGCGCACCGCCGCGGAACGGTTGCGGCGCGAGTATGCGAGATTCACCGGCGCTTCATAGCCCGGTACCAGGCGCTTGTAGCTGTTGGTGGTGGGCGCGATCACCGCGGAAAGCGCGCGCGCGTGCTTCAACAATCCACCGATGTACCATAACGCCATTTGACTGAGACCGGCGTACATTTCGCCCGCAAAGAGGGGCTTTCCTTCGCGCCATAGACTCTGGTGAGTATGCATGCCGCTGCCGTTGTCGCCGAACAGAGGCTTGGGCATGAAGGTGACGCTCTTCCCGTACTGGTAGGCCGTATTGCGCGTCACGTACTTGTAAAGCATCATGTTGTCGGCTGACTTCACCAGCGTGTCGAATTTCTGATCGATTTCACACTGGCCGCCGGTGGCAACTTCGTGATGATGGCACTCGATGGTGAGCCCGCAGCGGATCATCTGCTCAACCATCTCCGCACGCAGGTTCTGATAGTGGTCGGTGGGAGGAACCGGGAAATAGCCTTCCTTGTAGCGCGGCCGGTAGCCCAGATTGTTCTCCGCGCGACTGGAATTCCAACGGCCCTCTTCGGCGTCGATGTAGTAGTAGCCCGAATGCGCGTTCTGATCGAAGCGAATGTTGTCGAAGATGAAAAATTCCGCTTCCGCACCGAAGTAAGCCGTGTCGGCCAGACCCGAGTTTTTCAGATACATCTCGGCCTTCTTGGCGATCCAGCGGGGGTCGCGATCATAGTGCTGGCGGGTGATGGGATCGATAACGTCGGCAGTCATCACCAGAGTCTTGGTTTCGTAAAAAGGGTCTATGAAAGCGGTGTTGGGATCGGGCACTAGCAGCATGTCGCTTTCGTTGATCGCCGCCCACCCGCGAATGCTGGAGCCGTCGATGCCGAAGCCTTCCTCGAAAGAGCTTTCGTCGAGTTGACTGAGCGGATACGAAATATGTTGCTGCAGCCCTGGCAGATCAGTGAAGCGCAGGTCCAATTGCTTAGCTTCGAATTTCTTGGCGTAATCGAGGATATCTTTCGGCGTTTTCGGGGACGGGCTCATTGCTACATGATACTTGAGGGTATTGCTTTGGACAGAGCCGCCCGCGCGGGCAGGCCATGGGCTTTCGTACACTGAAGCGTGGAACAGATCGCCCTCGATTGGACGCCCGCGCCGCACTACTTTTCAGTAAGTGAGCTCGCCAACGCCCTGCGCGGCGTCTTCACCGAATATTTCAGGGATATCTGGGTCGCAGGCGAAATTTCTGGCGTCAAGCTCTATCCCAGCGGCCACTACTATTTCACGCTCAAAGACGAAGATGCGCAGATGCGCTGCGTCTGCTTCAAAACCGCGGCGCGTTATCTGAAATTCAAGCCGCAGGATGGCGTAGCAGTGCTGGCCCGAGCACGGGTTGACCTGTATGACGCGCGCGGCGACCTGCAATTGGTAGTGGAGGCCATCGAACCACAGGGACACGGCGCGCTGCAACTGGCCTTCGAGCAACTCAAGAAAAAGCTGGAGGGTGAAGGCCTGTTCGCGGCCGGGCGCAAGCGCGCGCTGCCGGCGCTGCCGGAACGCATCGGCATCGTGACGTCGCCTACCGGCGCAGTGATTCAGGACATGCTGCAAGTGCTGGAGCGGCGTTGCCCCGGGCGGCACATCCGCCTCTATCCGGCACAGGTGCAGGGCGAGTCCGCGGCGGCCCAGGTGGCTGAGGGCATCGACTATTTCAGTACGTCGGGATGGGCCGAAGTAGTCATTGTGGCGCGCGGCGGCGGGTCGCTCGAAGATCTGTGGACTTTCAATGAGGAGCGCGTGGCACGCGCCATCGCGGCCTGTTCCGTGCCCGTTATTTCCGCCGTGGGACACGAGACGGACTTCACCATTGCCGATTTCGTCGCCGACATGCGCGCGCCCACGCCTTCGGCCGCGGCTGAAATCGTGGTCTGCACTCGCGAAAGTCTGCTCGATCGATTGCATGCGGCGGATCATAAGTTGCTGCAATCGATACGCCTGAAGATCGCGCTGCTGGCGCGCTCGCTGCACAACGTGGCGGTTGACCGCGCGCGCTTGCATCGTGCGATCGGACGGCAGATGCAGAGAGTGGACGAGCTGGATTACCGCCTGCGCGAATTGTGGCGCGGGTCGCTCGCGGGACGGCGACGCGCGCTAGAAGGCGTTTCGGCACGGCTGAGCCAGATGGACGTTCGTCTGCAATTTGCCGCGGCGCGCCGGCGGTTGGAAGCAAGTGACGCTGCGGTCACACAGTCGATGCGTCTGCGGCTAAGCCGGGCGGGCAGTCGATTGGGTCCGCTCGAAGCGCATCTGAAGCAGCTCAGCCCGCTGACGATTCTGGACCGCGGCTACGCGATCGTGGAGCGCGAAGGGAAGATCGTGAAGGCGCCGAAAGACGCGCCGGTGGGTTCGGAGATCGACGTTCGCCTGTCATCAGGGAAGCTTAAGGCGACGGTGAACTGATGAATTACTCCAACCTATAGTTTGGAGCTTCCTTGGTGATGATCACGTCGTGCACGTGGCTCTCGCGCAGTCCGGCGGCGCTTACACGCAGGAACTTGGCCCGCTGATGTAACTCCGGAATCGTCGCGCAGCCGCAATAGCCCATGCCCGCTCGCAGACCACCAACCAGTTGATACACCAGGTCGGCCAACATCCCTTTGTAAGGTACGCGGCCTTCGATGCCCTCCGGCACCAGCTTGCCGCCGCCCGTGGCTTCCTGCGAATAGCGATCGGCCGAGCCTTGCGCCATGGCGCCCATGGAACCCATGCCGCGATAACTTTTGAAAGTCCGGCCCTGATACAAAATAGTCTCGCCAGGACTCTCTTCCGTGCCCGCCAGCAGGCTGCCGATCATTACACAATCGGCGCCAGCCGCGATAGCCTTGGTGACGTCGCCCGAGAATTTGATACCGCCGTCGGCGATGAGCGGGACGCCGCTGCCGGCTGTCGCCTTGGCGCATTCAGCAATAGCGGTAATCTGCGGAACGCCCGCGCCGCTGACCACCCGCGTCGTGCAAATCGATCCTGGCCCGATGCCAACCTTGATCCCGTCGATACCCAGGCCGATCAGTTCCCTGGCGCCTTCATAGGTAGCAACATTGCCGGCAATCAATTGCACTTCCGGCAGTGCGCGCTTCACGTTGGCAATCGCATCCATCACGCGCTGACTGTGGCCGTGCGCCGAGTCGATGGCCAGCACGTCCACTTTCTTCCTCACCAGTTCCTGCGCGCGCTCCAGATAATCGCCCGACGATCCGAGCGCGGCGCCCACGCGCAAGCGTCCCTGCGCGTCTTTAGCGGCGTTGGGGTACTTCAACTTTTTCTGGATGTCCTTGACGGTGATCAGACCCTTCAGGTTGTAATGCTCGTCAACTACCAGCAACTTTTCAACGCGATGGGTGTGCAGGATGGCCTCGGCTTCTTCGAGCGTCGTGCCCACACCAACCGTGATCAGGTTCTCCTTGGTCATCACGCTCGCTACCGGCAGATCGTAGCGCGTCTCGAAGCGCAGATCGCGATTGGTGAGGATCCCGACCAGTTTTCCGTTCTTGGTCACCGGTACTCCGGAGATGCGGTAGCGTTTCATTACTTCGAGCGCGTCGGAGATTTTGTGCTCGGGATCGATGGTTACCGGGTCCACGATCATGCCGCTTTCCGAGCGCTTCACGCGGTCCACTTCCTCGGCCTGCTTCTCGATCGACATGTTGCGGTGAACGATTCCGATACCGCCCTGCTGCGCGAGCGCAATGGCTAGATGGGATTCAGTAACGGTGTCCATGGCCGAGCTCACGACAGGGATATTCAGGCCAATTTTGCGGGTAAACCAGGTACGGGTGTCGGTCTCGGCGGGGACCACGCTACTGCGCGAAGGAACCAGCAGAACGTCGTCAAAAGTGAGGCCTTCCGTGATATTTTCGGGGTTCATTGCAGAGTATCTCTAGATCATACAGCATGACCGCGAACGGTCCGCCCAATTAGGAGAGGTTTTCCACCAGTCCAGTTTCTCCTTGGCTTCGAAGCTCTGTAATTCGTTCGGCTTGCAGCCTAAGTTAAGCCACCCAGGAGAGTAAGTGGTTTACCTGAGTTCCCTGGAGGCACCTCCTAGGTGATACTGTTTTTGGCCTCAAAATGTCCACTCCAGTTGCCGGTAAATTCCAAGATCACTATGACGTCCTCGGTATCGACCCCAAATTCGACTCCGAGACGTTGCAGAGCGCTTACGCGGAACTCGCACGGAAATTTCATCCCAACAACCCCGACACCGGGGATCAGGAGGCCTTCGACGCCGTAAATGCGGCCTACGAAGTGCTCTCAGACCCGGCGCAGCGGCTGGCATTCGACAACCTGAAGGGAGTCGGCGAAGACACCAGTTGCCCGCAGTTCAGCGGTACCGAGTTCTTCGAGTCGCTGGGGTCGGATGCTGGATTGCGCGTGGCTCTGCTCTGTATCCTATACGAGCGACGCAAAAAGAAGCCCCTGAAACCCGGTTTGCCGATGCGCTACGTCGAAGCCATGCTCAACGCCGATTTGGATGAGCTGTTTTTCGTCCTGTGGTACGCCAAGCAGCGCGGCTGGGTATCGAGCGACGACAAGAGCAATCTTCTGATCACGGTACAAGGCATGGACTATCTAGATAGCAACCCTCCTTCGGCCGCCCAGGTGTTGCCACGCATCAAGCCTGCATCGATCGCTAACTATGGGGCGGAGGCTCCAGCCAACGTACTGGTGGCGGCCTTAGACGCCGCCCTAGCGAGCCGGGCGTTCAAGAGCGAAGACGCACCTGCGGGAATGGAAGCCGCCCACACGTCGCCGGCCGGGCCGAACTGAAACAGCCCGTCCGGCAGGACGCACGAGCCTGCCAGAGCGGGTCGCTTTCGAAGCTAAAGTTGATTTCAAAGTTACAGTTAATGTTTCGGTCTAGCTGCTCTGAGTAGAAGCAACCGCCAGCACCGAACCGACCTTCGAGAAGATGGTGCTGATGCTCGAGGCGACTCCTGGCATTACTGCTCCGGCGGCAACTGCAACGAAACCAGCCATGAGTGCGTATTCAATCAGATCCTGACCACGCCTGTCCTTCAGCGCCCTCAGTTTTAAAAGCAGATTTTTCATTGTGAACTCTCCTGATTATCCATATCGGCGCATTCCGAATACTGTTAGGATCTTTGAGCTTAGTGCGGCGGCAGCCTTCGATTTTGCAGCTCGCTGACCGCAGCGGCAGTCGTGCCCTGCTACACTAAGATTTCCCAATATGATTGCAGCAACACAACTCCGCCCCGGCATGGTGGTCAAGTGGAACGGCGAGCTTTTCTCTGTCTTTAAGATGGAGCACCGTACCCCCGGCAACCTGCGCGGATTCGTCCAAGTGAAGATGCGCAAGCTCAGTTCCGGCACCATGATGGAGCATCGCTTCTCGTCGGAAGATAAAGTCGAGCGGGCCTCGCTCGACCAGCAGGACATGGAGTACCTCTACGACGACGGTGAATTCTACTACTTCATGAACACCGAGACCTTCGAGCAAATGCACCTGACCCGCGACTTTCTGGGTGATGCCACCAATTTTTTGATCCCCAATCTGAAGGTGGAGATCGAGTTCTATGAAGGCAAACCCATGGGTATCGAACTGCCGCCCACCGTGGATCTGACAGTCGTCGAAACCGAGCCGGGTCTAAAGGGCGCGACTGTATCCAACGTGACTAAGCCCGCGACGACCGAAACCGGCTTGGTGGTGCAGGTGCCAGCTTTCATCAGCGAAGGCGAGAAGATCCGAGTATCTACATCGGAGTCGGCCTACCTGGAACGGGCGTAGCCAGCTACCCCCGCTCTATCCGCGCGCTTTCGGGTGCGCCTTGTCGTAAACCGCCATCAAATCCGTCAACGAAACCTGCGTGTATTTTTGCGTGGTGGCGAGACGCGCGTGGCCCAGTAACTCTTGTATGGCGCGCAAGTCGGCGCCGTCGGCGAGCAGGTGGGTGGCATACGCATGGCGCAGGCTATGCGGATGGAGAGATGCGTCGCCCGAGATCATGCGCGCGTAGAACTTGACGACTTCGCGGGCTCCACGGTCGGACAATCGTACGCCTCGGTGATTCACTAGAAGCGCCCTTTCGCCTGTCTTCGTACTCCGTTGCCCAAGGTACTTTTCGAGCGCCGCCGACGCTTTTTCTCCGTACGGCACCTGCCGCTCCTTGCGGCCCTTGCCCCGCACTCGGATCCAGCGCTCGCGAAAATCGAAGTCGTCGATATTGAGTCCCACCAGTTCGCTTATCCGCAGACCACACCCATACAGCAGTTCGAACAGCGCGACATCGCGCTCCGGGTGCGGGCGTTCAAATTGGTCCTTTCCAACTCCGTCGACCAACGTATTGGTCTGTTCGGCAGTCGGGACGAGTGGCACTCGCTTGGGCGCTTTGGGAGTCCGCAAGAGACGCGCCACATTGGTGGGCACGGATTTTTCGCGCAACAGAAATTGGAAAAATGACCGCACGGCGGCGAGCTTGCGGCGGACCGAGATGGGGTCAAGCTTGCGGTCGTAAAGGCTGGTGAGCCATTCGCGCAGCAGCGGAGCGTCGATGGCAGCAGGCGCGGGCGGCTGGGCTCCGGGCGGCGAGAAGTATTCGAGGAATTGCTCCAAGTCTGAGGCGTAGTTTCGAATGGTGTGCGCGGATGCGTTCTCACGGCCTAGCTCTCCCAGATAGCGTTCAATCGCGAGAGCCAGTTCAGACATGGGCGCACAAGTATTCTTCGAGAGCGGCCAGCGCGCGTCGGCACACTTCGGCGTAACGCACTTTCTTATCGCGCGGCGGATTTTCGAGCTTGGGAAGCAGATCAAATGTGATATTCGCAGGCTGGTAATTAAGGGGATCAGCTCCCGACACGTAGGCGGAGAGCGATCCCATGGCCGTCTCGCGCGGGAACACGCGAGGCGCGTCTCCCATAGCCAATGCCGCCGCGCCACGCCCAGCGATCAGCCCGGTCGCGATAGATTCGACATAACCTTCCACGCCCGAGATCTGTCCGGCGAAAAAGACATTGGGGCGCGTGCGCATCTGGAGTGTGGGCGCGAGCAGCGCGGGACCGTTGATATAAGTGTTGCGATGCACTTGGCCGAAGCGCAGGAATTCGGCGCGTTCCAGGCCCGGAATCATGCGCAGTACACGCTGCTGATCGCCGAAACGCATGTGATTCTGAAAGCCCACCAGGTTGTAGCTACCCGCGCGCGCGTCTTCCTGACGGAGTTGAACCACCGCATAAGGGCGGCGGCCGGTGCGTGGATCACTCAGCCCCATCGGCTTCATGGGGCCGAAGCGCAGGGTGTCACGCCCGCGCCTCGCGATTTCTTCGATTGGCAGGCAGGCCTCGAAGTAGCGGGTGTTATCCGGGCCGGGACGATCCTCCGCGATGTGAGCCGGGACGCTCTCGGCCGCGAGCAGGGCGT
>Ga0068864_100004254_pt1 | contig 11779 bp, 10 predicted proteins | sample KBSSwiS72_FD_66586 | JGI IMG/M metagenome (GOLD analysis project Ga0068864, IMG submission 66586) | Switchgrass rhizosphere microbial communities from Kellogg Biological Station, Michigan, USA - KBS Switchgrass S7-2 | ecosystem: Host-associated > Plants > Roots > Rhizosphere > Soil ...
CGTTCGACGCACGCGACCGGTACTCGGTGCGCGACGCGCTCGTGGTGGTGCTCCGCCACACCCGGGCGCGGGCGATCAACGGGGTACAGCGCAACTAGGCGGCGCCGGTGCGGGGCAGGCGGCCGGTGTGGCGAAGGTAGCGCAGCACCGCGCTCACCCGGGCGTTCTCCCGCGACTCGCCGACATCGATGCCGAGCTTGCGGAACACCGACGTCGCGTGCTTCTCCACTGTGGACAGTGTCACGTGGATGGTGCGGGCGATCGCGACGTTGCCCAGCCCCTCGGCCATCAACGCGAGCACCTGCCGCTCGCGTTGGGTCAACTGGTCCAGCGGGTTGTCGGTGCGCGGCTGGTTCATCAACCGAGCCACCAGCGACGGGTCCATCACCACGTTGCCGGCCACCACCCGTTCGAGCGTGTCCAGCAGCTCCAGCGCGCTGGTCGCGCTCTCCTTGAGCAGGTAGCCGACCCGGTCGGGCACGTCGTGCAGCAGCCGCATCGCGTAGTCGACCTCGCCGTGGTGGGACAGGAGCACGATCCCGACGCCGGGACGGCGCTGGCGGATCTGCAGGCACGCCTTGAGCCCGTCGTCGGAGAAGGTCGGCGGCATCCGGATGTCGGTCAGCACCACGTCGCACGCCCTCGACGCGACCAGGTCGACGAGGGTGTCGGCACGGCCGACCTCCCCGACGACGGACTGGCCGTAGCTGGTCAGGGTGTGGCTCAACAGGTCCCGGTAGAGGCCGGAGTCGTCGGCGATGATCACTCGCACGGCAGTACCACCCGGAGGTGGGTGCCCCGGCCGGCCGGGCTGTCGACGGTCAGCGTCCCGTCGATCGCGGACAGCCGGTCGGCCATGTTGCGCAGCCCCGTACCGCCGCGCGGGTCGGCGCCGCCGACCCCGGCGTCGCGGATGTCGATCACCAGCCGACCCGGCTCGACCCTTCCGGTGACGTCCACGCAGTCGGTCTGGGCGTGCTTCGCCGCGTTCACGATGGCCTCCATGATGATGAAGAAGGCGGTGGTCTCGACCGCGTCGGAGAACCGGGTCGCCGGCAGGTCGACCCGCACCACCAGCGGAAACCGCAGCGCGTACTCGTCGATCGCGACCGCCAGCCCGCGCTCGGTCAGCAGCTGCGGGTAGAGGCCCTGGGCCAGCTCGCGCAGCTCGGTCGTGGTGAGCGCTACCTCGCGTACCAACTCGCCGAGCAGCGTGGCCACGTCGTCGCCGGCCCCGGGCAGCTCACCGGCCCCGGGCAGCTCACCGGCCCCAGGCAGCTCGCCGGTGGCGAGCTGCTTGGCCCGCTGGGCGAGCCAGGACAGCCGCAGCAGCCGCTGCTGGGCTCCGTCGTGCAGGTCGCGTTCGATCCGCCGCCGCTCCCCCAACGCCGCCAACGCGATCCGCTTGCGCGACGACTGCAGCTCCTCGATCTGGCGCAGCTGCAGCGCCTGCAGGCGGGCGTTGGACAGGGCGAGCCGGGCCGTGGCGACGACCGCCCGGACCTGGCCCGGCCGGTCGGCGACGATCGGGTCGTGCACGAGCGCGGCCAGCTGATGGTCGCCGTCGGCGACGAACGTGACCATGCGGTCGGTTCGGGCCGGATCGGGCAGCGACACCGCGCGCCCATCGATGTTCGCGTAGTCGCCACCCTCCGACCGGAACAGCAGCTCCAGGGTCGAGTCGCCGATCGCCTCGGCGAGCAGCCGGCGCAGGGTCGGCGGATCGATCGGCGCCTCCAGCGCGATGACCAGGTCGGCGACCCGCCCGCGCGCGAGCCGGCCGTGCAGCACCGAGCTGAGCACCACGAAGGGCAGCGCCACCAGCCCGAGTCCGTAGGCGAGCAGCATGATCTGTCCGATGTCGCCCCGGTGGGCCAGGCTCGCCACCGCGCCGGCGCCGAGGGTGGTGTTGACCAGCAGGATGCCCGTCCACACCTTCCCGTGGCGACGCCGGGTGGCCCGGTCCGCGCGCTCCCACCGCCACAGGATGACCATCCAGAACAACGTGCCGTAGACGAGCGCGTTGAGGCTCAGCAGATCCGCCCACCTGCTCAGCGGCGACGGATGCCAGCCGATCGGGCTGACCGATCCCTCGGTGAGATACCGACCGCCCTGCAGGATGAGGTAGGACGCGTACGCCGAGGCCAGCAGCCATCGCAGCCCGCGCCCCTTGACCCGGCCGTCCGGGTAGGCCAGCGCCACGTGGGCGAGGACCACGATGTCCACATAGGTCAGCCAGTAGCCGAGCGCGTACAGAACGTGAACCCCGGTGAACTGAAGGTTCGTCAGGTACCAGCAGCCGCCGGCCACCATCATCAACGGCCCGAGACGGTTGTCCGGCCGCTGGTACCAGGCCACCCAGCCGGCGGTCATGAACGACAGACCCACCACCTCGGCGACGGCAAACGCCCACGTCGGCTGGTGGTACCCCCGCCAGCCGACGGCGATCATCACGACGGCGAAGCCGATGGCGACCAGGCCGACCCAGGTGATGGTGCGCCAGGAGGCTCCGCCCCCCGGTCGCCCCGGCTCCCATCGGCTCGTCGTTGCGTGCCTGCGCGTCGTGTCTGGCCCCACAGACATCGACACGGTATCCAGTATCCAACGAGGGACCAGTACCGATCCCGTCCGCCGAACAACGCCATACGCCGGTAGGCCAGGACGATGCCCGATATGTAGGCGCTCCACGGACGGGCGCGGCACCGGGTTCAAGCGATCCTCGACGATTTTCCGCCGTACGGATGGTCAGGGACCCGACACGACGTCAACCGCGGGCCTGGCGTCAGCCGCGCGGGCTGCGGCGTCGTCAGCCGCGCGCCGCTCCGGCGCCGAGCAGGACCGCGATGCCCAGCACACTTCGCGGAGCGTACGGCTGCCGCCACAGCCCGCCATGGGCCGCCGCGAACGCCTCCTCCCGCCAGGCCTCCTGGTGCGGCGTGCGGCCCGAACACAGATCGTGCACGAGCAGCGCCGCCATCAGGGTGTTGCTGGTCGCCGGGTCGAACACCTCGATGCCGAACCGGTGCGCGCCCGCGAACGCGGCCGCGAGTACCCGGTTGCGGACCACCGAGCGGGTACGGGTGGCCGGGGCCACGCGCAACGACACGGCCGTCCCGTCGGCCCGGGCCTGGATAGCCCGCCAGCGCTGCACGCGCTTGGCCAGGGCGTAGTTCGGCCCCTGCTGCAGGACCAGCGTGTCGTTGATGCCCGGGTCGGCGCCGGGCGGATAGTTGCGTGCGAAGAGTCGGCCCACGCTCACCATCCGAAGTGGACGGCGCAGGCGGCTGATCCCGGTGGCCTGGGCGTACCGGCGGGTAGCCTCCTCGACGGCCTCCGGCGGCACCGCGAAGACGTCGGTCGGGGTGGCCAGGAACGCGAGCGCGACGTCCGACCGCGCGCGCAGCAGGTGCACGGTCAGCGCGTCGACCGCGGTGGTGACCCGGACGTGGGTGGCCCCGTCGGCGTAGACGTAGTTGCCGAGCACCAGCGGACCCTCGAGCCCGCCGATCCAGGCGGCGACCCGGTTCACCTCGTGCAACAGGTCGGCTCCCATGCCCGTACCGGCGCCGAGGTCGTGGCCCCGCTCGGCGGCCGGGAGGTGAAGCCGACCCGCGTAGCGCTGGGCTGTCGCGACCAGGCGCTGCCACAGGGCCGGGTTGGGCAGGTCGACCGCGACCACCTCGGCCCCCCATCGCAGCAGCGCGGTGAGCGGGCCCATCTCGGCACCGGCGCCGAGCACGACCACCCGCTGCCCCTCCAGGCGCAGCCACTGCGGGTTGTCGGCGACCAGCCGCACGGCATCGGCGCAGGACGGCTCGATCACCCCGGCCCCGACCCAGTGGTCGAGCTGGCGATGCAGCGCGTCGCCGCGCAGCCGGTCTCCGTGGTACGGCAGGACGAGCTCGCGCTCGACCGGGCCGCTGCCGGCCACGACAACGGTCTTGAGCGCCTCCTTGACCGGTAGCGCGATCGCCTGGGGCAGCGTGATCTCCTCGCCGCCTCCGCCGACCGCGTCCACTGTGGAGAATCGCATCCGCTCCTGCAGCTCCGCCAGGCCGTTGCGGGCGATCGTCACGGCGGACGAGGGGGAGAGCAGGCCGGCCTCGACCAGCCGCCGGAAGTGCACCCGGTACTCGCTGCGCCACGACGTCTCGCCCTCGGCCGCCCGTGCGCCGACCGGGTCGACCCCGCGCAGCGCGTCGGCGACGACGGTGCGTCCGAGCGCGGACGTGCTGCGACTACTCCCGATGACCGGGAACACGACACCAGTCTCAGGCGGCTCCGATGGGCTGCTCATCCCCCGATCTTGCCACTGCGAGCGGTGCCCGGCGCCTCAAGCCTGGGGACGTACGCAATCTTGGACAGATTGCCCCCGCGGGCGGGATAAACCGTCCTAGATCGCTTCGGCTTTGGCGACCTTGCAGGTGTTGCCGTCGGGGACCATGGTCAGCACGACCCGGTTCTGGTCCACCTTCTCGCCGGTGATGGCGGTGTTGCGGCGGTACTGGTTGACGTAGAGCAGCAGCTCGACCCGGCCGGGCTGCACGTCCACCACTCCGGCCGCGGACACCTCCGCGCGCACGACCGCCTGCTGCTGCACGGCGAGGGTCTTCAGGTTCGACGTGGTCTGGGTGTACTCGGCGGTGAAGTCACCGGTGGTGAAGGACTTCCCGTTGGCGACGGAGGCGTCGAACGCCTTGTAGTCGTACGAGAAGATCGCCTGCGCGGCGGCGGTGGCGGCGCCGAGACAGGTCTGGCCCGCGTCGTGACGGCCGGACGCGTCGGCGGCGGACCGGAAACCGGCAACGGCCACTCCGCCGGCGCCGATAAGGCCGACTCCCAGGACCGCGGCGACCACGTGAACTCGACGCATGACCACCCCTAGCCCACGAAGTCCAGCTGGGCCACGAGCCACTTGCCCGTGCCGGCGTCCCGCGCCATGGACAGCTGCATCCGGTAGTGCGACAGCCGACCGTCGGGCGTGCCCGTGTTCTTCACCGTCGCGTCCAGCGCGACCAGCACGACCGCTGAGTCGCTGTCGTTGGACAGGATCGCGGCCCGCAGCACGGTGCCGGTGGAGGAGGCCTTGTTCGCCACCACCTGATCCTTGAACGTGGCCCGGTTGCTCACGTACTGGTCCTTGAAGTCGCCGGTCGCCCCGTCGATGATCCGCTGCATGTCGGAGTCCACAGTGGAGTCCGAGATGGAGACGAAGTTCACCGCGGCCTGCTTGGCTGCGGCGAGAGCCTCCTGCCGGACCCCTTCGAGCTGGCGCTGGTCCTGCCACCGCGACACCGCCACGATCGCGAGCACGGTCGCCGCGACCAGCAACACCCCGAGCACGACGTTGACCAACTGCCAGCGCACGGGGAGCTGCAAGCGAGTGAGCCGCAATCGCGCGAGCCGGAACCGCGCGGGAGACGGGTCTTCCGCAGGAGCGGCCGGAACACGCTGGGTGGGCAGCTTCCGGCCGGGTCGGACCGCGGGCTCCGCCGCCGCCCGCTTCGAACGCGTGGGCGCGGCGACCCCAGAGGGGCGTCGAGGGCCGGCGGGGCGCGGCGTGGTACCAGAGGTCATGGGGTCACTCCACCCAGGAGGAGAGCTTTCCAGGACTGTGCCCCAGCCAGCCGGCTCTGTCCACCCGTGTCGCCGAAGAGCAGCGGCAGCCCGTCGGAGGTCAGCACGAGGCCGTTCGCTCCGATGTGGACGTTGGCGGTGTCGCGGATGCCGGACCCGGCCGGGCAGTTCAGCCCGGACGACGTGGCGGTGCACGTCTTCGGCGTGGTGTCGGCGACCCAGCCGCCCTGCGCGGTGCCGTCGCTGCCGAAGATGGTGTACCCGATCTCGATGGCGGTCGGGTAGAGGATCAGCATCTGCCGTACCCCGGGAAGGCGGGTCGCGGTGACCCCGGTGACGGTGATGAGGTTGGCCAGCAGCGTGCCCACCGACGGGTCGAGGTCCTTCAGCAGGCCGGTCAGCTGCTCCACCGCCGGCGGGGTGGCACCGAGCAGCCCGCGCAGGTCGGGATCGGCCTTGCGGACCGACTCGGCGAGCTGCGCGAGGCTATGCGCCCAGGCCCGGATGGCCGAGGAGGAGTCGGCCTCTGCGGCCAGCGCGGTCCGGCCGTCGCGGATCAGCGCGAGCGTGGAGTCCTTGTGCCGCAACGCCTCGTCGACCAGCAGGCTGGACGCGTCGAGCAGCTTCTGCAGCGCCAGCTCATTGCCCTCGAACGCCTTGCCCAGCTCGTCCAGCACCGAGGCCACGTCGTCGGCGTTGATCGACCGGACCAGGTCGTCGAGGTTGACCAGCAACGTCTCCAGCGGCAACGGACCGCCGGTGCGCTCCCGCGGGATCACGTCACCGGCCGCGAGGTAGCTGCCGGTCTCCTTGTCCGGCCGCAGATCCACGTACTGCTCGCCGACGGCCGAGCGCGGCACCACCACCGCGCTGGTGCCGGTCGGCACCCGCGTTCCCTCGGAGAGGATGAGCTGGACCCGGACCCCATCGGCGAGCAGCGAAACGGAACCGACCTTGCCTACCGGAAACCCGCGGTAGTCAACGGAAGCGTGAGTGAAGATGCCGCCACCCGTACCGAAGTCGGCGTAGAGGGAGTAGCTGCCGCTGCTGATCGCGTCACCGACGCGCACGTACCGGATCGCCACGTACGCGACGCCGAGCACGGTGATGAGCGCGAACACGAGCACCTTGATCCGGGTGGCCGTCGAGATCATGCCTGCACCCCCTGAGCCAACACGTCCCGAAGCGTGCCCCGCACGACCGCGGCCTCGTTGAACCGGCCGTTGCCGGGTATGACGTTCGCGTGCAGGTTGATGAAGCCGTTGCGGATGTCGCCCGTGATATTGGGCGGGAACACCAACGTGAACAAGGAATCCAGCGCCTTGGGCAGGTTCGCCCCGGCCTTGGTCAGCCCGTCCAGGGTGGGTTGCAGCTCGGCCAGAATCGCCAGCAGGTCGGCCCGGTTGGCGTTGATCACCCGGGTGCCGACCGTACCGAGCTTGTCCAGCTCGGTCAGCGCCGCCGTCAGCTGCGAACGCTGGTCGGCCAGCACGGCCAGACCGGGGCCGAACGCGTCGAGCGCCTGCCCGATGACCTCCTTCTGCGCGGAGAGCTTGTCCAGCAACCGATCCAGCGCGTCGATGGCCTGCCCGATCTGCTCCTTGGACGCGTCGAGACCGGCCAGGAAGGTGTCGACCTGGTGCAGCAGATCCTTCGCGGTGCTCTCGTTGCCGGCCAGCGCCCGGGCCAGTTCGTGGGTGATGACTTGCAGGTTGGTCAGGCTGCCGCCGTTGAGCAGCGTGCCGAACGCGGCCAGCACCTCCTCCACCTCGGCCGCCCGGCGGGTGCGCGACAGCGGGATGGTGTCGCCGTCCCCCAACGAGCCGTCGGGCGCCTCGTCAGTCGGCGCGGCCAGCGACACGAACTTCTCGCCGAGCAGGCTGGTCTGGCGGATCGCCGCGACCGCATTGTCGGGTAACCGGGTGCCGCCGCTGATCCGGACCTGGACCTGCGCCACCCACCCCTTGAGCGAGATCTTCTCGACTTCGCCGACGGTGACGTCGTTGACCTTCACCGTCGAATGGGGAACCAGGTCGAGGACGTCGTCAAATTCAGCGATCACGTGGTACGAGGGGCCGCCGGCCGCCCCGCCCGGTAGTGGTAGCTCGCCGATGGTCGGCACGTGGCACGCGGTCAGGACCCCGAGCACGACCAGGGCCGCCACAAAACCGATGAGCCGTCTCATCGCGTACCCCCACCGAGGATCCCGCCCAGCGTCGGGTCGGACGGACCGCTCGTGGCGCCCGGCAACTCAAAGGACGCGGGGGCCGTCGCCGACGAGATGACAAGGTTGGGCCGCAGGTCGAGGTTGCCGGTCTTCGCGTTGTAGGCCAGCACCAGGTTGGAGACGGTGAGCGGCGCGGTGTCGAAGATGGTGATCAGCGCCTGTTGTTGCTGGGCCACGGTGGTGGTGATGTCGGCCAGAGCGTCCACATCGGACTTGAGCGCCGCCCGGTTGTCCCGCACGAAGGTCGTGATCGAGGTCAGCGCCTGGGTCAGGTCGTGCAGCATGGCGGCGAGGACGTCCCGATCGCTGGCCAGTTGCCCGGCCACGTTGGCCAGCTGGACGTTGAACGAGCGCAGCTGCGCGTCGACGGAGGCGAGCATGGTGGTGAACTTCTGCAGGTTGTCCAGCGTGGAGAACAGGTCCTGCCGCTTGTCGGCCAGCGCGGAGGCCACTTTGGACAGTCCGTCCAGGGTCTGCCGCAGGTTCTCGCCGTTGCCCTGCAGCGCCTCGCGGGCGGTGTGGATGAGGTCGCTGAACGCTCCGGACGCGTTGGCCCCGTTGGGCCCCAGCGCACCGAGGAAGTCCGACAGCGCCCGGTAGACGTCGTCGGTCTCCAGCGGCGCGGAGGTGCGGTCCAGCGGGATGTCCGCGTTGTCGACCAGGCTCGGACCGTCACCGGAGGCGGGCGTGAACTGCACGTACCGGTCGCTCACGATGCTGGGCGGGATCAGCATGACCCGGGCGTCGGCCGGGATGTGGTAGCGGGCCGAGTAGCGCATCTGCACCCGCACGTCGTCCCCGGTCGGCTGGATCGCGGTGACCTCGCCGATCTTCACGCCGAGGATCCGCACGTCCGAGCCGACGTAGAGGCCGACCACCCGGTCGAAGTGGGCGGTCAGCCGCAGCACCGGCTCGCCGAACTGGGGCACGATCACCACCGAGCCGATGACGACGGCGAGCAGGCCGGCGAGCACGACCACCGCCTGCAGGCGGCCCGACCGCAGCAATGGCGCGCCCATCAGAGCACCACCTTCACGTACACGTCTACCCAGCGGCCGTTGCCGGCGGCGTTGGCGGCGCGGGTCAGGAACGGGCCGAGCTCGCCCAGGGTGCTGACGATGCCCTGACGGTGGGCCTGCAGCAGCGTGACGACGCCGTGCAGCTGGTCCAGCGCCGGCTTGAGCTTGGCCTGGTTGTCGGCGACCAGGCCGGAGAGCTGCGTGGCGAGCCGGTCGGTCGACTTGAGCAGAGTGTCGATCGCGTCGCGCCGCTTGGCCAGCTCGGTCAGCAGCAGGTTGCTGTCGGTGATGAGCTTCTGCAGCTCATCGTTGCGCTCGGCGACCACTGTGGACACAGCCTGGGCGTGGGTGAGCAGCGTCCGCAGCTCGGCGTCGCGGCTGCCCATCGCCTGCGAGATCTTCGCCAGGCTGGCCAGGGACGCGCTGATGTCGGCCGGCGTATCGGCGAACGCGGCGGCGAGCACCGAGAACGACTGGGCGAGCTGGGCGCTGTCGATCTGGCCGACCTCCGCCGCGAGGCTCTTGAACGCCACCAGCACGTCGAACGGCGACGAGGTGTGCTCGACCGGGATCTCGCTGCCGGGGCTGAGCCGGCCCGGCCCGGACGGCACCAGGGCCAGGTACTTCTGGCCCAGCACGGTCTTGATGCGGATGTCCGCCTCGGTCGCCTCGCCCAGCGGCACGTCGCCGGAGATGCGGAACCGCACCCGGACGTACGGCGCCCCCGCCCTCAACGCAAGGCCGACATCGGTGACCGTACCCACCTTGACCCCGGCGACCCGGACCTCGTTGCCGTCGGCCAGGCCGCTGGCGTCCCGGAACGCGGCCGCGTACGACTGGGAACCGAGCCCCGGCAGGTTGTTGATCTGGAACGCGCCGAGCACGAGCAGCACCAGGATGGCCAGACCGATGGCGCCGACGGCGGCCGGGTGGCGTTCGCGGAAGGTGCGCATGGAGGTCATCGCGTCACCCCGTGCACTGCTTGTCGGCGGAGCGGTCGACCTTGATCGGGCCGGTCAGCTCGCAGGCGTAGAAGTTGACCCACGACCCGGTCGCCATGGTGGAGCTGATCGCCTTCAGCCGCGGCCCGAGGTTGTCCAGTGTGTTGGCGATGGTGGCCGAGTTCGCGTTGAGGTTGCTGGACAACCGGGTCAGCAGGTCGAGGTCGGCCGCGATGCTCGGCCGGGCGTCGTTGAGCAGCGACGAGGCGGCCGTGCTCAGCGCCCCGATGCTGACGATCGCGCTGCTGAGCGCCGCCCGGTCGCCGGACAGGCCGGACAAGAACGCCTGCAGCTGCCGGACCGTCTGGTCCAGCTCGGCGTCGTGTTCGTCCACTGTGGTCAGTACGGCGTTGAGGTTGGAGATGATCCGGGCGATCGCCTGGTCGCGGTCGGCCAGCGTCGCGGTCAGGGACGCGGTGTGGTGGACGAGACTGGTGACCGTACCCGCCTCGCCCTGGAACACTTGGATGATCTCGTACGAGAGCTGGTTGATGTCGCTGGGCGACAGCGCACTGAACAATGGCTGGAACCCGTTGAACAGCACGGTGAGGTCGAGCGCGGGCGAGGTCTGGTTGAGCGGGATGGTGTCTCCCTCGCGCAGCGGCTCGCCCCCGCCGGCGCCCTCGGTGAGCGCGACGTAGCGCTGCCCGACCAGGTTGCGGTAGCGCACCTTCGCCAGCACGCTGCGTGCGAGCGGAACCTGGTCGTCCACCCGGAACCGGACCTCGGCCACCATCGACGGTCCGCTGGTGACCAGGCGGATACCGTCGACCCGGCCGACCGCGACGCCGGCGATGCGCACGTCGTCGCCGGGCAGCAGGCCGGTCACGTCGCTGAACAGGGCCTTGTACGTGGTGCCGGCGGTGAACGACAGCGACCCGAGCGTCTGGGCCAGCACCGCGGTCATCGCCAACGTGACGGCCGCGAAGATGAGCAGCTTGGTCAGCGGTCCGGCGATGTGGCGGCCGTCGAGCGCTCTCATGGCAGGTTCACCACCCCGGAACGCAGCACCGGTCCCCACAGCAGCACCGCCACGTCCGGCACCGTGTCGGCCGACTGGCCGATGTCGGCGGCGACGATGGCCTTGATGAGCCGGGTCTCCTCCGGCGAGCCGACCAGCCCGATCGACGGGTCGAACAGCGCCACCGGCGCCGCGGCGGACGCACCCGGCTTGTGGTTCTTGCCGTACTGGTAGCCGTCCTTGAACTGCGGCGGCTTGGCCGGGCTCGGGTCGCGGTTGGTCGGCAGGTTCTGCAGTGAGTTCAGGCTGCGGCAGTCCGGCCCGCTCTGGTCGCCGAAGACCGGCTCGTCACCGGGCAGGTAACCGTTCTGGCTCGGGTAGCCCGCGCCGAGGAACGCGTACTGGGAGACGGTCATCCGGCCGCCGGCGAACGCGCGGTTGGCGCGGTCCTGCAGGCCCACGATCGCGCCGAGCACGCACGGGTAGGTCGGCGAGTACGCCGCGAGCAGCTTCGCCAGCGGTTCGGAGAGTTGGCCGACCCGGATCAGCGCGTCGTCGTGGTCGTCGAGGAAGTCGCGCGTCACGTCGGCCGCGGTGGTCACGTCGACCAGGAACTCGTGCAGCTGGGTGGCCTGCTGGCTGATCGTGGTTGCGGTCAACGCCGCATCGCGCAGGAACGCCAACAGGTCGGCAGCGGAACCGTCGAATGTGGACGCCACCTGGGCGAACAGCGCGATGTCGGCCTGCAGGTCCGGCATTTCCGAGTTCAGCGCGGCCAGGTACGCGTCCCACTGGCTGATGTCGTTGCCGAGGCGGGCTCCGCGGCCATCCACCGCCGCGGCGAACGCGTTGAGCGTGGCCGCGAGCTTGTCCACCTTGACCTTCTGCAGCAGCTGCAGCGAGTCGTCGAGGACCTGCTCGAGCTCGATCGCGTTGGTCGTGCGGTCCTGGGTGATGGTGTCGCCGTCCCGGATCGGCTCGCTGGCCGCGTTGG
>Ga0068864_100004255_pt1 | contig 11778 bp, 13 predicted proteins | sample KBSSwiS72_FD_66586 | JGI IMG/M metagenome (GOLD analysis project Ga0068864, IMG submission 66586) | Switchgrass rhizosphere microbial communities from Kellogg Biological Station, Michigan, USA - KBS Switchgrass S7-2 | ecosystem: Host-associated > Plants > Roots > Rhizosphere > Soil ...
CGTGCGGCACACGCTCAGCCCCAGCCCCATGCCGTCGTTGCGCGTCGTGAAGAAAGGCGTGAAGAGCTGACGCTCGACCGCCTCGTCGACGCCCGGGCCGCGATCGCAGACCGAGATCCGCACCCATTGCGGATGCGTCTGCACCGCGCGCAGCGTCAGCACCGGCACGCGCTCGGCGCTCACGCCCTGCATCGCCTGGATGCCGTTGCGCGTCATGTTGAGCAGCACCTGCTCGACCATGGCGCGATCGCACACGACCCGCGGCGCCGGCGAGCCGAGGTCAAGATCGACCCGCGTGTCGCTCTTGCGAGCCTGCAACCTCACGAGCGGCAGCACCGCCTCGATCAATGCATCGACACCGACCGCCTCGCGCGCATGCTCGCGCCGCCGCACGAAGTCGTGCACGCTCTTGATCACGCGGCCGGCGCGCTCGGCCTGCTCGGCGATGCGCTGTGCCGCCTGGTGCAGCATCGGCATCAGCTCGGGGTCGCTGCCGTGCGTCTCCATCATGTTCAGCGTGCCGGACGCGTAGGCGGCGATCGCCGAGAGCGGCTGGTTCAGCTCGTGGCTCAGCAGCGAGGCCATCTCGCCCGCGGTGGCCAGGCGCGAGGTCGCCTGCAGGCGCTCCTGCTGCTGCCGCGCCACCTCCTCGACACGGCGCTGCGCGCTCAGGTCGAGCACCGCGCTCATCCAGCCGGTGTGGCGGCCGGCGCTGTCCAGCAACGGCGCCTCGAACACCATCGCCGGGAAGCGCTCGCCGCTCTTGCGCACGAACACCGTCTCGAAGGTCTCGCGCATGTGGGTTGCGGGCGTGCTCGCGAGCCGCGTGTCCTGGCGATGCTGGTACTCGGCCAGATGCTCGGGCGGCCAGTACGGCGGCGTGGCGCGGTCGCCGACGAGCTCCTCGGGCCCGTAGCCGACCATCGCGCAAAAGGCCGGGTTCACGTACGTCGTGCGGCCCTTCAGGTCGCGCGCTCGCAGGCCGGTCACGACGGAGTCCTCCATCGCCTTGCGGAACGCGAGCGCGTCGGCCAGCGCGCCCTCGGCGCGCGCGCGGCGGCGCACGTCCCGCGCCAGCAGGACGACGACGCCGAACAGCGTCAGCGACAGGCCGATGACCAGGCTCGTCACCAGATCCGGCACGAGGCCCGGGCGCGTCGCCGCGCTGTCGACACGCAACTGCATCGCCGCGCCGGGCAGGTCGATCATGCGATTCGCGCGGTAGACACCGTTGCCGACATGCAGGCGACCGTGCGCCAGACGCGCGCCGTCGGCTTCGACGAACGACAGGTCGTGCCCCGGCGCGAGCGACTGCACCGAGAGCTGATCCAGCAGCCCGGGCAGCGAATAGCTCGCGACGACGAAGCCGACGACACGATCGGCCTCGCGCTCGGCCACGCACAGGTCCATCACCTCGAGGCCGCGGCCGTCGTGCTGCGGCACGAAGTAGCTGTGCGAATACGTCGGGCCGCCGCGACGCTGCGCCGCGCTGCAGGCCAGCTCGGTGTCGAGCTGCACGTCGTCGCGCCTCAGGCGGTCGAAGAGCGGCGCGCGCGCACGCGTATCGATCGCGTCGACGATCTTCATGGCGGCATCGCGGCGTTCGAAGCGCAGCAGTTCCTGGCGCGCCACCAGCAGCGCGGCGGCGCGTTCGCGCCACGCGCCGGTCGCGGCAGCGCCGCTCGGCATCGCGAGCACGTCCTGCAGGTCCTTCGCGAGGACTTGCTCCAGCTCGCTCACGGCCACTGCGGCCTTGGCCTCGACGTCGTCCTGCGTGCGCGCCTCGCGGTAGTGCACCGCGAGCACGACGAGCAGCGTCTGCGCCGCGACCAACAGCACGACCAGCGCGATCCACAGCAGCACGCGCAGCCGGCGCGGGCGTGGCACTTCGTCGATATCGCTCGGCGCGCGGGGTCGGGGCGGAATCATGCCCGCACGGTAGCCCAAAGTGACGATGCGGTGAATCCGGCGCCGGACCTGCGCCGCTCCACGGATTTCACTCCGGGACGAGCGCCGCCTCGGGGCGATCGGCGTCCGCTTTTGGCGCGGGCTTTTTCCGCGCCTGCAGGAAGAACGAGACCAACTGCCAGATCACGAACACGCCGATCAATGCGAGCAGCGTGCCGCTGATCGGTCGCTTCATGAAGGCGAGGAAGCTGCCGCGGCTGATGAGCAGCGCCCGCCGAAAGTTTTCTTCCATCATCGGGCCGAGGATGAAGCCCAGCATCAGCGGTGCGGCGTCCAGGTCCAGACGCATGAACAGGTAGCCGCCGAGACCGAAGGCCGCTGTGATGTAGATGTCGTCGAGATTGTTGTTGACGCTGAAAGTCCCGATGCAGCAGAAGAACAGGATCGCCGGGAACAGCACGTTGTACGGGATCTTGAACACCGACAGCCAGTAGCGCACCAGCGGCACGTTCAGGGTGATCAGGAAGCAGTTGCCGATCCACATGCTGGCGACCAGGCCCCAGAACAGCTCGGGGTGGCCGGCGATCATGTTCGGACCGGGCTGGATGCCCTTGATGATGAAGGCCGCCATCATCAGCGCCATCACGGCGTTCTCGGGGATCCCGATGCTCATCAGCGGAATGAAGCTGGTGCGCGCAGCCGCTTCGTCGGCGGCGGCCTGCCCCGCCACGCCTTCGATCGCGCCGCTGCCGATCTCGTGCTTGTACTTGCTGACCTTCTTGTCGACCGCATACGCCGCGAACTGGGCGATCACCGGCCCGCCGCCCGGCAGGATGCCCAGGAACGAACCGATCACGCTGCCGCGCAACGCGCTCGGAATGATGCGCTTGAATTCTGCCCAGGTCGGGATGAGGTTGATCTTGCCGTTGAAGGGCGAGCGTTCCTCGCGGTTGTCGAGATTCTTCGTGATCTCGGCGATCCCGAAGCAGCCCAGCGCCACGCTGACGAGTCCGACACCGTCGGCCAGGAACGGCAGGTCCATCGTGAAGCGCTGAACGCCGCTGGTCACATCGGTGCCGATCTGTCCCAGCAGCACGCCGATCAGGCACATCGCCATGCCGTTGAGCAGGCTGCCGGTGGTGACGAAACTCACGCAGACGAAGCCCACCAGCATCAAGGCACAGTAATCGGCGGGGCCGAACAGGAAGGCCACCTCGCCGAGCATCGGCGCGAAGAACGAGAGCACGACGATGGCCACCGTGCCGCCGATGAAGCTGGACACGCCCGCGGTGAACAGCGCCAGGCCGGTCTTGCCCTTGAGCGTCATCTGGTAGCCGTCGATGCAGGCCACGATGCTGCTCGCGTGCGGGATCTTCATCGTGATCGCGCTCACGCTGTCGCCGTACTGGGCGCCATAGTAGATGCCCGCCAGCATGATGAGGGCGCCCGTGGTGGGTATCGAATAGGTCAGCGGCAGCAAGAGGCTGATCGTGGCCAGCGGGCCGAGCCCGGGCAACAGGCCCACGAGCGTACCCACCGTGCAGCCGAGGGCGCAGAACATCAGGTTCTGCCAGGTCAGCGCATGTTCGAAGCCGAACGCGAGGTTGTGCAGGACGTCCATCATCAGTACAGGGGCAGGTTGAGGCCGAGGAGTTTTTGGAACGCGAAGGCCACGGCGATCAGGCCCGCCGCGATCTTGATGTTGCGCATCACCGAATAGGAGGAGCCGGCGAACGCAGAGCAAAACACCATGAACACGATGCCGACGGTCATGTTCAGGAAGTGCGAGAGCAACGCGAATCCGCACAGACTCGCCAGGATGATCGCGATGTTCCGGGCCTGGAAGTCCAGCGGCACGTGCTCGACGAAGCGCGCGCGCACCACGGTCACCACGCCGATCAACAGCAGCAGGCCGCTGACCATGAGAGGGAACAGACCGGCGCCCGCGTGGCTGAACTCGCCGATCGGGTAGCGCAGCGCCGGCAGGCCGAAGGCCAGCGATATCGCGATCAGGACCAGGCCGCGGACAAGATTTCGATCGTTCATGTGTCGTCGCTGGAGTACGCCTTCAGTCTAGGCAGCCATTCGGACCGCGCGCTGTGGGAACTACGTACACTGCAAGATCAGTTCATCAGCATGGAGACGGATCATGAGCAAGCGTGATGTGGTGGTGCTGGGCGCGGCGCGTTCGGCGATCGGGACTTTCGCCGGGTCGCTCGCCGACATGGAGCCGGCCGAGCTCGCCGGGGTCGTGATGAAGGAGGCGGTCAAGCGCTCCGGCGTCGATCCGGCGGCGATCAACTACGTGACCGTGGGCAACACGATCCCGACCGAGAGCCGCTTCGCCTACGTCGCGCGCGTCGCCGCGATCCAGGCCGGGCTGCCGATGGATTCGGTGGCGATGGCGGTCAACCGGCTGTGCTCGTCGGGCCTGCAAGGCATCGTCACGACGGCGCAGAACATCCTGCTCGGCGACTGCGACTACGGCGTCGGCGGCGGCGTCGAGGTGATGAGCCGCGGCGGCTATCTCTCGACGGCGATGCGCAGCGGCGCGCGCATGGGCGACACGAAGCTGATCGACACGATGGTCGCCACGCTGACCGACCCGTTCGGCGTCGGCCACATGGGCATCACGGCCGAGAACCTGGTGACGAAGTGGGGCATCACGCGCGAGGAGCAGGATGCGCTCGCGGTCGAGTCGCACCGGCGCGCGGCGGCGGCGATCGCCGATGGGCGCTTCAAGAGCCAGATCGTGGCGATCGTCAAGCAGACGAAGAAGGGCGAGGTCACGTTCGACACCGACGAGCACGTCAAGCCCAACACGACGATGGAAACGCTGGCCAAGATGAAGCCGGCGTTCAAGAAGGACGGCAGCGTGACGGCCGGTAACGCCTCGGGCATCAACGACGGGGCGGCGTTCTTCGTGCTGGCCGATGCGACGGTCGCGGCCAGCGCGGGCCACAAGCCGATGGCGCGGCTCGTGTCTTACGCCGTGGCCGGCGTGCCGAACGAGATCATGGGCGAGGGCCCGATCCCGGCGACCAAGCTGGCGCTGAAGAAGGCCGGCCTGCGCCTGGACCAGCTCGACGTGATCGAGAGCAACGAAGCATTCGCCGCGCAGGCGATCGCCGTCGCGCGCGGCCTCGAGCTCGACATGAAGAAGGTCAACGTCAACGGCGGCGCGATCGCACTCGGGCATCCGATCGGCTGCTCCGGCGCGTTCCTCGCGACCAAGGCGATCTACGAACTGCAGCGCACCAACGGCCGCTACGCGCTCGTCACGATGTGCATCGGCGGCGGGCAGGGTATCGCGGCGGTGTTCGAGCGCGTTTGAGGTCGCAGCGGCGCCCCGGCCTGATCGCGGGCGCGCTGCTGCCCGCCGGCGCCGATAGCGCCGCGTTGCCGCTGCTGCTCGCGCGCGGGCTGCGCGCGTTCGGCGACGGCTACATGGCGCTGATGCTGCCGGCGTATCTGCTGGCGCTCGGGCTTGGCTCGTTCGACGTCGGCCTCGTCAGCACCGCGACGACCTTCGGCTCGGCGCTGGCCACCCTCGCGATCGGCGCCTGGGGCCACCGCGCGGCGAATACGCGGCTGCTGCGCGGCGCCGCGCTGCTGATGCTCGCGACCGGCCTGGGCTTCGCCGGGTTCGCGTCGTTCTGGCCGCTGCTGGTCGTCGCGTTCGTCGGCACGCTGAATCCGAGCTCGGGCGATGTCAGCGTCTTCCTGCCGCTCGAACATGCGCGCCTCGCGCAGGCCGCGCAGGGGCACGCGCGCACCGCGCTGTTCGCGCGCTACAGCGTGTTCGGTGCGCTGTGCGCCGCGCTCGGTGCGCTCGCGGCGGTGGTGCCCGAGGCGCTCGTCGCCGCCTTCGGCGTCGCGCGGATCGACGCGCTGCGCTGCATGTTCGTCGCGTATGCGGCGATCGGCGTCATCGTCTGGTGGCTCTATGGCCGGCTGCCCTCGCCGCACGGCGGCGACGCCGCCGCGCAGACCGCGGAGTCCCCGGCCGCGCCGCTCGGTGCATCGCGCGGCATCGTGATCCGGCTCGCGGCGCTGTTCAGCATCGATGCGTTCGCCGGCGGGCTGGTCATCAACGCGCTGCTGTCGCTGTGGCTGCTGCAGCGCCACCAGCTCTCGCTTGCCCAGGCCGGCGCCTTCTTCTTCTGGGCCGGGCTGCTGAGCGCGCTGTCGCAGCTCGCGGCGCCGTGGGTCGCGCAGCGCATCGGTCTGTTGAACACGATGGTCTTCACGCACCTGCCGGCCAACGTCTGCCTGGTGCTGGCCGCCCTCGCGCCGACGTTGCCGCTCGCGCTCGGCCTGCTGCTGGTGCGCAGCGCTCTCTCGCAGATGGACGTGCCCACCCGCACCGCCTACGTGATGGCCGTCGTGACGCCGGCCGAGCGGGCCGCGGCGGCCAGCGTGACCGCGGTGCCGCGCAGCCTCGCGGCGGCCGCGAGCCCGGCGCTCGCCGGCGCCCTCTTCGCCGCCGGCTGGATCGCCTTGCCGCTGATCGCCTGCGGCACGCTGAAGATCGCCTACGACCTGCTGCTGTGGCGCGCGATGCGCCGCACGCGGATCGATGGCGCTATGCTGTGACGACGATGGACCTGTGTTCGATCCTGCGCATCCAGGCACGCGCGAACCGACTGGCGAATCACCGCCTGCACGGCGCGATGCGCACGCTGGCGCCGGCCGACTTCCACGCACCGCGCACCGGCTTCTTCCCGAGCCTGGCCGAGACGCTGAACCACATCCTCCTGGTCGACCTGTACTACATCGGCGCGCTGCACGCCGATCCCGACCACGGGTTGGTCGGCGATCGCTATGTGGCCGCCGACGACATCGCCACGCTCGCCGAACGCCAGCGCACCAGCGACGAGCGCCTGATCGCGTTTTGCGATGGCCTGACTTCCGCCGCTTGCGGTGCCGTCGTCGCGATGGACCGCGGCGAAGGCCGGGTGCAGCACGATCTGGCCGCGCATGTGCTGATGCACCTCTTCATGCACCAGACCCATCACCGCGGGCAGGCCCATTCGATGCTGTCCGGGACCTCGACCGCGCCGCCGCAGCTCGACGAGTTCGTGATGCCGAGCGATGCCCGCTGGCGGGTGCAGGACATGGCCGAGCTGGGTTGGGACGAAAAGGTTTACAGAGTGTCCGGTTGACGCCGCCGACGGGTTGTTCGACGATGGGGCTCACGTTCGGAGCCCGCCACCATGGACCACGCCCTCACCACCTTCCGCCTCGCGCCCGGCACCGCCATCGCGCAGGCCCAGCCACAGGGCAGCCAGTCCGTCACGCTCGACTCGCCGGCGCTCGCGGTGATGACCGACCTGACGCTCGTGAAGGCGGCGACCGTCGCACCCGGCGCCTCGCTGCGGCAGGCCGAACAGACCATGGTCTACCAGGGCGTGCGCATGCTGTTCGTCGTCAGCGAGATGCCGTCGGTCGAAGGCCTGATCACGACGACCGACATGCAGGGCGAGCGCGCGATGCGCATCGTCCACGAGCGCAACACACACTACGAGGACCTGATCGTCGCCGACGTGATGACCGAGCTGACCGCGCTCGACGCGATCGACCACGACCGCATGCGCAATGCGAGCGTGGGCGACGTCATCGCGACGCTCAAGCGCTTCGGCCGCAACCACCTGCTGGTGGTGCAGAACGCCACCGCGCAGACGCCGCGACGCATCCGCGGCGTGGTGTCGCGTGCACAGATCGAGCGCCAGCTCGGTGCGCCGGTCGACGTGACCCCGATCGCGAGTAGCTTTTCGGAGATCGAGCGCGCGCTGGTGTGATCGGCCGGGTAAAACTGCCGGAATGAGCGACACACCCACCGGCAGCCACCTCTTCTCCCCGATCCGCCTCGGCCAGCTCGCCCTCGACAACCGCATCATCATCGCCCCGATGTGCCAGTACTCGGCGCACGAGGGCACGCCCGGCGACTGGCACTTCATGCATCTCGGCACGCTCGCGCTTTCAGGCGCGGGGATGCTGATCATCGAGGCGACCGCGGTCGAGCCGATCGGCCGCATCACGGCCGGCGATCTGGGCCTGTACAGCGACGAGAACGAGCGCGGCCTGGCGCGCGTGCTGCACGCGCTGCGCGCGAACTCGCCGATCAAGATCGGCATGCAACTTGCGCACGCCGGTCGCAAGGCATCGAGCCGCGAACCATGGAACGGCGGCGCGCAGGTTGCGCCCGATGCGCCGGGCGGGTGGCTCGCCTGCGCACCTTCCGCGCTGCCGCACGCTCCGCACGAAGCGCCGCCGGCCGCGCTCGATGCCGACGGCCTGCGCCGCATCCGCATCGCCTTCACCGATGCAGCGCGGCGCGCTGCGCGCCTCGGAATCGACGGCCTCGAGATCCACGCCGCGCACGGCTACCTGCTGCACCAGTTCCTCTCGCCGCTCGCCAATCAGCGCAGCGACGCATACGGCGGCAGCCTGGAGAACCGCATGCGCTTCCCGCTCGAGGTGTTCGATGCGGTGCGCGAGGCGTTCCCGGCCGACAAGCCGGTGTGGGCGCGCATCTCCGCCACCGACTGGGTCGCGGACGGCTGGGACATCGACGGCACCGTCGCGCTCTCGCAGGCGTTGAAGGCGCGCGGTTGCGCGGCGATCCATGTCTCCAGCGGTGGCGTCTCGCCGCAACAGAAGATCAAGCTCGGGCCCGGCTACCAAGTGCCGTACGCGGCCCGCGTGAAGCAGGAGGTCGGGCTGCCGACGATCGCGGTCGGCCTGATCACCGAAGCCGAGCAGGCCGAGGCGATCATCGCCGGCGGCGAAGCGGATGCAGTCTCGCTCGCGCGCGGCATCCTCTACGACCCACGCTGGCCATGGCACGCGGCGGCGAAGCTCGGCGCGCAGGTGAACGCGCCGAGGCAGTACTGGCGCTCGCAGCCGCGCGAGCTGAAGGACCTGTTCGCGAACACACACTTCGGCGCGCGCTAGGTAAGTGGTACAATCTGATCGATCGACGTGGCCGATAGCCTCCTGCTCCTCCCAAGAGCTTTCTGCCGGCCGCGCTGAGATCACGAGTTGATCTCCCTCCCTCCCCAGAGCTGCTTGCCCGGCAATCTCGTTGTTCTGGTGGCCTCTGGCGCGCAGCGAGTGACCCTGCCCCCCAGCCGCCTGGATCGAGTTCATTCGCCGTTCGCGTGCGTTGTGCACGCCCTTGTACAGCCAGTCAGGCGGCCTCACGGTTGAGGTCGGCCCCCGAAAGATCCTCATCGACGCAACCCTCACGGTCGGGAAGTACCTTGTCTCCCCATTGACCCGCCTCACCGACGGCGGCCGCTACGCCGCATCGGTCTCGATCCGCTCCGGCCGCGGCAGCGCTACGCACGACCGCGTGCTGCGCCTCGTGCCGACCTTCACCACTGCCGCCGAAGCCGCGTGCTACGCGATCCGCCAGGCACTCGCCTGGATCGGCTCGCCCGCGACGCCGCGCCTCGCCACATCATCATCAACCAACCAGGACTAGCCCTTGGCCAAGGAAGAACTCATCGAGATGCACGGCATCGTCCACGAAGTCCTCCCGGACTCGCGCTTCAGAGTGACGCTGGACAACGGCCACAGCCTCATCGCCTATACCGGCGGCAAGATGCGCAAGCATCACATCCGCATCCTCGCCGGCGACAACGTGTCGCTGGAGCTTTCGCCGTACGACCTCACGAAGGGACGCATCACGTTCCGCCACCTCGAGCGTCGCGGCCCACCCCCCACCTCCACGGCGCAACCGCGCCGCCGGTGACCCCGCGCCGGCGCGAGCCGGTGCACTTTACCGACGACACACCGTCGTCAACATCAGCAAGGAAAGCAAGACATGACCACCGAAACCGGAACCGTGAAATGGTTCAACGAAGGCAAGGGCTTTGGATTTATCGCCCCCGACAATGGCGGCAAGGATCTCTTCGCGCACTTCAAGGAAATCCAGGGCGAAGGCTTCAAGACGCTCGCCGAGAACCAGCGCGTGCAGTTTGAAGTGACCCAAGGCCAAAAGGGCCCGCAAGCCTCCAAGATCCGCTCGATCTGAGCCCAGGCGCATGACAGGCGGCACCGAAAGCGTGCTGTTCTCCACCACGCGCTTACTCACCTTCGCAGGAGACCGTGGGCTGACTTCAGCCAGCGGCTTCTTCTTCGCGCGCGACAAGCGGCTCTACCTTGTGACGAGCCGACATGTGCTGTTCGACGGTCCGACCGGGCACGCGCCCGATCGCATCGAGATCGAGCTGCACACCGATGCGCGCGACCTCACCCAATGCGCGATCTTCTCGATCCTGCTGTACCGCGAGGGCGTCGCCCTCTGGCATCAGGCCGAGGACAGCGGCGGCGATATCGACGTCGCGGTGCTCGAACTCGATCGCAGCGCACTGCCACCCCACCCGGTACTGCACGTCTTCACGCCTGCGGACGTGCCGGTCGGCTTCGACAACATCGACGTCGGCGACCGACTGGCGATTCCCGGATTCCCGCTCGGCTTTCACGACACCGTGCACCATCTGCCCGTCGTGCGGCAGTCGGCGATCGCCTCGTCGTATGGCGTCCGCTTCCAGGGCAAAGGCTACTTTCTCACCGACGGACGCACGCACCGCGGCAGCAGCGGCGCCCCCGTGCTGCGCCGCCGACGCAGCGGCGTCCGCGGCCGGTGGGATCTGCTGGGCGTGCACTCGAGCCGCGTCGACATGGCCACGCGCGACGCGGATCAGGACGAATCACTCGGCTTGAACTGCGCCTGGTACGCCGACATCCTGCTCACCCTCACGCAGCCGACGACCGATTGATCATCGACCGATCGAAGCGGTGACGTCGCTCAGCGACCCGAATACCCCAACACCCGCGCCGGCAGGAACAGCAGCGCGCGTATGAAGGCGAACAGCGCGCCGATCACGATCCCCACCAGCCGGAACGGCAGCACCAGCAGCCACACCAGCGGCACCAGCACGACCGCGATCAGCGCGAGCGGCCAGCAAAGCAGCAGCAGCACGAAGAAGCCGACGATCAGCAGCAGGGTCTTCATGGCGTCGTCGGCGATCAGATGCGGGCGGCCGGCGTGGACACCGTGGCGACCTGCGCATTCGCGGCGCGCGCCTTGGCTAGCGCCACGTCGGCGTGCTGCGAGACGGCCAGGCCGTCGATCCCGGCCAGCATCGTGGCCGTCAAGGCAGCGGCGGCGAACAGGCTGGCGAAGCGGGCGGCGGAGGTGAGGCTGTTGGAGAACATGATGGTCGGCTCCTGAGGGTGACGGGGCGCGTCTTTCGATGCGATGAGTGCACTGTAGGAGCCGTGCCGGCACGATCACAGCGCGTTGCGACGAACTGCAGCACGCGCGCGATGAACGGCATGTGGCGCGGATCGGCGGAAGCACCGACGATCCGGCTCGGTGTCACTACAGCGCGTATCAGCGCGCGATCTTCGCCGCCTCCGCCTCCATCTGCGAAACCAGCGCATCGAGCTGGTCCACCACCGCCTGCACGGTGGCGCGCTGCGTCAGGTCGACGCCGGCCTTCTTCAGCTGCGTCATCGGGTGGTCGTTGCCGCCGCTCTTCAGCAGCGTCAGGTAACGCTCGGTCGCGGCCTTCCTCGATTCGGGGCTGCCGGTGGTCATCGCGTTGAAGAGCTGCGCCGACGACGCGAAGCAGGTCGCGTACTGGTAGACGTAATACGGCGACCGGAAGAAGTGCGGGATGCGTGCCCAGGTCCATTGATAGAACTCGTCGACCGTCAATGCATCCCCGTAGTAGCTCTTCAGCAGTCCGGCGTAGAGCTTGTTCAGGACGTCGCTGGTCGCCGGCTCGCCCTTCTCGACGAGCTGATGCGCCTGCAGTTCGAAATCGGCGAACAGCACCTGTGTGTAGAACGTGC
>Ga0068864_100004259_pt1 | contig 11775 bp, 6 predicted proteins | sample KBSSwiS72_FD_66586 | JGI IMG/M metagenome (GOLD analysis project Ga0068864, IMG submission 66586) | Switchgrass rhizosphere microbial communities from Kellogg Biological Station, Michigan, USA - KBS Switchgrass S7-2 | ecosystem: Host-associated > Plants > Roots > Rhizosphere > Soil ...
TCGCTCGTGCTGTACTTCGACGCGGCCGACCCGGGGATCTCCGGCTGGCAGTCGTGGATCGCGACCGTCTTCGACCCCGACACCGGCGCCGCGCAGGACTCGCGACCGATGCAGCCCTCCGACGCGGCCGTGTGCCAGGTGCCGGCGCAGTTCTGCCACAGCTTCGGCGCGGCCGACGGCTGGTCGCTGGTCGGCGGCCATGAGTACTTCGCGACCATCACGGTGACGTTCAAGGACAGCACCGAGGCCATGTCGCCGGCGTCGGCGCTTGCCGCCGCCCGTACCACCAGCGACCCGCCGGCCCTGCCGAACCAGCAGGTCGGCTGCGCCTGCACCGACGCGCTGTTCCCGACCACCGGCGGCCAGGTGGTCCGAGGTTCGGGCGTCAACACCGGCACCGGTTCATTCACGATGGCGTGGAACGACCTGCAGCTGCCGGGCTTCGGGGTGACCTTCGACGTGACCCGGCGCTACTCATCGGGCAACACCACGGCCGGCAGCATGGGCGTCGGGTGGTCGTGGACCTATGACATCAAGGTGATCCCGCCCGCGGCCGGTCAGACCTCGGTGACGGTTCGGGCCGAGGACGGCGCGGCCGCGGTGTTCACGGCCGGCGACAACGGCGCGTACAACCGGCCGCCCGGCGTGCGGTCGAACCTGTTCGCCACCGCCACCGGGTGGCGACTGGTCGCGCCGGTGCAGACGGTCTACACGTTCGACTCGGCCGGGCGCCTCACCTCGGTGCTCGACCCGCGCGGTCACGGCATCACCCTGTCGTACTCGGCGACTGCCATCACGATGACCGACGCATCCGGGCGCACCATCACCGGCACGCTGACCAACGGTCTGCTGACGAAGATCGCGCTGCCGGACGCGCGCAGCGTCGCCTACGCGTACACGAACGGGTTGTTGACCGCAGCCACCGACGCCAGCGGTGCGAAGTGGACGTTCGGCTACACCAACCAACAGCTGACCACTGTGGTCGATCCGCAGCAGCGCACGCAGTTGACCAACACGTACGCGGGCAGCCGGATCACCAAGCAGGTCGACGCGGCCGGGGCGGCGACGATATTCACCTTCGACCCGGGTACGCAGATCTCGAAAACGACCGACGCCGACGGCGTACCGTACTTCGACGGCTACCACGGCAACGTCCTGGTCTTCTCGCAGAACGGCAATGGCGACACGGTCAACCAGCGTTACGACCAGGAGGTCGATCCCAACCTGCTGGTCGATCCGCAGGGCAACCAGACGGCGAGCACCTTCGACCCGGCCAGCAACATGCTGTCGATGACCGCGCCCGACCCGTTCAACTTCCAGATCGCCAACTCCTTCGACGGGCACAACAACCTGACCACGCACACGGACGGACTCGGCCATGTCGCCCGATTCGGCTACACCGCCTTCGACGAAATTGCCTCGATCCTCGCGCCGGCCGGCGACAACACCGTGCTGACCTACGACGACCGCGGCCTGATCACGAAGATGACCGACCCGCGCGGCAAGGTGACCACGCTGGCCTACGACGCGGTTGGCAACCTGACCTCGCAGACCACGCCGCTGGGCGAGCTTCGGACCTATACGTACGATTCGTCCGGCCGGGTGCTCACCGCGGTCGACCCACGCGGCAACCTGGCGGGAAACCGGCCGCTCGACTTCACCACCTCGTACACCTACGACAACCTCGACCGGGTCACCGCGGTTCTGGCCCCGCGCAAGGCCCACCCCAGCACGACCTCGTACGACAACCTGGGCCAGCTGACCCGCACGACGGATCCGCTGGGGCACCAACGCTCCTACGCGTATGCGGCGGTTATCGGGCGCACGACCAGCATCACGGACCCCAACGGCGGCGTGGTCAGCTACACCTACACGGCGGCCGGCCGGCGCTCGTCCGTCACTGATCAGGTCGGTGACAAGACAACGATGACGTACGACAACCGGGGCAACCTCGCCACGGTCACCTCGCCGCGCGGCAACGTGCCGGGGGCTAACCCGGCCGACTTCACCACGACGTACACGTACGACTTCAACGGCAACGCGGTGCGCACCAGCCACCCGTTCCCGGGCGGCGGCACGGTCACCGCGGACACCCGGTTCGACCAGCTCAACCGCGTGACCAAGAGCATCGACCAGCTCGGCCGCACGACCTCGCGCGGGTACGACAACAACAGCCGGATCGTGTCCACTGTGGACCCACTCGGGGGAACCACGACGTACACGTACGACGCGAACGGCCGGCCCACCGCGGTGACCGCACCGGCCGGCGGCTCGGACGCGACTGTCTACGACGCGGCCGGGAACGTCATCAAGTCCACCTCGGCGATCGGCGGGGTCTCGACCTTCACGTACGACGACGACGGCCGGATCGCGACCGCGGTCGATCCGCGCGGAAACGCGTCCGGTGCCAACCCGGCGGACTTCACCGTCAGGTACAGCTATGACGTGGCCAGCGACGTGACCGCGATCAAGGACCAGCTGGGCCGCACGACCTCGTTCGCGTACGACGCCAACAACCGGGTCACCGCGGCGACCGACGCGAACGGCCACGCCACGTCGTACAAGTACCTCGACGACGACACCCAGCAGTCGGTGATCGGGCCGGACGGCGACACCAAGGACGCCACCACGTACACGTACGACAATGCGGGCAACGTGGTGGCCCGCACCGACGCGGCCGGCAACAGCCGCTTCACCTACGACAAGCTCGGCCGCATCACCGACGTCAAGGACCCGCTCAACCGCGACACCACCCTCAGCTACGACCCGGAGGGTAACCTCAGCCAGACCGTCGCGCCCGGTAGTACTCCGGCGACCTCGCGCACCATCGCCTACACCTACGACATCCTCAACCGGATGACCAAGCAGGACCAGGGCGGCGGTGCGCTCGTCTACACGTTCGGGTGGGACGCGCGCAACCGGCTGACGAGCATCGCCGACCCGACGGGTACCCGCACGCAGTCCTACGACGACCTCGGCCGGCTGTCGGTGGTTAGCCGGGGCGACCAGCGGTTCACGTACGGCTATGACGCGAACGGCAACGTCACGTCGCGCACCTGGCCCGACGGTACAACGATCACGGCAACCTACGCGCCCGACGATCGGATGCAGACGCTGACCGCACAGGGCGGGCAGGCTGGCCCGAACGCGGCCGCGTACGGGTTCAGTTACGACCCGAGCGGACGGCTGGTGCAGACCACCGCTCCGACCGCGAACCACCTCGTCACCGACCGGACCTATGACCAGGCCGGACGACTGTCCGATCTGGACAGCCACAGCGACGCCGGGGTGGTCGCCCGCTACCAGGTCACCCGGGACGCGGTCGGCAACCCGACCGGCATCACCACCACCCGGGGCACCGCGAGCCAGCACGTCGCCTACACCTATGACGTGTTCGACCGGCTCACCGCGGCCTGCATCGGGGCGGACTGCACCTCGCCCACCGGGAAGATCGCCTACACCTACAACGAGAACGGTGACCGGCTGTCGCAGACCCTGTCCGGCAGCTCAGGCAGCACGAAGACCACCTACCAGTACGACTCTGCCCACGAGCTGACCGGCTCGTCGGTCACCGGCCCGTCCGGCAACACGTCGACGTCGTACACGTACGACCCGTCCGGCAACCTGACCCAGGCCGGGCCGGTGAGCTTCACCTACAACCTCGACCACACGCTCGCCTCGGCCACCGTCAACGGAAGCACCACCACCTACGCGCACGACGGTCAGGGCATCCAGCTCAGCGCCACCAACGGATCGCAGAGCCGCACCTGGCAGACCGACGTCAACGGCGGCCTGCCGCAACTGGCCCTGGAGTCCACCACCGGCGGCGGCACCACCACCAGCCGCGGGTTCCTCATCGCCACCGACACCACGCCGCTGGGTCTGATGACCGGTGGCCGGGTGGAGCCGTACGCGCCGGACACGGTCAGTGGCGTCGCCGATGTGCTGACCGCGCAAGGCGATCCGGTGGCCGCGTTCGACTTCGACCCGTTCGGCAACCCTCGCTCAGACGGCACCGCGGCCGGGGTCACGGCCACGTCAGCTCCGAACGCGGCCAACCCGATCGGGTTCGCCGGTGGATACCAGGACTCCACACTGGACAATCGGTATGCCACGCCGTCCCGGGTATACGACCCGAGCCTGGGCCGGTACAACGGGCTGGATCCGGTCTCCCCGGCGTACCGACAGCCGGCGGTCAGCCCGTACGCGTACGTCTCGAACCGGCCGACGAGCTACCGGGACCCGTCTGGCGCGACGCCGTGCCCGGACGCGCCCGGCGGCGACCCCGACCACAACGACGCGGTCGAGCTGGCCAGCTGGCAGCTGGACGCCAGATTCGGTTCGTGGAACGTGTACGCCGAGTGCCCGCCGACCCATCGATTCCTGCATGGCATTCCCGGCCCCGGCCGGAATGGGTTGTACATACTCCCCGGATCGATACCGGAGCTGATCGCGGGCTTGCCCGGCCTCACCTACGTGTGGGAGGTCAAGAAGGCCGCCGACCAGGTCACGCCGGCGGTCAGCCCGCGCGGCGCGGACGCGGCGGCCCAGCTTGCCCGGTACATCACGGCGCTCGAACTGGTCGGTCTCCCGAACGTCCAACCCGGTCCGGACATCGCACCGTCGTCGCAGACCAACCCCGACGGCAGCGTGCTGACCATCTTCTCGGCGTCGAGCTGGTCGACCTATGCGCCAGCCGGCAAGCGCCTGGCTCCGGGAGTGTCCACGTCGGGCATCATCTACTACAACAAGACCCAGCCCCAGCGGGTGCCGGTGCCGCCCAGCGTGCCGCGGCAGAACCCGCCGAACCAGGGTCAGAACGACCAGAAGGAGGACCCGCGGGACACGCCGACCACCGTGCCGACCGATGACCCGATATTGAGCGAACACGACCAGGACGTCCTGGTTACCGTGGCGGTCGTGGCGGTGGTGGCGATCGTGGTGATCGCTCTGCTGCCGGAGGAGCTGGTGGTCGGCGCGGCGGCCGCGGTGGCGGCCGGATTCGTCGCACTCACCAGCTGGGCCTTCTCCTGGTAGTCGCGTTAAGACCGCGGGGAGCGGCGCAACTGTCCCGTGTGGACGGTTGCGCCGTCCCTGCGTCGTACTCGTTGAAGGTCTTGTTCTCGGCGGCGAGGCGGACCAGCAGCGGTGCGGCCTGGAAGTCCGGGCCGTGGAAACGGCCCAGTGACTCGATCTCCTTGGGCAGGCCGACCCGGTCGGCGTAGAACATCGGACCGCCGCGGTGCCGGGGGAACGAGTACCCGGTGAAGGGTGCCAGCTCGCGCTTTGGACTTCAGGCGGCCCGCCGGTACTCGTGGATGAGTCCGCCGAGTACGTCGATTCGTTGGATCTCGGCCTTGGCGGGGGCCGGTGCCTTCACCACGGTCAGCTGGCGCGACGGGCTGGGTGGCTGAAGATCCAGGCTGCGGTGGGGCCGAATCGCGTTGTAGTGGCGTAGGTACTCGGTGAGCACCCGCCGCAGCTGATGTCGGTTCCATATCAGCGTCCAGTCCAGACACTCCAGGATGCGACGTACCGAGGACGCCGAGACCTGGATGCCCAGGGTCCGGCATTCGCCGACGATCCGCACATAGCCCCAGCGTGGATTCTCCCGGGCCAGGCGCAACACCACCTCGATGATCGTTGGATCGAGGCCGGGTCGGTCACTCCGCCTGGTCGGATAGGTCCAGCGGAAAGCCACCAGTTCCCGATGCCGGCGCAGCAACGTCGACGGTGTGACCAAGAACGCCGCCCGCCGCGGCCGGGGCAACAGCTTCGCCAACGAGGCCAACAGCATTCGATCCACCGGGGAATAGCGCGGCCGCGGCACCTGACGATGCAACACCGCCAACGAATGACGGAGCACGACAATTTCCACCGCGTCCGCATCCGGCGCCAGACCGCAGCCGAGCAAGCCGAGCATTCGACGAACGATCATCAAACCCAACGTACGAACGACCACGACCGCTACCCTGCCAGAAGGACATCAACGCAGGTCACAGCCTGTATCACCGAGCTGGCACCCTTCACGAACGGAATGTATCCAACAAACCTCCATCGGTCATTCTCCGAGCTCGATTGCAGCGGTTCGCGACGACGCCAACCAACCGGCTCTACTCGAAGCGACGCCGCACTACTCGAGCTCAGCGAGGGCAGCCGCGGCCAGCGGCGTCACGTCGGGGTGGCCGTATTCGATGGCGAGTTGGTAGGCGGCGCGCGCCCCTGGCAGGTCTCCATGCCGCTTGAGTAGCAACCCGAGGTTGATCGCGGCCTTCGGTGCACTGTCGGGGTGCCCGGAATCGACGGCCAGCTGGTAGGCGATCTGAGCCCCGGTCACGTCACCCTGTTGTTGACGGAGCACCCCGAGGTTGAATGCGGCCTTCGGTGCTTGGTCCGGGTGCCCAGAGTCGATGGCCATTTGGTAGGCGGCCTCAGCTTCGGCAACGTTCGCCAGTTGTTCGAGCAAAACCCCGAGGTTGAACGCGGCCTTGGGTGCTTGGTCGGACTCGCCCGAGTCGATCGCCATTTGGTAGAAGGTTTCGGCTCTCGGCAAGTCGCCCTGTTGGTGGTGTAGCACCCCTAGGTTGAATGCGGCCTCCGGGACGTCATCGGGGTTCCCGGAGTCGACGACGAGTTGAAATGCGGCCTGAGCCCCGACCACATCGCCCAGTTCGTAGAGGAGCCTTCCAAGGTTGTCCGCCGCCATCGGAGCGAGTTCGGGGTGTCCGGAGTTGACGACGACTTGATAGGCGGCCCGGGCTGCGGGCAAGTCGCCTTGCTGGCGAAGTATCCGGCCCAGGTTGTACGCGGCCTTCGGTGCAAAATCGATGTGTCTGGAGTCGATGGCCAGCTGATAGGCCGGCTGGGCGTTCGTCCGGTCGCCCTGCTCTTGGCGGAGCACCCCCAGGTTGAAAGCGGCCACCGGAACCACGTCGGGGTGCCCGGCGTCGATCGCCGCCTGGTAGGCGGCCTGCGCTCCAGACAAGTCCCCCTGCGCCACAAGCAGCAGCGCGAGGTTGAACGCAGCTTGCGCCGCACAGTCGGGGTGGCCGGAGTCGATGACGAGCTGGTAGGCCGTGCGCGCTCCGTCCAGGTCCCCACGCCGCTTAAGTGACAGCCCGAGGTTGAACGCGGCCTTCGCGGCCTCGTCGGGGTGCCCGGAGGCGATGGCCAGATGGTAGGCAGCGTGGGCTTCGGCGACGTCTCCGTGGTCCTCCGTTGGCTGTTCGCGCCTGGTCACCGTTCGCCTCCGAGAATTGGCGACGCTCGTCATAGTAGGCCCGGTCGGGCCGGGTCACACCGCGGGCAATATCGCCAGCCTCTCGGCCGCCAGAGCACCGATGTGGCCGAGGGCGGATTTCGCAGTGTCGAGTGTTCGGCGACTCTGGACCGTCAATTGAGAGACGACGTACCCATCGCCGTGGGTCAGTAGCGCGCTACAGACGTACCAGACCGTCTTGCCGCCCGTGACCGTGAAGCGGTCGCAATATCCAAACTCATCCACGGTGCCCGGGTACTTCGGTAGCGTGATCTCGGTGTGGTTGTCGAACATCCCATCGCCAAGGGGTCCGTAGTCGGAGAATGCCGAGGGGCAGCGCGACGAAGCGCTCCGGGCTTCGGCCATCACCGTCGCCGCGTCCTGGTTTGCATACACGGCGATGCGCTGGATGGCTTGGTCGTCAGGGTTGAGAAACCAGGCGGTGGCGGACCCGGCGAGGACAAGGCGATCCTTCCACGCCAATTTGCAAATCTCGTAGGGCTGGCTCGGAACGGATATGGGCCGGCCCGGCTGGCCAGATCCGCCGAGGTTCGCAACCACCACGCCGGTGCTGAGTGCAGCCGCTGCGAGCAGCTCGTCCGCTTCCTCCTCGGTAATGGATGGTCGGGCACTGTAGCTCGGACTGATCGTCGGTTCGGTTGCGCTTGGCGCCGACGAAACTGGCCCGTTCTTGCCACAACCGACGACTAGCGTCATCGCTACCGCGGCCAGGATGAACTGCGCGGCCCGTTTCATCGCATCTCCCCGTGTGTGGAGTGGGCCACGCAGTCTAGCGCCCTTCCTCGGCCCCGAAGAGCCCCGCACCCACCGGACTCCGTCCCAGTACCGGAATACGGCCGGACCTCTCGCGCGATCACCTCGTGTAGCAGCGCGTACAGCAACCGCTGCGCCCGTCACCAGCCTCTGCGCCTCGGTCCTCCCGGTCTGAACGCTCAGACGACCTCGCCGCCCACTGTGCATCGACTCCGTAGGTTCAGGGTCGGCTGGTAGTCCAGGGAAGCCGGGCAACCCTTCGACCGACCAGGGTCTCCGTTTCATCCTTCATTCGCAGAAGTTCGAACGAGACCGCACACGACCGCTGCCGGCCACTCAGCGATAGCCTTGTCTCGGCCAGCCGAACTGTGGTGGTAGATCAACGCCGGTCACAGCGCCCTTCCCTGAGTGAGCTGCTGGGTCAACGCCAGGAACGTGTACAGGTTGGGCACGTTGCTGGCCTCGACGGAGCCGTACGCGAGAATCTTGCCCGGCTGCATGATCCGGACCGCCCCCTGGACCACTTGGATCTCCTTGACCTCGTTCCACGGCAACCCAGGTTTCGCACCGACCGCGATGCCACCGGACGACACTGCGAGCGGACCGAACGCGAGGGTCTGCCCGGCGCCGACCGCCTGCAAGGCCTGCGGCAACTGAGCGTTGGCAACCTCGTGCTGTATCAGAGGTCCGAACGTCGCTCGAGCTGTCCGGAGTTGGAGTCGAGGTGGCCGGGCAGCTGCTCGTGACCGCCGGCGACAACCCCGGCCGTCTGCGATCCGAGGGCGCGTTCGCCCAGCTATGTGGTGTCGCGCCGCTGCCGGCAAGCTCCGGGATAACGGACCGGCACCGCCTCAACGGCGGCGTGCGATCGAGGCGCCAACAACGCCCTATACACCGTCGTCCTAAGTAGACTCCGCCATCACAGATCTCGGCTGCAAGCCACTCCTCGCCGCCAAGGTCTTGTTGCTGATCTTCGACACATATATGTTGTCAGACACAACAATCCGTTTGACCGAACGGAGGCCCACATGTTCCGTCCCGTTGGGCAAAGACGCCGCCTTACCCTGCGCGTCGCCTTGCTCTTTCCGGCCGCGATCGCACTAGCCCTCACTCCCGCGGCGGTGCCGCCTGCCACCGCGGCTGCCGGTTGCCTGTCCCCGGCGGACTGTCTGTCCAAGATGACCCTTGCCGAGAAGGCCGGTCAGATGACCCAGGTGGCCAACACCTACATCAGTAATAAGAACGACATCGCCACGTATGGGATTGGCTCGATCCTCAGCGGAGGCGGAGGCGGACCCAACGGTGCCGGCGGTGACGCGACCGCATGGGCCAACATGGTCGACGACTATCAGAGCTACGCGCTCAAGAGCCGCCTCGGTATTCCGCTGCTCTACGGTGTGGATGCTGTACACGGACACAACAACGTCCAGGGTGCGGTGATCTTCCCCCACAACATCGGCATGGGCGCGTCCCGGGACACCGCGCTGGTGACCCAGGAGGAAGACATCACCCGCCAGGAGGTCCTTGGCACCGGGATCCGCTGGGCTTTCGCGCCGTGCGTGTGCGTGCCGCGCGATGACCGTTGGGGGCGTACCTACGAGGGATTCGGGGAGGACCCGTCGATTGTCGCGCCGATGGCCAAGGCTGCAGTCACCGGCTTCCAGGGCACGACGCTGAGTAGCACCTCGGTTCTTGCGACCGCCAAGCATTACGTTGCAGATGGCGGCACCGCTTTCGGCACCGGCGATAGTGGTTACCTCATTGACCAGGGAGACGCTCGGATCAGTGAGACAGACCTGCGCGCCGTCCACCTGCCCGGGTACACCAGCGCGATCAGTGTCGGCGTCGGCTCGGTCATGGCCTCATACAGCAGCTGGAACGGGGTCAAGGACCACGGTAACGGCTACCTGATCAACACAGTGCTCAAGGGCGAGCAGGGCTTCACCGGTTTCGTCGTCAGCGATTGGGGCGGAGTCAAGCAGCTGCCGGACGCGACGTATAACGACCAGCTGGCGCACGCCATCAACGCCGGAGTCGACATGATCATGGTGCCAGACGACTACGTCGGCACGATCAACGGTATTGTCGCGGACGTCAATGCCGGCAAGATCGCCCAAACGCGCATCGACGACGCGGTTACGCGCATTCTCACCGCCAAGTTCGCGTTGGACGTGTTCAACCACCCGTACACCGATCGGAGCTACACCAGCCAGGTCGGCTCGGCGGCTCACCGCGCCGTTGCCCGGCAGGCTGTCCGCGAGTCGATGGTGCTGCTGAAGAACACGAACGGCGTGCTGCCCCTGTCCAAGACGGGGACATACAAGATCGTGGTAGGTGGCAAGTCCGTCGACAATCTCGGTTACCAGATGGGCGGCTGGTCGATCAGCTGGCAGGGCGGCAGCGGTGCAACGACAACCGGCACCACATTCTGGCAGGCGTTGCAGCAGGCGACTGTCGGCACGAACGTCACGCTGCAAAACGTCGGGACGAAGACGAAGGGCCGCTACTCGGGCGACGTCGGCATCTGGGTGGGTGGCGAGACGCCATACGCCGAGGGCAAGGGCGACTCGTCCACGCTCGCTTTCGGCAACGACAACTCGGCCCAACTCAGCGACCTGTGCGCGCACGTCACCACCTGCATCGCGATCCTCTACTCAGGACGGCCACTCATCATCTCCGACCAACTGCCAAAAGTGAAGGCGTTCATCGCCGCATGGCTGCCAGGAACCGAGGGCGCGGGCATCACCGACGTGCTCTTCGGCGGCGGCTTCACCGGGAAGCTGCCGGTCAGCTGGCCGAATGCGATCGGCGATGAGCCCATCAACAGCGGCGACACCAAACCCGCGCTGTTCCCGCTCGGGTACGGGATTACGCCCTACTGACTATCCCAAGAGCGGATGTCATGTCCATCTCAGATTGCCCGCCATGGCCTGGGTTACTGGCCCACGAGCTGAAAGGCCGAGCTGTGGACCATGCGGGCTGCACGTTGCCGCTTGTTATGCAGCTGACTGCTTCCCGATCTGACGACGTCACCAGACGCCGGGGCGGGCACCACTAGTAGGCCGGCAACGAGGGGTCACGATGGTCGGTCGTCCGGCCATCGTGACCGTCCGCGGTCTCGGTCAGATACCTAGGATGCTGACCACACGTTGCATCGTCCGGAACGTCTCCCAAGCCACCGGCGCTGTCGGCCGGACGATGCCGTGCAGCACCGCGTAACCTGTCCTGGTCGATGATCCCCATCATCCTCAGTGGACAGGCCACCGACCAGCGCCCATAGGGCAGATGACTGTCCCTTGTGGATAAGAGCGCGGTGCTGAGATCCCGCGATCTACGGCGCGGGCCAGCCGGTAGTGACCCCGATCGGCCCGAACGCCGAGACCATCATTGCTTCGTAGCGGTCGACGCCATCAAGCCAATCCAACGCGGTCGGTCCACGAGCGACAGCGGCGGTGGCGTAGACGTCGGCCCACAGCAGCTCCGGACCGACGACCGTGACTTCGGGCAGCGCCGTGGCCGGTTGAACCCGGTGACGGCCTTAGCGCACCGAGCAGCGGGGGGTGCACACATCGAAACTCTGTGTGACAACTTGGGCCGCCGAAACGCTGTGACGAGTGACGACTCGAGCCGCCGGGTCAGCGCCAGCGCGCCCGATTAGCGCCAGATTCATATATTTTTGATAACTTCCTTCCGTCGATCCTGGTGTTGATGGACGCTGATGGCTCACCCTTGATCCACCCCCC
>Ga0068864_100004263_pt1 | contig 11763 bp, 4 predicted proteins | sample KBSSwiS72_FD_66586 | JGI IMG/M metagenome (GOLD analysis project Ga0068864, IMG submission 66586) | Switchgrass rhizosphere microbial communities from Kellogg Biological Station, Michigan, USA - KBS Switchgrass S7-2 | ecosystem: Host-associated > Plants > Roots > Rhizosphere > Soil ...
TCGGGGTGACGCGCCTTCCAGCGTTCCATTCCGGCCAGCGCGTCTTCCTTCTTCAATGCTCGACCGATCTCGATCAGCGGATGCTTCGGCACCCGGCGCTTGGACGGTTGCACCCTCGGCGGCTCGCCCCGCTGCTTCCTATAATGTGGAGGCCACGGAGCATCGCCTTGGCCCTCGCGCTCCTGTTGGGCCGACAGCTCGAGCAGTCGATCGAGTGACCCCGCTTCCTTATCTATCCCCGCGTGCCTGTCGCCCAGCTTGGCAAACCGCCCCGGCATCGTCGCCAGGGTAAAGTCGCCCAGCTCGGCGCTGTCCACTTCGTCCCAATCGAGCGGCGCCGACACTCGCGCGTCGGGAGTGGGCCGCACCGAGTAGGCCGATGCCACGGTGCGGTCCTTGGCGTTCTGGTTGTAGTCGACGAAGACACCCTGTCGCTCCTCTTTCCACCATTTGCTGGTCGCGATGCCCGGCGCCCGCCGCTCGACCTCTCGCGCCAGGGCCAGCGCCGAGCGCCGCACCTGATCGAAGCTCCAGCGTTGTTCGATGCGGACGATGACATGCATCCCGCGCGAGCCCGAGGTCTTGGGCCAGCCGGCGAGCCCCATGTCTTTCAGGGTCGCGCGGACCAGGTGAGCGACCTCCCGCACCTGGGTCCAGGGAACCCCTGGGACCGGATCGAGGTCTACCCGCAGCTCGTCGGGATGGTCGAGATCATCGGCCCGAACCGGATGCGGATGCAGCTCGAGACAGGCGAGATTGGCCATCCAGGCGAGTGTTGAGGCATCCCGCGGCACCACCTCATCGGCGATCCCGCCCGAGGGAAAGCGGAGCCGCACCACCTCGATCCAATCCGGACGTGAGGTCGGCGCCCGCTTCTGATAGAAGTGCTCATCGTTGATGCCATTGGGATAGCGCACCAGCATGTTGGGACGCCCACCCGCCCCGCGCAGTGCCCCGTCGGCTACAGCGAGGTAGTAGTTGACCAGGTCGAGCTTGGTATAGCCGGGGGTGGGGAAGAGGACTTTACCGGGGTTGGTGATGGAGACTTCACGGCCGGCGACCGTGAGGGACTCGGCGCCGGTCTTGGGCTTCTTGAGAGCGCTGGGGTCCGAGGCGCGCTTCCGGGGCATGGGGTTTCAACCTAACCCCCGTCGGCATTCCAGACCTAACCCCCTGTCCCCCTTCCCTATTGGGAAGGGGGCACGGCGTCCAAGAGTTCCTCAATCAGTAGTCGGCGAAATTTGTCATTCCGAGCGCAGCGAGAGCCTGTCCCGAGCATAGCGAGGGAAATCCAGACGCTTGGCTGTCGCGGAACCTTCCGCATTGGGATTCCTCGTCTCATTGCTCCTCGGAATGACATCGGTTGATCACTGAAGTGCGTAGAACGCGTTCCCCCTTCCCAGTAGGGAAGGGGGACAGGGGGTTAGGTAGGGCGGTGGGTGAGAGGGAGCTCGTCTGGATCGAATCTAGACCCAAAATAGTCCTTGCCCTCAACGACCTCTCTCTAAAGGTTGCCCAGATATCGCCCTCGTAAGGCGTGCAGACTATTTCCAAGAAACCTGGGTTGCAGCGGAATGATGCCGTCGTAGCCTGGATAAGAGCCGGTTTATGGCTCATTCCGATCAAGAACTCTTCGAAATCGCTCGCCGCGCTGCGAAAGCATTCGCCCGCCTCCCCAACGTGCACTCGGTCGGGATCGGTGGACGGGAGCGGGCGGGCAAGCCCACCGGAGAAGTCGTCCTCAAGGTATTCGTTCGCCAGAAGCTCCCGTCTGATCGGCTCGATCCTGGCGCCCTCATCCCCGAGTCCTTCGAAGGAATCCCGACCGACGTAATTCCCGCCGGCGATCCCAAACGTCTGGCCCTGGTTTCCGGGGTGGAGCCCAAGACCGAAGCCGAGTTGGACGCGAGTAATGATGAGAGCAGGGAACGTCCCATCATGGGTGGCACCAGGATCGAGCCAGACGATGAATCCGGGTATGGGACCCTGGGCCTCATCGTCGAGGCACTGGAAGACAACCGCATGGTGTTCGCGGTGACCAATTACCACGTGGTATTCGACAGTCCGCTCCAGGAACGTACCGCCGAGGTTGGTCAACCCTCACCAAGCCACAGCTGTACCGCCTGTTGCCGTGGCGTCATCGGAAAGTTCTTCGGAGGCCATCACTCGGGGATAGCGGAGCCCCCGCCCGGCCCAAAGAAGCTCGACTACGCCCTGATACGCCTCGATTCGGGACTCGAGTGGCTGAACGAGATCAAGGAGATCGGGGTTCTCTTCGACTTTTACGAGCTCAAGGTGAGCGACATCGTGCCGCTCAATTATCAGGTGCGCAAACGAGGATACAGGACGCGTCTGACCGGCGGCATTGTCCAGGCGATCGGCGTTGCCCGCCCACCGGATCCGGTGATCCCGCCTGGAGCCACCGCTGCCGAGATCGACGCCATCTTCGCCGAATTCTTCTCGCAAGAATCGATCGCTATTCGGCCCAACCCTATCGCTGCTAATCCGGGTGCACCAGTCATTTTCGCAACCCACGGAGATTCGGGATCCGCCCTGGTCAATGATGACAACAAGGTCGTAGGATTGCTCTGGGGCGGACGTCCAGTAGGACACACCGCTCCCACGGACCGATTCGGCTACGGCTGGGGCGTCCCAATCAAGTGGATAGAAGACGACTGCAAGCAGCGACTCGGCGTCACGATGCGCATCGTCCCGACCGCCGGCACAGGCATTGTCAACACGGTTCCTGAATTCGCCGAGGCGGGTCCCACCTTACGCGCCGAGACTGGTCTGGAGCGGGATCTGGATCAGAGCGAGCGGGGCCGGTTATTCCTGCAAGCCTGGCTTCGTCACTCGCATGAGCTCAACGCCATCATCCAGAATCAGCGTCGCGTCGCTACCGTCTGGCAGCGACAAAACGGCTCAGCGCTGCTCCGAATGGTGGCGCGGGCCCCGTTGGAACCAAACCTGCCGTTGCCGACCGAAGTAGACGGACTCCCGGTACGCGAAGGTCTCCGAGCCTTTCTCGAGCAGATCGAGCGCTACGCGAGCGATGAGCTGAAGCGCGATCTCAGCCGGCACCGCTCCCTCCTGCTCTCACTGCCTGGGCACAGCTACACCGAAGTTCTGGGGCATTTGCGTGGTGGAGACATGCTGCAATGAAGCGGGCCGATGCCGAGTATCGGGAACTGGTGCAGCGTGCCGCGGCGCGGTTGGCGAAGCTGCCGGGGGTTCACAATATCGGCATCGGCGGTCGGGAGAGAGCAGGGCAGCCCACCGGCCAGCTGGTTCTCAAGGTCTTTCTGGAGAAGAAACGAAAGCCGGAGAACATCAATCATTCGGAGATGATCCCGGCGGAGATTGAAGGTCTACCGACCGACGTGGTGGAGACCGGACCGTTCAAGTTGAGCGCGGCGCAGGGTAAACCTCCCTTCCCGGTACAGGAGGCATACAAGCAGGGAGACTTCGGTCGCGAGCGTCCTATTAAAGGTGGGACTCAGCTCGGTGCGAAGGGCGGACCGCCAATGCCGGGCACTCTGGGATTCATGGCTCGCGTCACCGGCGATCCCAAGCGGATCATGGCGGTGACCTGCTTCCATGCGATCTACCCTACCGGAGTGTTCGAGCTGAATCGGAAGTGCGGTCAACCCAATCCTGAAGAGAGTTCCACCAAGTGCTGCGACAACAAGATCGGTCTCTGTGTCGCCGGCCACTACGACGCACAGCTCGATGGAGCGCTGGTCCGGGTGGACGGAGGCCAGGAATGGCTGGCAGAGATCCATCAGATCGGATTCATCAAAGGTCCCCACACCATTTCAGCTGACGAGGCGACCAGCCTCACCTTCGAGGTGCGCAAGCGGGGTCGGACGCTGCGGCTGACGGGAGGAACGGTGCAAAGCATCGTCGGCACCGGCACGATGAACGATCCGAATATGCCGGCCCGGCCTTTCACTAACGGGATTGTCGTCAAACCCAATCCATCGGATGTCACCACCAACCCCTGGTTCCAGCAGGAAGGAGACTCCGGTGCGGCGCTGGTGAATGAGAACAACGAAATCACCGGGATGCTGTTCGGCCGCAACGACCAGGGCTGGGGTCTGGCTGAGCCGATTCAGGACATCATCGACAAGTTTCGCAATGACGACGGGATCACGCTTGAAGTGGCGACCGCTGCCAAACTAGGCCAGGTCCAAACCGTGCCCGCGGCCGCAGCCGACGACGGAGTGTCCGAGACGGGCATCGAGACTCCTCCCGCTCTGCGCCGGCTGCAGCGCGACCTGGATCGGACCGACGAAGGGCGCGCGCTCATCTCAATCTGGCTGCAGCACTCGCGCGAGCTCAATCATCTGGTCCATCACGAACCCCGCGTGGCAGCGACCTGGCGGCGGGCCGATGGGCCCGGACTGTTTCGTCTCGTGATCAACCTGGTGGATGACCCAGGTCGCCAGGTGCCTCGGGAAATCTGTGGGACGCCGGCCGAGCACGTGCTCGATGAGTTTCTGCGGGAGGTCGAGCGTTACGCCAGTCCGGAGTTGCGGCAGGATTTACGGCGGCACCGGCCGCTGCTGACCATGCTGCCGGGTCAATCCTACGACGATCTCATGAACCAATTGCACTAGAAGGGCAGGCTCGGGGAACGCAGTATGGCGGGTCAAGCTGGTACGCTGGAGCAGTTGGCACTCGAGCTGGCCGGAATTCTCGGCCAGGTCGGTACCCGCATGCGCAGTTCCAATGTCCAGCAGACGCTGGGGCTGCTCGGGGTCTACTTCCCCGACCAGCTGCTGGCCAACGCCGGCTTCGTATCCGCCACCGATGCCACCGCGACTGCTGCCCAGGCCATCGAGCCCGAGGTCACAGCGCTGCTCGCAGCCATCGACGCCGACGATACTGTCCAGATCGCCGCACGAGTCGCTACCGTCCTGGCGAAGACTACTCAGACCATTGCGAGCTTCACCAACGTCGCCAACCAGCTGCAGGCAGTAGGACCCACGCTCCCCGGCGTCACGGCGCAGCAAGTCAACGATCTGGTTGCCGGTTTCCCCCGGAAACTCCTCGACCTCTTCATCGCTGAATCGCTCGATATCATCCCTGCCGTCGGCGGCACGCTCACCTTGCTCGGCGTGGTCGACAAGGTGGCGATCCCGGGAGACCCGGGGAATCCGACCAAGCCTTCCTTCGATAAGACCGAAGTCCAGTTGGGCCGGCTGCTCGATCTGGCCAGCAAGCCCGGGCAGTATTTCACCACCCGCTTTGGATGGGGCAGTCCCGGCTTCGATGGAACCGTGCTTTTGCAGGCGATCGACCGGCTCTTCGAACGCTTGGATCTGCCGTCCACCTACTTCCCTCCGTCTGGCGGTGATCCCGCCAAGCTGGACGCCTTTGCGTTCGACATCACGGTGGATAACACCGCGTCTCCACCCGGTCTGCGCTTCGATGTCTTTCTTCCGATCGGTGGAAACGTCGACGTTCCGATTCCGGGTCCGACGTCGGCCTGGGTGTTCCACGCGAAGTTCGATGGAAAGCTCGAGGCTGGCGCCCATGCGACGTTAAGGCCTCCATCCACGATGGAGATCACTTCCAACGCGCAGGTCTCTGGTGAGGCGAAGCTGTTAATCGAAGGTCATCCCGCCTCGCCGTTCATCCTCTTCGGGAAGGCGGGCGCGAGCCGGCTTGAAGTTGCCCAGGTGGATGGCGCGGTCGGCGTTCGCTTCGACTGGAACAGTGTGACCGGGAAAGCGGCCGTGGAGCCGGAGATCGGCGCCTCGGTGAGCGGGGGCCGCCTGCTGGTGGATGCCAGCGAGGGTGACGGATTCCTTGCCCGGATTCTTTCGGGCGTCAAGATCGACGCGCCATTCGATCTCGGTTTTACCTGGAGTCTGGCCGGTGGACTGCAGTTCCAGGGCAGCGGCATGCTGGAGATTCAGATTCCGCTCAACCTGTCGCTGGGTCCGGTCACCTTCATTCGCGCCTACCTCGGCGCCGGCATCAAAGACGGTACCGTCCCCGTCGAACTCTCTGCCGCCATCTCGGCCGTCATAGGACCGGTAACCGCGGTGGTGGATCGGCTGGGTCTTCGCGCCACCCTCTCGCTGCCTCCCGGCGGCGGCAATATCGGGCCGCTGCAACTCGATCTCGCCTTCAAACCTCCCACCGGTGTCGGGTTGGCCATCGACGCCGGCCCGATCAGCGGTGGTGGTTTCATCGCCTTCGATGAACCCAACGGCCGCTACGCCGGAGTGCTGGCACTCGAAGTCTTCAGCGTGAAAGTGAGCGCGATCGGTCTCATCGACACCAGGCTGCCCGACGGGCGCCCCGGATACAGCTTCCTCATCATTATCTCGGTCGAATTCTTCCCCATCCAGCTCGGCTTCGGCTTCACCCTGAACGGCGTCGGCGGAATCTGCGGCATCCACCGCACCATCAACGCCGAAGCGTTGCGGCTCGGCGTGTACGCGGGAAGTCTCGATTCGATCATGTTCCCCCGCGATCCGATCCGGAATGCCCCCCAGATCATCAGCGACTTGAGCCGCATCTTCCCGCCAGCGGAAGGCCAGTTCGTCTTCGGCCCGATGGCCAAGATCGGATGGGGCACGCCGACCCTGGTGGAGATTTCCCTGGCAATTGTCATCGAGCTGCCGGACCCGATCCGCATCGCGCTGCTGGGGCAGATCGCGGCGTTCTTCCCCGAGCGCAGCGCCGCCCTGATCGAGATCCATATCGACTTCGTCGCGATGATCGATTTCGGGGCGAAGTTGCTGTCGCTGGACGCCACCATCCGCGATTCGAGAATCGTGGTCTGGACTCTGACCGGGGATATGGCATTCCGGCTCTGTTGGGGCGATCAGCCCAACTTCGCCATCGCCCTGGGCGGATTCCACCCCCACTTCCAGCCGCCTCCCGGTTTTCCCGCGCTTCGCCGCCTCACTGTCGGTCTGGGCGCCGGCGACTGGATCCGTATCACCTGCTCGAGCTATCAGGCGCTGACCAGTAACAGCCTCCAGTTCGGAGCCCGGGCCGAGCTCTATATCAACGCCGGTGTCTACGTCAAAGGCTGGATCGGCTTCGACGCCCTGATCATCTACTCACCGTTCTCGCTCGAGGTGGACATCTCCGCCGGATTGGAGATCGGCGCCGGCGGTGTGAAGATGGCTGGTGTCCATCTCGATGGCACGCTAACCGGCCCGACGCCGTGGCGGGTCCGGGGAGAGGCGACGATCTCGCTCTTCTTCTTCGACATCTCCGTCGACGTAGACAAGAAGTTCGGAAGCGAAGAGAAGGCGACACTCGAACCGATTGATCCCTGGCCTCCGCTCCGCGCCGCTCTCAAGGATCCCCGCAACTGGACGGCGGTGCCGGCGACGGGAACGCTCAGTGTCGTCACTCTGGCACTGCCGGCGGGGGTCACCGCCACGGTGATCGATCCCTCCGGGAAGATGACCTGGAAGGAATCGGTGGCGCCGCTCGACCGGACCCTCACCCGCTTCGGCAACAGCACGACGCCGGCGCCGGTCAAGTTCAGCGTCGACCAGGTGATCGTGGGCGTTGATCCCGCCGAGTACAGCGCGGTGAGCGACTTCTTCGCGGCGGCCCAGTTTGAAGAATTGACCGACGCCGAGAAACTGTCGCGGGCTTCCTTCGAGAGAATGCAGGCGGGCGTGGAAGTCGCGAGTGCCTCGGTACGAGCCGGTCCGTCCATCTCGGCGCCCCTCACCTACGAGACCGAGTATCGCGATCCGGAGCACGGCCCTCAGCTGCCGCCTTTGTTCACGGTACCGCTCTGGATGCAACAGGGATTGCTGGGCTTCTCCCGTGAAGCCGGCGTCATCGGGGCAGGGACCCGGGCCTTCGCGACCTCAACAAAGCTGGCCCAAGCGGAGGAGCAGTTCGTCGTCGTCTCGACCCAGGACCTCTCCCTCAAGGCGGAGGTGACGGCGCCGACCACCAAGGGTGCGGCCCTGCAGGCGTTGAAGGAGTATGTCGCCGGGCGGCCCGGAGCGCGGGCGCAGTTCCAAGTGGTCCCGCTGCACGAACTGGAGGAAGTGTGACGCTCACTACTGGTCAGTTCGCCTATCTGCCGTGGCTCAGGACCGGTGTCGGCGCGGAGATCGCCCGGGTCGATGGCAGCCCTGGCTCCGAGCCCCGCGTCACGCTGCCGATTCAAGTGCGGTTCAACGCCGATCCCGGCCTGAGTGATGGCGTCACCCTGGAACTGTTCGGTCCGGGCGAGGTCACCGGCTTCGATCCGCGGACTGTGGTGCGTACCTGGCCCAGGCCGGGAGTCATGGATGCCGAGTGCAACTATTTCCCGATCATCGAATTTGATCAGGCCGATTTGCCCTGGCGCTTCACACCGGCGCGGGCCACGACCGGAGACCGGCTCACTCCGTGGATCACTCTCATCGTTCTGGAAGACAGCGAGATCAAACGGCTGGTGCCGCCCAGTGGTGATGGGCACCTCGGCACGGTCGAGATCAAGGATGCCAAGCCGCTGCCCAAGAGCCGGCAGCTCTGGGCCTGGGCCCATGTGCAGGTAAGCGGAGAAACCAGCGTGGATGCAGCCAGGGCCGCGGCGCTGATGGCAGCCCGCTCGCCGGCAATCAGATCGCGGCTGGTCGCTCCGCGGCGGATGCAACCGAATCGCGGATACACCGCCCTCCTGGTTCCCACCTTCAAGCGCGGCGTGGTTGCGGGGATGGGCCAGGATCCGGGGAACACCGATGCGCTTGCCCTGGCCTGGAGCGACTCGCCCGGCGGACCGCTGACGCTGCCGGTGTTTTATCTCTGGCGCTTCGGCACCGGACCGGATGGGGACTTCGAATCGCTGGCGCGGCTGATCGAACCCTTCGAAGCGCCCGATTCGATCGGCATTCGCGACATGGATGTTTCTGCCGCCTCACCCGGATTCCCTCCGGCGAATACCGGAACGCTCGGCCTGCGCGGTATGCTGACCGCCCTCAATACTCCGGAAACGCTGTGGAACCCTACCGCCCGGCAGATCTGGATCGCGAAACTCAAGGCGCTGCTCAATCTCCCCGCTGACCGGGCGTCAGTTCCCAACACGCCGCGCACCGTGACCCCTCCACTCTACGGTCAGTGGCCGGCGGCCACCGACCGCTGCGAGGCCGACGTGCAACCGGAGCGACCGCTCTGGTTCCAGGAGTTGTCGGCTGATCCTCGGCTACGGGTAGGCGGGGGCCTGGGCACTCGGGTGATTCAAGCCAATCAGGAAGCCCTGATGGCGAGTGCGTGGGACCAGGTGGAACGGGTGCGCCAACTGAATGAGGAACTGCGGCAAGCGCAGCTGGCTCGGGAGTTGGCGCTGCAACTCGCCACTCGCCACGTGTTTGTCGACGGGACTCAGAATGTGCTCTATCTCTCGGCACCGTTATTTGCCCGAGTCAAAGCCAGCCCAACCACCATACGCGCGGTCCTGAATCAGAGTCCGGTTCCCCGCGGGGTACTCGAAGGTGCGTTCCGCCGGCTGTCGAGACCACTGGGACCGTTGGGTCGTCGTCAGGGCCGCCCGGAACAGACTCCTCAGGTTCGTGCCTCTCTCCTCGGCCGTCTCAATCGTGGCGACCTGAAGGCCGCGACACCGCCGGTCACGTCTCCCACACTTCCCAGCATGAGCAAGGTGGCGGATCAGCCGTTGCCGAGTGGAGTCACTGACGCTGAGGTGCAGTCCGCTCAGCAGCGGGCGAGGACGACACGGTTATTCGGCTGGCTGGCGCTGCTCGTGGCACTGGTGCTGCTCGTGTTCGGACTCTGGGCCGTGGCGCTCGTTGCCGCGGCGATAGGCGGCGGGCTTCAGGTTCTTGCCAACAATCAGGCCACACAAGCGAAGGCGCTCGCCGAACAAAAGACGCGAGAGGATGCTGAGCGAAACCGGCGAAGCAAAGTTCAGCAGGGGCGGCTCTCGGGGGACCTGATCCGCGATGTTGAACCTCCGGCCAATTACGCCCCGCTCGAAGCGCCGGCCACCGGTGTGCCGCGGACCCTTCCCACGATTCCCGCCGGCTCGCCGCCTCCCTCGCCTCAGACCATTACCGCACTCCGGCAGGCGTACGGCACCATGCTCGATCGCATGGCGCGGCCCACGACGCCGATCGCGACGCTGAGGGAAGCTGATCTGGACGGGATCGCAGCGACCCTCAAAACCAAGCTCGACCCCACCCTGACCATCGCGCAGGCGTACAAGGGACGCTACGCCCTGGGCGGAGCCGCCATCTGGGAGCCGTTCGATCCCCTCGAGCCGCTGCTCGCCGCGCCCGAGTTTCCGCAGCCGATGTACCGGCCGCTGGCTCAGCTCGACAACGAGTGGCTGCTGCCGGGATTCGATAAGATCCCGCCCAACTCCGCCACGCTGCTCAAGACCAATCAGCGAATGATCGAGGCGTACATGGTAGGAGTGAATCACGAAATGGCGCGCGAGCTGCTTTGGCGGGAGTACCCGACGACTCAGCGTGCCACCTATTTCCGCCAGTTCTGGGATACCGCAGGCTACGTCGCGCCGCCCGGCGGCGGTCTGTCTCCGGAGCAGCTCAAGGACATCGTTCCCATCCATACCTGGCGGCCGCCAAGCGATCTCAAGGAACACAGCCCCCGTCCCCCAGTGCCAGGCGGAGACTCCGACTATCTGGTCCTCTTCATCCGGGGCGACCTGCTGCGACGCTATCCGAACACCGAGGTGTACGCCGTGAAGGCCAAGTGGGGCGGGCCGGTTGACGGCCGAATCATCGATGACCCTGCCACCGATGCCGAGGCGAAAGATAAGATCGCGCATCCGCTCTTTTCCGGCTTCATGGATCCGGACGCGAACTTCTTCGGCTTTGCCCTTACTAAGGAAGAGGTGCTGGGCGATGGGATTCGGGACGGCGCCAAGCCGGGCTGGTACTTCGTCCTCGCCGAGCCTTCGGGCGAACCGCGCTTCGGCCTGGACGAACCAGAACCGGATACCCCTGACTCCCAATTTGGTCTGCCGGTAAGTGGCGACTGGAATGGTCTCGGCTGGGCTAATGTGGCCGGCAGCCGGACCGCCTTGAACGATTTCCTCAGCGTGAATCTGGATGCGTCACTCCCCGACACGACGCAGGTCTCCGACTCCACGACGAAGCGATGGCATGCGGATACGGGTCCCGGCGAACACGGGAGTCGTTCGTCTGATCTCGCCTATATCACGTTGCAGCGGCCCATGCGGCTCGCGATCCATGCCTCGGAGATGATTCCCTGATGGCTGCCCCCTTCTTCGGGGCGCGTCCCGGCGACGGTCCCACCGCGGTTGATCAGCAGCGCGCCCTGCTCGAGGATGCGCGACGCGAGCTCCGCCGCGCCACGGTGGCGGCGGCCGACGCAGCGGCAAAGTTGGAGGCGATCCGGCGCGATCGGGAAAAAGACTCCGCCGCGGCGGTTAGAGCGGCCGAGGCAGGCCTCGAACGCGCGCAGGCGGCTCTCGCCGGTCTCCGGGGTCGAGCCCGGGAGGAGCTCGCGGGACTCGCGGTGGATCTGGGAGAGTTTCTCACCCCGACACCCGAGCAGGAAGTCGCCCGGCTCTCGGCCCGCTATCCCATCGCGCTGTTTCCGGTTCGGATCGAGACCCGTTTTGCTACGGACCAGCTGCTGCTCCGGGTGTATCCCGACGAGATCCTGTCCGACAGCTTCGAGCCGGAGCTGACCGACGAAGAAGTCGCCGATGGTCAGGCCTACTGGGATGCGGCCTGGCCCGGTGAGGCGGAGGAAAAGCTGGCGTGGAGGGCCATCGTTAAG
>Ga0068864_100004264_pt1 | contig 11763 bp, 25 predicted proteins | sample KBSSwiS72_FD_66586 | JGI IMG/M metagenome (GOLD analysis project Ga0068864, IMG submission 66586) | Switchgrass rhizosphere microbial communities from Kellogg Biological Station, Michigan, USA - KBS Switchgrass S7-2 | ecosystem: Host-associated > Plants > Roots > Rhizosphere > Soil ...
CTCCGCCGAGACCCGCCGGTAGCCATAGCGGCGTCGATGTTCCAGCACGATTTGCTGGATGGCCGATCGCAGTTCCATGTCTTCTTCGACCGGAGTTCTCTCTTGCAGGAACCGATAAAATCCCGCCCGGCTTACCTGCCCTAACTGACACATTCGCTCGATACTCATGCTGCCTTGCACGGGCATCACTTCTCGGATCTCGTCGTAGATGCCGTCTCGCCAGAGTTTCCTTTCCGCTGGCGTCGAGCCTCGATTTTTTGCAAGGCACCTTTGAAAAAATCTACCTCCACTGCTTTTTCGGCCAGCAACCGCTTAAGCTGATTGACTTCTTTGCGCAGAGTAGATTCCCGCGAGGTCTGGGGTGGTGATTCCTCCGCGATCTCGGCCGGATCCAGTTGGTCTCGCCATTTGTAGAGCAGGCGCCGATGCACGCCTAGTTCTCGCGACAACGCCACAATGTTGTCGCAGCTCTTTAGCCGCTCGACGGCCATGCGGCGGAATTCTTTTGGGTACCGCCCCACTCGCGTCTTTCGTTTCCTTGCCACTTGCAGTTCCTTTCCCTGCACAGTGTGCCTTTTCCGAGTGTCTCATTTTTGGGGTTCAGTCCATCTGAAGGACATGGATTCGGTACGAGAAGAACGGATTGGTCAGGCACCCGTGGGCAGACCTATAGCGGAGATTCAGGGGTGCTCGAGAGGCGGATTGCTTCGCAGACCATTATCGGCAACCCTATTTTAGGGTTACTTCCTGCTCCCGTTAAATTTGGGGGCTTGCCGAGTCGAGAGGGCCAAAAAGGGGACCGGACTACGCCAACGAGTCCTTCCGGCTAACTACAGGAGTGGGTTTGACCTTTGTGGGAGAGAACACAGAAAGAGAAAAATCAATGATGTATTTCACTGTGTTCAGGCAAAACGGACATGGTGTTTCAAGAACCTCCGGATTCTCCTCTGTTGTCACGTTCAGCGGGAAAGACCGCAGGCACTCCGTACAGGTAATCACGATATAAGGAATTCCATTCGAGTCTTGCCCATTCCGCGGAATCCAAACCGGAGCTGAGCCGCTCTGATGGGCACTTGCTTGCTCACCTGAAGTCTCGATCAACGAAGCCACGCTGTTCAGCAGCGCATCCGGATGATCTTCCCCCTTGGCATAAAAAGCGTCCGCCAAGACTCCCGTCGGTACAGCTCTGCTTCCATAGGCGCCGCTGCTGGCGATCACTGAAATCTTCGGGAAGCGGCGTCGCACCACGGACAGGAATTCGAACCCAGACATTTCCGGCATGTTGAGATCGGAGATGATTACGTCCGGGATTACCACGCCTTTGAGCTTTAGAAGGGCGTCGAAACCGTTTTCCGCGGTAGCCACCTCGTATCCTTTTTCTCGCAGCATCACGGAAAATACCTCACGAACGCTTTCATCATCATCCACCACAAGGATGTGCCGTTTTGAGGGAGAGAACATTCATCCTCCTATTTCGTCTCACTGAATTGGCCGCCAACAAAAACTATTTCATTTCAGAAGACAGAAGTCCGGTCAGAATTGACCGCAGCTTTCTTGGCGGAAGGTCGCGGGTGCTCAAATTGCCGGGACAAAAACGAAAACAAGAGCAATCTTATGAGAACCCCTGACTCGACATTGACCAATTCCCGATCTCTTCCGAAGTGGTCAATAACGACCAGTCCGAAGTCTTCGAAGCTGGCATAGTCGATCGAAGTGGGCGGTTCGGACACGCGTGCCCACACCGAATCCCCGATTTTCACTTCAGAAAGAGAGAAACCATGATGAGAAGAGTTGCCTCGGCACTTGTCGCAGCATGTGTGCTGTTATTTGCTTTACCTTTGCTGGCACAGTCAAAGCCGTACCACGATGGATCTGTATGGGAAATGCAATGCATCCACGTCAAGGGTGGCATGGAAGACCGGTACTCTCGTTACCTGGCGGGTGACTGGAAGAAAGAGCAAGACGCGATGAAAAAAGCCGGGTACGTGCTGAGTTACATAGCCATTCGGACGGAAGCGCACAACCCGACTGACTGCAACGTGATCCTGATGACGGAATACAAGGACTTGGCCACCATGGAAGCCAACGCGGACAAAGCGGAAGAACTCAGCCAAGACCTGTTTGGGGGGATGCCGAGGATCGAAGCAGGCTACACGGATCGGTCTGCCTACCGGGACATTATCGGCAGCCGACTTGCACGCGAGATAGTCCTGGAACCGAAAAAGTGAGGGTCTGACTCAGGAAAATTCCCAGCCCCGTCTCTGACGAGGGTTTTTTAATGGCTGGCTCATTCGTTTTTGTTAAACCCAAGTTACTGGTCAGAATTGGTCAGTTACTGCTGTACATCGGGGTCAATGTGTTGTTTATGAAAGTAAGCGAGAAGAAGGTCCTATCGGTTCGTTGCCCAACCTGTGGGGCTAAGCCAGGCGAGAAATGCGAGCTTAGCACGGGACTGCCGCGCACTGATGCTCATCGCGACCGGCGTTTGGCAGCTTCAGACAAAGTAGTCAAGTCCTGAAATTGCTATTTCCACCGTTGACGTTCGCGAGTTCTTCTGTATTAACCTGCAAGGACCACTACCGTCCAAATACTCCGAGGTAAAACCCTTGCTGTTCCGTCAATGCGGCTCCCGCATGGGCCTTGGCGGTTATTGCACGACAAACTCAACCGTTGGCCCATTCGGCGTTCAGCTGGGACGCCCGCCGTATCCCGAGTCCATCGAGATAGCAACTCGGCTGGATGTGACGTGAATGCGCGGAAACAGTGGTGTAGCGCACTCCCAAGAACCGTTTCGCAACGATTCCGGTTACTTCAAGGCAGTTGAAGCCTTGCAGCCTCGCTTTAGCGAGAATTCGTCGCACCGCGCTCTGGATCCTGGTTGTCCCGAGAGTTCCAAAGAACATTACTTTTATCTCCCCGCCATGAAAAAGAAGTTCCAGCCCGCGCGATGGATCTTCCGGTCCATGGCGAAGCCGTCGAGCCCCTGGACTACGTTGCATTTGCCGGAATAGGGTTCACTCGCGAGACTAAGGAACTGCGCGATCTGAGGGAGATCTGCGATCAGAATTGTTCCGACTTGTACTGTAGGCGTCATAGTCATCCGCAACGGCACTGCCGCGTCGTCACGGTCGAGTGAGCGCCGCAACTACGAACCACACCAGAGATGAAGAGAGTAGGGTGCCGAACGTCAACAGCACCATTTCGCTAACCAGGTCGGGCTTCATCAACTCTTTCGGATGCATGTCACTTCTCCTCGCAGCGGCTGCCAGCCAGTGTGGCTGGGCAGCAGTTGCCTCAAAAGCATGGTGGGTATCCGGTTGATGCAATTCCTACGCTCTTGAGTCATCTTCAGGTTCGCGCACTTCTCCATAAGATACTGAGCACAATGGCTCATTTCCCGCTTGCCATTCAGGGCTAAAATGATGAGTGATGAGCCCCGTCACAACTGCCAAGAAGAACCGCCAATTCGACCCTGAGGCACTGCTAGCCACAATCGGAGAGGGCAGGAAAGCCATGCGCTTTCCGAAGAAACGGACTATCTTCGCGCAAGGGAATCCCGCCGACGCGGTTTTTTATCTCCAGACAGGAAAAGTCAAGCTCGCAGTCGTTTCCAAGACCGGCAAGGAAGCGACGATTGGCATTCTAGGCGACAGGAGCTTCTTCGGCGAAGGCTCGCTCGCGGGACAGCCACTCCGCATGGGCACCGCAACTGCAATAACGGATTGCGCTGTCCTTCGGATTGAGAAGAATGCCATGATGCAAGCACTGCACCGCGAGCCGACCCTCTCCGAAATGTTCGTCGCCTACCTGCTCGCGCGGAACGTGCGGTACGAAGAAGATTTGGTTGACCAGTTGTTCAATTCCAGCGAAAAGCGGCTGGCCCGTGTCCTTCTCATGCTCGCGCGTTTTGGCAAAGAAGGGGTACCGGAAAGTGTAGTTCCGAAGATCAGTCAGGAAACCCTGGCGGAGATGGTGGGGACCACCCGCTCCCGGGTCAGCTTCTTCATGAATCGGTTTCGAAAAATGGGATTCATTCATTACTCCGCCGGAGAAGACGGAGGACTGCAGGTCCATAGCTCACTGCTCAACGTGGTTCTTCACGATTGAGCATCTCACGATAAGCACTGGCAGTATGTCCCATACCGGGGACCGTCGGCGCGTTCGGAGGTTCCCACAGAACTGGCGGAAAGTCGCGCGTCCGGCCCGGCGCAGTCGCTTCACTTTGCCGGTGACCGCATGAGAGACAAATAGCTCCCACTTCTGTAATCTCAGTCTCCTTTTCGATGTCCCTCTCGCGCACTGCCGTCGAGCCAGTTACGACAGGCCCTTGGCATAGGTCACAAGAAAACGCTCTCAGGTGAAGGTAGTAGGTTTTCATGATGATCTCCTCATGAAGTTTATAAACGTACCCTCTACTCGGGTAGATATCTGCTCACTATTGCTCCGTAAAGTGCGCGCTCCGGACCGCGATGCAGATGCGCACCGGGCAAACAAAACCGTCCAACTGGTCAAAAAGACACAGTTGCTCTCCTCCATGGAGCCTAGCCTTAGGTCGAGGCAAGATCCATGAAACGCTTTGCAGTTCTCAGCACGGTAGCCCTGTTTAGTTTGGCCCGCAGGGAAAGCTCTACCATTGCGTCCGAGATCAAGCAGCTTCGACCGAATATACGCATTGTCATGGTGGCCGAGAACTCGGAACTGGCCGCCGCCGCTTTTGAGTCCCACATCGGACCCTCCTTACTTCCTTTGGGCTGCTGTCCACTTCGCGCTTAATATGAGTCGAGCCCGGAATTACCGGCAAGAAGCCGTACGAAACCCAAGAAAGCCAGGGAAACCCCCGCCTTTGGGAGGACGGAAAAGGAGCACTAAAGGCGCGGGGAGTGCCATCGACGAAATGTCCAATTTTGATCAGACTGGGACAGGGACTGAATGCGACACTTTACCGTATAACTATGGCAACCCCTGCACAGCGTCAAGTTCTTGTCGTGGACGACGACCCGACCATCCGTACCTGCCTGACTCAGCTACTCGAGTCGGTCGGTTATGACGTTGCCACCGCTGTGGATGGCGTGGAAGCTCTTCTGTTGATAAACGAAAGCGCACCCGACATCATAATTTCCGACCTGAACATGCCACGAATGTCTGGTGTGAACCTGCTCTCGGAGATCCGGCGTCGTTTTCCGAGGATTGTTACCATCGCTATGAGTGGCGCGTACAGAAATGGCGGGGAGTTGCCGTCTGAAGTGATGGCGCATGGCTTTTACCCCAAAGGCGAGCCTCCCCGCAACCTCTATGGGACTCTCGCGCAGCTCCTCGAGGGGATTCGGTCACCAAGGGCGTGAGCCTGGGGCCATGGCAATGACTTCCGAAGCAAGACAATCTGAGCAATTCAGACCAGCTACTCTTTTCCAACAAGCCCATTATGAAAGCTGAGACGAGCGGTCCTTCTCTCTCTTTCAGGTCCACTGAACTAAGTCAGCCAATCTGAAGTTGTCTTCCCTTAGCTCCGCACCGAAAGGAAACATTCATGAAGAAAGCTTTATCAGTTTTGCTGGTCAGTTTCATGGCTCTGTTTGCGACGTTCGCCTGCGCAGGGTCAGCCCGCGAAGACTCGGTCGCGCGCCTGCAGTCTTCGGTCGATGTTCTGCACTCGATCATGGCGACTCCTGACAAGGGTATCCCCGAAGAGGTGTTGAGCAACGCAAAGTGCATCCTGGTCGTCCCCGACCTGATTAAGGGCGGATTCATCTTCGGCGGGAAACACGGGCGTGGCGTTGCTTCGTGCCGCACCTCCAGCGGTTGGAGTGCGCCAGCATTTGTTTCTGTCGGCGGGGGAAGTTGGGGATTACAGATCGGCGTCGAGGGCGTGGATCTGGTCATGCTGGTCATGAACGAACAAGGCTTCCAGCATCTGCTCTCAAGTAAGTTCCAACTATCCGGCGAAGGATCCGTAGCCGCCGGCCCGGTTGGCCGCCATGCATCCGCCGGTACGGATTGGAAGATGAACACACAGGTGTTGACATACTCACGCTCCAGAGGCGCGTTCGCCGGCATTACGCTGGAAGGAGCAGTGGTGCAGCAGGATGACGACTCCACGCGCGCTATTTACGGCAAGCACATGAGGTTTCGAAACATCCTCTCCGGAAAAGTATCCACTCCGGAAAGTGCTGACGCATTCGTAAAGGCCGTTTCTACCGCTGGACAACAGGCCAGCATTGCGGAAGCAAGAGAAGAGAAGAAATAAGCAATTGGGGCCGCTAGACGAGATGATTTGCCTGGCTGGAACTGCATTCATGTTCCGGCCAGGAACTCGTCAATGCATTCGATTCGAGCGGGCGGATTTGATAAAGGTCAACGTTTAACATACATGGAGCGACTATGAGTTCTCGGCAGTGTCCGGATTGCGGTGGCGAGTTGGCTTTGGCCAGGCGTTCTGATGAGCAGGGAGCACGATTCAATGCCCGCCCATCGAATTATTGGCGTTGCAGTATTTGCGGAGGCGAATTCACCGCAGAACAGCTTCGCGAGAACAAGCGCAGTAAGCCCTTCGAAGTCGCGCGACCTCTTGGTCAGCCATTGGTGAACCGGCAGAGCGAGGACAGCAGGCTCCTCACGAATGAGTGACGAAGGCTGCCCCAACGAAAGCCCACGCGTAGAGGATGCCACTGGGTACTCAATCGAACATGAGGAAGGCGAGTCAATGGCCGAGGAGGCATCTTGAGAGCGCGACTGGAAAGCACTCGACTGTCAAAGATGGAACCAATAACCCGAAGTTGGAGACTTACAGTCACTGACCGCCGGCTAATGTGGCTGCAGAAGCAGCATCCCAGCGCTGCTGGTCAAAAACTCCAGCTCTGGGCCTTGCACCCAGAAAGATAGGTCACTGACAGTGTCGGAGGATTTCGAAAATTGCAGCATCCTCTAAGAACCCTGCTGTACGAGTTGGTGATCGAGCCCATCCTGCGGGTCTTGCAGCGGGTCCTAGGTTTTGTTACCTGAGGAGCAAACGCGCTATCGATCGAACAGCACTCCCAACTCGTCGTCGCCCCAGACCTTGACATACTGCGCTTTCCCGATTGTTCCTGGGCCGTTCGGGCCCATCTCGTAGTAGACCTTGGCCTCGAGCGGAAACCTCTTCAAGGCTTCCATTAAGTCTTTTGACCGTCCATTCTTTGCTTTCCACTGTTCTTTCCTCCGTCTTTTGTGCCGTTGGTAGATCGCGATCGCGCACTTATCTGCCTGCCACTCACGACCGGGATCATTGATTTCAGTTCGTGCAATCCGGTCAGCACATTCTGCCGTTCGCCCGGGTTCTTCTTAGTCTCAATGGGGAGTGTCAGGTCGGAATAGAAGTCAAGGATGTTATCGCGCAGCTCCGGCGTGGTGAGATCGAATTTTCTGCCTGCCACCTGCGCCAGCAATTTGGCGTAAGCGTCGTCGGTCAAGGAGTACTCGGTTGCCTTCGTAGTCTGGCCGCTATCCAGGTCGACGTTGGGTAGAGCCAGCGTCTCGGTGCGCGCTTGGTGAAGGAATGCGCGGTATTGATCGACAGTGGTATTGATGCTCTTGATGTACAGATCTTCGGTCTTTGAGGTCGGATTATTGAATGCCAGTCCCTTAAACGGTCCAACCTTCGGTATATACCGCAACAGGGAGCATCCGGGTGCCCACGCCGGGCTTCATGTAATCCTTGCCCCAGTCCTTCTCGTACCCGGAACGAGAAAGGCGATACAAGAACTTCTTTCTGGCAAAATTGGGGGTCTCGCGCACCAACTCCTTTTTATGCGTTTGCAGTGCGACCTTGGTCATCTGCGGGATCAGCCGGCTGATCGCAAAGCGGTACGAGCCAACCGCCAGGTCCTCATGCGTGAGCACGTCCTTCAACTCGACTCCATACACGACCGGGAAAACCCGCTCCAGCAGCGGCTTCGATACCTGGAAGCCGATGAAGTCGTGATACTGCTGCGAGGCGTAGCGGTTCTTCGCGACCTGCACGGTGTCGAAACCGAACTCGGTCTTCAGGTGTGCGGTCTTGTCCTGCGCATATCGCACCGACTTACCAAACTTGGCCCGCAGCTTGGGATACTCGATCGCGACTGCCTCATTCACCGCGGGATGACCCGCATTATCCGACGCGTAATGCGACAGTGCGCCCAACGCGAAAGCGTACTCGTTAACGTTCTGACTCTCGAGTATCAGCTCGCGAACAAAGTCGCCGCTGCGGACGTAATGCACCAAGTCGCTGAATTCTCTACTTCCGAATGGGTAGTAGCCGAGCTCCTGAATGACCGCGCCTCCGTAAGCATAGGCATGCGCTTCTTTGATCTGGTCGTCCGTCAGACCGGGAAATCGGCTAAGCAGGAGGGGCCGGATCTCGTCGGCCCACAACAGGTCAACGATCTCCTCGTGCGTGAGAACCGAATACGCAGTCAAGCCGCCGCTGCACAGAAGCACGAAAATCAAAAGCGCCGACGCGCGAAGAAGAAACCGGGCCGGCGCTTCGCTGTTGCCCCATTCGGTATGTTCACGCGCACAATTCAGATCCTGCCGAGAAGTAGCAGAATCACAACAATGACAAGGACCAACCCCACTCCGCCGCTCGGCAGGTAGCCCCAGCTTCTACTATGGGACCATCGCGGCAGCGCACCAAAGAGGGCCAAGAGCAGAATCACGATCAGTATGGTTCCAAGCATGTGTCACTCCTTCTTGGTTGCAGATAAAGACTTCTTACCGCAAGCTTCCTGTTGTCGCATTTACGGGGTGACCGATGGCTTCGCCGGAAACCAAAAGTTCGACTCTGCGGTTCTGCTGGCGGCCGGACGCGTTATTGTTTGAGGCAACCGGCGAACTGTTGCCGTAGCCTTGAGCTGTCACCGCATTGGCCGATACTCCCTCGCTCACGAGGTAATCACGTACCGAGCCGGCGCGATTTTCAGAAAGTTTTTGATTCATCGCATCACCGCCCACATTGTCCGTGTAGCCGCCGACCGCGATGTTGAGCCCGGGGTAGGCGAGCAGAATACCTGCGACTTTCGCCAGTTTCTCGCGTGCACCGGACTTCAATGAGTACTTTCCCGTGTCGAATAAAACATCAGACATGCTGACGATCAGGCCCCGCGCGCTGTCGCGCGTTTGAAGGACCGAGTTCAATTGGTCGGACAATCTCGCACGCATTGCCAGTTTTTCGGCTTCAGCCTTCTGTGCTGCCAGGCGGGATTGCTCGGCATCGGCCTGGGCTGCGGCAAGTGCCGTAGCGGAAGCAGCCTGTCTGTCCGCCATATCAGATCGTGCCTTGTCGGAATCTGCCTGGGCCTTGGCAGCATTGGCGCGGGCTGTGGCGCTGTCAGATTCGGCTTGTTGCTTGTCAGCTTGCGCTTTCGCTGCATCCGTTTCGGCCTGGGTTTTTGCAGCCTGAGCATTTGCTGTGGCAATCTGTGCAGCCAGAGTCGCCGCCTGCGCGTTTGCAGTATCCGATTCCGCCTGGGCCTTAGCGTTCTCCGCTCGCACCTGGTCGGACTGCGCCTGGTTCTTCTGCCGCGTAGCCTCGTCAGCCTCCGCCTGGATCTGAGTTTGGGCGTTGGCGGCGGCTTGGCGTTCATTGTCTAAGCGTTCCTGGTCGATCTTCTTGACGGTGATTGCGCGAGCATCTTCCGCGGTCTGCACTACCTCGCGCGCCACCGCGATCATTGCTTTCCGATCCGCGTGCTTGTCCGTGGCGAATCGATCGACCTTGTCCATGAGCCGGATCGCATGCTGATAGCTGTCGCCAGCATACTGCTCGGCACCCTCGGATTCCGCGATGCGCAATGCATTGCGCGCTTCGAAGAATTCCAGTGGCAGATTGGTATTCAGAACCACGGGGTCGAACTTATAGCCGGTGGGAATGTAGCCGCCACGTTCCATGAGTTCATACTTGGTGTTCATCGCTTCCTTTGTTCCCTTAGTGTCCTCGCGAACCACGTTCTCGATCACGACGACGTTGCTGGGTTGGCGGACCGCGTAATAAGGTTCCGCGGTGACGATTAGCGCGAAGGCTTGGAGATCGGTGGTAACATCCACTTTGCTGCGGTGGTTATCGCCAACTAAGATTTCGCCGAGATTGACGGCCCGGCCTTCAGGCGAGATTGCCCACAGAATGTAGGTCAGGTACTCGCCCCCGAAAGTCGTGGGTTTTTGCAGATTGCCAAATTCAACTTCGATTTCGATGTAGCCCTTTTTGCTTTCCACTTTGGCTTGACCAGTTGCTGCAGGCATCAGTGCCGTCCCTGCAAAATCCAGCTTGGTGGCTCCGCCGCGGTGCTTGTAGTTGATCGCCTGCACGCTGCGGCTGGTTACAGAGACGTGAAAAACGGGAGTCGGGCTTATGGGTTCGACCAGGAGTTCTGTTTGAGAAGTGATTTGAGCAAAAGCGCTCACGCTGAGAAGCAGGGCGGCTGTTAAGAAAAGCTTAGTTTTCAAAGTATCTCCTTCAGGCAGTTGTCTGCCGTGTTACCTTGTCGAGCCGCGGGCTGGATGTTCGCCCGCGTAGCTCGTTGAGCAATTTGTTCTTCACTATCCGATGTGCATACGGGATAGGGAATGAAAGAGGCCAAAAGCATTGAGCAACCAAACAACTACGGCAATCACTACTACGCCATTCAAGATCGATGTGATGGACGACTGCATAGGGATGAATCGATTCACCAGCCACAGCAGCACACCTACTACCACCAGAATTTCGACTGCTTGGAGCAACGGCATAGTTGTTCGCCTTTCTCTGTGCGTCTTGCTCACGTGCGTCGCATCGAAAGCTTCCTGCGTCGAGTCGTGTTCACCTCGAAGACTCACGGCAACACACGCACGAGGAATGCTGATTAGCTGGATGTGGTGGCTGTCGGGTACCTTCACCAGACAACGGTTTACTGCGACCTTGATCGGAGCCGCGAATCAGCGGTCGCAGCTCGGTTTTCACACTCAGGAGAATCGATCATGGCAGACTCCCGATATTGCGTCTGAGCAAGATAGCTCACACCCGCGTATTGAATTCCTAGGCTGGTATGGGACTAGTGTTCGTGGGAAACTTGCTGCATGAAAAAGCCAGTACTTGAGATCACCCAAAACAACCAATCGGGGCTGCACGGAAAGTGCTCGAGTTGCGCCACGTACTTTAGTTCTGCCGGGCCCGGATTGGTCCGCAATCCGGGAGTTGCAATGAAAGCCATGCAGCGACAGTTCGACAAACACGCGAAACAGGTACATAGGAAGGAACCAGACGAGCGCCCTCCAGAACCATGATGGCGGGAGCACAAGGGGTAGCCATGAAATATAGGAACAACAGGTGTCCAGAATGTTCTGGCGTCGCCCACCATGCCTGGGTAAGAGGTGCAGACTTCCTCCTGCGCCAAGAGCCCGATGAAGACGAAGATGATGAGGATGAGGATGACGGCAAAGAGGAAGAAGACGAAGACGACACTGAGAGTACCGACGACGGTTATTCAGAGTGAGCACAATTTCCAGCCACGGTTGCTGCCAAACTGTTCAATACTGCACATACCGGATCCCGTATTTTGTTCTACATTTGCGACATGCTGACGTTGCGAGAGCGAGTGCGTGCAAAACTGCAAATGAGCAGTGGCCCAAACGGCAGTTCCGTTGCTACCCTGGCGAAGTCATTAAACGAACCCACAGCGTTCGTGCGATTTGCGCTGGAGCAGCTGCGTGATCAGGGAATTGCGTTCCGTCGCGGGGGTTGGTGGTCCATTGCGAGATATAGCCGCGCAGGCG
>Ga0068864_100004266_pt1 | contig 11762 bp, 11 predicted proteins | sample KBSSwiS72_FD_66586 | JGI IMG/M metagenome (GOLD analysis project Ga0068864, IMG submission 66586) | Switchgrass rhizosphere microbial communities from Kellogg Biological Station, Michigan, USA - KBS Switchgrass S7-2 | ecosystem: Host-associated > Plants > Roots > Rhizosphere > Soil ...
GCGCTGACGAAGAGCCCGCTCGACGACATTCCCGGCATCGGCCCGTCGCGCAAGAAGGCGCTGTTGATGCATTTCGGCACCGCGCGCGCCGTCCGCGCGGCCTCGCTCGCCGACATCGAGCGGGTGCCCGGCGTTTCGAAGGCGATGGCGCGCGCGATCCACGATCATTTCCACGCGACCGGGCCATGATCTTTTGCCGTCATCCCCGGGCTTGGCCCGGGATGACGAAAGCAGTTGAGGAGTGCGCCGATCCCGGCTTGAACGTCACCCATGCAGCTCCGCACCCCCGCCATCATCTGTTCGGTGCGCGCGCATGCCGAGCATGGCGCGATCGCCCGTCTGCTGACGCCTGGCCATGGCCTGTTGACCGGCTATGTTCGGGGCGGGCGCTCGCGTCGGATGCGGCCGGTGCTCGTCGCCGGCAATCTGGTCGAGGCCGAGCTGCGCGCCCGCACCGCCGATCAGCTGCCCTCGCTCACCGTCGAGCTTGCCCACAGCCGCGCCGGCCTGCTCGCCGAGCCGCTCGCCGCCGCCGCGATCGACTGGCTCTGCGCGTTGACCGCCGTATCGCTCGCCGAGCGCCAGCCGCACGCCACCCTGTTCGAAGCGCTCGAAGCCGTCCTCGCGGCGATCGAATATGCGCCCTCGGCGCGTGGCTGGGCGGCGGCGGCGGTCCGCTATGAGCTGCTGCTGCTCGCCGAGCTCGGCTATGCGCTCGATCTCAGCGCCTGCGCCGCCACCGGCTCGCGCGACGATCTCGCCTTCGTCAGCCCGAAGAGCGGCATCGCGGTGTCGCGCGATGCCGGCGCGCCTTATGCCGCGCGCCTCCTCCCGCTTCCCGCCTTCCTGATCGCCCCCGATGCCGAGACCGGCTGGCAGGACATCGTCGACGGCCTGGCGCTCACTGGCCACTTCCTCGCCCGCGACATACTCACCGACCGCCGCGCCGACATCCTCGACGCCCGCCACCGGCTGCTGGAGCGCATCAAGCGGCTGGCCTAACCTCTCTTACCTGGTGACGAAGCGAAGAAACGGCTCACCCAGGGTCTCTATCAACCCCCTTGCACCGCCCGGCACATCAGGCAGGGCTCGGGCCGATGACCCCGTCGTCGGCTGGTGGAGCGGATCAAGCGGCTGGCCTGACCTCTCTTCGTCACCCCGGGCTTGACCCGGGGTCCCGCTTCTTCTTCATTTCGTCCATGGGGCATCGGGGCGGTTGGGTTTACATCATGGCCGATCGCTATCGTGGTGCGATGTACGTCGGTGTGACCGCTGACCTGCCAAGCCGCATCGATCAGCACCGCACAGGCTCGGGATCGGATTTCTGCAAACGCTATGGCTTGCATCGATTGGTCTGGGCCGAGCAACCACCCTCGATCGCAGACGCCATCGCTCACGAGAAGCGCGTCAAACGCTGGCGACGCGAATGGAAATTCCAACTGATCGAACGCGGGAATCCCGAATGGCGGGACATGTTCGATACGCTCATTTGAGCCGTTGAAAAGCGGGACCCCAGGTCAAGCCTGGGGTGACGAAGCGAAGAAACTGCGCACCCACACTCTCTATCAGCCCCCTTGCACCCGCCCCGCATCAGGGCAGGGGGCTCGCGGGCCGCTATGATCTCCCTGACATCGTCACCCCGGGCCTGACCCGGGGTCCCGTTTCTTCTTCACCTCGAGCATGGATGACAAGGAGCACATCAACGCGGACCGCCATCGCGGGCGGGACAGCTGGTCAACCGATTGAAAAGCGGGACCCCGGGTCGAGCCCAGGGTGACGAAGTGAAGAAACGGCGCACCCACGGTCAGCCCCCTTGCACCGCCCCGCATCAGGGCAGGGGGCTCGCGGGCCGCTATGATCTCCCTGACATCGTCACCCCGGGCCTGACCCGGGGTCCCGCTTCTTCTTCACCTCGAGCATGGATAAGAGGGAGCACATCAACGCAGACCGCCATCGCGGGCGGGACAGCTGGTCAACCGATTGAAAAGCGGGACCGGGCCGAGCCCGGGGTGACGAAGTGAAGAAACGGCTCACCCACAGTCTATATCAACCCCATTGCACCATCCGCGACATCAGGGCAGGGGGCTCGCGACGACGAATTAGGGGTGCATCATGTTGATAGCCTTGCTGCCGGGCGACGGCATCGGTCCTGAAGTCCTTGCCGATGGCGAGCGCGTGCTCCGCGCCGTGACCGGCGACCGGCTCAGCTTCGAAACCGCCCCCGTCGGCGGTGCGGCCTACCATGCCGAAGGGCATCCGCTCCCCCCCGCCACGCTCGATCTCGCCAGGCGCGCCGATGCGATCCTGTTCGGCGCGGTCGGCGATCCCGCCTGCGACCGGCTCGATCGCCATCTCCGCCCCGAACAGGCGATCCTCGGCCTCCGCAAGGAGCTCGAGCTGTTCGCCAACCTCCGCCCCGCGAAGCTGTTCAAGGAACTCGCCGACGCCTCCGCGCTCCGCCCCGAAGTCGCCCGCGCGATCGATCTCGTCATCGTCCGCGAGCTCAACGGCGATGTCTATTTCGGCGAGAAGGGCATACGCAAGACCGCCACCGGCCGTCGCCAGGGCTATGACGTCATGTCCTATGACGAGGATGAGGTCGCGCGCATCGCCCGCGTCGGCTTCGAGACCGCGCGCGCGCGCAACCGCCGGCTCTGCTCGGTCGACAAGGCCAATGTCCTAGAAACCTCGCAGCTCTGGCGCGATGTCGTCATCGAGATCGCCGCCGAATATCCCGATATCGAGCTCAGCCACATGTATGTCGATAATGCCGCGATGCAGCTCGTGCGCAATCCCGGCCAGTTCGACGTGATCGTCACCGGCAATCTGTTCGGCGATATCCTCTCCGATCAGGCGTCGATGTGCGCCGGCTCGATCGGCATGCTCCCCTCCGCCTCGCTCGATGCCAACCAGAAGGGGCTCTACGAACCGATCCACGGCTCCGCCCCCGACATCGCCGGGCAGGGCAAGGCCAATCCGCTCGCGACCATCCTCTCGGCCGCGATGATGCTGCGCTACTCGCTGAACATGGCCGCCGAAGCCGACCGCATCGAGACGGCGGTGGCCAAGGCGCTGGAGGGCGGCGCGCGCAGCCCCGATCTTGGCGGAACGATGACGACCACCCAGATGGCGGACGCGGTGCTGGCGGCGCTTTGAGGGGGTGGGATGGGGGAGTTTCTGGTACGGTGTGAAGGCTGGTTGTGGGCCAACTACGGCTGGTCAGCTTTCAGGGGTGGAAATGGCGAAAACAGACATTACCCATGGGCATTGTGAACGATGATAGGCAACTGCGAACGACGCTCCAAGAGCTGATCGATGAAGAGGCGGTAAGGACGCGTGACGCGGGCCAGAGATATGGGTCGTTCGTGCAGCTGGCTCAGTCCGCCATCGCGCTGCTCAACACTTTTGTCATAAGCATCGACCGCGATCATTTCCTAGCTGCTGCACTGATGCTGTCAGTGCAGAAGTCAGCAACCCTCGGTTTCCTTTCGCACGTCCGCGCGCACACAGCACAGGCTGAATTCAATTCACGCCAGCTGATCGAGTTTTGCGCTCTGACAGCTTACATGCTGGCGCATCCGGACGAGGACGTGACCCGGGTCACTGTTGGAAATGGCGAGGGCTTTCGAACCCCGAAATCGCTGAGTGCCAAAGCATACCGCTGGCTTGACCGCGAGCATGGTCACGTTTCTGCGCTGCTCAAGCACATTAAAGGCCAGATTAACGATACCGCGTCCCACGCGAGCATCTATCTCACCCACTTCACTTTCGAGTGGGAAAGCGGCCGGGATGATTCGGAGACTTTTTGCGGTTCCTTCTTCGACCAACAGGACGACGACGTGGTGCGGCTTTATCTAATGAGTCACGCGCGACTGGTTTTGCTGGTGATGGAGACGTTGCGCCAAGTCGTTGTGGCTCATGGCGGCTTCACCTTAGTTCAAGACGTCAACAAACGTCTGGCGCTGCTGGATAGGGACATCAATGCTCACCGCGATGCATTAGGGCCACGTTTGAGCATGCCCGGTTGAGTATGAGGGCTAGGTCATAGCAGGGATAAAGCGGAAATGGCCGTCAATTGCCCTTTCTCACCTAACAGTCTTGTCCTGCGCTTTGTTTAGGTCAAGTTGGCCGAATGCGTTTTCTCGAGACCGGCCCATCGCTTCCCGCTCACTTGCTCGAGCAGCAGGCTCAAGGGAATGTGATTTTTTTCTGCGGCGCTGGCGTGTCGATGCCGGCCGGGCTCGACAGTTTTGCGGCATTAACCAACCGCATCATTAACACCCTCGATGCGATCAAGGCGCGTAAAGCACTCACTGACAAGGAGAGCTTCGATCGCGTGTTCAACGTGCTTGTGCGAGAGTTCGGGCGCGGGGAGATTGATCGCCAGATCTACGCCGCGCTCGGCACCGGCAAGCCGCGTACGCTGAAGCACCATCGCGATATCCTCGCGCTGTCGCGTGGCGCAAGCGGTAACCCCCAAATCGTCACCACGAATTTTGACCGGCTGTTCGAACAAGCCGGGCGGGACGTTCGGCCGATCGTTCCGCCGGGCTTGCCCGATATAGAACTTAACCAGCCGATCCGGGGCGTCGTCTACCTTCACGGACGTCTGGCCGATCCGCAACACCCCGAGGACATTCCGAGCTACGTGATCGGCAGCAGCGACTTCGGGCGAGCCTATCTCGCCGAAGGATGGGCAACACGCTTTGTGAAAGCCTTGCGCGAGAGATACACCATTGTTCTCCTCGGCTACAGTGCCGACGATCCGCCGATGCGCTACCTGCTCGAAGGCCTCAATGTCCGCGACGGGGTCATCTATCAGGCGCCGATTTACGTCTTCACCGAACAATCGTCGGATGAGGCGGAAGAAATCTGGCAAGATCGCGGGGTAACGCCGATCTGCTACGTGGCTGACAAGACGCATTCGGCGTTATGGCGGACGATCGCCGCCTGGGCGAAGGCGGCGCGATCACCCGATCGCTGGACTCAGCGGGTATTATCGCTCGCGGGCCGCTCGCCGGCCGACCTCAAGCCGTTCGAACGCGGCCAAGTTGTCCAATTGGTTAGTACGAAGAAGGGTGCGAAGGCGTTTGCCGACGCCGATCAGGCACCCGGCGCGGAATGGCTCTCCGTGTTTGACCCCAATGCGCGATACCTCAAGCCTGCCCCGGCGTCGCGTGACCAGGAAGCCGAAGAAATCGATCCGCAAGACTTCTACGGGCTCGACGACGATCCTTTGCGGCCTTCTCCCAACGAACAACGGATGGTGCCCGATAATGTTCGCAACCCGCTTGCTTGGCAGAAGGGTGATGGCGTCCAGCCAGAGCGCGTGACGCTGCAGGGCGGCAGCGCATTACGGAATTATCCCCTACCCGACCGTTTGCATCATCTGGCTCGATGGTTCGGCGCACGGAGTCACGAGCCGGCCTCCTTGTGGTGGGCTTCTGCATACTCTCGTCTCAATCCCCACATGCTTTGGTTCGTCTCGAACCGCGTGCGCAGTCGGTACGGTAAAGAGATGCCGCCGACCGCTCAAATGCTCTGGAGCCTCTACCTCGAAGCGCTCGATATGCTGCCCGAGGAGGAAAGCAGCGCCCGCTGGTTCGCGTTCGAGGGCATGCTCGAGAGATCGGGCTGGACGCCGGCGGTGGCACGGTTCTTTGAGCGCTGCGTCACGCCTTATGTCGAAATCTCGCGGCCGTTCATGTCGCCGCCGCGCCCGCCCCTAAACGATTGGGACAAGCTACGCCTTCGCGATGTCGTCGATCTCAAGGTGGCCTCGCTTGACCGGCACAACCATGAGGTGAAATTCCCGCCTGAGGCGTTGGCGCAGGTCGCCCGGGTCGTCCGGGTCTCGCTCGAGCGCATATCGGAGTTGCTCGCCGAGATCGGTGACCTGTTCTGGCATCCGCCGACTTTGCTGCCGCCCGCAGAAAATGACGGGTTCTCTGGCAAGAAGTCGCACAATGTCCTCTGGTTCAGGAGGATCTTCCTCGCTCTTGTAGCGCACGATCCACAACTTGCGCGCCGCGAGTTCCTTGCTTGGTCTTCCACCGAGACTCGCATCTTTCCTAAGTTCCGGCTGTGGGCGGCAGGCGATCCGAATGTTGCCACCGCGGCCGAGGCGCTGGCGATCGTCGCTTCGCTCCCGCGCGAGACGATGTGGAATGCTTACAACCAGCGCGAACTGCTACACCTGATCAGAGAGCGATGGGCTGAATGGTCGTACCGACAGAAGCGAACGGTCGAGCGGCTGTTGGAGGCTGGCCCGCCGACCTATCACGACGAGAAGCGCGGGCAATATCGCGAGCGCCGCGCCGCCTACGCCGCGACAAATTTGCGTTGGCTCGAGCTACAGGGTTGCCAGCTGACCACCCCCGGGCAGTACATCCTTGCCAAGCTTAAGGTCATCCATCCCAAATGGAACGATGCTTGGGCAGAAGAGGCTGACGACAGTCATGATGGCCGCGGCGGCTGGGTTCGGGAGATTGACGATCCCGGCGACCTCGCCCTCTTGCCACTGGACCAAGTGGTGGACACCGCCCTGGCGCGCACCAAGCGCCCGGTCCGGGAACTCGCAAGCTATTATCCTTTCCGGGGGCTGGTCGAGAAGCACCCTTTCAAGGCGCTCGCGGCACTGCGTGCCGCGTACCGCAAGGAGGCATTCCTAGCGGAATTGTGGGGCGACCTGTTGAACAAATGGCCTGACAATACCCCCCTGAAACTGCAATGCCTCCTCGCGCATTCGTTCATTCGACTTAATGCGGCACAAGCGATCATCCTTCGTTACGAAGCGCCACGCTGGCTAGAGAAGCATCTGCCCGCGCTCTACGGGCGCGGCCGCGCCAATGCTCTCGCGATCTTCGACGGTTTCCTGCAACCATTCTTGTCGAGCGCCCCCGACGCTACCGACAGCGGCATTGGCGCGACCACGATCGGCGGGGTCGAGCAACAGCAGTCGGAAGTGTCGATCAACAAGGCGATCAATAGCCCGATCGGGACGCTGACTGAGGCGCTATGGAAGCTGACGCCGCAGAAGGCCAAGCGCAATCAGTCTTTGAACCGCAACCTTGCAAGCCGCTTCGAAGCACTTGCAGCCGCGCCGGGTCACGGCGGCGGTCATGCCGTCGCGGTGCTGACCCAGCATATGGGGTGGATCGACTATTGCTTCCACGACTGGATGGAGGCGTTCCTATTGCCGATGTTCCAGCTCGATCATCCGCTCGCGGAGGCGGCGTGGCATGGTCTAGCTTTCAATCGCAACACGTTGCCCGCCCCATTTTGGCAAGCGCTCAAGGCGCCCATGCTCAAGATTCTGAAGGGCGAAGCCGGCTGGAGGCTCGACGAACAGGAACGCGAATATTTCGGTTCGTTACTGGTGTGGTTGTCGCGGCCGGTGCCTGATCTCGACCCGCTGTTCAGCTTAGAAGAGATGCGCGATGCGCTCACCGCAATCGATGATGATCTGCGCGGACGGATCCTATGGACGCTGGGCAACAGCCTTAAGGAGCACGGCCAATGGATCGAGTTTATCAAGCCATTCATCGAGAATACCTGGCCGCGCGCGTTGCGCTATCGCAGCGACGAGACAACGCGTGGCTTCGTCCAAATTGCTGAGCAGGCCGGAGACCATTTCCCGGACGCGGTAGAGACGATCCTGCCGCTGATCCGCCCGGTGCCAAACGCCGATATGTTGACCTATCGCATCTCGAAGAATCGCAACGACAAGGACAATATTGCTCGCAACCATCCACAATCCGCGCTGCGCTTGCTAAACGCGATCACGCCCGATGATCGCGCGCGAATGCCCTACGAATTGGCTGGGGTACTCGATGCGCTCGCCGAGCTCGATCCGCGCATCAAAGACAAGGCTGAATATCGTCGCCTGAAAGACTTGCTGGAATAGGCTTCCCGAACGACCGCTTGCAGGATTGCCTCTGAACCTCTGGAACGACGAGCATTAGGGCGCCAGCTGCCAATTTTCAGACGAGAAGTGCCACACCGTGTTCCGTATTTGTTCTTGAACTTAGCCGGCACATCCTTTAGGCATTGGATGAACGCGCACCAGCGCTTCTACGTCAGATCGGCTGAGTCACGGATGAAAAATCTGTCGAATGAAACCGCGTACCTCGGTGGATATCGCTTCGAGACGGATGGCCCCGGTGCGGCATGCCGCTTCTCCTATCACGCCCCGCCCGCCGCGTCCGCAGGCGATCTCGCCAACTTTCTCGACAGCGACGACGCCCAGCACGCCTTCCTCAACGATGCGCTCGCCATCGGACAGACCGGGGTCATCGCCGCCGCGCTCGGGCTTGTCGCGCGGGTGCGGGGGATGAGCGCACTGGCGGGCGAGACCGGGATGAGCCGCCAGCAGCTTTACCGCGCGCTCAGCGCGGACGGCAATCCGACGCTGGAGACGCTGACCCGGGTGGTGACGGCGCTCGGCTATCGGCTGGCGGTTGAGCGCGACGCGCCCGCCGCGCGCGGGCGGGTTGCGGCGTGAGCGTGGGAAGGGGTGCGTAGCAAGAAAACTCAAAAAATGGCCGATCAACCCCATGCACCGGGAAAACTTTCGCTTTCAGGATGACAGATGCGGCTCCGCCCGGCCGAGCGGAGCGACTGGTTCATGGTCTTTCTCATTGTCGGTGATGGGCGCGCGCATGGTCGCGTCGCGGTCCTGGGAGGTGGGCCGACGGCCGCCGAACCTGGGCGGTGCGGGCTTCTCAGCCGTCGTCATGAGGAACGATGCGGATCACGTCCCCGAAATAGATGATGTGCTGCTCGTCCGTCTCCTCGGTCCGGACGACCAGCCGGTGGTCGAGCACGAGCCGTCCGCGCGTGCTCACCGCTTCGGCGCCGAGCTTGCGGACGGCCGTGCGCCCATGGTCGAGGGCGGTCGCAAGGTCCGGAAATGCCTCGCCTTCCTGGTCCACGGTGTTCCGGTCATTGTAGAGATCGAAATAATATCTGGGCATGGTTTCAGCACCATTGATCCTGGTTGCGGTTTCGGCTCGTTGGCTAGGTCAGTTCCGGGAAGGCGTGATCCGGGGAGGGGTGCCTGCTCGCTTGCAGATAGGCCGGATCGAACTCGCCCTCGCGTGCGAGCGCGGCCCAATCGGGGATCATGACCCGGCCCCCGCCGATCTCGATCAGGCCGTCGGCCTTCAGGCCCTGGATCGTGCGGTTCACATGGACGGTGGTGAGGCCCAGCGCGTCGGCAAGCTGCGCCTGGGTCATGGCGAACGGGAATGCGGTGCGCGGGCCAAGACCGACCAATTCCATCCGCATGCCGAGTTCGCACAGCAGATGGGCGAGCCGGGCGCGGGAATCCTTGCGCCCGATATTGGCGACCCATTTGGCGAACATGCCGGCATCGACGGTCGTGTCCCGCCAGAAGGCGGCCGCGATAGCGCGATGCTCTCCCGCGACCCGGAAGATCTCGACATGGGGAACCCTGAGGATGACCGCCTCGGACAGCGCCGCGATGCCCCAGCTGGCGACCGGAAGCACGGTGGAGTGGAGATCGCACATGTCGCCGGCGATGTGGATTGCGGTCAGTTGGCGCTGGCCGTCCTCGCGCTGATCGAAGCGTGCCGCCAGGCCCGACACGACGAGCGTGGCGCGGGTGACATGCTCGCCGGGCATGATGATGTCCTGATTCGCCGCATAGCGCTCGACCTGGCCGGGAAGCCCGAGTATCGCCTGCTGCTCGGCGGGGTCGAGCTCCGAGCGCAGCGACAGGCGGGCGAGAAACCTGGCCATCATGGCCTCGGCGCTATCCATGATATTCTCCGATGTGACGCAGATGCGCCGGCATCACAACGCGCCGTCGGTCGTAGGGTTCAGCAGCGCTTGCGCCGGCGCTTGCCATCGGCGCGTTATCGGCGCGGCGGCAGTTGTTCAGCGGTTGAAGGTCGGACGACGGGCTCTTGCGCTGCGACCGTTCCGCTGCCCTGAAGAGGTCGCCCTTTCTCGTCGACTATCGAGCTTTCACCGGCCGATCGCGTCGCCGCGGTCGATGTGGCGCGGTCGATCGCGCGGAGCAGGTCGTCGAAATCCGCCGCGTCGCCGATCGGGAAAGCGTTGCGGAAACCGGCGCCGAGCCTCTCCATGTCACGCTGGGACAGAAGGCCGACCGCCACGATACTGCCCCGACCCGACATAGGTTACTCCGTACGCAACATGAGAGAGCGCGCAGAACGCGGCGGAGGGATCAGCGTTCCGCGAGGCTCGTGCGGCTGGGACCGCACGTGCGCCGGGCGCGATCGACGGTCATGCCGCGGTCGCGGCCGAGCGCGCTTCCGGCAGAAGACCATCGGGCCCCGGTCGAGTGCGCGGATCGCCTGCTCGCTCTGGAGCGCGCGCGGCGTCGCAATGGCCATCCCGTCCAGAGGCTCCACCTCCATCTGCTGGCGGACCCCGATGCCCGACGGAGCGTTCCTGCGACCGAGGTTGGGAAAGGAACCGCTATGGCAGCCACGAAGAATGCGAAGGCAGACGGCCTCCACCGCCCGGTGCAACCGTCCAAGGAACTGGGCGAGATCGTCGGCGACAAGCCGATGACGCGCCCCGATGTGGTCAGCAAGGTCTGGGATTATATCAAGAAGCATGATCTTCAGGACCCGAAGGACCGCCGCAACATCAAGGCGGACGACAAGCTGTCGAAGGTCTTCGGCAAGAAGGAGGCGACGATGTTCGAGCTGAGCAAGCATCTCGCCAATCACCTCAAGCCCGCGCCGTAGCGGCGCCGTCGCTGAGCCGCGATCTTTGCCGGCGGCGTTCAGCCTGACCGATCCTGGCTTTGAACGTCGAGGCACAATTCCTCGAAGCTCTTCTCGATCAGCGTGACGTGATGGAGCATCGCGGAATGCGCCCCGGCGGCGTCGCCGCTCAGGATTGCGGAGACGACCAGTTCATGTTCGGCCTGCGAGCGCGGCGGTCGGCCTTCGAGCTGGAACTGGGCACGCCGAAAAGGCGAGAGCCTCCGGCGGGTCGCCATCGCCATGTCGGCGAGCAGCGCGTTGTGCGCTCCCTTGTAGATCATCGTATGGAAATGATGATTGGCGTCGGCGAAGGCGGCGGTGTCGCCGCGCACGGCGAGCAGCTTCATCCCCTCGTGCAGCGCCTGGAGCCCGCGGCGCTCGGTCGGGTTCATCGACAGCGCCGAAAGCCGGGCGCAGGTCGCCTCGATCTCGGCCATCGCCACGAACAATTCCTCGAGCTGGGCCGGCGTGACGCTGGCGACGATCGCGCCACGGCGGGGGCGGATCTCGATCAGCCCGGTAGTGGCCAATTGACGTAGTGCCTCGCGAACCGGCGTACGCGACACTGAATATCGTTGAGCGAGAAACTGCTCGTCCAGGCGCGCGCCCGGGGCGAACTCGCCGGCCAGGATAGCCTCGGCGAGATTGTCGGCGAGCTTGTCCACCGTCGTCACGCTCGACACGCTGCCTCCTTCGCACGGCCTGATCATCCGCGCGCGGGATGCGGCGGAAGAATCTTGCATACAAATGCTGCGACGCGGCGACAATCCCGTTGCCGACTCGGAAATTGTATGCAAGTCTGACACTGCGCATACAGAATTGCGTATCGAATGCATCATGCGCGTGTTCGCCAAGGGGATGTCTGGGCGCTAACCAAACAGGGAGCGACCCAAGATGCGAACTATATATAAAGGGGTAATAGGTGCGCTGCTGGCTGCGTCCAGCACGGCGGCATTGGCCGATGATGGCTGGGCTCTTCATGGCTTCGGCGATGTTTCC
>Ga0068864_100004276_pt1 | contig 11747 bp, 7 predicted proteins | sample KBSSwiS72_FD_66586 | JGI IMG/M metagenome (GOLD analysis project Ga0068864, IMG submission 66586) | Switchgrass rhizosphere microbial communities from Kellogg Biological Station, Michigan, USA - KBS Switchgrass S7-2 | ecosystem: Host-associated > Plants > Roots > Rhizosphere > Soil ...
AGTTTCCGGTCTGGGCGAAAGCGGGAAGCGCAAGCGAAAGAAGTACGAGGACAGCGGCGACGGCTAAGGGTGACCTAGAAACAGAAATCGAGCGAATTCTTACCAATAAAGACATTGGCTCCTCCAATGGAAGCGGTCTCGAGACTTGGGTGATTCGGTTTTCGGGGCGGCGTCTAGAGAGCTATTGGAGGAGGGCGGATAAAGACAGCAGGAACGACCAGTTGGGATTGGAGTTGTACCGGACTGGTGGTCACAAACCCAGTGAATACAAAGAGGGCAGTGGTGGTGGCCGCCGCGATTGGGGTGGCCGCGCTATGAGAAACGAGACAGATGGAACAGTGTTCGACGTCGGAGCCCAGCCGGTTTTCGCCGGCGTAATGCCTGTGGGCGGCCTGGACAATTACGAACGTGAAGACAACCAAGGCAAGAAGGAGCGCAGAATAACTGCGCAATGCTGGCCGATCGACGTGTCGCAATGGTCTCACTGTTTTGAATGGTAATACGGTTAGGCCTACAGATGCTGGGGCACCTGCCAAGTACTCAGATTTTGTTCAGCGATGACCCGCCCAAGAGTGTGGAGGGGATCACCGGTAGGTGTGGGATTTTGTTTTAAGTTTTCCACGGTCCCGTATTAGGATGACTGCCACAAACCCAGTTTCACAACCTTGTTACTTTGGTCACTATTCCCCCTTTTGAGCATTGTTGCTGGAGTGAATCGTTGGTATCTCTAGGCGAGACACTTTGGTGAGGGGAAATTTGTCCACTACTACCGGCATGAGTTGGATCGAAGAAAAGTTTGTCGAACAACGGATAGCGGCAGAGGAGCGGCGAAAGCAGGCTGCCGAAGAAGAAGCGAAACGGCGCGCCCTTTACGAGAAGTACCTGATGATATGGGGCAAGCTCATCCACACGATCGAGCAGGACGTCGCGCTCTACAATGGCCATCCGGAGGCGTCGAGGCGCCTGCTGGTCACCAACTTCGACCACAGTATCGAACTTCATTGGGAAGACAATTACGGACCTCTATTACTGCTGGAGTTGAACCTGGACCAGCAGGTAATGAAGTTCTCTACGCCAGTGCAGCAGCCCGAAAAATGGCATGCGCACATCGGCGAGATCAAGTTTGGGAGTGATTACGACCTGATGATTCCGACGGGAACCAACGTTACGAAGAAGGCGACGGTAGCGCAGACGTCGCAGTTCCTGCTGGAGCCGGTGCTGTTCTAAGAAGTTTGAAGGCAAGGAAAAGACGCCGGACAATTCCGGCGTCTTTTGTTTTGCAAGAAGGAGGTCTATTGAACCACGCCAAGTGCACGGCAGGCGCGGAGCAGCAGGTCGCGATCGTTATCGGCGAGGCCCTGGAACTCGAGTCCGTAGTGGTACTGGCTGCGATGACGGACGACGGCATCGCACTCGATCGGCCGGTCACAATGGGGTAGCGTGAGCGAGAGGTGGATGACCTTGCCGCGCGAGAGTTCGTGCGAGACGTTGATGGCCATGCCGCCTTCACTGATGTCGCCTCCGCGACCGTAGCAGTAACTGGAAATACCGGAATTCGTTTTAACTTTTACCTTCACAGCCACGTCGATGCTGTAGCGCTGAAAGCGGCGCTTTTCAGCAACTGATGGCTCATCTATCGCCAGCGAGGCCAAAGGCGTCGTGCTGTCGGACATAGTCTTACCCCCCACCGTTGAAATCACGGTACGACAGAACGTGCAAATGGCCTAGGAACCGAAGTAATACCCAAACGGTGGGATCTTGATTTACATCCGATCAGTTGAGGGCACTCGGTACCGTGAAGCGTGTAAGTCTCGATTCAGCTGCTACTTAGGAGTTGGCAAAAGCAAGGGCAATTTGGCTGCCGAAGCCTCGGATAGGAGCAGCACCCGGGCGGTAGCTGGAATCTGAAAAGTTGGGAGAACGCTTCCAATGCCGTCGAACCGTGTGTTGCTCGTCGATGATGATCCGGCGATTCGATCCAGCTTGTTTGAGATTTTGCAGAGGGAAGGGTTTCAGGTGACCGTCTGCTCCACTGTGTCTGAGAGCCTGGCGGAGATTAATGCAAGGCCATTCGATGCGCTGATCTCCGACCTGAATATTGGGGAGCCGAGTGACGGCTTCACAGTAGTAAGCGCGATGCGCCGGACGCAGCCCCATGCGATCACGCTGATAATGACGGGATTTCCGGCATTCGACTCCGCCCTGGAGGCGATCCGGCAGCAAGTCGATGCATACCTGCTGAAACCAACCAATGTGCAGGAGCTGGTGGCATTGCTCCGGAGCGGGCTCACCGAGGGAAAGGGACGCCACATCCCGCTGCCACGCAGACGAGTGTTTGAAGTTCTGCGCGACAAGATCGATGAGGCGATTGCTCATTGGACACAGAACATGAAGGCGTTGGGTGCAGAGCCATGGGTGAATCTGTCAGATGAAGAGCTGATCGATGGCGTGCGCGTGATTCTGGAGGAGCTGTGTTACCGGGTAGAGGCGCCGGCTGCCGAGGTACGGGAGTTGAGCCTGGCTTCTGCGCGCCAGCATGGCGCGTTGCGCGCGAAACAGAACTTCACGGTCCCGAATTTGCTGACAGAGGCCCGACTGCTCCGACTGACGGTGCTGGATGTCATCCACGAACACTTGATCGAGCTGAATCTCAGCAATGTGTTCACGGATCTTTTCACAATGAGTGACACGCTGGATGAAATGGCGCAAGCCTCGGTCGAAGCATTGTTGTTAGAGAAGGAAAGCGCCGACATCGCCAGCGATTAGACGTTTGAATCGCAACGATAGGGCAGTATCCGCGCGCGAAGTGAGTTCCCGCCTCTGGTATCTTTGATTCAGAAAACTTTCATCGAGGAAACGTGACAGAAGCACAGCGGAAATTCCGTCTGCAGGTGATAACCGCGTTCGCGCTGGTGTACGTGCTTTGGGGATCGACGTACCTGGCGATCGGAATCGCCGTGCAGCATGTACCTCCGCCGATGATGGGAGGTTCGCGATTCGTTGTTGCGGGCGCCTCGATGTTGTTGTGGCGCAAACTCACTGGCAATTCTATTGGTGTGACGTGGAGCGAGTTTGCGCGGCTGACCGTGCTCGGCGTGCTTCTGCTGGTAACGAGCAACGTCGTGCTGGGATGGGCCGAGCAGATGATTCCGACGGGACTAACGGCGCTGTTGATCGCAATTATCCCTCTATGGTTCCTTCTGCTGGAGAGGCTGAGTCATAAGGGCGAGCGTTTTTCGTCACGCGCAGTCGTGGGAATCGTACTCGGATTGATTGGCGTTGCCATTTTAATGTGGCCCAAGTTGCGCGTGGGATTGGCGCTTGGGCATCGAGAGATCTTCGGGATGACGCTGGCGATTTGTGCGAGCGTCAGTTGGGCGACAGGATCGATACTCTCGAAGCGTTGGCATGTCGGGGTGGACCCGTATGGCGCAAGCGGCTGGGAGATGCTGATTGCCGGCGTCGTCAATCTTCTTGTGGGCGGCGTGCTGGGCGAATGGTCGCGGACACATTGGGATCGCGCTGCGGTGCTGGCCATCATTTATCTGATCGTCGCGGGATCATGGATTGGATTTACGGCGTACGTGTGGCTGCTGAAGAACGTACCGACGTCGAAGGTAGCGACGTATGCGTATGTGAATCCGATCGTGGCGGTCTTTCTCGGCTGGCTGGTATTGCACGAAAAGATGGACGGCTGGATGTTCGCCGGAAGCGTGGTGATCATTTTGAGCGTGGTGCTGGTGACAGGTGCAAAACCGAAGAGAGAAGAGAAGCAGATCGAACTGGAGTTGCCGGTAGTAGAAGGAAGCGGCGATTAAAGTGTGACGAGTACCGTTCGTCACGGAAGCACAGCAATTCGTCCCAGAGTGACTCACTCCAACGGTCAGACGAGATGCTGAATTCTTAAATTCAAAGGCAGTGCTGATTCATCCCTCCGTGTAAGTCACCTCCTTGTAACAACTTCGCATTTTTTTACGACTGGAACCGGAAGTGCATTCCTGAAGGCACTCTCGACGACGCTCGAATGCACTCTTTTGCAGCCGGTCCCCAATACAAGTTGTTCTGCTATCGAGAGTGAATCAACGAGGAGGAAGTGCAAATCATGGCGAAGATGTTTCGATGGACAGTGCTCGCGATGGTGCTGCTCATGTGCTGCACGCACATGTTCGGCCAAGCCACAGCGAGCAGTTCGGTACGAGGGACGGTCGTCGATGGAAGCGGCGCAGCGGTAGTGGGCGCTGAAGTCACAGTCGCAAATACAGCTACAGGATATACACGAACCGTGACCACCCAAAGCGATGGGTCGTATGTAGTAGAGCCACTACCGGTGGGTGTTTACAACGTGAAAGTAGCAATGAAGGGATTTGCGTCTGCGGCGGCGAACCGAGTGGAAACACTGATCGGATCGACGACCACGCAAAATTTCAACCTGAAGACAGGCACCGCGACGGAAATCGTTGAAGTGAGCAGCGAAGTCCCGATCGTGGATCAATTGAAAACAGATGTGAGCCAGAACATCACGCCGAGGGAAGTAGAAGAGCTTCCGATGATCGGGCGTGATGTGGCGAACCTGGCGTATCTTGCGCCGGGCGTGAAAGCGACCGACTCATACGATCCGACGAAGAATCGCCAGGCGATCATGTCGGTCAATGGACAGAACGGCCGTAACGTCAACGTGACGGTAAACGGTATCGACAATAAGGACAATACGGTCGGCGGACCGGTCATGCAGCTTCCACTGGAAGCCGTGCAGGAATTTGCAATATCGACGCAGCGCTTCTCGGCCGCCAATGGCCGTTCAGAAGGCGCCGCGATCAACATGATCACGAAGTCAGGCTCGAACAACTACCACGGATCGTTGTTTGCGTTCTTCCGCGACCTTGCTCTGAATAAGGACCAGAAGCGCCCGGATGGCACCGGCGGATTCACGATGATCAACCCGCCTTACAGCCGGCAGCAGTTTGGCGGCAGCGTGGGCGGTCCGTTTGTGAAAGACAAGCTGTTCGGGTTTTTTGCGTATGAACGCCAGCGCGAACATACCAGTCAAACGGAATCGGCGGATGCGTTTTACCAGTTAGGACTTGCCGCCGGCGCAGGGTTAGCCGCGCAGCCTGCCGCAGTTTTGGCGACTCCGTTCTTTGAGACCCGGTACAACGGCCGCATGGACTGGCTGATTAACAACCGGAACACTGCGTATATCAGCTACAACTCGCAGGCAAACAACAGTGAGAACGATCAGTCGGACGGTTATATGGATCTGACGGCCGGGAACTTCACTGTGAATCACATGCAGCTGGCAAACTTCACTCTGAATTCAACGTTGTCGAACACGGCTGTGAACCAGTTCACGTTCGGTTACCAGTACTGGAACAACCTGATTGCCAGCGACACGAGCGTTCCGCTCGTGACGTTCCCCGGCAACGGCGTGAATTGCAATTTCGGTGGCGTCTGCTTTGGAACGAATACCAACGTGCCGCAGCAGTCGTACCAGCGCAAGTGGCAGTTCAAGGACGATTTCACGAAGTCATGGCGTAACCACAACTTCAAGAGCGGTGTGGACTACATCTGGGAGCCGACATTGGGTGGCTTCTTCGAATTCAACTCCACGCTGGAAATCGACTTTGGCGTAACACCGAGCTGCATCCTCGGAGTTGGTCCGGATGCGACCACAGCGGGTTGCGGACCTTCCGCCTATCCGCAAGGTTTTGCAACACCGGGAGCAATTGTGGCGATGTCGCTGGCAAACGGCGATCCGAGCACGAACGTTCCGGGCGGGACCAAGCAGTTCGGACTCTACTTCCAGGATGACTGGAAGTTAACGAAGCGCTTGACGTTGAATCTCGGCTTGCGTTGGGACAAAGACTACAACATGGTCGGCGGCGCAGCGGTGCGGGATAGCCGAACCTACCAGGAACTGGTTGCACTGAATCATCCGCTTACCAATCCCTTCGTAACGAGGCAGCCGCAGGACGATAGTAAAAACATTAGTCCTCGCGTTGGCTTTGCTTTTGACGTGACGGGATCAGGAAAGCACGTTCTTCGCGGCGGCTTCGGAATGTATTACGGGAACATTTTCCAGAACATCCCGATTTTCATGGAGCAGCAGCACAACGACACAATCTTCCAGACGACTTTGAGCTTGTCATCTCCAACCGATCCGGTTCCGGGGACGGGGCTTACACTGGGACAGTGGCAATACGGCGTCAGCCCGTTGCCGACGATTCCGGCACCGTCATCGCAGTTGAACCCGGGCAGCATCGGCCGCCTGATCGATCCTGACTACCAGAACCCTCTGACGGAAGAATTCAACGTCGGTTACAGCTGGCAGCTCTCGAACAGCGCAGTCGTGGAAGCCGAGTACGTTCACACGCTTGGATTACACGAGAACAAGACGATCAACATCGACCAGAAGATTCCGGTCGGTGGTGTTTGCTGCACTCGTCCACTGGACGCCGCATTTGCCGCGAGTGGTTTGCCGGCGCTTGCCAGCGTTCGCGTGGAAGAGTCGATTGGACGTTCGCACTATGACGGCGTGAACCTGAGCTACCGTCAGCGCATGACGCATCACTTCTCAATCAATGCCAACTACACGCTGGGCTGGGCCAATTCGTATAGCGGCGGTGGAACTTCCTTCCGCAACTATCCGCGTGATGCCTATCGTCCATTTGCCGATTACGAGTGGGGTCCGTCTCCGAACGACGAGCGGCACCACATTTCCATCAGCGGCATGGTCGACCTGCCGGCAGGGTTCCAGTTCTCGCCGATTCTGCAGTTCGGTACGGCAAGACCGTTCAACCTGTTAAATGCCTCCAACACCCTGAACACGGGTGGCGGAACGTTTAACGCTGTAGTGGTTCCCAAGGACGACATCACGAACTACCTGGCGTTCTCCGGCGACAACGCTGGGGCGCAGAACTGCTACTACATCACGCAGCAGTGCACGATTGCGAAGTACGATCCGCTGCGTGGCGACAAGTTCTTCCAACTCGATGCTCGCTTGGCCAAGAACTTCAAGTTTACGGAAAAAGTGAACTTGCAGTTAGTGGCACAGGCTTTCAACCTCACGAACCGTGCGAACTATGGCGCGAACTTCGGTGCGGACATTTCCAATCCGAACGGGTTCAACAAACCAGCCGGCTTCATCAACCCGACGGCTACAAACGTGCCACGATCGCTAACCGGCGAGTTTGGGTTCCGGTTGACTTTCTAACCCCGGCAACTGTTCCTTTGGCAGACGCGAAAGCGTCTGCCTTTTTTAATTTCAACGAGAGCCCCACGAAAGTCTTAGTTAACAATCAGTTATTCGCGCCTGTATGAAGAAACATAGAGTGATCGCTCCAGCTATTCAGTTTTCAGGAAAATCAGCTGGAAGGCTGGTCGACAATAATATTTGTTTTCATTAACTTAGGATTTATTTACATTGGGCAGCAACTTGCACATTCTCCTCTCAACCGGGTTCTAGCCAGTCGGTTTTAGTAAACATGGGATAGCGGGTCAACAGCAGCAGGCCTTCCAGTTCACTAACTGGGACTTGTCTGATCCCCGACTGTCCGAAAACCTCGGCGGAAGAAATGCAATGACCGAGAAGCCGGTGGGGCTGGCTAAGTAAACATTTAGGAGGATGGCATGGTTGGTTCAAAGAGCATCCGATTGCTTGGCATTGTATTGCTGGCACTCGGGATGTGCATGCAAGTGTTCGGACAGGCGACTGCCAGTTCGGCGCTTCGCGGAACAGTAGTAGACGGTAGCGGCGCTGCGGTGGTTGGTGCCAGTGTCACGGTTGCGAACGCAGCTACCGGGTTCACCCGAACGGTTCAGACTGGAACCGACGGCTCATACGTTGTGCAGCCGCTGCAGTCGGGCACCTACAGCGTAAAGGTGTCCATGAAGGGTTTTGCCTCTGCCAGCGCAGCGAGTGTACAGACGCTGATCGGTTCGACAGCAACCCAAAACTTCGCGCTCAAGACTGGTACAGCGACGGAAGTCGTCGAGGTTACGAGCGAAATCCCCGTCATTGATCAGCTGAAGACAGACGTCAGCCAGAACATCACGCCGACTGAAGTCGAACAGCTTCCGATGATCGGCCGCGACGTGGCGAACCTGGCGTATCTTGCGCCGGGGGTTAAGGCGACTGATTCCTACGATCCGACCAAGAACCGTTACGCAATCCTGTCCGTGAACGGCCAGGGTGGCCGTAACGTGAACGTGACGGTAAACGGTATCGATAACAAGGACAACACGGTCGGTGGACCGGTCATGCAGCTTCCGCTGGAAGCCGTGCAGGAATTTGCAATTTCGACGCAGCGCTTCTCGGCCGCCAATGGCCGTTCAGAAGGCGCCGCGATCAACATGATCACGAAGTCCGGTTCGAATAACTATCACGGATCCGGTTTCGCGATGTTCAAAGATCAGGCATTGAATGCCGATCAAAAGCTGACCGATGGATCGAAGTCGAACCCGCCGTATAGCCGTCAGTGGTTTGGTGGCAGCGTGGGTGGTCCGTTCGTGAAGGATCGGTTGTTCGGATTCTTCGCAATTGAGCGTCAACGTGAACACACCAGCCTTGCAGAAGACCCGACATCGCTTGCGGAGTTGCAATTGGCTTCCAGCATCGGTGCAGAGCCTTCCGCGAACATTCCGACTCCGTTTTTCGAAACCCGTTACAACGGCCGCCTCGACCTGCGCATGAGCGATAAGCACACCGCTTATTTGAGCTATGCTTCACAGGCCAACAATGGATTGAACGATCAGTCCGACGGAACCGGCGATCTGACGAACGGCAACTTTACCGTCAATCACATGCAGATTGCTAACATGACGGTGAACTCGGCATTCACGAACTCGCTGGTTAACCAGTTCACTTTTGGATACCAGTACTGGAATAACCTGATCGACAGCAATATCTCAGCACCACTGGTTACGTTCCCTTCGGCGTCTTTCGGCACGAACACGAACGTTCCGCAGCAGTCGTATCAGCGGAAGTTCCAGTTCAAAGATGACGTCACGAAGACCTGGCGGAATCACACCTTCAAGGCTGGTGGGGATTACCTCTGGACACCCCGTCTGGGTGGCTTCTTTGAATTCAGCTCGACGCTGGAGATCGACTTCAAGGCTGATCCGAGCTGCATCCTGGCGAGTGTTGACGACAACACGAACCACTGCGGTCCGACCTACTTCCCGCAAGGGTTCCAGTCTCCGGGAGCAGTGTCCGGCATGGGAATTGCGAACGGCGATCCGTACTTCAACCTACCTGGCGGCGCAAAGCAGCTGGGTCTCTATTTCCAGGATGACTGGAAGTTGGCGAAGCGCCTGACCGTGAACCTGGGCTTGCGGTGGGATCGTGACTTCAACCTGGTGGGAAGCTCGGCAGTGGCAAATAGCGCGACCTATCTGGAATTGGCAGCGTTGAACAACCCGCTGACAAATCCTTATATCAAGCCACCGAAGGACGATACGAAGAACTTCAGCCCGCGTATCGGCTTCGCTTATGACACGACTGGTTCTGGAAAATTCCTGTTGCGCGGAGGCTTTGGTCTCTACTACGGCAACATTTTCCAGAACATTCCATTGTTCATGGTGCAGCAGGCGAATTCGACGTTGTTCCAGCAGAGCTTGAGCATCAGCGGTTCGGACGCAGTACCGGGAACTAGCAAGACCCTGGCGAACTGGCAGTACGGTATCGACCCGCTTCCGACGATTCCGCCGCCCTCGTCTCTTCTGAACGTGGGTAGCGTGGGTCGCATCATGGATCCCAACTACAAGAACCCTGTTACTGAGGAGTTCAATGTCGGTACCAGTTGGCAACTAACGAACCGTTCCGCAGTTGAATTGGAGTATGTCCATGTTTTGGGGCTCCACGAAAACAGAACGATCAACATCGACCAGAAGGTCCCAGTGAATGGCGTGTGCTGCACGCGTCCTCTGGATCAGGCATTCGCTGATGCCGGATTGCCAAGGTTGAACAGTATCCGTGACGAGCAGTCGATTGGCCGCTCGCACTACGACGGCATGAACCTCAGCTACCGTCAGCAGATGACGCATCACTTCTCCATCAATGCGAACTACACCCTATCCTGGGCGTACTCGTTTGATGCCGGTGGAAGTTCGTTCCGTAACTACCCAAGGCTCTCGACGGATCCGTTCGCGAGCTACGAGTGGGGTCCGTCGCCGAATGACGAGCGCCACCACATCTCGCTCAGCGGAATTGTGGATCTCGGCAAAGGCTTCCAGTTCTCGCCGATTCTGCAGTTTGGTACAGCTCGTCCATACAACCCAACATCTGCAACTAACACCCTGAACACGGGTGGTGGAACAGCAACCGCGGTTGTTGTACCGAAGAGCGACATCACGAATTACCTAGCATTCAGCGGTGATGATGCCGGGGCGCAGGATTGTTTCTATAACACCCAGCAGTGCACGATTGCGAAATTCGATCCGCTTCGTGGCGATAAGTTCTTCCAGCTGGACACCCGGTTGGCGAAAAACTTCAAGTTTGGCGAGACGCGCAATTTGCAGTTGATTGCACAGTTCTTGAACCTTACAAATCGCGCAAACTATGGCAACAACTATCACAATGACATCCAGAACCCTGCGAACTTCGGGACGCCTGCCGGATTCATCAATCCGACCAGCACGACGTTGCCTCGCTCGTTCCAGAGCGAGTTCGGAGCACGGTTCACGTTCTAAGGAAGTTCTTCGTTTCGAGGCAGGCGCGAAAGCGTCTGCCTTTTTTATTGTGGGTAGGATGGCGAAAGGCTTTCTCAACCTCGCCGAAAATGAGTGGACGCTCAGCGTCAGTGATCCTCAGAGTAGGAATAACACGAGAAACATCAATCCCGCTGCCAAGTCTACCCACAACAATGGTCGCCCACTGTTCGCTGTAATCTCCGGAATCAGGAGCCAACCGTGGGGAACACTGCACCAATGACCCAAAGATTGCGATGAGAGCAGAGTGCGGAACGTGCTCATTCAATAGCTACTTTACGAGAGTTGAAGCTCGATTAACATTGCTGTTGATAACAGACATTATCACTCATTAATTGCATTGATCGAACGCGAGACTGTATAAGCCAGAATAGCCCACGGGCTTTTCGCGCTAGACCGTGGCAGCAACTGAATAGGCATCTCAGCCGGCGCCTGTTATGCCCTCGAAATTTGGTAGACGCACTCGTCATCCTGCCCTACGCTTTCGCTGTGAACCCGACCGATCTAGTCAAGTGGACTGACCCGCGAACCTGGCCGTCTCCGATCTATATCTGGCTGGCGTTTGCTGTGTTCGGCCTCGGCAGCGCGGCATGGAAGCGGTACAGGATCAGTCGGGCGAATGGCTGGCCCACGGCTCAAGCCCGCATCGAGTCAGCCGAGGTGGAGCATCCGAAGACCTTGGGCCTAACCGATACGCGCCCCATGGCAGGTGTGATTGCGTACTCCTACTCGGCGATGGGTTCGACTCATTGTGGGCGTTATTCTCGTACGTACGGTGATGCTGAGTCGGCGCAGGAGTTGATCCGAGATCTCCAAGGCGAGACTGTCACCGTTAACTTCAATCCCGAGAAGCCTTCGGAATCGGTGCTGACAGATGCCTCACTCGAATTGCTGCTCCAGTCTCGACCGGATGCGACCGATGAGACTCCGCCTGTGCCTGCTTGGGTTCGGCCTCTCTTGTGGCCCGCGACAGTCATCGCGGCAGTCGGGCTGGTGCTGAGCATCTGCGTTCATGGCGCGGCGCTACTCGGCCAGCCGTTCGG
>Ga0068864_100004283_pt1 | contig 11729 bp, 8 predicted proteins | sample KBSSwiS72_FD_66586 | JGI IMG/M metagenome (GOLD analysis project Ga0068864, IMG submission 66586) | Switchgrass rhizosphere microbial communities from Kellogg Biological Station, Michigan, USA - KBS Switchgrass S7-2 | ecosystem: Host-associated > Plants > Roots > Rhizosphere > Soil ...
ATCGTCCTCCACGGTGCGTCGCCGATGTTGATCGATCGCTGGTGTCGAAAGGCTGAAGCCGAAGAACCTCCGGCGCCGCCCGAACCAGTGAAAGAGCCGATAGTGCTGCCCGTGATCGAAGCTGGCCCATCGGTCGGTGGGCAAAGCATTACGCTCAAAGAACTCGAGCGGCTCCAGCAATCTGGCGACAAGGTGATTATTCTGGATAGTCGCACCGATCGAAGTCGCGACACGAGCAACCTCCAGGCTGAAGGCTCATTGAGGCTGGCGCCCGAGAATGTGGCCCTACAAGCCGGCAAGCTCGGGCTGCCAAAGGACGCGTGGCTCATCGTCTACTGCGCTTGACCAAATGAAGCGACCAGCGCCCGGGTGGCGCAGGAACTTCGACAGGCAGGTTGGACCAGAGCACGGGCACTCATGGGTGGTTGGGACGCGTGGCAAAATGCGAACCTGCCCGTGGTCCCGAAAGCGGCATAAGATGAAGAAGCTCATTCTGACGCTGACGTTCTTATTTATGATCACGTTCGATGGATCTCCGGCCAACAGTCAAAACCGGCCACGCGCGCGTGACCTCGGAATCACCGTTGGCGTGCTGCCGACCGGTCCGCTCAATGCCATCACGGACGTTGACGGCGTGCTCGTCGGTCAGACGACGTTGATTCGTGGAGACAACATTCGCACCGGCGTCACCGCAATCCTGCCACACGGTGGAAATCTCTTTCTCGAAAAAGTTCCCGGCGCCGTGTTTGTCGGCAATGGCTTCGGCAAACTTGCAGGTTCAACGCAGGTAAACGAACTCGGCGAAATCGAGACCCCGATACTGCTAACTTCAACCTTGAGCGTCCCCCGTGTCGCCGACTTCCTGATGGATTACATGCTGGCGCTGCCCGGAAACCTGGACGTTCAGTCAATAAATCCAGTCGTGGCAGAAACAAACGATGGTTACTTGAACGATATTCGTGGCCGTCACATTTCGCGGGACGACGTCTTCAACGCGATCAAGAGCGCAAAACCAGGCGCGGTCACCGAAGGTTCAGTCGGAGCGGGAACGGGAACTGTGGCTTTTGGCTTCAAAGGCGGCATTGGCACGTCGTCGCGTAAATTACCGCCGCGTTTGGGTGGTTTCACGGTTGGTGTATTGGTCCAGACCAACTATGGAGGCGTTTTGACCATCAACGGCGCTCCGGTCGGGCGTGAATTGGGTCGCTATTATTTAAAGGACGAGTTAGCCAACGAGCTGGAACGGCGCCAAAATCTCCCCGACGGCTCAGTCATCGTCGTGATTGCGACCGATGCGCCGCTCGATTTCCGCAATCTGGACCGTTTGGCGGCACGGGCGATGATGGGCCTGGGCCGGACCGGCGCCGGCGGCAGTAACGGCAGTGGCGATTACGCCATCGCATTTTCAACTGCGCCCGACGTGCGCATTAGACCAGTTGGTCAAAACGAACGAAATACACAGCGTAATCTCAAATTACTCCCAAATGATGCCGTCTCCCCTCTCTTTCTCGCCGTGATCGAGGCCACGGAAGAAGCAGTTTACAACTCACTTTTCAAAGCCACGACGACCAGCGGCAGGGGCCACACGGTTGAAGCATTGCCGTTGGACCGTACGGTCGAGATCCTCCGCAAGCATGGTCTAATTATTGCGCCTCAACCGTAGTCGCACTATCACGACAAGTTCACGGTGGTCTAACCTTTTCATACTTGAAAAGAAAACTGTTTGACACTCGCATTCCTGCTGCATAGAATCCTAAACGAACCCCCACACTAAAACTCATCTTGGAGGAAGTTAACGATGGCTACGAAACTCAATATTCGTGTCAACCGGAAACGTCCCGAATCAATGACTCGTCAGATTCGAGAACAAATCGATGCCTTCATCGATGCCGGTGAGTTGCTCGCGGGAGAGTTGCTGCCCAGCGAACGTGAACTCGCCAATCGACTGAATGTCGCTCGCAATGTTGTTCGCGGAGCTTACGAACAGCTCATGGACACGGGAAAGTTAATTAGCGAAGGCCGCAGAGGAAGATCGGTCAGTTCTGGTCGCGGTGGGACCAAGAAACGATCGACTAAAGCGACCAAAGCTTCCAAAGCTAGCAAGGGTTCGAAGAAAGCTCGTAAGAAGTAGGTTGTTTTTCCTCGCGTTTTGAGCACCTTCCCCCTCTTTACCAGCTCGCTGAATCACTCACTGGCAATCGGGATTTCTTTGCCGAGCGCGATAATCTCATTTCGTATTGCATTTCGTTCTGCTAATAGCCTGACGAAAAACCGGCGTCTGACGAGAAAGTATGTCAACACGCGGACGCCGGCGATCGATTTGTCCAACTCTTCAAAGAAGACGATGGCGATGTACCCCGATATCGGAATCACCAGCAGGACAGCCGCGACTGCCCACCAGCCAAAGTAGATATAACCAAGCACCGCCAGGACGATCCACGTCAATGGAAACAACAACATCTCGGAGATAATCTTGACCGTCGAGGTTACGTCGTCTGAGTCTTTGGAGATTGTGCGAGCGAGATAACCGCCGAGTTTGTAGGCGGGATAATGGGCGATTGTCCCGATGATGGCTGGTCCAAGCATCAAGAGAAACAACAGAGACCGGCGAATGATCGCGGCAACCACGCGTAGCGTCGAGCCGGGTGGTGACAACTCGTCCGGGTCGACACCCGCCTGCTGCAACTCTTCTTCGAAGCGGATCATTCTCAGCTCGAGCCGTCGTAGTCGTTCCGGTTGGCGTTGTTGCAACACGGAATACGCTTTGATGAATCGCTGCTGCAAACGCAACTCAGTTTTCAAACTCTCGCCGCTGTCATCGTACGAAGCGGACGAAAAGATTCGTTCGGCGCGCGCGGTGGTTTGCAACTCTTCTTCGTGTTTGGCGTCGAGGATCACTTCCCGCAGCGCGGTTTCAATGCGATGCGACAACGCGCGCACTGCTTCGCGAGGCGGCGTCCCGTCAGCTTCGAGGGTGACGGGTTCGACGTCGATTGGCTTTCCGAAGTACAAAAGCGCGTCGCTGCGGAAACTTGTCTTCGATGTGTAATAGAGTCCGGCGGGAACAATCTTTAGTTCTGAGACTTCATGAGTCGCCAAGGCCGCGAGCGAGATACGCGCAGCGCCAGTCTTGATCGGTCGCAAGCCGGGCTCGTCGTGCGAAACGCCTTCGGGACAGATTCCAATCGTTCCGCCCCGCGCCAACAGCTTGCGGGCGGCAACAAACGTCTCCTGGTTTTTGGTAACGTCCTCGCCTTCGTCCTGTCGTCGATAAACGGGCAATGAATCGAGCGCTTTCACGAGATACCCGATGATGGGCATGCGAAAGAGCGGCGCTTTGGCGAGGAACGAAACGCGCCGCGGCGCGAGACAAAGCAGAAACACCGGATCGACCAGGGCGTTCGGATGATTGAGCACGAAAATGACCGGAGTTTCGGCGGGAACGTGTTCGAGACCCGTGACCTCAATGCGCTGAAAGTAAATCCTGAGCGCAAGTCTCAAGAGGGCGACAATGACGCGACGAATCATATTTAGCCGCAAAAGTTAGTTAGCCACAAAAAGGCACAAAAGTCACAAAAGATAAATCCACAAAAGAAAGACGCATTCTTAACGAGACGATTTTCTTCTTCCTGATTTCATTTTGTGCCTTTTGTGCCTTTTTGTGGCTAAATTCTTTGTGCAATAATACTAACGCTTTCCCAAATTCAAAATCCTTTTGCTCGAGGAAGATTTATGAAGCGTTTTGTCGTTGTCCTTGCCCTTTTGTCAGTCGGTCTGTGCTCGTTTGCACACGCGCAAAACCGGACCTATACCATCGAGGATCTGCTCAAAGTTCGACGCGTCGGTGATCCGCAGATCTCTCCCGACGGAAAACATGTGGCCTTCACGATCGGCGATGTCAATCTCGACGCCAATCGAATCGTCACGCAGATCTACACCACGTCGCTCCAGGGCGGCAATGTCAAACAGTTGACGTCCGGTGACAGATCGTCCACCGCGCCGCGCTGGTCTCCCGACGGGAAGAAGATTGCTTTCACGACCGGCAGCCAGCTGTGGGTGATGGACAGTGACGGTGACAACAAGCAGCAGGTCACGAAGATCTCGACCGGCGCCGCGGCGCCTATCTGGTCGCCGGATGGAAAGTGGATCGCATTCACGTCAGACGTCTATCCCGATTGCGACAATGACGATTGCAACAAGAAGCGCGACGAGCAAGCGGAAAGCAGCAAAGTCAAAGCCCACATTGTCACGCGGCTACTCTACAAACACTGGGACGAGTGGCGCGACGTGAAGCGCACACACGTTTTCGTCGTTGCCAGTAAAGGTGGAACAGCGCGCGATCTGACGCCCGGCGACTACGACTCACCACCGTATGCAGCTTCTTCGGGTGTGGACTACGCCTTCTCGCCTGACTCTTCAGAGATCGCGTACCTGCGCAATCCGGACAAGGTCGAAGCCATTTCGACGAACAGTGACATCTTCGTCATGCCGGTCGCTGGTGGAGCAGCGAAGAACATTACCGTTAGGAACCGCGGTTACGATGCCAGTCCCGTGTACACGCGCGATGGAAAATACATACTGTATCGCTCGCAAGCCACGGCCGGCTTTGAAGCAGATCGCTGGCGCGTGATGGCGTACAACCGCGCGACCGGCGCGAGCGTCGAGTTGACGAAAGGCTTCGATCAACAAGTCGATGAAGTGGTCCCTTCGCCTGATGGAAACACAATCTACTTCACCGCGAATCAGCGTGGTAAGAGCCCGATCTTTCGCATTCCGATCGCTGGCGGTGTACCGCAAACAGTTGTCGAAAACGTTTTTGCGACGACCGTTCGCATTGCGCCGGACGGAAAGACGCTCGTGTTCTCATCGAGTTCGCTCGCGTCACCCGCTGAGATCTACAGCGCCCACACCGACGGCAGTGGACTCACTGCGATAACTTCGGCGAACGCAGACCTGATGCGTCGTGCAAACTTGAAACCTGCGGAAGAGGTCGAGTGGACCGGCGCAGTCGGTAAAAAGATTCACGGCTACGTCGTCAAGCCGACAAACTTCGACGCGAGCAAGAAGTATCCGCTCGTCGTTTTGATTCATGGTGGACCACAGGGCGCATGGAACGACAACTGGGGTTATCGTTGGAACCCGCAGCTGTTTGCAAATGCGGGCTATGTCGTCTTCACTCCGAACCCGCGCGGCTCAACCGGCTACGGGCAACAGTTTGTAAATGAGATCAGCGGCGACTGGGGTGGCAAAGCATACGTCGACATCATGAATGGCGTCGCCGACGTGCTGCGTCGCAGCCCGTATATCGATCGAAATCGTATTGGAGCGGCGGGAGCCAGTTATGGTGGCTACATGGTCAACTGGATCCTCGGACACAACAACGATCCGCGGTTCCGGTTCAAAGTGCTCGTTTCGCATGACGGTGTTTACAACCTCGAAAGCATGTACGGCACGACCGAAGAACTCTGGTTTCCGGAGTGGGAGTTTAAAGGATCGTCATGGACCAACCCGGCGATGTATAGCCGCTGGTCACCGAACAAGTTCGTCCAGAACTTCAACACTCCGATCCTGATCATTCACGGCGAGTTAGACTACCGCGTACCGATTGGTGAAGGAATGCAGTTGTTCACCGCCGTACAGCGCAAGGGGATCGACTCGAAGATCTTGATCTTCCCCGACGAGGGTCACTGGGTCATGAAACCCCAGAACTCACAACTCTGGTATCACACGGTCCTGGATTGGTTGGACAAATATCTCCAAACCACCGTAGCCACAGAGTAAGAAAAAGCTAGCCACAAAAAGGCACAAAAAGCACAAAATGATTTTTTTAACTTTTGCGCCTTGTGTGCCTTTTTGTGGCTTACTCCGGTCTTTCTGGTGGCGGCGCGACGGCGACGAAGTCTTCAACGAAGCGCCGCCCATAATCATCAAGCAACTCATTCACTCGCTCCAGCCGCGGCGCCCGCACGATCAGCCCCGCATGATGTCGCTTCTTCACGCGATGAATAATCTCATCCTCCACGTACGCTGACGTATCGGGATATTCCTGCTTCGCAAGCGACAAAATTATTCCCGCATACTCCTTGCGCGGTGGCGTGATCCGTGTTGATGCTTTGCCGTCGACGATTTCCAGCCTGGCCCACTCGCGCCACAAATTCACCCCCGACGCAGCTTCGAGCACGTCGGCGATGTACGCACCGCCGACACGCGCCGCAATCTCCAAAAAGTAAAACTTGCCATCTGCATCGCTCTTAATGAACTCCGCGTGCGTCGCGCCACGTTCCAGCCCCAAAGCGCGGATGAGTTTCTTGTTAATGCTTAGCAGCGTCCTCTCATCAGCCGAACCACGCGCGAGCGTATGCGAAACGTAAGCACCACCCTGATGGGCCACCTGCATCGGCGGCCTTCCATATTGATTCGTGCCCGCAAACACGACCTTACCGTCATTCACGACCGAGTCAACATGAAAAACTTCCCCGGCCACGAAACGCGCCAGTACATAATAGGACGCGCGCTCGCGCAGATTCTCACGCTCATTCATTTCATCAATCGCACGCCACACCTCGTCGGGCTCACTCACCTTGCGAATGCCAATCGCGGAGACGTCGGAACGAGGCTTGATGACCCATGGGCTGGGCACGCGCTTCATGTAATCGTCAACTTCTTCCGCGTTGACCAGCGGTACGAACTCCGGCACATTGATGCCCGCGCGCTGGCTGTGCACAGCCATCGACAGCTTGTCGCGAAACACCTTCGCGCCCGAACTGCTCAAACCCGGCAGGCACAGGTGTTCGCGCATCAGCGCCGCAGTCACAACATCAAACTCCTCGAGCGCGACCACGCGATCAATTTTCATTTTGCGCGCCAGAAAGGCCAGCAGGTCGATGAACAAAGGCGGGCCGGCATCGTTGGGAACCGCAATCAGATCGTCCAGACTCTCGCGCGGCCAGTCTTCGCTGAGCATCTTCTCTTTGGTGATGAGAACGACACGGCAACCATGAGCTTTACATTCGTGAATGAAATCGGCGCCTTTAAAATAAGTCGCCAGGCAGATGATGTTCAAGGGGCGATTTTCGGTCGGAGACATTTTATTCCCTTTTCAGATGAGGATTAATTAGAATCACACGGCGTTGTCTTTGTAAATCCTGAATCCCGAAAACTGATGATCATCAAAAGCCCCTACCCTGACCTGTCAATCCCGGACACTGCGCTCACGCCGCTCGTGCTGCGTCGCGCTCAGGAACTGGCCGACAAACCCGCCCTGATCGATGGACCAACCGGACGCAAGCTGTCTTATGCTGAACTGGCCGACGCGATCAGCATCGCCGCTTACAACCTTTCGCAACGTGGTTTCAAGAAAGGCGAAGTGTTTGGCATTCTGAGTCCAAACTGTCCGGAGTATGCGATTGCGTTTCACGCCGTTGCGACTTTAGGCGGAATCGTTACGCCAATCAACCCGCTCTACACGAAGCACGAAGTCGCGCACCAGCTCAAAGACTCAGGCGCCCGCTTTCTCGTGACCGTGCCGGCGTGCGCGGTAAAAGCAGTTGAAGCTGCCGCAGAGTTAAAGCTTGATGAGGTCTTCGTCTTCGGAACAGCGCCTGGGGCAACGCCATTCGACTCGCTGTTGGTCGACAACGGTCGCGCCGAACAAACGCCGGTCGATCCGCGTGAGGATCTCGTGGCGCTGCCGTATTCAAGTGGCACTACCGGATTGCCGAAAGGCGTGATGCTCACACATCACAACCTGGTGGCGAACATTCGGCAGATGGAAGGACTCTGTTACTTCTCCGAGAGTGACACGTTGATCTGCGTGCTGCCGCTGTTTCATATCTACGGACTCGTGGTGGTCCTGAACATGGGTCTATACACCGGCGCAACGATCGTGACGATGCCGCGCTTCGAGTTGGAATCGTTTCTCAAGGCAGCTCAGGATTACGAAGTGAGTTTGGCGCATCTCGTGCCGCCGGTGGTGTTGAGTCTGAGTAAGAATCCGATAGTCGACAATTATCAGTTACCAAAACTCAAAACGATCTTCTCAGGCGCGGCGCCGCTGGGTGAAGAGTTAACCCGCGCGTGTATGGAACGTCTCGGCTGCCACATTCGCCAGGGTTATGGAATGACAGAGACGAGTCCCGTCACTCATTCATCGCCGGCGCCTCCGCTGGATACAAAATTCGGATCGGTGGGTGTTGTCGCGCCAAACACTGAGTGCAAGGTCGTCGATCTCGCGACCGGCGAAGCGGTTGGACCACATCAGAAGGGCGAAGTCTGCGTTCGTGGTCCACAAATCATGAAGGGTTATCTGAATAAGCCCGACGCCACCGCGCAAACTATCGACGCCGATAAGTGGCTTCATACCGGCGACATCGGATACTTCGACGAAGACGGGTTCTTTTTCATCGTCGATCGCGCGAAGGAGTTGATCAAATACAAAGGATTCCAGGTTCCGCCGGCAGAACTCGAAGCGCTGCTGCTCACGCATCCGTGTGTCGCCGATGCGGCCGTGATTCCCTGCCCTGACGAGGAAGCGGGCGAAGTGCCGAAGGGGATCATAGTTTTGAAGGAGCCAACCGAGCCGGAAGTCCTGATGGAATTCGTGGCGGAAAGAGTCGCGCCCCACAAGCGGCTTCGCTACATTGAGTTTGTGGAGAAGATACCGAAGTCGCCGTCCGGAAAGATTCTGCGGCGCGTTTTGGTCGAAATGGAAAAAGCAAATCGTCGATAAACGCGGATTAAAAACGGATTGGCTTGACAGTGTCCCGGCCTGCGGACTAGAGTCGCCGCTAAGCACACCTACGTGGTCACGCTAAAACCTAAGGGAGGTTAATGACATGCATTTTCGTCGTTTACACTTGGCGCTCGCGATTCTTCTGTTGCCGGTGTTGCCGCTTGCGGCCCAGGTGCAAAAGGCCGGCGCGACGTGGGCTGAGTGGGAAACCCTGAGTCCTGACAATGAAGAATTCACCGTGCTGATGCCAAAGAACCCGACCACGGAAACTGCGACGTTCCCATATCACAAGATGGAGCTGAACGCGCGACTGTACCTCGCGACTTCATCCGCCGGACCAGTCCTTGCCATCACCTCGTTGAGTGGTATCAAGTCAGACCCGGCGCAGTACACTGAATTTGCACGCTTCAATTCTTATATCGACGCTTTCAAGACTTTCTTCCCGCCGAAAGTGCGAGCGAAAGATGCGGTAACGAAGTTGGTGCTCGTTAACAGCCGCCCGTTTCACGGCCACACGGGTAGGTCTTACAAGCTGACCATCGGCGACTTGAACGGTTCGCTCAACGCCTTCGTCACCCGCAAACGTTTCTACGCAATCGTTTCACTCAACACCAAGAAGGACGACGCGCTCGAAGAGAAGTTTCTCAGTTCGTTTGTCCTGCCCGACCGACAGGCGGATCCACCCAAGACTGCGGTTGCGACGTCGGGTGACGCCGGCAATACCGCCGAGCAGCCAAACGCCAACCAGGTGCAGCCTGAGGGCGAAGGTAACCCGGCAAGTCAGCCGGCGGCCGGCACAGAAGGTCAGCCGGCCAATACCGACCCCAACGCTGCTAATCAGACCAACAATGTCGCGGCCAATCAACCGCAAAATCCGCAACCGACGAAACAAGGACGCGGGCCGGTGGCGGGCGGCATGTTGAACTCCAAAGCCATTTACCTGCCGATGCCGGAAGTTCCGGCGACTGAGGCGAATGGTGTGGTGCTGGTCCAGGTGATGGTCGACGAAAGCGGCGCCGTGATCGACGCACGTGCGGTCTCCGGTCCACAGCACCTGCATGCAGCGGCTGTTAGCGCTGCGCGACTGGCAAGGTTCACACCAACGCTCTTGATGGGTGAGCCGGTCAGAGTTAGTGGTACGCTGAGTTACAATTTCGTTCGTTCAAACTAGGCCACAGATGAACACAGATTGAATACGGATCAGGCTCCTGATCAGTAATCAATCTGTGTTCATCTGTGGTTAATACTGGAGCCCATTCAAAGAATGACATCTGGAGTAGCTACTTTATGCCCAGCGTGGTCCATCCCTGGTTACCTCGAGGTGCGCGACGATCACCTGACGGTGAATGGCGCGGACACCCTCGAGTTGGTAAAACAATTTAACTCGCCCTTGTTCGTCTTTTCTGAAGGTCGCATTCGCGACAACATCAGCCGCTTGCAACGCGCCGCCGGTGCAGTCGATCGCCCGATCAAGTTTTGCTACGCGTCGAAGGCAAACTCAAACATGGCGATCCTCAAAGTCGTACTCGAATCGGGGATCGACATCGAGGTCAACAGCGGCGGCGAACTCTTCAAAGCATTGCGTGTCGGGTTTCGCCCCGACCAGATCATTTTCAACGGCACCAGCAAGTCAGACGACGAGCTTGACGACGCGGTACGCGCCGGTATCTACGCCATTAATATTGACTCGCTTTACGAGATTGCGCTGGTGGAACAATCAGTCGAGCGCCTGCGCGCGCGCGGCGAACAGGTCGGGCTCGCCCGCATCACGCTGCGCCTCGTTCCGGAAATCGGCACTCGTTCACATCTTGGTCTGCAGACCGCGCTGTTGACCTCGAAGTTTGGCATCTCGTCGTCAGAAGTGTTGGCGGCGTTTCGTCGCGGGCTGCAACGACCTGACCTCGTTAAAGTTTGCGGCATTCATATTCACGTGGGATCACAAACACCAGACGTCGAGCCGTTTGCCGAAGCGTTCCGGAGCATGTGGGAACACCTGGTGACGATTCACCGTGAGACCGGACACAATCTCGAACACATCAATCTCGGCGGCGGCATTCCCGTGAACTACCTGCGCGATCGTTCGCAGGCAGATCAACTTCCGGAACACGAGCGCGACATGCTGGGCGCCGAACTCGAACCGTCCGCAGTGCTGAGCGAAGCATTGCGCGTCGCGCGCGAATCAGCGCGTGCCGCCGCTGCCGAACATCTGCTCGATCAAGTGACGATTCTGTTGGAGCCCGGACGCAGCGTCATCGCCGATGCGGGTTTGGTCTTGACTACCGTGCGCAACATCAAGAGCCGTCCCGAAACCGGCGACGTGTGGTTGTTGACCGACGCGGGTTACAACATCATGCTCTCGATGAATAATTACAAGTGGTACTACCACCTGATCTCCGCGTCACGCGCAGGCGCGCCTTACGCGCGTGATTACAAAGTGGCCGGGCCGCTCTGTGATTCGGGCGACGTTTATTTCGACATCGAGCGCGAAGGCCGTTTGCCTGATTACCGGAAACTGCCCGAGGATGTTGGGCCAGGAGAAGTGCTCGCGTTGCTCAACTGCGGCGCTTACTCGCTGGCTCAGATGTTTCACTACAACGGCAGACCGTTGCCGGCCGCGGTGTTGATTCGCAAGGACGGTAAGCCCGAGCTTATTCGACGACGCGACACTTACGAAGATCTCATCACAAACGACACCGGTTACACGGATTAGAACGGATTCCTGACCGATCAACATGCAGACTGAACACACACAACTCATCCGTGGTCTGGGGTTAATTGCGGCGATTTCGGTTAACGTCGCGAATATCATCGGCACTGGCGTGTTTCTGAAAGCACGGGTGATGACGTGTAACGTCGGCACGCCGGGGAAGGCGCTGATCGTCTGGGTGCTGGCGGGTTTGCTGGCGATGGCCGGTGCGCTGACTTATGCAGAACTGCTCGCAATGAAACCGCGGGCCGCGGGCGAGTATGGAATCATCCGCGACGCTTATGGGCGACC
>Ga0068864_100004285_pt1 | contig 11727 bp, 10 predicted proteins | sample KBSSwiS72_FD_66586 | JGI IMG/M metagenome (GOLD analysis project Ga0068864, IMG submission 66586) | Switchgrass rhizosphere microbial communities from Kellogg Biological Station, Michigan, USA - KBS Switchgrass S7-2 | ecosystem: Host-associated > Plants > Roots > Rhizosphere > Soil ...
TCCCAGGTGACGTTCGACGACGTTCCTTCCGGCAACGTACCGTTATCGAAAGGCAGATCGATCGGCTCAATCTGTTTGTCTTTCGCGAGCAGCACCGCGCGCTCGATCACGTTTTGCAGCTCACGCACGTTACCCGGCCAGGCGTGGCCAAACAGTCGCTGGTAAGCCGCCTGCGAAACGCCGGTGATCGGCCGTTCATACTTCTGCGCATACATGTGCAGGAAGTGCTCGGTTAAGAGTTGAATGTCTTCATTCCGCTCACGCAAAGGTGGAACGTGAATCGTAATCGTCGAGATGCGATAAAAAAGATCGTCACGCAGCAAACCATCGCGGATCGCATCCGCCGGCGGCCGGTTCGTCGAGCACACTAATCGAAAGTCAACAGCGTACGTCTTTTCCGATCCGATCTTGCGATAACTTCTTTCCTGCAACACACGCAACAGCTTCGGTTGCAACTCGATCGGCATCTCCGCAATTTCGTCGAGCATCAGCGACCCGCCCGCCGCGTGTTGGACCAGTCCTTCCTTGTCGGCGTGTGCGCCGGTGAATGCGCCTTTCGTGTGACCAAACAACTCCGACTCGATCAGTTCCTTCGGAAGCGCGGCGCAGTTTACTTTGATGAACGGCTTCTTCGATCGCAGTGACTGGTAGTGAATGGCGTTGGCAATCAGCTCTTTGCCGGTGCCGGATTCGCCGACGATCAGCACGTTTGCATCTGACTTCGCTACGGATTCGATCGTCTCGTAGATCATCTGCATCGGTTTCGACGAGCCGATAATGTTGAAGTACTCCGCGCGAGTAGACAGTTGGCGCCTCATATTTGCGGTTTCCGCCACCAACTCACGACGTTCCAAAGCTTTCTCAACCAGTGGTTGCAGCTCTTCAAAGTCAAACGGCTTCTCGACGAAATAGAACGCGCCCGCCTTTGTCGCTTCAACAGCTTTTTGTACTGACCCGTATCCAGTGACGACGATCACTTCCGTCGTCGGTCGCGCGTCTTTCATGTGACGCAGCACTTCCAAACCGTCCATGTCGGGCAGTTGCAAGTCGCAGATCGCGAGATGATGTCCCCCCTGGTCAAACAACTCGATGGCGGCCGCACCGGTCGCGGCTGTGTCGACAGAGTATCCTTCCTCGACGAAATTCTGCCGTAGAGAGTCGGCCATCGTTGGTTCGTCGTCTACCACAAGAATCCGCACTTCTTTATTCTCCACCTTTTTCTCCTCTCTCGAAATCGCTACGCCTTGGGACATGTCGATTTACTCCCTTAATAGTTATGAGTTCAACTTTCAGATAACGGAAGCTCTACCGTAAACTTCCTGTCTATAAACTTTGCTGACCCGCCGTGGGCCTCGATGATCTTGGCGGCCAATGCCAGCCTGATCTCGTCGCTGCCGGCAAATGAACGAAACGGATCGTGGTCCAACTGACGCAAACCAGACCACTCAACCAAAACTCGCCCGGACCCCTCCGTTTTCGCCGTGACCGTAATCTCACCCGCGCCTTCCTCGTTCTGCCTGTGCTTTATCGCCCCGGCACACAGCCACTTAAATGCGTCAGCCAGCTTGAAATGGTCAAAATAGCCCTGAATTGAGTCTGAACCCGTCTCCATGACTATCTGCGCGCCTGATTCAGCAAAACCAGCGCAGGCGCCGCGCAACACCTTGTCCACTTCAACTCCCGCCTGCTTCTTCAGTTCCACTGGCTGGCCGTAGCGCACAATCGTCGACAGGTCATCGGCGGTACGATCGAGCCCATTGATGAGCTTCCCGATAGTTTCCTGCTCGTCCGCGGGACGCTCACTCTTCTCGATACGGCGTCGCAGAAACGTGGCATAGAGTTTGAGACCATTAAGCTGGTTCTTGAGGTCGTGAACTATTTGCATTGAAGCTCTTCCGAGGTCCTGGAGCCGTTCAGTCTCTTCTGGCCTCGACATAGCAGTCTTCATCTGGGTGCAAATCTCTCTCAGTTCTAAAAGGGGCCGCAGGGGGAGGGGAACCTTCACAGCCAGTCGAGTGTATGAATTAAACGCTGGCGAAGGATCCGTTTGTGTTGCGTTTCAGTGCGGCATGGTAACAAAAAAGCCGCGCGTATTCTAGTCATACAGTAAAATCAATAACTTGCGGGCACGAGGGCGGTAGAATTTGAGGGTAGAATCGGGTTTTAAGATGAAGAAGCAGGCTAAGACACCCACAGTCTTGCTGGTCGAAGACACTGAAGACAACCGCTTCATGATGCGGCGCCTGCTGGAGATGACGGGCTACCGAGTAATCGAAGCGATGAACGGTGAGGAGGCGGTGAAGCTTGCGCAGGAGGAGTCGCCGCAACTGATTCTGATGGATCTAAGTCTGCCGGTGATTGACGGGCTCGCGGCGACGCGGCTGATACGCAAGCTCCCTGATTTCAAGTCGACGCCGATCATCGCCGTTTCAGCGCACGACACGTCTGACTTTCAGTCTGAAGCGATTGCGGCGGGCTGCAATAGCTACGTTACGAAGCCAATCGACTTCAACGAACTGGAACAATTGATCGGGCAACTACTCCAGAAGTAGAATCCTTCCACTATGGCTGCTCCAGATAAGCGGATCGAGGCGAACGAATCGAATCGTACCCTCATCATTGCCGTGGCTGTTGTTGCGGCGGTTTTGATTGCAGGCGTTTTTTACGTCTTGATGCGGGTAAGCAGTAGAGGCCCATCGGTCGACACGGGATTGCAGGGCGCTATTCGCGCCGGCTCGCCACAGTTCGAAGAGTACAAGGCGAAGATCGTTCTCGATGACCCGGAGGCGACGGAAGCGAAGCGCGCTCTTGGCGACATCGTGATGAGCTTGCAGACGACGGTCCGAAATCTTAGCGGGAAGACTCTTACCGGGCTCGAAGTACGCGCAGCGGTGGTTGACTACGAGGGCAAGCCAGTCAAAGAGAGAAATGTCGTGGTGATCCCGACACGACAGCCCGAACTCGCGCCAAACAAGACGATGCAAGTCGCCGTGGCGCTCGACGGCATGAAAGACACCGACGCCCGCGCGAACATCAAGATGGAAGTGACGGCGTTTAAGTTCAAAGAATAGTTCATCGAGATCTAACAAAAGAACAAGTCAGGAAGAGGGGCTTGCCCCCGCTGCTGAGGGAATTCAAACAGCGGGGGCAAGCCCCTCTTCCTGACTTGTTCTGTTTTCTCTGTAGTTCTATTTTCTCTGGTAGATAACTCTTAAGACCTTGTTTGCTAATCCAAAAAGAGCTCTTCCAGCGACTGCTTCACAGGCTGAATAGAAACAACCTTCCCACCAGCTTGCCGCAGCGCCGCAATCACTTTCTCGATCTCATCTTCAGAAGCAATCTCGATTCGCAGTCCGCGTGGTGTCGGGGCGATCTCGGCGCCGGGAAGGTGTTTGCGCAACGCGTCCGCGTCAGTCCCGGCGGCCATTACCTCCATTCGGTTCGGACCTTCCGTCTTGCGTCGCAGCTCATCCAGGTAACCAACCTGCGCCAGCCGGCCCTTCTTGAGAATCGCAACGCGATCGCACAGCACCTCGATATCAGAAAGTATGTGTGAACACATAAAAACAGTCTTGCCTTCATCACGCAGCGCCGCAATCAAGTCGCGCACTTCACGACGTCCAACCGGATCGAGCCCGCTCATCGGCTCGTCAAGAAAAACGATCTCCGGATCGTTAACCAGCGACTGGGCCAGGCCAACTCTTTGCAGCATTCCTTTTGAAAACTTTCGTAGCTGCGTGTCCCAACGCTTCTCATCAAGCTTCACGCGCGCCAGCAGATCCGCGGCGCGCTTCTTTCGCACTGCCGCCGGAAAACCGAAGATCTGCGCGCAATAATCGAGAAACTCGCGCGCTGTGAGATAGTCGTAAAAGTAAGGGTTCTCGGGCAGGTAACCGATGCGCTGGTGCATCCTCACGTCCTGAATATCGTGACCGAGAATGCGCGCGCTGCCGGTCGTAGGGAAAATCAGACGCATCAGCAGCTTGAGCGTCGTCGTCTTGCCCGCGCCGTTTGCGCCGAGGAAGCCGAAGATCTGTCCACCGTCGATTGACAGCGACAAACCATCGAGCGCGCGCACCTTGCGCTTGCGCAGGAAACCCACTTCGTAGTCTTTGGTCAGATTTGTTATTTCGATGACAGACATATTTATCTAAGCGGAACTCCCGACTTCCGCCAATCCAATTCAGCTTCACACTCGCCCGCTTTTAGAACGTAAGCCGTGCGCGAGGGATCCAGTGGGGCGCCTGACTGGTCCACCGGTATGCGCAGCGCTCGTAACACCGGCTCCATTTCGCGCCACGAATCGGGACACTTGCCGGTCCGCGTTTTGTAATCCGCGAACAACTTTCGCAAAATGTCGCGTTGATCGAATGAATCCAACTGCAAGAGACGCTTCCGCGCCATGTCTTTCACTTGCTCTTCACCAGCCTGTTCGTACATTCGTTTATAAATCTCGCGTGCTGTCGCGCGACTGCCGCCGTCACCGACCATCTTCGCCTTCATCGCCTCCATCCAGGCGGGCGCGCCGGGAATTTGAGCGCCGCGTCCGTACATCTCGCTCGCCGCTTGATAGTCGCGCTGTTGCCAGTAGATGTAGCCGAGATGGTGATAGAGCTTCCACGCATTCGGATTGGCGTCGATGCCTTTTTGAGTAATGCGAATTGCTTGTTGCACGTCGACTGCCGGCAACACGATCGCGGCATATTCGTAAGGATCCATAAACTCCGGATCCAACGTCGTTGCTGTATCCAACAAGGGCGCGAGTAGCTTCAGGTTGAGTTGTCCGAGACTATCGATCGATACGTCTTCTGGAGTGTTGATGATCTTCTTACCAACGTATTGAAGCGATCGCATCCAGTACCAATCAGCCATCAGTCCATTAAAACCCAGGCTAATCCGGCGCGCGGTCTTGCCGTTGAGATAAAGACTCTCATCAATCGCATTCGGATCGGCGGGCGGTCGCAGCGTGTCAGTCCAACGAAGTAAAAGCACCGCGCACGCCATGCCCACCACGACCACCAACGCCAGGCTGACAGTCTTCATGCGATCGTTTGAATCAGTGTTCATCTTTACTTGAAATTTCGACGGCTGAAGATGAGCGTGGCCGCGGCGAGAATAACGGCAATATAGACGAACGCGTACAAGGCGCTAGCGAGAACAAACCCCGCTGAAGGCGCGCGCCCATGAGCTGCCGGAGTTATAAAACTGTAGTTAGCGAGATTCGGCAGCAGGTAGTACAGACCGGTAAACAACCAGCGCGCGCCGGTGCTTCCCAGAGAGACAGCGAGACTCTTCAAGTCGGCACTGAAGTGACCAATAATAAAAACAAAAAACGTCAACAGGGCGGAGAGAGCCGGCGAGGAGAACGACGAGAAGAACAGCGCCACGGCGGTCAATAGCATCAACTCGATATAGATCAGTAACACTGCGGGCCAGATCGTCGTAATCAACGGATCCCAACCGCGCTTCACGTACAACAGCGCGAGCGAAACTCCCACGCCCATCACCACGACATTAACCAGCAGAGTGAGGCACAGCCCAAGATACTTTCCGACAAGAAACTCGCCACGCCCCACCGGCTTCGAGAAGACCGCGTAGATCGTTCTTCGTTCGATCTCTTTGTACACGAGCCCGACGCCGACAAAGATCGCGATGAACACTCCAAACAGCAGCATCGCGCTCAGCCCGAGGTCCACGATCACTTTGCGTTCCTGCCCGCCGGACAATTCGCCAATGAAGATCGCGGCAACGGTGAGCAGCAGAACAAAGAGTACGAGGTTGTAAAGCACGCGATCGCGAACAGCTTCGCGAAAAGCGTTTCGTGCGATTGCAGTTACGCGCCAGAAGGGACCTTGCCTGGTCTCGGCGCGAGTATTCGATTGTGTGATTGCTACGGTCGTGTCCACTGGCAGTGTGCTCCGAGGATTTATTAGCCACAAAAGGCACAAGACACAAAAGCCTTTTTGAGTTTACTCAAAAATTGACGTTTTGTGTCCTGGTACCTTCGGGGTGAAGCATCTTGGGGTACAGAGAGAAGGTGTGTGGTCTGGTAGAGGTTCTAATTAAGCGGAGGCCAGACTGCTGAATCGATAGCTTCTGTGTGGTTCGCGGCGGCGGTATCAGATACCTTGGCGCGGACTATCCCATCTTCGGCTATCGCAAAACTTCTGTTGCCGGTTCGAGTGACTAGTCCTGTATCGGCCGGAATTGCTGTGGCGAAGAACGTCGGTGGGGGACCACCAGTGAGGTTTCCATCCGGACAAGAAACCGTATAGCCGGCCTTTGTTCCACTACCGAGGCTCTCATCGACCAATCTCTCGCTACCCAGGTCACCAAGGTTTCCGTACTCTCCGGCACCTGCGGTGTTGAGGTAGGTAGTTTGGGCGCTGTGTATTGAACGCATGGCTGACAATGCTGAGCCTTCGTTAGCCGCGCGTCGTGAGGCTAACAGGTTCGGAATCGCAAGCGAGCTGATGATGCCGATGATGGCAACCACGATCAGCAGTTCTATTAAAGAGAAACCTTGTTCATGTTTGAGGTTCATTGGGGACCTCTTTCCTTAAAGAAAACGGGGTGGGTTAGTAGGACCCCACCCCGCACTTGTGAAGTTTGATGGGATATTAGTTACCCAGCGGTGGCCATGCGGCGGAGTCAATAGCAGCAGTGTGGGTTGCTGCGGGGGTATCCGAAACCTTACCACGAAGAATACCGTCCTCAGCGATGGTGAAACTGCGGTTGCCGGTTCTTGTAGCAAGGCCGACATCAGCAGGATTCGCGGTCGCGTAGAAGGTGGCCGGGGGACCTGCAGCCAGGTTACCAGCCGGACAAAGGAAGGTGTAACCGCTCTTGGTTCCGCCGCCCAATACTGAATCAACGAGGCTCTGACCCATAAGGTCGGCCAGCGTGCCGAAGTCGCCGTCGCCGGCGGTCGACTGGTAAACAGCTTGTGAACTGTGAATGGTGCGCAGTGAGGACTGAGCCGAACCTTCGTTAGCGGCACGGCGTGAAGCGAGGAGGTTAGGAATCGCGATCGCGGCGATAATACCGATAATCGCAACGACGATGAGAAGTTCGATTAACGAGAAGCCTTCTTGGCGTTTGGTAGTCATGCTAGTTTGTTGCTCCTTAAAAGATTAGGGGATGTTTTCAAAGTCTCGCGCCACCGGCTTTCGTTCCCTTTGTGAGCCGCGCAGAGCGCGAAGTGTCGGTTGGTGCTAGTACAACCGGTATGCCATTGGGGTTTTGGGCCGAAAACTCGAAATTTCGATCTTTTTTGATCAAAATTCTGCCGGGTGGGCCAGTAGGACCATGATTGCCTGACAATTTGTGGCAGCGAGGGAATGACGCTTTGCGTCAGTGCCGGGAGAGGGAGCGATTAACCACAAAGACACAAAGACACCAAGGCACAAAGTAGAAAATTTGTGTCTTAGTGCCTTTGTGGTTGAAGTCAGTTACTTTCGCCGGCGCCGGCCGCGAATTCGCCCGTGTCTTCGGCTCGGCGGCGGGGGCCCTGGTCGGTGGCCCGGCGGCGTGGTGCGGAGTCAGGACCACGGCGCTCGTCGCGCATTTGGGCCGTCAGGCCGCGCGCGCCGTGTTTGTCGAGGAGATGACGCAGTGAGCGCACCGAGAGATGCAGGAGCTCGGCAGCGTTTGTCTGGTTGCCTGCCGTCCGACGCAGGGCTTCGAGAACGTAGGTCTTTTCGAGTTGGTCCAGGTGCGCGGTGAGGTTGATACCTTCTTCGGGGAACTCCATCGCTTCCGCGACTCGATAGGGATTGTAGTTTGAGATCTTCTCCGGCAGACGCTCCGGTTCGATTGAGTTCGTTCGTTCGAGCGCGACTGCTCTCTCGATCGTGTGTTCCAGCTCACGAACATTGCCGGGCCATAAGTAGCGCTCGAGCAGGCGCATCGCATTCTCGCTGATCGTCAACGACCGACCCGCCGGTGCACAGAACTTCTGCACGAAGTGATTGGCAAGCTCCGAGATGTCTTCAGCACGCTCGCGCAGTGGCGGCAGCTCAATCGGTATCACGGAGATGCGGTAGTAGAGATCTTCGCGGAACGTGCCGGCAGACACCATGCTCGCCAGGTCGCGATTGGTGGCGGCAATCACTCTCGTATCCACGACTGTCTCCTCTGTTGCGCCTACGGGACGGACTTTGCGTTCCTGCAACACGCGCAGGAGTTTGACCTGCATCGCCGGCGACATCTCACCGATCTCGTCGAGGAAAATAGTGCCACTGTTTGCCGCCTCGAAGAGCCCTTTCCGATTGGCGTTGGCGCCGGTGAAGGAGCCTTTCACGTAACCAAACAACTCTGATTCGAGCAGTGTTTCCGTAAACGCGCCGCAGTTTACCGAGACGAAGGGTTTCTCGGCGCGCGGGCTGAGATCGTGTATCGCGCGGGCCACGAGCTCTTTTCCGGTTCCGGATTCACCGGTGACCAGAACAGTCGACGGGACTTGCGAGACAGTCTCAATCATCTGGAAAAGATCATGCATGCGCTTACTGCGCCCGATGATGTTGCTGAGTTTGCCGAGCGAGCGTTGCCCTTTAATCAGCGCCTTGTTCTCTGTGACGAGTGAGATCTTTCCCAGTGCGCGGGTGACTACTTCCTTCAACAGATCATTGTCGAAGGGCTTTTGCACGAAGTCGTACGCGCCGATCAGAAACGCTTCGCGAGCAGTGTCGACATTCGCGAATGCCGTCATCATGATCACTTCGACTTCAGGATGTAACTCTTTTGCGGCGCGCAGCAGATCGACGCCACTCATGTCGGGCATTCTGATGTCGGAGATGATCAGATCGGGTGCTTGTTGTTGCAGTTGTGCCAAAGCAACGCGGCCGTTTTCCGCGACGCGCACCACGTGCCCTTCGCGCTGCAATAAATGCGTCAGGAACTGCCGCATTCCGAGTTCGTCGTCAACAATCAGCAGGTTAGCCATAGTTAACTCACCACTGGTAGTTCAACGGTTATCGTTGTGCCCTGTCCCACGAGACTGCGGACGTTAATTGTACCACCATGATCGCGAATGATTTGATAAACAATTGACAGCCCGAGGCCCGTTCCGCCCGTTGTGGAAGAGAAAGGCTCGAAGAGGCGATCAACCTGCTCGGGCGACATGCCTCGTCCCGTGTCCGCAAAAGCGATGCACAACCGGTTGTCAGAATTCCTTTTCAGCGTGGCGCTTAGCGTTCCGCCCTCCGGCATTGCCTGAAGCGCGTTGCGCGCGAGATTCCAGAAGACTTGTTTTAACTGCCCTTCATCCGCCTCCGCGAAGATCGGCTCAGCCGGCAACTCCTCGACGATGCTCTGGTTCGCTCCGATCTCCGGGCTGTGCCGCATCAGCGCGAACGTTTGGTGCAACAGGTCGCCGACGTCCACGCGCGCCGGTGTGATCGAACGCGGCCGGGCGTAATTGAGAAAGTCGGTGATGATCTGGTTCAGCCGGTCAGACTCGCGCAGGATAATCTCCATCAACTCGGTTTGTGATGGGTCGCTCTTCATCTCCGAACGAAGCATCTGGATTGAGCCACGCATCGCCGCCAGCGGGTTGCGAATCTCGTGAGCGATGGAAGCTGCCATGCGACCGATCGCGGCGAGACGATCCTGACGTCGCGAAGTCTCTTCGAGGCTGCGCACCTGCGTCAGATCCTGAAACGTGATCACCATGCCGGTGGTCTCGCCCGCTTCGGTTGATAGCGGCGAGATGCTGTAACCGAGTCGAAGACGCATGCCTTCCGACGTCAAACAGCTCGCTTCAAATCGCGGGCTCCTCTCGCCGTTTTCCAAAGCGCGCAGCGTCTCCGTGATGTGCTCCTTAAGCTCGCTGAAAAGGGTTGAAGCCTCCGTGCCGCGGATCGTCTCTTCCTGGTAACCGGTGATCTCTTCTGCCGCGACGTTGAAAGTGAAAATCCGTCCATCCAAATCGGTGGTTACCAGGCCGGAGCGGATCGAGGCCACGATGCGTTCGTGCAGCGCGCGCAGGTTGGCCAGTGACTGTGTTGCCGCCGCCAGGCGTACATCTGAACGTGACTGTCGTTCGGCGAGTCTCGCGGAAAGCAAGCCGACAACTAAGAACGCAATATCAAATAGTCCTACCCATTGAATTGTCTGCGATATTGATCCGCCGATAAGTCGCGTCGGATCTGTTTGTCCGATGATGCCCGTGATCTGGAGCGAGCAGGCGGTGAACGCGACCGCGCAACCGACAGACGTGATGACGGCTTCGCGTGGGCCCAGAAACAGGCTCGAGATCGCAATGATAAGAATATAGATGGCGATGTAAGGCGACTGGATAACGTTGGAGTGCCAGACCAGCCACGTGACGAGGAGCACGTCGACCGCGAGCTGAAAGCGTGCTTGCGGAAGAATGTTTTTGGAAAGTCGAAAAATAAGGGCGTAGAGAATTGTGAGGCAAGCGACGATCGTAAGCAGACCGAGGCTTTTGTTGATCGATGGTGACGCTTCGCCCGTGCTGGTCCAAAGCGTTCCGACGACGCTTAGCAGGAGAGCTGTTACCAGTCTTCCCGCAATTAGCCAACCAAGCTTCGACCCTGCGCTACGGCCCCACTCGCCTTCCATCGGGGCAGAAGCGTAGCACAGATCTCCGTGTAATCCGTGGCTAATTTACTCGTATCTTAAGGCCGTTAGGGGATCAATCCGCATCGCGCGTCGCGCCGGCAGATAACACGCGAGCAGGGAAACGAGTATTAGCAATACTGAGATCGTTGTGAATGTTGTGATGTCAACGGCGCCTACGCCAAACAACAATCCCGACAAGAGACGCGTCAGCGCGAATGCCGCTACCAGTCCCAGCGCCACGCCTACGATCGTCAACAGAAGTCCCTGCTTCAAAACGAGCAGCAACACCTGTCGCGGCTGTGCGCCGACTGCGAGTCGCAGTCCGAGCTCGCGCGTTCGCAAAGCCACTGAATAGTTCATCACGCCGAATATTCCGACTGCTGAGAGCAGTGTCGCAAGTCCCGCGAACAGTCCCAGCAGCAAGGTGTTGAAGCGTGAACGGCTCACCCATTCAGACATCACCTGGTTCATCGTGCGCACGTTTGAAACCGGTTGATTCGGATCGAGCGTGCGAATCTCACGTTGGATCGCAGGAGCGATTGCGGCCGGATCGCCGTCAGTGCGGACCACGAGCGTCATGAATGAATAAGCGAGATCGGGGTGTGGAAAGTAGACTGCCGGCGGTGATTCGTCCACGAGGCTGTCGTATCGGACGTTGCCGACGACGCCGATAATTTCCGCGGGCGTGGGCTTCTCAAACATCGCAACGTCGAGGCGCTGTCCAATCGGATCTTCCGAACCGAAGTGTGTACGCGCGAGTGCGTCATTGATCAGGATCTTCTGCCGCGGCTCTCTAAGCTCGTCGGCGGTGAAGTTTCGGCCGCGCAGCAGCGGGATACCCATCGCGGAGAAATATTCTGAGTCGACCACGCGCACGTCCGTGGACGGTCCTTGCCCCGGCGGCGGCTCAGGCCGGCCCAGGATCTTGAAACCCGTCGCAGAACCCAATCCGCCGTACAACGGCAGGTAGTTGACCATTCCGGCCGAGCGGACCGTGGGCAACTGCCGGACTTTCTCGAGCGCCTGGTTGAAGAAACCGACGACCTGCGCATCCTGGGGATACTTCGCGTCCGGCAAACGGACCACCATCGTGAGAATGTTGTCTGTGTTGAAGCCGCGGTCCACCTGCTGCAAACGTATGAA
>Ga0068864_100004287_pt1 | contig 11726 bp, 9 predicted proteins | sample KBSSwiS72_FD_66586 | JGI IMG/M metagenome (GOLD analysis project Ga0068864, IMG submission 66586) | Switchgrass rhizosphere microbial communities from Kellogg Biological Station, Michigan, USA - KBS Switchgrass S7-2 | ecosystem: Host-associated > Plants > Roots > Rhizosphere > Soil ...
ATGCCGCCCGACAGCTCGGCCGGCCGCTTGGCGGCTGAATGCGCCATCTGGACCAACTCGAGATTGTGCATCACCCAGTCGCGCCGCTCCGCACGTGGCTTGCCGGTCATCACCTTATCTACGGCGAGGCGGACATTCTCCTCGACCGTCAGCCAGGGCAGCAGCGAGTGATCCTGAAAGATTACAGCGCGGTCGGTGCCCGGCTTGTCGACCACGTCGCCATCGAGGAACACGACGCCGCGGCTGGGCTTGGTAAGGCCGGCGATGATGTTCAGCAGGGTCGATTTGCCGCAACCCGAATGGCCGATCAACGCGACGAATTCACCCTTGTCGATCGACAGGTCGATGTCGCGGATGGCGGTGAACGGTCCCTTGGGTGTGGGGAAGGTGACGCCGATCCCCTCGAGCGCGAGATAGGAGCGTTGCTTCATGAGTTCCTCCTTAAGCCTGGCGGGCGACGCGGCGACCGATCCACCCGACGATGCGATCGAGCGAGAAGCCGATCAGGCCGATCCAAACGAGCGCGACGATGGTGTCGGTAAGAAGCGAGCTGTTGTAGCTGTCCCAGATGAAGAAGCCGATGCCGGTGCCACCCTGAACCATCTCGGCCGCAACGATCGCCAGCCAGCTCATTCCGATGCCGATGCGGAGGCCGGTGAACATATGCGGGACGGTCGCGGGCAGCATGATCTTGAGGAAATATTCGACCGGGTTGAGCGACAATACCTTGGCCACGTTGCGGTAAGTCATGGGTATGTTCTGCACGCCCGCAGCCGTATTCAGGATGACAGGCCAGATTGCGGTGATGAAGATCAGGAAGATCGCCGACGGCTGCGCCTGCTGGAAGATTGCGAGGCTGATCGGAAGCCAGGCGAGCGGCGGCACCGTCCGCAGGATCTGGAACAGGGGATCGAGCGCGCGATAGGCGAACCTACTCGTGCCGATCAGGATGCCCAGCGCGATTCCGAACAGCGCCGACAGGCTGAAGCCGAAGGCGACGCGAGCAAGGCTGGTGAGGATGTGGCCGGCGATCCCGACATCGCCACCATCCTGGATTTTGAAGCCGAGGCCGTCGATCTCGACACCCTTTAGCGGGTGCATGATCACCTCGTGGCTCTCGGTCCAGACCTTGGACGGAGCGGGGAAGGTGGCGTCCTCACCGCTACAGAGGATTTCCCAGACCATCAGCAAGGCGAACAGCATGAGAAGGGTGGGAAGGATGGTCAGCGCAACGTTGCGCAACCGCTCCAGCAGCGGGGAAATATCCAGCCTTGCGCTTCTTTCCGCGGCTGCCGGACGGGCGCCGGGGTAGGGAATGATTTCGGCCTTCGGCAGGATGGTGCCGTTTTCCGGCTGGTCCTCCGAGGCTGTTACGAGGCGAACCGAGGACGACATAAGCTACTCCCTTCGGAAAGATCAGGCCTTCTTGATCTTCAGGCTGGCGAGGTAGGCCGCCGGATTGCCGGGATCGAACATCTTCCCGTCGAAGAATTTCTCGACGCCGCGGCTGTCGGACTTCGGGATCTGCGCAGCCGGAACCTTGGCCAGCATCGCCGCCTTGCGCCAGATGTCGGCGCGGTTGACCTTTGCAACGAGCGCGGTCTTGTTGAGATTGGCCGGCAGTTTGCCCCAGCGCTGGTCCTCGGTGAGGAACCAGAGGTCGTGGCTCTTGTACGGGAAGGATGCATTAGCCGCCCAGAACTTCATCTTGAACGGCGCATTCTTGTACACGCGGCCGTCGCCCATGGTGAAGTTCCCGAGCAGCCGGTCCTGGATGTCGGTAACGGGCACCTTCAACCAGTCGCGTCCGCCGACGATCTCGGCGAGCCTGGCGTTGTTGGCTGGCAGGTCGCACCAGCGTTGCGCCTCGATCACCGCCGCGGTCAGCGCGATTGCGGCGTTCGGATGTGCCGCGACCCAGTCGGAGCGCATCGCGAAGCATTTCTCGGGATGGTTCATCCAGAGCTGGCCTGTCGAGACGGCGGTGTAGCCGAGGCGCTGGGCCACGAGTTGGTCGTTCCACGGCTCGCCGACGCAGAAGGCTTCCATCGTGTTGGCCTTCATATTGGCCACCATTTGCGCCGGGGGAATGGTGATTAGTTCGACGTCGAGATCGGGGTTGATGCCCTGCGCCGCAAGCCAGTAGCGTATCCAAAGGTCGTGGGTTCCGCCGGGGAAGGTCATCGCCATCGTGATCTTGCGGCCCGCCGCCTTGCGCTGGGCGATCAGCGGCTTCATCCGTGCTGAGTTGATGTCGGCGCGCGCCGCCAGATAGGCCTTCTCGACCGAGATCGCCTGGCCGTTGACATTGAGCCGGGCGAGGATGTTCATCGGCGTCGCCTTGCCGATCGCGCCCAAGGCCAGCAGATAGGGCATGGGCGACAAGATATGCGCGCCGTCGATGCCGCCGCCGGCCGAACCGAGCACCATATTGTCGCGCGTCGCCCCCCAGCTTGCCTGCTTGGCGACGACGACATCGGGCATGCCATATTTGGCGAAGAGCCCGAGCTCCTTGGCGATGATGAGCGGCGACGCGTCGGTCAGCGCAATGAAGCCCAGCTTGACTCCGGTCACTTCGGGCTTGCCGGGCGCCGCGAACAAGGGCTCGGCCAATGCGGTCGCGGCAAGGCCGGCAGCGGTGCTCGCGCCGACTCTCAGGAAATTGCGCCGGCCGATCGTCATCCCAGCCTTGCTCCCATTATCGATCCTGTCCGCCATCTGTCCCCCGAGACTGAAAATGAAAAAGCCGCCGACGACCCTTCGCATTTGCGAAAGTCGACAGCGGCTTTGCTGTGTCGATAGTGGCGCCTCTCCTTCGTTGGAGTGGCTGCCGTGCAGCGCACATTCATTGTGCGCTGCAGTGATATCGGGCGAATCGGCGCAGATTGGCAAGTTATTTTTTTGCAATCGGGGAGTCGGGGGACCGAAATTCCGACAACTATTTGAACGAGCGAAGATATTCCTCGATATTGGAGGGATCGAAAACCCGATCATCGAAAAAGCGATCTGGTCCCAGCGTCAACGTGCCGCTGCTGGATCCGACCGGCAGCGGGCTCGACAGAGAACCTTCGAGCTTCATGCTGGCCCCAGGCATCGGTTGACCGCTCATGCCCAGCGCGCGCCGATACACATCCGAGCGAAAGACATTCCCGGCAATCCGTTCATTCTCGGCGCTCGCCTTGATGAAGCCCCAGCGGACGAACTGCGAGTAGATCCATAATGCCTGACTTTTCCATGGGAAACCGGCTGCTTCGCGGTGGAAGATCATCGCGTCCGGAACATCGACGTCCGGCATGCCGGACCGCACCGGGAATGTACCGGTCAGGCTTGGCAGAATGATCCGTGCATCGAGACCGATATAGTCGCGCGCGGAGAGGAGCATCGCAAGCTCCTCGCGGTTGCCGGGCTCGTCGCACCATGCCGCCGCTGCCGAGAGCGCGACGAGCAGCCGGTCAACGGTTTCCGGATGGCCTTCCATCCACTCCTCGCGGAAGGTGAGCAGCTTCTCCACACCGCGGCGCCAGATCCGGGCGCTGACCATCACCGTCTCCGCAAGGCCCTGATCGACCGCCACCAGACCCCAAGGCGATCCCGCGATATATCCGTCGATCTCGCCCGCGCGCAGTGCGTCGGTCATGAAGGACGGCGGCAGTACCGGCATCGCGATGTCACGGTCGGGATCGATCCCTGCCGAAGCGAGCCAGTATCGCAGCGCGAGCGCGTGGCTGGACAACCGATGAACCATGCCGACGATCGGCTTGCGGCGATACAGCCCGATCGCCGCGGCGAAATCGTGCGCCGTCGCCAGCGGATCTTCGATCCGCCTGACGGGATCGGGATCGAGCGCCTGGGCGAACTCGTTTCCCATCACGAAGATGTTGCCGTTGACGTTGAGCTTGAACGGGGCTGCCAACGGACAGCCGTGCTGGCTTATCCCGAGCGAAACCCCGACCGCCAACGGGGCGAGAAGGTGCGCCGCTTCTGCCTGACCGTAGACGAGTCGGTCGCGGGTTTCCGCCCAGGAGGTGGTCCGGATCAGCCGTAGATCGAAACCGGCGTCGGCCGCGAAGCCCTTCTCCTTCGCCGCGACGAGCACGGCGCAGTCGGTCAGCGGAAGGAAGGCAATCGTGATCGGGGTCAAGACTTTCCTCCCAGGAGTTCGTGCGCGGTGATCAGGGCTTCGGCGACCTCGATCATCCGGCGGCTCTGATTCATCGCTGTCGTGCGCAGCAGCGAATAGGCGTCGGCCTCGGTCAGCTTGCGGTTTTCCATCAGAATGGCCTTGGCGCGGTCGATCGTCTTACGTTCAGCCAGAGCAGTCCGTGCTTCGTTGAGATCAGCCTGCATTCTTGCAAAGGCGTTGAAGCGTCGAATGGCCAGATCGACCACGGGTTTCACCCGTTCCTTGCGGAGGCCATCGACGACATAGGCGGACACACCGGCGTCGACGGCGGCACCGATCATCTGATCGTCCGACTGATCGACGAACATGGCGATCGGCCGGGCCAGGGCGCGGCTCACCGCCAGCATCTCCTCCAGCGTGTCGCGGCTCGGACTGCCGAGATCCATCAGCACGACGTCCGGGGCCATCCGCTCGAGGGTGGCTACCCAGGCACCCGAGGGCGGAACCACGTGGATGTCGTCATAGCCGGCCTCACACAGACCATCCCTGAGGACGGTCGCGCGCAAACCACTGTCATCGACGATCACGATCCGCAACCGGCCTTTCCCCTAACGGAGACCAATCAGACGGACCGGCTATGGTTTAAGCGCGTCTATGTTGCAATGCGTCAATGCATCGAGCCGCGCATCATTGGGAAATGGGGGAGCCTTCCTGCGGCGGCGGAAGATCGTCGCTGCCCTCCGCCGGTGGTTGATTCTCGATCGCGTCGTCGTCCGGATGTGGTTGGCCCTGGGTATCGATCCTTGCGGTGGCGCTATCGCCCTTATTCCCGAACGGCCGCTCTCCGTGCTTGTCGAGCGTATCGCTGGGATTGGCACCCGCACCTTCGGGCTGGTAGCGGGTCGAGAGGTTGGAATTGTCGGTCATGGAGGCTCTCCTCTATTGACCAACCGAGGACGGAAGCGGCCGTTCCCGTCGTTACGCTCCCCGTCTTTCCCACTCACCCACATCCGAGCCCGGTGCATCTCAGGACCGGGAAGGCACTCGTTCAGCCTGTGGGGGCGGGAAACCTCCAATGTTATCCTGGATCAATCGATGCGGGATCGGAACGGCGTGGCACGATCGGGCGGGCTGCTGCCATAGGTGCCCGGTGCGCGACGCGCATCCCGCCCGAGGTCGAGGTGCAGATAGCTCGACGTAAACAGCACCGCCTGCTGCAATCGGCCGAGGTCGGGTATTTCCAGTACACGATCCTTGAGGATGATGAGGCCCACGCTGCGCATTTCCTGCAGGGTCCGGTTCACGTGGACCGCCGTAAGTCCCATCGCCTCCGCTATATCGGCCTGGGTAATCGGAAGGTCGCACCGGTTGCCGTGGGTGAGATTCACCGCGCGAAGCCGGATAAAAAGCTCGCACAAAAGATGCCCTATACGTTCAACCGCATTCCGGGCGAGGTGCACGGTCCATTCGCGTTGCACCGCCATCGCAGATGCCGTGTGCCGATCGAAAGCTTCGGCGAGTTTCGGATGTTGCCGAAACGCCTGCTCGATCCGCTCAAGCGAAAGCTCGGCGAGACGGACCGGGGTGATTGTGCCGACAGCATGATCCATTTCACGGACGAGCCTGTTGCTGATGTCGAACATGTCGCCGGGCAGCAGGAAGCCTATTATCTGCCGCCGTCCGTCTTCGAGCGTCTTGTAGCGATAGGCCCACCCGGAGAGGACGACATAGACATATTGAGCGACGTCTCCTTCCCGGATGATGTCCAGGCGAGCGCCCACCTGACGTGTACGTTCGCGCGTCAGATTGCTGATTGCTTCCGTTTCCGCCTGACCCAATTCAATGAAATTGGCGAGCCGCGCGGTCAGAATATCGTCCCCACTCATGGGCTACGATCATAAGTACTCGTAACGGGCCAGGGATTGATTTAGGTTATCTGTCAACGGGATAGAGAAAATCCCTGCAAAGCGGCGCATGGCTCTCGGCCTGAGGTCCCGTTTGACCCGCGGAACCGTTCGCGCGGTCGCTCGTCTCGAAGGATATGACGGCCGAACCGACCTTCCTCAAGCTTCCGCGCAGATCGCTGACTGATCTTGACGGTGCATCGATAGTTGTACTCGGCGCATCCGAAGCCTCTCCCTACAGTTTCGAGCCGAAGAGTCATTCGGCCGATGCGCCCGGGATCCTTCGCAACGTTTCCGCCTCGCTTGCCGGCTCGCTCAACCAGTATGATTTCGACCTTGGAACCACCTTGTTCCCCGAAAACGGCGACAGCCGCGGTGTCGTCGACGCCGGCGACATACCGACCGATCCCGCCGACGCCGAGGGCAATCGGGCAAGGATCAAGAGCGCGGTGGCCGAGGTGCTCAGCGCGGGTGCGATACCGATCGTGCTCGGCGGGGACGACTCGGTGCCGATCCCGGTCATCGCTGCCTATGAGGGACGCGGTCCGCTGACCATCGTGCAGGTGGACGCGCACGTCGACTGGGCGGACGTGATAAAGGGCAATGCCTATGGCTACGGCTCCCCGATGCGGCGCGCCGCCGAGCTCCCATGGGTGACCGGCATGATCCAATATGGCATACGCGGGCTCGGCAGCGGCCAGCGCTGGCAGCATGACGACGCCCGTGCCTGGGGAAGCCGGCTGCTGACCAGCTACGATATTCACCGGGACGGCATCGATGCCGCGCTTCGCCACGTGCCCGAGGGAGCGCGGGTATTCATCTCGATCGATTGCGATGGAATCGATCCGGCGATCTTCCCGGCCGTCAATATGCCGACGCCCGGCGGGCTGAACTATGAGGACATGGTCCTTCTGCTGCGGGGGATCGCTGCCCGCGCCGATATCGCGGGCCTGGCCTTGCTCGAATATGTTCCGGAGCGCGACGATGCCCACCGGCTTTCGGCCCACATCGCCGTTCGGCTGGTGATGGCCGTGATCGCCTCGATAATTGGGGCGCGGGATGGGCGAGGGGACCAAAAGGCCGGCGCCGGGCGCTCTAGCTGGAGTGCGGCTGAAGCGGGACGATGATGTGATCGGGCGGAAGGCCGGCACGCTGGCGCTTGGTCACCAGTTCGAAGCCATGCTCGATATGGCGGACGAACTTCGACGTGTCGAACAGCGGAATGGACCGGTACCGGCGATCGAGCCGCGACTTCAGTTCACTTAGCTGGGCCGGATCGGTGGCGAGTTCGATCGCCAGGCGCTCATACTTGGCGGCGCTGTCGACTGCCAGTTCGGGCAGCCCCGCCGCACGGACCAGGCTCCCCGCGACGCGCGCGGCGAAGCTTTCTCCCGTCTTGGTCAGCACGGGCAGCCCGGCCCAAAGCGCGTCGCTCGCCGTCGTGTGGGCATTGCAGGCAAAGCTGTCGAGGAAAAGGTCCGCATGCCGATGTCGCGCAAGATGCTGCGGCGTGGGCAAGCGGTCAGCGAAGACGAGTCGAGCGGGATCGACCTGGCGCGCTGCCGCCTCGCGGCGCAGATTGGCCATGGCCCATTCATTATCCGCGAGCAGCCACAATAGGCTCCCCTCGACCTGAGCGAGCACGCGCATCCAGATGTCGAACTCGATCGGGGTAATCTTGTAGCTGTTGTTGAAGGAGCAGAACACGAAGCCATCGGCGGTCAGGCCGAATGCGGCGCGATCGCCCGTCGCCCGATCGATCGGACGGCGATCGTCATTGACCTGATAGCTCTCCGGCAGCGCGAGTAGCTTTTCTGAGTAGAAGTGACGATGCGTCGGCGGGATGACCGTCTCGTCCGCTATGATATAATCGAGAAAGTCGGCACCCACGGAGCCGGGATAACCAAGCCAGCCGATCTGAACCGGCGCCGCGCCGCAGGCGAAGATGCCGGGGCGAGCTTCGGCCGTGTATCCCTTGAGATCCACAGCGACGTCGATGCCTTTCCTCCGTGCCAGGGCGGCAATCGCAGGATCGTCGAGCAGACGGACGTCGTGGAAGCCGTCGACAGAATCGATCACGCGGCGCCGCGTGGCGTCCCATCGATCGGGCCCGAAAGAAAAGGCATGAATCTCAAAACGCCTCCGGTCGTGCCGCTCGAGCATCGTCGCCATCAGGCACATCGTCGCGTGATCGTAAAAATCGGTGGAGAAATAGCCGATCCGGATGCGCTCCGCGGGTGCGGCCGCGGTGGCCGGCGTACGCGGAGGGTATTTGGCTGCAGCCCATCGCGCCGACCGGCGGAGATGGCGCTCGCCATCGTCCTCGAGAGCGAGCAGCGCGAACGGAGGGAGCGGCGCGATGTCGATCCCGAGACGAGCCGGGTCAAGGCCGATGTCGCCCCAGTTGCACATCTGCGCGCGCAGGAGCAGCATGTGACCGATCGGTTCGACATTCGAGGGATTCAGGCGGATGGCTTCGCTGTACGCCGCCAGCGCCTCATTGAGTCGTCGCGCCTTGTGGAGAGCGAGGCCGCGATTGGTCCAGGCCTCCGCGAAATCGGGCTTCAGCGCGACGGCTTGATCGAGGCTTGCCACGGCTTCGTCATATCGGCCAAGTTCCTGCAGCGCATTGCCGCGATTGCTATAGGCTTCCGCATGGCGCGGGTTGGCGATGATCGCGCGTTCATAGGCCTCGACCGCTTCCTCGAGCCGACTGAGGTCCACCAGAGCGTTGCCACGACAATAATGGGCGGCAGCAAAATGCGGGTCGATGGCGAGTGCCCTGTCATAGGCGTCGATCGCCTCGCCGGCACGGCCTAGCGCCTTGAGCGCGACGCCGCGATTGCTGTGGGCGTCGGCGAAGTCTGGCTGGATCGCGACGGCGCGATCGTAGCAGACCAGCGCCGCCTCGTTCCGGCCGGCGCCGGCATGGGCCGCGCCGGCGAGGTTGAGCAGGGCGGCGTTACCGGGGAGCCGCGCGAATATCGGTTCGAGGTTAGCGATGACGGCATCGAAATGACCCTGTCCGAACAGGGCGACTATTCGGTCAACCTGGCCGGCGATGTCGCCGCCAGCGCTTGCCCCGAGCTTGACCAGCGCCTCGCGTGCCTCACGGTTCTGCGGATAGCGTAAAAGGATGGAGCGATAGAGATGCTCCGCCTCGGCGATCTGCTGGTTCCTGGCAAGGGAGCGGGCCTGCGACAGAGCCTGCCTGGCATTGATTATCATGTCGCCCACGGCGGCTGCTTCCGATCTCGGATGAGACCGCAACATTGGACAGTCATGGTTAATATCCGGTGAAGCCACTCAAAGCAGTGGATTATTCAGTGTGTCGGTTGCGGTGCCGACGGCTGCGTGGCACAGGCTGGGCCGCCGCCGGTTGATACAGGCGTCGTGTCGGGAGCCGCTATGCCTTTGCCCAGCCATGCCTGAGAATGATAAGTCTCGGCCCGCACCGACGACCGAAAAGCCGGTCCCTCTCAAAATCCAGCTCGAACATGCGCTCGCCGTCGGCGGCGCGGTGGTGGTCGCGCTGCTGATCGCGTTCATCGCGGTGGGCGGCTTCTACATGCGCAAGGCGCAGGACGCTCCGAAGAAGGGAGCCGAGCGCCTCTCGGTCGATCTCAGCAAGATAGGTATCAGCAAAAACGGTCCGACGCGGATCGATTATGCGCGGCTCGACCGGCGAATGCGTGAATTGGCGGCGGACAGGTCGGTCGTCGGCATCGCCATCGTCACGGTCGAGAATGGTGAGATCAGCTTCGCCAAAGGCTATGGCGTCACGACCGACGGGCCGGAAGGCAAGCCGGTGGACGCGCATACCGTCTTCCGCTGGGCGTCGGTATCGAAGGGAGTCGCGTCCACCCTCGTGGCCAAGCTCGCCGAGGAGAAGAAACTCTCGCTCGACGATCCGGTGTCGCGTTGGGCGCCTTCGCTCAAGCTGCCCGAAAATGCGCAGAATGTCGCGACGATCGCGAATCTGCTCTCGCAAAGCCTCGGCATCTGGAAAAATGCCTATGACCGGGATCTGGAGGATGGCCACGATCCCAAGGAAATACGAAGCCGCCTGAACCAGATTCCGCTGCTCTGTCCGCCCGGCAAATGCTACAGCTACCAGAACATCGCCTACGACGCGGCCAGCGAGGTGGCGGAGCATGCGGGCCATGCCTCCTATGCGAAGCTTGTCCAGCAAGAGCTTTTCGATCCGCTTGGCATGCGCTCGGCGACGACGACCCGCAAAGGGCTGGAATCCTCGCGCAGTTGGGCGCGCCCGCACTCGGGCCGCCGCGAGCTCGAGGTCAGCGATGCCTATTACCGGACGCCGGCGGCGGGGGGCGTGAACAGCTCGATCATCGACCTCGGCATATGGATGCGGGCGCAGCTCGGTGAGGCACCGCGCGTCCTGTCGCCCAAATTGCTGAACCAGCTCCACAGTCCGCGCATCCGCACCTTCTCGATTCATCGCCAGCGTGCGCTGGACCAGGCGCTCAAGGACGCGAGCTACGGCCTCGGCTGGCGGATATGGCATTATGCGGGTCGCGAGGTGATCGGCCATCGCGGCGCGGTCGACGGATATCGCTCGCTGATCCTGTTCGATCCGACGCTGAAGTCCGGAGTCGGCCTGCTGTGGAATTCGGCGGCCGTCGAGCCGACGGGAATTCAGCTCGAAGTTTTCGACATGCTCTACCATCAGCCCTTCCGGGACTGGGTGGAACTGGAGAAGTGACGAATAGCCCGTTCCGAAGGCCGGCATAGTCCGGCTTCGCGCTCGGAAGCGCACTCTGCTTTGACTTTCGCATCGGCGGCACTAGATCGACGGCATGTCAAGCAAGCCCCGCACCCTTTATGAGAAGATCTGGGACGCGCACGTCGTCGAGCGCCGCGACGATGGCACCTGCCTGATCTATATAGATCGCCATCTGATCCATGAGGTCACGAGCCCGCAGGCGTTCGAGGCGCTGCGAGTCGCCGGGCGGAAGCTTCGGCGACCCGATCTTTCGCTCGCGGTTCCCGACCATAATCTGCCGACGACTCCGCGTGTCGACGCCGAAGGCCGGCGCATGCCGATCACCGATCCGGAATCGGCCGGCCAGCTCGCGGCGCTCGAGAGGAACGCTCCCGAATTCGGCGTCCGCTATATCGACGCCACCGCGATCGAGCAGGGCATCGTCCATGTCGTAGGGCCCGAACAAGGTTTCTCGCTGCCAGGGGCGACGATCGTCTGCGGCGATAGTCACACCGCGGCGCATGGCGGGATCGGCGCGCTCGCTTTCGGTATCGGCACGTCAGAGATCGAGCATGTCATGGCGACGCAGACGCTGTTGCTGGCGCCGTCGAAGACGATGGAGGTTCGCGTCGAGGGGCGGCTCGGCGCAGGTGTGACGCCGAAGGACGTAATCCTCCACATCATCGGGGTGATCGGCGCAGCGGGCGGCACCGGTTATGTCATCGAATATACCGGCAACGTGTTCCGGGAGATGTCGGTGGAGGGCCGGCTGACCGTCTGCAACATGTCGATCGAAGGCGGCGCGCGGGCCGGTCTGATCGCGCCGGACGAAGCGACCTTCGCCTATTTGAAGGGGCGGCCGATGGCGCCAAGCGGCGACGAATGGGGCAAGGCGGTCGCGTGGTGGCGAACGCTGGCGACCGATGCGGGTGCCGCCTATGACCGGACGGTGGCGATCGATGCCGCCGAGATC
>Ga0068864_100004291_pt1 | contig 11719 bp, 12 predicted proteins | sample KBSSwiS72_FD_66586 | JGI IMG/M metagenome (GOLD analysis project Ga0068864, IMG submission 66586) | Switchgrass rhizosphere microbial communities from Kellogg Biological Station, Michigan, USA - KBS Switchgrass S7-2 | ecosystem: Host-associated > Plants > Roots > Rhizosphere > Soil ...
CCGAGAAAGATCGATGGTGCCGCCGCCAGCCGGATCCCCGGGACGTCACCATAAGCCCGGTTGTGGACGAGAACGATGACAGGGTAATTGCGGGTGTATGCGTTTGCGCTGACCACGAGAACCCGGATGCGCCGACTGCCCATCGTGTAATCGACGACGTCTCCGCGGCCCAGTGCCGCCGCAGCTACCACGCGGCGTTGAACTCGGCGAACACCGCAGCAGCTTCGCCCTCGAGCGACGCGTGCCACGCGGTCGCCGCCTCAACCGCTCGCCGGTCAAGGTACTCCCGGATCGCCTGGACGACGAGTGCGGACCTGTTGCTGCCCGCAACGGCCTCGTTAAGTTCGTCGCCAAGATCGTCATCGAGAGCGACGGAGATGCTCACGGTCACGTCCGCGACACTACCAACGACACGGCCATCGGCACGATTACTGATCCGATTGGCGCGCCGCCGATCACAGATGCAGCAGCATGCGGGTGTTGCCGAGCGTGTTCGGCTTGACCCGTTCCAGGTCGAGGAACTCGGCCACGCCCTCGTCATAGGAGCGCAGCAGCTGTTCGTACACGTCGGGTTGGACCGGGGTGCCGTCGATCGGGACGAAGCCGAACGAGGCGAAGAAGTCGGTCTCGAAGGTGAGCACGAAGACCCGGCGTACGCCGATCTCACGCGCAGTGTCCAGCAGTGCGCCGACCAGCCGGTGGCCGATCTTGCGACCGCGCCAGTCCGGGTCGACCGCGACCGTGCGTACCTCGGCCAGGTCCTCCCACAGGACGTGTACCGCGCCGCAGCCGACGACCGAGCCAGCGGCGCGAGAGCTTGCCGAGCGCCCATCGGGGCGAGCCTCGGCGACCCAGAACTCCTGGACGTCCTCGAAGAGCGCGACGGTGGCCTTGGACAGCAGCCGGCGCCCGGCGGCGTAGGTATCGATGAGCCGCCGGATCCCGCGCACGTCCTGGGTGCGCGCCCGGCGGATGACCACGTCCATCCCGGCAGCGTAACGAGCGGGCTGTCCGAGGTACGACACTGCGTTGCCGACCCGCGGTGTCGGCCCCACATTCGTGTCCATGACATCCCGGACCTCGCGTGTGCTCATCGCTGCCCTGGCCACCACGCTGGTGGTCGGCGCGATGGGTTGTGGCCTCATCAACAAGGCTCAGCAAGTGGTCGGCGCCGCGAAGATACTCGGCGACTTCAGCGATCTGCTGGAGAAGGGCCAGAAGCTCACCTATACCGCAACGTACAACGTGGAGGGTGGCAACCAGGTCACCCTGACCCAGCAGCCACCGAACTCCGCCTACATCGGCAAGTCGGGCCGGTACATCTTCACTCCTTCCGCCATGTACCTGTGTGACACCGAGAAGGGTGTGCTGACGTGCCAGAAGTCGACGCCGTCGGGAACCTCGGTCGACGCGAGCGACGCCGGCCTGGTGTCCGGGGTGACCGGGGACGCGTTCGTCTCGCCGGCCCTGGCGCTCGGGCTGATCGCGGCCACGATCCTGGTGCCGGGGGCCAAGGTCTCCGAGTCGAGCAAGACGATCGCCGGGCAGAGCTCGCGGTGCGCGACAGCGTCCAATCTGGACGCCGCGGCGAGCCCGGGTGACACGTCGGCGCCCCGCGACTTCACGGTCTGCGTCACCGAGAGCGGGGCGTTGGCCTCGTTCACCGGTACAGACACGTCGGGCAAGAAGCTCGGCATGGTGATGGCGACCTACTCGTCCACTGTGGACGCGAACTCATTCAAGCCGCCGGTCGGAGCGAAGATCGTGGACGTGGACCAGATCGAGACCCCACCGTCCAACTAGGACGCTTGCCGCAGAATTTAGACGCAGGGGCCGGCGGTCCACCACGGCTCGACGCGGGCCCGGGTCTCGTCCCCGAACGGGTTCACCCCGGGCCCCTCGGCCAACGACTGTGCCAAGTGGACATGCAGGCACTTCACCCGGCTCGGCATGCCGCCGGCCGATACGCCGGCGATCTCCGGTACGTCGGCGATCTCCGCCCGCCGGACCAGGTACCGCTCGTGGGCCTGCCGGTACTGTGCGGCCAACTCCGGGTCGGCGGCGAGCCGTTCGTTCATCTCCCGCATGAGCCCGGCCGACTCCAGCGTGCTGGCCCCGGTCACAGCGCGCGGGCAGGTCAGGTAGTACAGGGTCGGGAACGGCGTGCCGTCGGCCAGGCGGGGCGCGGTCTCCACCACGTCGGGCAGGCCGCAGGGGCAGCGGTGCGCGACCGCCCGGGCGCCGCGCGGTTCCCGGCCGAGTTGCTGGGCGACCACGGCGCGGTCGCGCGGGTCGAGCGTCACTTCGTCGGCTTCGCCGGGGGCGGGTTGTCCGCCGCTTGGATGCCCGACCACACCTGGTCGTACCACGGCGCGTCGACCGGAACCGTCTTCGCGCCGGTCGATGAGTCCTCGGTGCCGACGACGTAGAGCAGGTGTCCCTTGGGGACCAGGTGCAACCGGCTCGCGGCCTGCGCGATGACGAAGTCGTCGTTGCCCCACTGGGCCACCCTCGCGTTGAGGTCCTGGATCCGTTGGCGCTGCTCGCGTTGCTGGTTCTCCATCTGCTCAATCTGCGACTCCTGGGCCAGGAAGACCCGGACCGGGTACGCGTACGCGAAGATCAGCCCGATCACGAGCACGATCAGCGCCGCCGCCCGGCCGGAGACGCGGCGCGGGGGCCGGGGCGCCCGGGCCCGCCGGGCCGGGCCATCGGGGCGGCGCAGACCACCGCGCCGGTCGTCCGGCTCCCCGATGCGGGTCCGGCTGGTCCGAGCGGGCGGGTCCAACCTCGGCGCCCGGCGCACGTTGCCGCGCTGGCCGCTGGGGCGCGGACCGGCCGTCGCCGCGGGACGCACGCCGCCGCGGGCCGGGCCCTGGCCGCTGGGCATCCGTCGCTGGACCATGGTGGAGCCACCTCGCGCTGTGGGCCGGTGCGGCCAGTGGCCGCACCGGCTTCAGAAACTATGGGCGCTCGGCAAGCTCTCGCGCCGCATCATGGGCGCTCGGCAAGCTCTGGCGCCGAGATCATCCAGCGCTACGGTACCGGGGGAAGGCGGCGGCGCCCGCGTAACGCGCCGCGTCATCCAGCTCTTCTTCGATGCGCAGCAGCTGGTTGTACTTCGCCACCCGGTCCGACCGAGCCGGCGCGCCGGTCTTGATCTGGCCGGTACCGGTGGCGACGGCGAGGTCGGCGATGGTCGTGTCCTCGGTCTCGCCCGAACGGTGGCTCATCATGCAGCGCAGACCCGCCCGGTGGGAGATGTCCACCGCGTCGAAGGTCTCGGTCAGCGTGCCGATCTGGTTCACCTTGATGAGAACCGCGTTGGCCGAACCCTCGGCGATGCCGCGGCTGATGCGCTGCGGGTTGGTCACGAACAGGTCGTCACCGACGATCTGGATGCGGTCGCCGAGTGCGGCGGTGAGCAGCTTCCAGCCGGCCCAGTCCTCTTCGGACAGTGGGTCCTCGATGGAGACGATCGGGTACGCGTCCACCAACGACCGGTAGAAGGTGATCATCTCGTCGGACGACTTCGAGGAGCCTTCGAGGGTGTACGCCCCGTCCTTGTACAGCTCGGTCGCGGCCACGTCGAGGGCGAGCACGATGTCGGTGCCCAGGTTGTAGCCGGCCGCCTGTACCGCCTGCCCGATGAGGTCGAGCGCGGCCGTGGTGTCCGGCAGGTCCGGCGCGAACCCGCCCTCGTCGCCCAGCCCGGTCGACAGGCCCTTCTTCTTGAGCACCGACTTCAGCGTGTGGTACACCTCGGCCCCGCTGCGCAGCGCGTCCCGGTAGGTCGGTGCGCCGATCGGAGCGATCATGAACTCTTGAACGTCCACATTGGAGTCGGCGTGGGCGCCACCGTTGAGGATGTTCATCATCGGCACGGGCAGCAGGTGCGCGTTCGGCCCGCCCAGGTACCGGAACAGGCTCAGCTCGGCCGACGCCGCGGCCGCCTTCGCCACCGCGAGCGACACGCCGAGAATCGCGTTCGCGCCGAGGCTGGACTTGTCCGGGGTGCCGTCGAGGTCGAGCATCTTCTGGTCGATGAGGCGTTGCTCGCTGGCGTCGTATCCGACCAGCTCGTCGACGATCCGGTCGGCGATGTTGGTGACCGCGGTGAGCACGCCCTTGCCGCCGTACCGCTTGGCGTCGCCGTCGCGCAGCTCGATCGCCTCGAACGCGCCGGTCGACGCGCCGGACGGGACCGCGGCCCGCGCGATCGTGCCGTCGTCCAGTCCAATCTCGACTTCCACGGTCGGGTTGCCCCGCGAGTCAAGGATCTCCCTGGCGACGATTCCCTCGATGGTGGCCACTGGTGTTCGCTCCTCGTGATGTGAGGTCGTGTCGGCAAACTCCGCGGCGGTGCGGAGTTCTCAGCCTATCGGACCCGACTGGGCGGGGTCCGGCGGCTGGCATGATGACCGGCGTGACGTTCGACCTCCGTGTGCCGGGTGACCGGATCGAGCCCTCCTCCGACCATCCGTGCGCCGCCGTGCTCGGCAAGGATCTGGTCGTCCGGGTGGGCACGGACGGTACGTACGCCCTTCCTCGGCTCGGCGAGCTACCGCGCGGTCGCGACCTGGACCTGCTGGGCACCTGGTACGGCCAGCCGGTCTGGAGCATGGACGTGACCGAGGCGCCGCCGGGTTTCCAGGCCCTGCTCTGGTCCGCCTGTCTGTCCCAACCGGACGTCGCGCTGACCGATCTCGCCGCGCGGGCCATCCAGGTCGTCCGGTTCCGCGACGAGCACCGGTACTGCGGGCGCTGCCGGACCGAGCTGCACAACAGCCGGATTCCGTATGGCCGGACCTGCCCGTCGTGCGGGCTGACCGTGTACGCGTCCAACCAGCCGGTCGCGCTGGTCGCCGTGTGGCGCGAGGGGGCGCGCGGCCGCGAGGTCCTGCTCGCCCGGCACACTTACGGGGTGACAGACCAGTACGTGGTCATCGGCGGGTGGGTCGACGCAGCCGAGACGCTCGAGCATGCCGCGCACCGGGAACTGTCCGAGGAGGTCGGCCTGGCCGCCGAGGACCTCACCTACTTCGGCAGCGAGGGCTGGGGGCTCAACGGTACGGGCGTGCTGCTGGCGCTGTTCACCGGCCGGGTCGCCGATCCGACGGCCGAGCCGGTGGCCGACCCGCACGAGATCGCCGAGGCGCGGTTCTTCCCGCTGGACGACCTGCCGCACCCGAGCCCACCGCCGCGGTCCCTCGTGGCGCGGGCCCTGTCCCACCTCGCCTCGGGCGCACTACCGCGATCATGAGGTCGGCCACGGTCAGACGCCGAGCAGGGTACGGAGGTGGCGCGGGGCCGGCGATCCGTGGCTGAGCATGGTGTCGTGCCAGCGCCCGGCCGGTACCCCGGACGGGCGCGCCGCCCCGATCGCGGACACCTCGCTGTACCCGACGAAGTAGGTCGACAGCTGGGTCGCGGTGAGCAGAGACCGGCGCCACTTGCCGGCCGCCTCACCCTCCTCCTGGAACCCCGGCCCGGTCATCAACGCCATCGCCTCGCCCTCGGTGAGGTCCTCGCAGTGCACCAGCTGGTCCAGTAGCGCGTTGATGGTCATGCGCAGCTGCATCTTGAGCATCTGCAGCCGGATCGGCAGCCCGCCGAAGCCGTGCTCGCTCATCACCCGCTCCGCGTACACCGCCCAGCCCTCGACGAACGGGGACGACCTGGCCAGCGCCCGGACCCGGGTCGACCCGTTGTACCGCCGGGAGTGGGCCAGCTGCAGGAAGTGTCCGGGCATCGCCTCGTGCACGGTGAGGTCGCGCACCATGTGGTCGTTGTACTCGCGGTAGAACGAGGTCCGCCGGTCCGGCGTCCAGTCCGACGGCGTCGGCGCGATGCAGTAGAACGTCGGCAGTGGGGCGGTCTCGAGCGGGCCGGGCGAGTCGCAGTACGCCACCGCCACACCGCGGGAGAACTCCGGCATCTCCTCGATCACACACGGATCGTCCACAAGGGACACCAGGTCGTGCTCGCGGACGAAGTCGGTCGCTTCCGCCAGCGTCACCTGGGCCAGCGCGACGATACTGTCGTCATCGGGGTGGTCGTCGGCGAGCTGGTTGAGCGCGGCCCGCACGGTGTCGTCGTCGAAGCGGCCCCCGACCAGCTCGACCGCGGCCCCGCGGATCCGCTCGGTCACGTCGGCGAGCGTGGTCCGGGCCAGGCGCATCACCTCCGACGCGGTCAGCTCGGTGTCGAGGGTGTGCCAGAGCTTGGCCTCCCACAGCCGCCGGCCGAGCCGCGGGTCGCGCCCCTCGTCGGGGCCGGCCGCCGCGGTGCCGGCCCAGTCGGCGAACGACTCCAGCGCGGCGATCGCGGCCAACGCCAGCGGCTCCACAGTGGACTTGAGCCCGGGCGCCTGTTCGAGCAGGCCGGGCAGCTCGGTGCGGACCAACGACGCGGTGCCGCGGAACTGGCCGGCCGCGGTCTCCAGGTGGATGCGCGGGCAGCCGACCAGTGTCGCGCGCGCCGTCGCCAGCGCGTCCGGGATCGCCTCGAGCCGCCCGGCCACCAGCTCGACCCGCTGCTCAGCCGGGGCGAAGGGTCGGGCCAGCAGCGCGTGCAGCAGCGTGCCCGGGTTGTGCGCGAGGGGGTTCCACTCGTACTCGCGGACCTCGGTCAGGGCGAACAGGTTCCGCTCGACCATCGACAGCAGCTGTTCGTGGTCGACCCGGTCGGCGAGCTCGAGGTCGTCGGCGTCCACACCGGACAGTGCGCCGGACGCGTCCCGCAGCAGGCCGACCCGGCGCGCCACCCCATCGCTGGACAGGTCCGGCAGGCGGTCGTCGTAGCGGTGGTCCCCGACGCTGGTGGCCAGCGCGGGATCGGCGGCGAGCAACTCTTCGATGATGCGCTCGGCCAGGGCGGCGAACTCGGACATGCCGAAAACCTATCCGATCCCCGCGGGGCCGTCAGCGTTGCCAGAGCCATCCCACGTACGGGGCGGACCCGATCGTCATCTCGTTCGTCGCTTGTACCAGCTCAGCTTCGGTCACCGGATCGGAGCCACCCGGGACGGAGACCACCAGGGTCAGCCCGGAGTCGAGGACGACGGAGGCGCTCCCGCCCCGTCCGTCGCGGGCGACGTCGACGATTCCGGACCGACCGCGCAGCTGCATTTCGTGCGCGTCGGGGCTGGAGGGCGCGAGGACGTGCGCCCCAAGGCGGGCCGACATCACCTCGGCCGTGTCCTCCAGCACCGACAGCGTCGCGACCCATGCGTCGCCGTCGGGCTCGACCGTCATGCGCTGCTCACGACCGAGGTATGGCAGAAACTGGCCAAACGCCATGGGAACCTCCAGCCCGGCCAGGTAGTCGAGCTCGACCGATCGGGCCACTTCCTGAACGACGGTCCAGCCGTCGTCCATGTGCCGCGCCTCGACCGAGACGCTCAGCCCGCCCCAGACCGGCCAGACGACCTGTTGGACCTCGGCATCGGGCGGCGTCAACCAGCCCGGCGCCCCGTTGACGGTGATCTCCTGGGATCGGCCCTCGATCGACATAAAACCCTCGAGATCAAGGGTCAACGTAATGGCACCCGGATTGACCTCGGGCAACCGCGGGTCCTGGTGGTGCCACTCGCGGGCCTGGAAGACGTGGCCGTCGACGGACACGATCCGGAAGACCTCGAGGAAGTCCTCGGGCAGGTATGCCGGCCGATAGCGAAGCGGCACCCGGCCGGTGCCCGGCGCCGGGGCGGGCTCCGGCGTGGGGGACGGGAGGTTGGGCCAGGTCCGCACGTCCGGCAGGCTGGGCGACGCCGGGGCGGGCGGCGGCTTCCGGCGGGACAGCACGACCGCGGGACCGCCGATCGCCACGGCGGCGCCAACCGCCCCACCGGCCATGAGCAGGACGCGCCGCTGCCGGTGCCGGCGGGTCCGGGCGGACAGGTGGGCCCGGACGCGGGCGGGGTCCGGCGCCTGAGACGCCACGTGCTCCAGCGCGGCCCGGATTTCGTCATCGGTCAGGTTCATCGCGACGCCTCCCGGGTCGTCATCGTGGAGCGTTGAACAGGGGCAGAACCGCGCAGCGTGGCCAGGGCGCGCGAGGCGTGGCTGCGTACCGTCGCCTCGCTGCAGCCGAGCAGGTCGGCGATCTCCGCGTCCGAGCAGCCCTCGTAGAACCGCAGCGCCAGCACGGCCCGCTGCCGCGGCGGCAGTCCGGCGATCATCGCCACCGCCGCGTCCCGCTCGACGACCCCGACGGCCGGGTCGGCCACCGCCGGCGTGGCGGCGTCGATCGTCTCGTGCCGGGTCGGCACCGCGCGGCCGGAGAACCGGCGGCGCCAGGAGAGGAACTCGTTGAGCACCATCCGCCGCACGTACGCGTCGGGTCGGCTCAACTGTCCAATGTGGTCCCACCGGGCCTGCGCCCGGACCAGGACCTCCTGGACGACGTCCTGCGCCAGGTGCGGATCGCAGGTGATCGCCGTGGCGTGGCGCAGGAGCGCGCCCAGCCGCCCATCGACGTACTCGTCAAAGGTCACCCGGCTGCCCCCACGTGTCGAAGGTCGTCGGTTCTACAACGCCGCCGACCCGCTGATTGTGGAGTGCTCAGCCCGATTCGGCGGCCCGGATCGCGTCGGCCTGAGCGAGCGCGGCCCGGCGCAGCGCCGCCTCCGCGTTGAGGTCAAGCTCATACGCCCGGGAAACCAGGCCGAACAGCGCGGCGCCGAGGCCGTCGGCGTCCTCGACGTCCGCCGGTGGCGGGGGCAGCTCGACCGGAAGGTTCGCGCGGCGGGCCTTCGACAGGATCTTCTCGGCCAGGGCGAGGGCCGGCTGCGAGCTGGCGATGCCGTCCAGGGCCGACCCGCGCGCCTTCTCCTCCTGCTTGATCCGTTCCCAGTTCGCGGTGATCTCCTCGATGTCGACGACCTCTTCGTCACCGAACACGTGCGGGTTGCGCCGGACCAGCTTGGTCACCAGGCCGGCGGCGAGGTCGTCGATCGTCCACGGGTGCTCGGCGTCGTGCGCCATCCGAGCGTGCAGCGCGACCTGCAGCAGCACGTCGCCCAGCTCCTCGCGCAGGGCGTCCAGGTCGTGCGCCTCGATCGCGTCGTACGCCTCGTACGCCTCCTCCAGCAGGTAGCGGGCGAGGCTCTGGTGGGTCTGCTCCCGCTTCCACGGGTCGCCGTCGGGGGCGGCCAGCCGGTCCATCACGGTGACCACGTCCAGCAGGCGGGCGCCGGGCGGGTCCCACGACCCGTACCGGACCTCGAGCTCGGCCAGCTCCGGCTGGCGCACCAGGCGCAGGCCGAGCTCACGGGCGAGTTCCTCGTCACCGCCGGGGCCGGCGAGCCAGACCACGGTGCCGTGCTCGGTGGCCGCCGCGATCAGCGCGTCCGCGTCGGGTGAAGAGAGCACGGTCACCGCGCAGCCGGCCGAGCGCAGCGCCTCGGCCTGCCCGGACGCGTGGCCGGTCAGGACCGGGGCGGAGCGGACCAGGTCCCAGGCCGCCGCGGTCAGCAGACCGGCGGGCAGCCGGGGCGAGGTGACGAGCAGGACGATCCGGGCCACGGTCAGGTCAGAAGGGCTGGATCGCGTCCGAGGACTGGCCGAGCGTCGCCACGATGAGCTGGGGACCCTCGAACGGGATCGGCTGGCTCTGGTCGATCGGATACAGCCCGACCTCGACCGGCCGGTAGCGCGGGTTGAGGACGATGTTCTGCGCCCGCGCCTGGTCCTCCAGGGAACGCTTGACCGCGATGCTCTGCTTGATGGTGTCGTCGGCCTTGATCTGATCTTTGATCTTGTCGTACGCGGCAACCTGGAGCCCGTTCGCCTTGGCCCGGTCGTAGATCTCGCGCGCCTCGGCGTCGGTCGGGGTGACCGGCTGGGTTCCGGTCAGCTCACCGTTCAGGCAGGCCGTTACATGTGCGAACACCTTGGCGTACTGAGAGTTCGGCGAGATCGCCTTCAGCTGCGCGATCTCGCTGGCGTCCGCTCCCTGGCCGCTGGGGAAGTGGCGGCGCTCCTGGTCGGCCGTGCACATCTTGTCCAGCACCAGGTATCGCACGACGTCGGCGCGGTCGATCTGCACCGGGCCGAGCGGGGCCGGCGATGGCGACGGGTTCCCCGGTGCGGGTGCCGGTGTGTTCGGAGCCGGGCGGTTGAGCTGCGCATCGGCGAGAATGGCGTCGACCTGGTCCTCGGTGATCTTGTCCGAGCCGACCGTCGCGGCGATGCTGGGGTCACGCTGGCAGGCGGACAGAGCCAGGACGGCGAGGCCGGCCACGGCGAGAAGGGCTAGGCGCGAACGCATGGCCAAACTCTCTCATCCCGGGCGGTCATCGACGTCCGCGGGGCGTTACCTCCGGTAGTGATCTTGGATTGTGACCGTGAGGCTACTAGACGCAACGTGACGAACCAGAGAGCATGGTCCGACCATCCGGACAACCCGCCATTGATGCGGGCAGGTCCCCTGAGCACCTCGGAGTCGGCATGAAGGCGAGCCTGGCGGACCGCGTCGGCCTCACCACGGTGGGCCTCGAGGAGATCACGCCCCGTAGTGTCAGGTCCTGGCTCGAGCGGGTACGGAACAGCGCTGATGGGCGTTCGGCAAGCTCTCGCGCCGAAGGCCTGGACCGGGTGGAGGCGGCCGCCGCGACCCGGCTGGTCTTCCGGGTGTGGCTGGTCGCGTTCCTGTTCAAGGCGCTCGGCTCCGGCTGGGACGTGGCCTGGCACTTCCGCTGGCTGCGCGACGACTTCGCCCCGCCGCACGACGTGAACCTGGTCGGTGACGGCATCGCGATCGCGCTCGTGCTGTTCCACGCGTACACGAAGTTCGCGGTCGACCGCCTGGCCCTGCGACTGATGATCGTCGGGGCGGCGCTCTTCGTCGGATCAGCGCCGATCGACGTGATCAACCACCGGATCAACGGGCTGGACATCACCTCCTGGAGCATCACCCACTTCGGGCTGTACACCGGGACCGCGATCCTCATCGCCGGAGTGATCCGGGCCTGGCGCCTGCACAGCGATGGCCAGCCGCGCCAACGACTCGTGTTGGGCGCGCTGTGGTTCTTCTTCCTGGAGAACGTGTGGTTCCCCGACCAGCACCAGGAGTACGGGGTCCGCGAGCTCGCCTCGTGGGACGCCGGCAAGCCGTACGCCGAACCGTCGCTGCTCGACTTCGCGGCCAAGCAGATCGGGCACCCGATGGACCGGGCGGCGGTGCTGCACTTCTCGCTGCCCGTACCGGCGTGGGTCTATCCAGTGTGGATCGCCACCGCGGCCGCGCTGACCCTGGTCGCCGCGCGCCGCAGCGTCGGCTGGCGGTTCACCGCGACGGCGATCGGGGCCGGGTATCTGGCCTGGCGGTTGCTGCTCTGGCCAGTGTTCGCGGTGACCGGGTTCCCGCACTCGGCGGTGCCGTTCGTGGTGCTGGCGGTCGGCCTGGCGGTCGACGTCGCCTGCCTCGTCGGCCTGGCCTGGCCGGTCGAGGCGGCAGTCGGCGCGGTGCTCGTCACCGGGGCGACATACCTCGCCCTGTACGTGCAGGACCAGGCGGGCGCGGCGCCTCCGGTCTCCTACCTGTCCGCGCTCTGGGCCGCGCCGATCCTCGCCGTGGGCTGGGCACTCCTGTCCCGCCTCCGCAAACCCCTCTTTTGACGACCGCCCTAAGATCCACACAACTGATGGAAAGTTGCGGGGTCTCACGCTTGGACACCCCACAACTTACGGAAAGTTGCGCGGATCTTGGTCGGTCA
>Ga0068864_100004304_pt1 | contig 11706 bp, 6 predicted proteins | sample KBSSwiS72_FD_66586 | JGI IMG/M metagenome (GOLD analysis project Ga0068864, IMG submission 66586) | Switchgrass rhizosphere microbial communities from Kellogg Biological Station, Michigan, USA - KBS Switchgrass S7-2 | ecosystem: Host-associated > Plants > Roots > Rhizosphere > Soil ...
ATTCAGCTCAGGAGGAAACGCGAGTACGTCGCGAACACCTTCATCCGGCGGCGTGACGCCGAAGAATGCGCAATTGAAGTGGAGCGCTCAATCGATCGCGGCATTCACTTGCGCTCGATCACGCGCGCAACATCTCACAATGCAGAATTCCGTCCTCCGAATAATCATCCGATGATCTCCGAAAGCCAAAATCGGCGTAAAAGCGCTCCAAATATACTTGTGCGGAAATCTTGACTTGCACGTCACCCTGCCGCTTCGCAATGAAACCAAGGGCCTCCTTCACCATCCATCGTCCGAGACCTGCACCTCGACCTTCAGACGAGGTAACGACCCGTCCAATCTGGGCAGATGCGTCTGCTTTGCCAGGCGCGAAAACGCGTAAGTACCCAGAAAGGCGATCGTTGGCACCCCAAGCAAGTAGATGATCAGCCTCTTGGTCACGACCATCGATGTCCAGATATGCGCAGCGTTGCTCTACAACGAAGACTTCACATCGCAACCGCAAAAGCAAATAGAGCTCGGTGGTGCTTAGTTGGTCAAAGCCTCGCCAAGCGTATTGTTGGGGTGGTGTAATCATGGCAATTTCCACACTATCGCAAGAGCAGCGCGCGTGCCGCACACTGCTTTCTCGCCTCGCTCAGCCGACGTCACTCGACGCCTGGCGGGCCCCCCTGCTCTACACAAGATTCAAGCCATTCCGCTGCGTTTCGGGGCCCCGAGATTGGCGACTCGTAGGTCCCACGCGAACCCAAGTACGCGGTTATCTGATGTGTGAGTTCCTTTCGCAGTCTGACGTCATCATTGTAGACTGACTGCTCGATCTCATAATGGCCAGGCCTCGAACGCATGCTACCGAAATCGCGCGGCCCGCGCACGGCCCGCACGGCGCCGTCTGGGACCACCGTGATCGAGACGCCGACCTCCTGTGCGAAGCGCTGCATAATCCCGTCCAGTTGGGCGCGCAAGCCGGGGCCGGCAGGAGCGCCCTGCACTGCAGTCAAATCGTTCAGGACCGGATGTTCATCGAATATCATACGCATCAACGCTCGCGTTTCCCCAAGTTCAAGCGTTGGCTGGGCCAACAATTGATCAATCACTCGTCGTCGTGGGCTCGAGGGTGGTCCACCCGGAGTGGCCATGCCCAACATGTGATCGGGGATTCCACGCTGAGCCTTCGATGCGGCTAAACGCTCCTGTGCTTCCGGAAGACGTTTCATTGCCTCGCCATAGAGGTCCCGCGGTGTCTCCGTCGGCTTCGGGCCTGATGGCAACTGCTTCTGCACCGCGTCATGCTCGCTAGCACCGGGCGCGTGCAATGACTTGTCGACCTTTGCGGGAATGATGACACTGCCAGCTGGTTCCTGGAACACTGGCAATTGCACCTTCTTGCCGGGATGTGGAGGAATAGGCTGAGGTGGAGTGCTGAAGCCTGCCTGATTGGCGAAGTCGCCGCCGACAGGCTTATAGGTGCCTGATGCGCCGCTCCACTCCTTAAGCGCTCCATTCTCGAATTTAACCTGCCCCGCATATGCAACCCGTCCGCCCATCGAGGCTTCCGCGTGACCATATTGCGACGCCCACAACGAGCCGTCAGGCATCCGCGCGAACGCATATTTCCCGGATGCCTGTGTTAGCGCGCCCGTTTCGTAATCACGCTCGAAATACTTCCCATCCTTCTCAATGATCTGGACGCGCTGACCGCCGGCTGGAACGCGGTCCGGCAGATTGCCATAGGTGGGCACGCCAAGATCTGGCTTGGGCGGCGTCGGGTCTGATGGCCCGGAGCCTTCTCCGCCCCTCGCCTTTTGCATTCGGATCGTGTCCGCCGCATCGCCGCCGGAGGGAGCTCTGGGTTTGGCAGCATCGGAAGCCGCGACGTTGCCAGCTGCACCAGCATCGTTTGCGCTCATCCATGCCACCGGTGAATCTGCCAGGCGTTGTGCTGTCCTTTGCAGATCCTGAGGCCTCATACTGTTCAACTGCTCCAAGGCATGATTCCGCGCCCCTTCCGGCAATCTTCCCAGAACAGGCATCAGCCGGATCAAAGCACCTCTTGCTTCCGGCGTCGGATTAGCCCGATAAATATTGATCAAACTCTCGAGCGCATGTGCATCCACATTCTGCAGCGCAGGAACATTGCTGGTAAGAACGGATTTCATTCCGTCCACGCTGCCGCTGTGCAACAACATTTGCGTCTGAATGCTTCGGCTCTCCGGATCTGTAATCTTTTCGATCGTAGCGAGCTCCGGTAACTTTTGCCGCTGATGCATTTCGATTTGGTTGCGCGCCAGAGCTTCCCTTTTATCCACGCGGGATGTTTTCCCCAGCGTCATATCCTCAGGAACCTGTACAAACTTCATGCTGCCTTCGCTGCCGCCTGGAGCTCCGGAGGTATACCGCGACTTCAGCGCTTCACCAGAGACGGTTCGTGTTTTGCCGGTCCACGGTTCGAACACAACAAACGTATAATTACCGCCGCCGAGATCGTGCGCCCCCTTAATAAGCAGCTGATGCGAGACGCCGTCCTCCACCTTTCGTCCTTTCCACTCCACGACCACGCCTGCAACACCGATTTCTTTCACTGAATCGTGGATCGCGCGAAGGGCTGCATCACCATCTTCCACGCGAAATCGCTTCAATTCCTTTCCTGTTGCTGCGCGAATTTTGTTCTGAATGTCCGTATCCTCGTGAAGTTGAAGACCCAGATCGGCCGCTCTCAAAGGCTGATTCGGCGGCACAGCCACATGCGTCAAAACAGTTCCATCGGGAAGGGAAATGCGTCCGTCCTTGCCGGGAGCAAGATCGCTTATTTTCCACCATGTTTCATTCTTGTCGCCAGGCCTGCGAACGGAAATTTCGTCACCATTCGCGCCGTGGCGCGTTCCCGTGAGTTCGTACACTACTTGTCTGCGGTCATTCCCTATTCCATTTACATATGCGGGTCCCTGGGAAGCGATTTCTGCCAGCTGCTGAGGCAGATATCTGCGGTCGAGCTGCATGTTAACGTCGAACTTGTGATAGCTGTCCCAACGATTTTCTTGCTTCAGCACCGTCTTAAGTGCCGGAGGCATTGCATCTGGCCACTCATACGGACGCGCCGGCACCCACTTTTGATCGGTTATGGGTGGAGCATCCAGAGGATATGCCTTATCGGTTCGAGGCTTCGAACCGCCATCCATGCGCATCATGATATCGATCTGGCCCCTCATCTGTTCTGCAGGGTCCTTCAGCTTGTGACCTGCTGGCGGATTGAGCGAGCCTTCAATCTGCTGAATACAAGCAGCAACGCAGGATTTTTCCAAATGCTGGGGAAGATTGCCGGGTGAGAAATATTTACCGATCTCCTCATGTGACAGATTCAGCGTGCGTTGATGCATGTCCCGAATTTCATCCATGCTTGCGCCACCTGCCATCATTTTCCGCAATACGGAGACATGCTCCGGACTTCTTTTCCTCGCCTCCTCCTCCATGCCCTTCCACTGCTGTTTCTGATCGTCAGCCAATCTCCCAAAACGATCGTCGAAGCTCTTTTGAACCGCAGGAGGCAAATTCCCGAGCGCCTGACCTTCATGCACATAGACGACTTCACTCGCCTTCACTTGCTGCATCGATCCATCAGGGAATTTCACCAATGCCTTGTCGTTCGCCTTGTCCATTGCAACGAGCTTTAACGGGAGGTCCGACGGCTTGCCGTTCAACAGTTGCACATCCTGATTGGTCCCGCGCATCAACGCCTCTACCTTGTGACGCGTCGCGGCGCCGGCTCCTGTTGGAGTGTTCGGATCGGAACCGCCACCGTCTGGAGCACCCTCTGCCCCTTTCTCACGCGCGTTGGTGGCAGCGAGCGCCTGATCGTACATCTCGGTCTTTTCCGACTGCGCCAGCTCACGTGCGCGGTCCGACTTCACCCCCATTTTCACGAGCTCCGATTCCAGGCGCCCGTGAAATTCATCGATGTATTGAACCTGCTCTCTAACGCCGGCATTTTTCGGCGGCTCCAGGCTGATGCGCCTCCGCGCGGCATCCACCGTCGCATTGTCCAGAATCTGCGTCCGGGCGTTCTCGCCCAATCCCGGGAATTTCTGATCCACAAGCTTTGCCGCGCGGTCGCGCGTAAATCCCTCCACGTTGAAAGCGCCGTCCTTCACGAAGCGCGGATCCATCGTGCTTTCTGCATGGAACAGCTCTCCCATCAGGCCGCGCGCTTTCGTCGGATCGAGCCCAAGCTCGTTCACCATGACATGTTCTGCGCGCTTCAATGTATTACGGTTGCTCATCGTACCGAGAACCGTCGGCATGAAAATGCCACTGGCCATTCCGATTTTCTCTGCAAGATCCGAAGATGCTCCAAGTTGTTGAGCGACGATTGGAACGCCTCCCAGGGTCAGACCCATGGCAGCCTGAAATGCCAGACCGGAACGCATCGCTACTTTCGATGCATTGCTCAGCTGAAATCCCCCGCCGATGTAACCGAACATCTTTGCGCCGGTGGTGCCTTCGCCGAAAATTCCTTCACCGACTTTGCCCATCGCCGCACCGGTCAACATTCCGAGACCGGCTTCACTTGCATTCACACCCGCGAGCACCGCGAGCCGCGCAGGAGCGGACATCCCGACCGCCAGTCCCCTTGCCGCAGAAAACGCTTGCGGAATCCGGGTGAGTGAAGCGGCTCGCGCAAAAACGCCAGCCAGCGCCGCGCCGGAAACCATCGTAATTACGACCTGATCCACAACCTGGCTTGCGACCGCGTATGGCGCGACTTTCTGCCAGTCACGATTCGCCATATCGGCGTATTCCCTGAGCTCCGCCTTTCCTTCCTTCAACAGATCGGTGTTCTTGTTGCCAAGATACGTGACGATGTTGTCCGTCCGGTTCGAACGTGCGCTATCGAATACCTTTCCCAGTTGAGTATCCCGAATGCCGTATCCGGCTCCCAGGAACTTTTCATCAACGAGATTTGCGCCATATCGACCTTTGATCTGTCCGGAAATCTCTTCGAACATCTTTTTATTGTCTGCTCTCGCTTGTTCGAACGTATCCTGATTGAAAAACTTCGGATGAAGTTCCGCGAATCGCGGATCGCGCAAGGATGCCATGATGACATGGTCCGGAATTCCGGATGCGTGCATCTCGCGGAGCGCCTGAGCAGTCCTGGTCAACTCCGTAGCCTGCATTCGTCCTTTCGAGGACCCCAATCGCAGGTACTCATTTCCGATTTCCAGACCAATCTTGTTCAGATCGCCACCCTGGCCATCAATTGCTCCGCGGATCCTCGCAACGCCGTTGGCAAAATATCCGAACGCGTCTCCGCGCTGATCCTTGACGGCCTTGCCTAGTTCGCCTTGCAACTTGTTGAATTCGCCCACATCCTTGGCGAGCTCGTTGTCGATGGAATCGGCAAGCTTCAGGACGTCTGCACTCTTGTCGATTTCCAGCGCGTCCTTGACCGTTGCATCCGCTCGCTTGGTCAGTTCTTCATGAAGCTTTTTGTTTGCGGTATTCGCCGCGGCGCCTCCGCCATCAATCGTGAGCGTTTCCTTTAAAGCGCCGGCACTCTTGTGAGCCGTCGCAAGCGCATCTACCACAAGCATTCCATATTCGGTGCCGCCCGTGAATTGCGCACGCTGCGCAACTGCGAGACTTGCATCACCATGATCGGCGAGCGCCTGTGCGCGGATCTCGTTGCGAGAATGCTGCATCGCCGCTTGCTGCTTGTCGATCCGCGACACGTGGGTGTACGGCATCTCATCGTTGATGATGCGGCTGCCCTGCTCCAGCTGTTCACGCGCGGCTTTTGGATCAATATCGGCGCCGAGTTGCGCAACAACTCCGTACGATCGAACCTCTTGCAGCGCTAGCGTGTCCTTGTAGGCCTGAACGTCTGCTGCTCTTTGCTCGCGAACCGCTTTCGGTAATGTTGCCTGTGCCTTGTCGAGCTCTATTCCGATATCCTTGCGAATCTGATCCGATTCTGAAACGGCATTCTTTGCGTCTTTCAGCGCACCACGTTTCGTTTCGGTCTCTTCCGCTGTTACCTTCGCAAGGTTTTCTGCGCTTCTGCCAACCGGATCATCGATCATTGGCGCCGGCTGATTTCCGTAAGCAATTTCCACTTCATTGTGACCCAGCGCGTGGCGCGCGATTCGCGCATCAGCATTGTCGCGGATTACAGTGCTCAATCCGATCACGGCCGACTGATGATCTGCGGCTGCTTGCAGGCGCGGAAGCCGCTCCGGTCCACTCGTGGGAATCGCCTTCATGTGCGCTTCACTGCGCGCCAGCGCGTCTTTTGCAAGACCGGTCGCCATATCAGGGGACGTGTTCAACCCATCCAGGTCATCGATTTTCTTGCTGTACTCGAGCACCTGCTTTGCATTCGCTGCGTTCGTCTTGGCATTCGCCAGAAGTTTGTCTCCTTCCGCTTTTGCCGTATCAAGCTCGGAACGGAGTTTTGCTTCCTCTGTGGAATCCGGCTGCTTTTTCGCGTAGGCGGCAGGGTCCTTCTGGAATTCGGCGTACTCCTCCATGGAAATTCTGCGAAAAGCCAGCTTCTTTTGAACGTCCGCTTCAATTCGATCGCGCTTGACTTTGTCGAAATCTCCGTACGCCTTATCGAGTTCGTCCCGCCCGCGTTGAATCGATTCCTGGCTCCGATCCTTCAGCCGCGAATCCATTTCAATCTGGCTTTTCTGATGAGCGGTGCTGGATATCTTCGCGGCGTAGGTGGTTGCGTCGCCGTCAAGTTCGGCGAGGAGCGCCGTTTGATTCACGCTCAGGCTGGCCGGCTTCTGGCGCGTCAGCTTCTCGTTCGTTTCCAGCGTATTTTTGAAGATTTCTTCTACTTGCGTGTTTGTCTTTGCGACAAGTTCAGCCGGAGGCCGCTGCCCCTTCGAATTGAGATGCGCTACTTGCTGCTCGTTAACGTTCAGTCGCAGCTTCTTTGTGTCCATGCCCTCGCGATGGAACTGCAACGCACGATCGCCGCCATGGACGACATCACCAAGGCTCGGATCGATCTTCACCGCTTCACTACGCTTCTGATCCACCACGCCCCCCTCGACCAAGTCGGGATGCAATTTCGGTGGAGCGGGCACGACCGGCTGCTGGTCCGGCTTCAATGTCTTGTTTTGCTGTGCCGTGGATTCAACGTTTGCCTTTGCCTCGCGCGCCATTTTTGCTTTCGCTTCGGATCCGGCGATCCGCGCCTCGGTGGTGAGCGCATCACCGGCGAGCTGGCGCGTCGGGCTGTTTTTACCGTAGCGTTCGGGATGGGCCGTGACCTGATCAACGACACGGGCGCGCACAGAAGCAATCGCTTGCTTGGCTTCATCCATCTGCTTTTGAACGTTTGCCGGACGATTCGTATCATCCGGATATTTTTGACTCAGCTTCGAATATTTTTCCGATCCCCAGTTCATGTGGATTGCGTTGCGATTGTTCGTCAGACTTGCAGACGCTGCATCCAGTTGATCCGCTTGCTTGCGGCTTGCCGCATCGTCGGAACCGGTGGTTGCGCGAAGATAGTCCGCCCGCATCTGATAACTCGCGCGAACCACACCGAGCGCCGGCCATTCACCGCTGCGCCTCGCTTCGTTGACTGCTTTCTTCAATCCATCCGGCTCCTGACCGGTAGCGATATAACGATTCATTTGTTCATCAGTAATTCCGTACATCTTCATCCGGGTTTGAAGCACTGCTCCCTCGGATCCCGGCTTCTTGTCGTGAAAATGGTTCCAGCTTTCCCCAAATCCCTTATCGAAACGCGCAAGCACCGGCAGTTCCTGGGCCGTAAGTTTGTCGCTGCGTCGCGCCATTTCTTCCATGGCTGCCGCGCGATCGGGCGAATCCAGCGGCAGTTGGCTTATTTCCCCTGCATAGTCTGTGATCGATTGCTGCAGCTCTTGTTGTGCCTGCATCCATTCCGTGCGATCCGCATCCGTTACGGGTCCTTCACTGTTCGCGATGCGAGCTCCAAGGTCCTCGACTTCCTGGAAATTGGATGCCACGTCTTCGCTGCTCGACATGGTTCCTTGTGTTCCGCCGGACGGCGTTTGCGCAGACGACATCGTCCGTTGCGCTTGCGGCCGGTTCTGCGGAGCGCCCTGCTTGCCTATGGGGTTGCCAAGGTTGATCGGCGGCCGGGTCGCAAGAATGAGGGCGAATGCCTTTGACGCATCCTGCGAATGCGCTGAAGGGTGCCTGCCTTTTGCAGACTGCGTACCTGAAGCATCGCTCGAGGTGTTCGAACGGACCGCCTCCTTGAATTCCTCGACCTGTTTCGGCGAAACGCCACCGTCGTTTTGCGGTCGAACGTTCGTGTCATTGAAACTACCAGCGGGTCCGACTGCCATTTTCCCCTCCCTTTCTATATCGCCCAAGCCTTCAGGTTCACGAAGGCGCACAAGGCCGCTTGAAATTCCCGCGCCTGCTTCATGCCGACGTTGGGGGCCCAGGTGCGCCTATTGTGCCGACGAAACGAAACGGACTGCGTAATGTAGATCACAGAGGGCCTCAGGCTGCGCTGGATACTTCGAACCGCGGGCGGATGACGCGCGACGCCGCGCGAGGGGCCAGGCCACACCATCCGTAGGCGGCGCGTGACGCGCCCGTGACATGCGTCACATTCTTTCACTCGGCAATCGAACACCAATGCAGGAGGGACAACCAATGCAACAGTTACGGAAACAGGCTCTGAAAGGCAGCATCACATGAGCGTCCCCGGCGCGACCGATACGATCAAGACCACGAACCCTGCCCCCACGAATACCGGCACGGTTTCTTCCAAGCAGGTGAAGGAATTCAAGGAGGCGGTCGACCGTTCGACCACCTCGAGCAACGGTTCACAGCAGTCAAAGAGTACGTCGAATTCGAACCCCATCATTCTTGCGGGCCGGCCGCCGATCAACCTCGCCCCGACGGGCAGGCAGGGCGTGCCGCTGTATCAATCGAAGGGTGCGGGCAGCACCGGCGCGCCGCCGACGGCGGCGCCGGCCAAGCCGGGAAAACCGATCGATCTGGCGCACATGGAGGCGATGAACAACCGTGTGCAGAGCTTCAACGTCGCGCGCAGCCCGGTCGATCACCAGCAACTGCAGGACGCGCAGAAGCACTTCCAGGACGCCACCGACGCGCTGAAGGCGGGCGACTACAAGAAGGCCGAGGCTGAACTGCGCACACTGGGCTTCCCGTTGCCCACAGGCGGCGGACAACTCAGCAAAGCCGCCCAGACGAGCGCGATCCTGCTCGGCAGCACGCCGGTGCATGCCGATCGAGGCGGTGGCTGGCACACGGATTCCGTCCGTTGGGGCGCGCGCGGCAACCAGGCCCTGAACGACATGAACAGCTTCGCCGCCAACGCGAAGATGATCAATCGCCTCGCATCGGCGCCGGGCGGCGTGTCGAACCCGCCGACCGAGACGCAGGTGACGCAGTACATGCGCGATCTCGCGAATCCCCCGAAGGGCAAGCCGCAGCCGACTTCGCAGCAGGTGATGCAGGCCGCCAGCGACATCACCGGCGGCATGATCATGCACTACAGCTCGGCCGGTCGGCAGGATCCGGTCTATAACGCTAACCCCGGCCCGCACGCGTTCTACAGGGACCGCGCCGGCAAGGTCCATGAGTTCGGGTCGCTGGCCGACGCGAAGAAGGCCGCAACGACCGCGCGCGCCCACAAATCGGCGGACGCCCCCGCCGGTCCCATCACGCAGATGAACGCGCGCTCACCCGACCAGTGGAGCGACGTGACGTCGCAAGGCGCGCCGCGCGCGGGCCGCTACATCGGTGACTGCGAGAGCAAGGTGTACATGCAGACGCGGCTGCTCACCTCGGCCGGCTTCAAGTCGATCGGCAGCGTCGACGTGCAGCACGCGGGCGGCATCGGCCACATGCTCGGCGTGTTCAAGGCGCCCGACGGCACGACCTGGGTCACGTCGAACGAGGACTTCCGTCAGGTGAAACCGAGCAATGCGAAGTCGGGCGTGACGCAGGCCGACCTCGACGCGACGGTGAAGCAGATGACCGGCGAACTGTACCACACCCAGGATCTGCGCGGGTTCAGGTTCTCATCCGCCGCCACGGCAAACCTGCCGAGCACGGGCGATCCGGCGGTCAACTCGATCCGCCACTCGACCGAGCTGGGCATGATGCGCCAGACCGAAGTGCTGATCCCGCCGCCGCCCCCGCCTCCGCCGGCTCAGAGCCAGGCGGCGCCGGCCAATGGCAGCGGCGGGCCGAAGCACCCGTAACGATCGGGTGAGACGACGCGCGGCGCCCCGCCGCGCGTCACGGCCGTCAGCGCGCGGCCCGGCTATGTTGCGGAACGCGATCAGCGCGGTCCGATAGCCTCGAGCTGCGGCTTCACATCGAGGAAGACGACGAGGCCGTTTTTCATGTAGCCGATCAGGAAGGCGCCGTAGAGCACGAGCACGAGCGAGAACACGAGGTTCTTCACGGTCATCGAGAGGTAGAACGGTTGCAGCGACGGTGCGGCCCGCGCGATGAGCGCGAACAGAAGGTCGACCAGCAGCAGGCACACCACGACCGGACCGACCAGCAGGAGGCCGGTCGAGACAATGGTATCGAGCAGGCTGAGAAGCAGCCCTCCGGCTTCGCGACTGAGCAGGGGCGTGAAGCGGCGAACCGGCCAGATGCCATAGCTGTCGTAGATCGCTCGCAACGTCAGGTCAAAGCAACCGGAAGCGAAATAGAGCGCGATGACGATCAGTGCGAGCAGCGTGCCCGTGATATTGGCCTCGCTCGTTCCGAGAGGATCGCTGAGGCTGGCCGACGAGGACCCCCGTTGCAGGTCGAGGATGTCGCCGGCGGCCTCCGCGGCATACAGCGGCACGGCCAGCACGAGGCCCACGATGAGGCCGACGATGACCTCCTTCAGTATCAGCGCGGCGATCAGCCCGAGGCCGAGCTGTTGGCCCTCGAGGTGAGCCGCAATCATCGGGATCAGGGGGATCGAGATCACGACGGCAATGGAGTTGCGTACAAAACCGGTCACGCCGAGGCGGTCGAACACCGGGAAGACAACCATCACAGCAAGCATCCGCGCGAGCGCGAAGGCAGCCGCAAAAATGTAGGGCTCCAACGGCTTGAACGGATCGCCAATCAACTCCATCCCGACATTCCTGCATCGGCTCAGCGCGTCATGATGGGAAAGGCGTCGAAGAGGCCCGACGCCTGGTTCACAATCTGCTGCGACAACACGGGGCCCAGGAAGATCACGAGGATCAGCACGACGACAAGCTTGACGGCCTGCGGCAAGGTCTGGTCCTGGATCTGGGTCAGCGCCTGGAGCAACCCGACCAGCAATCCGACCGCGACGGCGGCGATCAGCACGGGCGACGACACGATCAGGATGATCATGAGCGACTCGTTGACCTTGCTGAGGATGCTATCGTGAGACATCGGGTGTCCTCATTGGACTGTGCTCATTGGGGTGTCCTCGATGTGCCGCGCGCCTCACCCATAACTCAGGATGAGACCATGCATGAGGCGTGACCAGCCGTCCACCGCGACGAACAGGAACAGCTTGAGCGGCAGGGATATCAGTGTCGGGGAGACCATCATCATCCCCATTGCCATGAGAATGTTCGAGACGATGATGTCGATGACCAGGAACGGCAGAAAGAGCAGGAAGCCGATCTCGAACGCGCGCGTGAGCTCCGAGCTGACGAAAGACGGCAGCAGAATGAT
>Ga0068864_100004311_pt1 | contig 11699 bp, 8 predicted proteins | sample KBSSwiS72_FD_66586 | JGI IMG/M metagenome (GOLD analysis project Ga0068864, IMG submission 66586) | Switchgrass rhizosphere microbial communities from Kellogg Biological Station, Michigan, USA - KBS Switchgrass S7-2 | ecosystem: Host-associated > Plants > Roots > Rhizosphere > Soil ...
GAGCAGCAGCGACCAGTCCTCGTCCGGCAGCCGCACGTCGCTCGGCGGGCGCTCGGAGTGGTCGAACACCCCGAGCACCGGCCCGTAGTGGGCGGGCACCGCCGCCACCGAACCGGCGATGAGCAGGAGCGGCGGGGGATGTCCGGCCAGCCGTACCGTGCCGACGCCGTTGGTCAGGTCGAGGGTGACCATCGCCAGCGTGGCGAAGACCTCGCTAGCGTTGCGTTCAGAGATGAGGACCTGCTCGATCGCGGGCAGGATCGCGTCGTCGGCCACCCCGGCGAGCACCAGCGCCCGCCAGGCCACGCGCAGCTCGACCCCGAGGGCCGCCTCGTCGACACCGTGCCCGCACACGTCGCCCACCATCAGGGCGAGCCGGGTGGGGGTGGTCTGCACCACGTCGTAGAAGTCGCCGCCCAGCTCGGCCCGGCGGCCCGGCTGGTAGAACGTGTCGACCCGCACCGCGGCCGTCGTCACCAGCGGCCGGGGGAGCAGGCCGTGCTCGAGCCGGGCCGACTCCTGCTGCTTGAGCTCGATCTCGTGCAGGCGACGGGCGTTCTCGTCGGCCTTCTTGCGCTCGACCGCGTACCGGACGGCGCGAGCCAGCAGCACGCCGTCGACCTGCCCCTTGATCAGGTAGTCCTGGGCGCCCTCGGCGACCGCCTCGGCCCCGAGGTCGCCGTCGCCGTGCCCGGTGAGCACGCAGATCGCGGCGCCCTGCGCGGCCGGCAACAGCCGGCGCAGACCGTCCAGGCCGGCCGCGTCGGGCAGGCCCAGGTCCAGCAGGACACAGTCGGCCGCGCCGATGCGTTCGACGGCCTCGGCGAGCGTGGACACGACGGTCATCTCGACCCGCAGGTCGGCCTCGGCGAAGAGCTCCCGGACCAGGTACGCGTCCGCCTCGTCGTCCTCGACCAACAGGATCCGCAGGCGCCCGGGCGACACCGAACGACCCGGGTCGGGACGCGAACCGGGTTGGGGAGGTGCCACGGATGCGTTGGTGATGTCTCGTCCTTTCGTCGGACTGGGGTGGCCCGACTGGCGCCAAGATACAGCCGCGGGCCGGGGGCGGCGACCGATGACACCCGCCGGAAGTGGTGTGGATCTCCACTTCAGAGATGATGGGAGCGTGTCCGCCCCCGTCACGCCCCTCGACGCCCCCGTCAATCCGGTTCGTTCGGTGCAGCGCCGCACGCTCGCCGTACTGGTCCTCACCCAGATGGTGGGAGGCATCGGCGTCGCCATCGGGATCGCGGTCGGCGCCCTACTCGCCGAGTCGCTCGGCGGCACGGCCATGTCCGGCCTCGGGCAGAGCGCCCTGGTGATCGGCGCGGCCGTGCTGGCCCTGCCCGTGACCAGGATCATGCGGGTGTACGGGCGACGCCCCGGACTCGTGCTCGCTTACCTCACCGGCTCCATCGGGGCCGGTGTCGTGCTCGTCGCCGCGTGGCGCGGATCGATCCTCTGGTTGCTGGTGGGGCTGGCGTTGTTCGGCGGCGGGAACGCGGCCAACTACCAGGCCCGGTACGCGGCGGTGGACCTGGCCGATCCGGCCAAGCGCGGCCGCCAACTCTCGTTCGTGGTGTGGGCGACCACGATCGGATCGGTCATCGGCCCGAACGTGGCCCCTGCAGCCGACGACGCCGTGCACCGCTTCGGCGCGGCGCCCTTCTCCGGGCCGTTCGCATTCAGCGCGGTCGCGTTCCTGGTCGCGGCGGTTGGGGTGTTCGTGTTCCTGCGGCCCGACCCGTTGCTGACCGCCCGCCGGTTCTTCCCCGCCCCGCCAACCGCTCCCCCCACCGGGATCCTGGCCGCGGCCCGCGAGGTCGCCGCGTCGCCGGCGGCCCGGCTCGGCATCGCCTCGGTCGCGGTCGGGCACATGGTGATGGTCGGCGTGATGGCCATGACCCCGGTGCACATCCGGGCCGGCTCCACCGACCACGGCGACACGCTGCGGATCGTCGGCCTGGTCCTGAGCCTTCACATCGCCGGCATGTACGCGTTCTCGCCGATCACCGGATGGCTCACCGACAAGTGGGGCCGGCGCCCGGTGATCCTCACCGGGGTGGCCTTCCTGCTCGGGGCCTGCGCGGTCGCCGGAACGGCCGGGCACGCCACTCCCCAGCTGTCGCTGGGCCTGGTGATGCTCGGGCTGGGGTGGTCGGGCACGATGGTGGGAGGCTCGACTCTGGTCACCGAGTCGGTCGGCGCCGTCAACCGGCCCTCGGTGCAGGGCCTGTCCGACCTGGTCATGGGCCTCGCGGCGGCCTCTTCGGGCGCGCTGAGCGGACTCGTGGTGGGCTGGTCCTCGTACGGGACCCTGACCGTGCTGGCGGCGTTGGCGACGGTGCCCCTGATCGCGTTGGCGCTGCGGCCGATCCGGTCCGCGGTGCCGGATCCGACCGTCTGACCTGGGGGTGTTGCGGTGCGGCTGACTGACCTGTGGCAGCGGCTCGAGGAGACCTTTGGTCCCGCGTACGCGGCGAGCGTCGCGCGCGACCAGGTCCTGCCGGAGCTCGGCGGACGCACGATCAACCAGGCGCTCGCGGAGGGTGAAGACGCGGCCGCGGTGTGGCGCGGGGTCGTCGAGGCGTACCCGGACCGGGTGCCGGCCCGGATCCGCTGACCCCTTCCCACCCTCTCTGACCTGGGCCGACACGCCGAAACGCGCCGGTTCTTGCGTCGAACAACTGTACGGCTATGGTGAGTTGTCCACAGGCGCACCGAAGTGGGTTATCCACAGGTTCCGAGTCGCTCCTCGAATCTGTCGGTAGGGGCGCCTAGCGTGGGCCGCAAGCTTCGATGCGTTTGGTTGGCCGAGTAGCACCAACGAGCCCAGGGGTGGCAGACATGGCAGCAGGGCCCGATCGCGAGAAGGCGTTGGGACTCGCCCTCGCGCAGATCGACAAGCAGTTCGGCAAGGGATCCGTGATGCGGCTGGGTGAGCGCCCGACCGCGCCCATGGCGGTGATCCCGACCGGGTCGATCGCCCTCGACATCGCGCTCGGCATCGGTGGCCTGCCCCGCGGCCGAGTGATAGAGATATACGGACCTGAATCTTCAGGGAAAACTACCGTGGCGCTGCACGCGGTGGCGAGCGCGCAGCAGATGGGCGGCATCGCGGCCTTCATCGACGCCGAGCACGCGCTCGACCCGGACTACGCGCAGGCGCTCGGGGTCGACACCGACGCACTCCTGGTGTCCCAGCCCGACACCGGCGAGCAAGCGCTGGAGATCGTCGACATGCTGGTCCGCTCCGGCGCGCTCGACATCATCGTCATCGACTCCGTCGCCGCCCTGGTGCCACGGGCCGAGATCGAGGGCGAGATGGGCGACAGCCACGTCGGCCTGCAGGCCCGCCTGATGAGCCAGGCCCTTCGGAAGATCACCGGTGCGCTGAGCAGCTCCAACACCACCGCCATCTTCATCAACCAGCTCCGCGAGAAGATCGGCGTGATGTTCGGCTGCATGAGCTACGGCACCCGGGTCACGCTCGCCGACGGCACGACCGAGAAGATCGGCAAGATCGTCAACCAGAAGCTGGACGTCGAGGTTCTCTCCTACAACCCGGCCACCGACCAGGTGGAGCCCGCCCGCATCGCCAACTGGTTCGACAACGGCAACGCCGAGCAGTTCCTTCAGTTCACAGTGGCGAAGTCGGGCGGCAACGGTCGGGCTCAGTTCGCCGCCACGCCCAACCACCTCGTCCGTACCCCGGGCGGGTGGCGCAGCGCCGAGGAGCTGATCGCCGGCGACCGGGTCATGCTGGCCGAGACGCACCGGCTCAGCGAGCAGCAGTGGCAGGTCGTGCTCGGGTCGCTCATGGGCGACGGCCACCTCGCCCCCAACCTGCGCGACCGGTCCGGTGTGCGGTTCCGGCTCGGGCACGGGGCCAAGCAGGCGGCGTACCTCGACTGGAAGGTGTCGCTGCTGGCCAACATCGACCACAGCCGGCGCACCGACAAGCGGGGAGCGGTCTTCGCCGACTTCACGCCGTTGCCGGAGCTGGACGAGCTGCGCCGGGCGGTCTACCTCGGCGACGGGCGCAAGCACCTCAGCGAGGAGTACCTCAAGGCGCTCACCCCGCTGGCGCTCGCGGTCTGGTACATGGACGACGGCGGGTTCACGGTCCGGTCCAAGGACCTGCAGGAGCGGACCCGGGGCGGCAGCGACCGGATCGACATCTGCGTCGAGGCACTCGCCGAGGGCAGCCAGCGTCGGCTCGCCGAGCACCTGCGCGACGCCTACGGCCTGGACGTGCGGCTCGCCCGTAAGGGGGCGCGGCAGCAGGCGACGCTCCACTTCACGACCGCGGCGTCGGCGAAGTTCCAGGAGCTCATTGCGCCGTACGTGCACGAGTCGATGGCGGCCAAGCTGCTGCCGAGGTTCCAGGGCCAGTGTGCGGTGGAGCCCGAGTTCGCGGCACCCGGCACGCGGCTCGTCCCGGCTCGCGTGCTCAACGTCCGGGTGAAGCCCCGGACCCGGTCCATGCGCAAGTTCGACCTCGAGGTGGCGGGCAACCACAACTACTTCGTCGACGGCGTGCTGGTACACAACAGCCCGGAGACCACGACCGGTGGGCGGGCGCTGAAGTTCTACGCGTCGGTCCGGCTCGACGTTCGGCGCATCGAGACCCTCAAGGACTCGACCGAGGCGGTCGGCAACCGGACCCGGGTCAAGGTGGTGAAGAACAAGGTCGCCTCGCCGTTCAAGCAGGCCGAGTTCGACATCATGTACGGCAAGGGCATCTCCCGCGAAGGCTCGCTGATCGACGTCGGCGTGGAGCAGAGCATCATCCGCAAGTCCGGCGCCTGGTACACCTACGACGGGGACCAGCTCGGCCAGGGCAAGGAGAACTCGCGCAACTTCCTCAAGGAGCACCCGGACGTGGCGGCCGAGATCGAGAAGCGGATCCTGGAGAAGCTCGGCGTCGGGCAGACGATCGACGCGACCGGCGGTGCCGCCCAGCCACCGGTGGACTTCTGACCGGTAGGCGGTGGCCGCGAGTGACGGCGCGCTGGAGATGACCGGACGGCGGCGAGGCCGCACCGGGCGGGGCTGGGACGCGGCCCCACCCCGGGCCAGGCGCGCCTCAGACTGGTCCACTGTGGACGCCACTGTGGACGCCGACGCGGGGGCAGGCGCGGAGTCTGGTGCATCTCTTCCCGCACTGACGGGAACGGACGCACAAGGTCGCGGGCATGAGATCTGGGCCGGGCCGCCGGATGAGGCCGACGACGCCGCGCAGGGCTGGCCCGAAGGCGCGACCAGGGAACGCCCCACCGGCCGGTCCTTCGGACGACGCCCGGCCAAGGCGGAGGGTTCGAGCGGCGGCGCGGCGGAGGAGACCGACCCGGCCGAGCGGGCCCGCGAGATCTGCCTGCGGCTGCTCGCCATCCGACCCCGCACCCGGACGGAGCTCGCCGGAGCGCTCCGGCAGCGTGGCATCTCGGCGGAGGTGGCGGCCGAGGTGCTCGACCGGTACGACGAGGTCGGCATCATCGACGACCGGGCGTTCGCCCGGGCCTGGGTGACCAGCCGGCACTACGGGCGCGGGCTGGCTCGCAAGGCGCTCGCCGGCGAGCTTCGCCGCAAGGGCGTGGACAACGACGCGGTCGGCGACGCCCTCGCCGAGCTGAGTCAGGACACGGAGGCGGCCACCGCCCGCGACCTGGTCGAGCGCAAGCTGCGTACCGACCGCAGCGGCCAACCCGAGGCCCTGTTCCGGCGCCTGGTCGGCATGTTGGCCCGCAAGGGCTATCCGGCCGGGCTGGCCGTCCGGGTCGTCAAGGAGGCGCTCGCCGACCGGGCGGCTGAGGTCGACGGCGACCTGCTCGAGGCTGAGCTGGACGCGGCCGAGGCCGACGCGGCCACGGCCGGACCAGACTCCACTGTGGACGGCTGACCGGGACTAACCGAGCCGGGCACCGTCGATCGTCGGCTGGAACAGCTCGACCGGGTTGCCCGACGGATCCTCGATGAGCACCTGCCGGCCACCGACGCCGTCGATGATGTCGTTGCGGAACCGGGTGCCGGCCGCGCGGAGCCGTCCAGCCACCGCCTCGATGTCGTCGACCTCGAGGGAGAACCGGTTCCAGCCGCCCGGAGCCGGCAGGCTCCCGTCCGGCATCGCGGCGCCGCCACCCGGCCCGCCGCCGGGCGCGCTGAGGACGAGCCTCAACGCGTCCTTGGCGAGCATGGCGAACGTGGGCGCCGGATGCATCACGACCGCGAAGCCAAGCTGCCCGGTGTAGAAGTCGATGGCCCGGTCGACGTCGTCCACGATGTACCGCACGCTGACGGATGGCATTGACTCATTCTCGCACCGGTACGGTCAGTGAGCCTGCTGGTGCTCGATCCCGGTGGCGTCGACGTGCTCGGCCGGGGCGTGGTGGTGCTGCGCCTCGTACTGCGCGGCCTGTTCCGGGTTGAGCGGGGGTGCCCTGGTCGTCGTAGAAGCGAGTGCCCTGCGCGTAGGCGGACTTGTAGTGGTCCAGGTGCGGGTACCGCTTGTTGAACGCCTCATCGGGGCCTCCTGCCGCGCCGCGATCGCGCTGTTCGGGATCGAGGTGGTACCCCCGCAAGAATGCGGTCGGGGTTGGCCGCGAGCGCGGCCTTGAACTCCGGGTCGAGCAGCAAGCGCTCGAGCGGGCCATCGAAGTCGCTCATCGCGGTCTCCTACAGCACAGGCCAATTTCGGCCAATAAAAGGCGCGAAGGTTTACATCACTCGATGGTTGCCTAGATCTGACAGTGCAATTTGAAATAGAGAGTGCTCGATACGTAACACTTCGAGAGAAGGAAGAACTACAGGCTGCCGATCGCGTACGAAAGAAACATCAGCACGACGATCGCCACCAACGCGACCACGGCCAGCAGGAAGAGCGCGACCACGACGGCGAGCAGTCCGACATACCCGGCCACCCAGCCGAGCACCACGCCGGCGCCAAGGCCACGGCGCCGCCGTACGGCCAGAGTGGTGCCGGCGATCAGGCACGCGAGCAGGAGCGCTCCCTCGGTGATCGCGATGGCCCAGAACAGCTCGTTCGCCATGAGACCGATGGGCACCGCGATCAACAGGGCCACCACGTTGATCGCGACGGTGACGGCGCCGCCGAGCCCGACCGCGAGGGTGGTCCGCACCACCGGCCGCGCGCGATCCCAGAGCTGAAGCACCCGCCGGGACCGGGGCTCTAGCTCCTGTCGGGACCGGGGCTCTAGCTCCTGTCGGGACCGGGGCTCTAGCGTCCGGCTGGAGCTGGGCTGTGGCGCCGGGCCGGACTCGGGCCCAGACGGGCGGACGGGGAGGGCCGGTGGCGTCGACATCCCGGTGAGTCTGCCCGACACGCCGCCGCTGCGTCGTCCCGCGGATCGGTCTAGTGGATCATGCATCCTTGACCGAACGGACTATCAGGGCCTAGCCTCCCTGTACCGGGAGCACATCGAACCATCACGCGACAACCGCGCAACATAGATCTCGTAACGAAATAACATCAATATATTCGGCAGCTGGTCCTCGGACCGGCCGCCATTGCTTCGGCCGCGCGACACCTGGTGCCGCGTGGACGGGGTCGTGGGCGGGCGACCTCGTCGCTCTGGCAGTACTGGGCCAGGGCAGCACTGACACGACAACGCACAACGACGCGGCAGCCCTCCCGGCCGGCGTCGTCAGTGGTCCGTACTCCCGGACGGACAAAGCGCGGCGCGCCAACCGGCGCACCGCTCGGGAGGAGGCCGTCGTGACCGCATTGGAGTTGGTGCTGGCGGTCGCGGTGGTGCTTCTGACGGCCGCGATGGTCGTCGGGTTCGTGTTCGCGGTCCGGGTCCTGCGCCAGCTCGGCATCAACACCGGTCTCGACTCCGCGCTCGGCCGCGTGAAGAAGCCGGCGCCGACCAAGAAGCGCCGTCCGGCCGAGAGCGAGGAGACCGCGACGATCGCGGTGGTCGCGGCGAAGGCGGAGGCCGCCGCCGCGAAGGCCGAGACCGCGTCCGCCCGTGGCGAGGCCCGCCGCATCCTCGACAGCGCCCGGACCGAGGCCGACGGGATCCTGGACCGGGCCCACCGCCAGGCCGAGCAGGACGCCGCCCTGGCCCGCGCCGACGCCGAGCAGGCGCGCGCGGCCGCGCGACGGACCGGCGAGCGCGAGGTCGCCACGATGGTCGCCGCCGCCAAGGAACAGATCACCGACGCCGAGCGCCGGCAACAGCGGCTCGACGAGCGCGAGCGCCTGCTCTCCGCCGACGCGCAGCGCCTGGCCGACCGCGACCACCGCCTGCTCGCCTCGGAGGCCGATCTGAGCGAGCGGGAGACCGCCCTGGCCGTATTGCAGACCGAGGTGGCCGCGGCGGTGGAGACCCAGCGCCGCGAGCTGGAGCGGATCGCCGGACTGACCGCGGACGCCGCCCGCACCGAGCTGATGGAGACGATCGAGGCCCAGGCCAAGCGGGACGCCGTCCTGCTGGTCCGCGACATCGAGGCCGACGCCAGGGCCACCGGGGAGTCGCGCGCCCGCCAGGTCGTGGTCGAGGCGATCCAGCGGGTGGCCAGCGAGCAGACCGCGGAGAGCGTGGTCAGCGTGCTGCACCTGCCGACGGACGAGATGAAGGGCCGCATCATCGGGCGCGAGGGGCGCAACATCCGCGCCTTCGAGTCGGTCACCGGCGTAAACCTGATCATCGACGACACCCCGGAAGCGGTGCTGCTGTCGTGTTTCGATCCGGTCCGGCGCGAGGTCGGCCGGCTCACCCTGGAGAAGCTCGTCCTCGACGGCCGGATCCACCCGCATCGCATCGAGGAGGTCTTCGAGGCGGCCCGGGCCGAGGTCGACCAGCTCTGCCTGCGGGCCGCCGAGGACGCCCTCGTCGAGGTCGGCATCACCGACCTGCATCCGGAGCTGGTCACGCTCCTCGGTCGGTTGCGCTACCGCACGTCGTACGGGCAGAACGTCCTCAAGCACCTCACTGAGACCGCCCACCTCGCCGGCATCATGGCGGCCGAGCTGCGGCTGGACATCCCGTTGATCAAGCGGTGCGCCTTCCTGCACGACATCGGCAAGGCGCTGACCCATGAGGTCGAGGGCAGCCACGCCCTGATCGGGGCCGACATCGCCCGCAAGTACGGCGAGTCCGACGAGGTCGTGCACGCCATCGAGGCCCACCACAACGAGATCGCCCCGCAGACCGTGGAGGCGGTGCTGACCCAGGCCAGCGACGCCTGCTCCGGCGGTCGTCCCGGCGCGCGGCGGGAGAGCCTCGAGGCGTACGTGAAACGGCTGGAGCGGATCGAGGAGATCGCCGCCGGGAAGCCGGGCGTGGAGAAGGTCTTCGCCATGCAGGCGGGCCGCGAGATCCGGGTCATGGTCCGGCCGGACGACGTCGACGACATCGGCGCCGCCGTGCTCGCCCGCGACGTCGCCAAGCAGATCGAGGAGGAGCTGACCTATCCCGGTCAGATCCGGGTCACCGTCGTGCGCGAGTCGAGGGCCTCCGAGCTCGCCCGCTGAGGACCGCCGATCGCGGGGTCGCCCCGGCCGTGGGGCTACGCTGGTCAACGCGATGACTACCCTCGACCAGGAGCCGCGCACGTACGACGTGCGGACCTTCGGCTGCCAGATGAACGTGCACGACTCCGAGCGGATCAGCGGACTGCTCGAGGCGGCCGGCTACGTGCGCGTCGACCACGACGCCGACGTGGTCGTGCTGAACACCTGCGCGGTACGGGAGAACGCGGACAACCGCCTGTACGGGAACCTGGGGCACCTGCGACCGGTCAAGGACGCGCACCCCGGCATGCAGATCGCGGTCGGCGGATGCCTCGCGCAGAAGGACCGCGGCGAGATCGTGCGGAAGGCCCCGTGGGTCGACGTCGTCTTCGGTACGCACAACATCGGCTCGCTGCCGGTCCTGCTGGAGCGCGCCCGGCACAACCGCAGCGCCGAGGTGGAGATCCTCGAGTCGCTGGAGGTCTTCCCCTCCACGCTGCCGACCCGGCGCGAGTCGAACTACGCCGGCTGGGTCTCCATCTCCGTGGGCTGCAACAACACCTGCACCTTCTGCATCGTTCCGTCGTTGCGGGGCAAGGAGAAGGACCGGCGCCCGGGCGAGATCCTGGCCGAGGTGGACGCACTGGTCGCGGAGGGCGTCCTCGAGGTGACCCTGCTCGGCCAGAACGTCAACTCGTACGGCGTGGAGTTCGGCGACCGGTACGCGTTCGGCAAGCTGCTGCGCGCGTGCGGCTCGCTGCAGGACAGCGGCCTGGAGCGGGTCCGGTTCACCAGCCCGCATCCGAAGGACTTCACCAGCGACGTGATCGCGGCCATGGCCGAGACCCCCAACGTGTGCCACTCGCTGCACATGCCGCTGCAGTCCGGGTCGGACGCGGTGCTGAAGGCGATGCGCCGGTCCTACCGGGCCGAGCGGTACCTGGGCATCATCGACGAGGTGCGGGCGGCGATGCCCGACGCGGCGATCACGACCGACATCATCGTCGGCTTCCCCGGGGAGACCGAGGCCGACTTCCAGTCCACATTGGACGTCGTGCGGGCCGCCCGGTACTCGGCCGCCTTCACCTTCCAGTACTCCAAGCGCCCCGGCACGCCGGCGGCGACCATGCCCGGCGAGGTCCCGCCCGAGGTCGTGCGCGACCGGTACGAGCGGCTGGTGGCCTGCGTGGAGGAGGGCGCCTGGGCCGCCAACCTGGCCCTCGTGGGGTCCACAGTGGAGGTTCTCGTCGCCGTCGGCGAAGGACGCAAGGACAGCGCCACCGGCCGGATGTCGGGACGGGCCCGGGACGGCCGGCTGGTCCACTTCGCGGCGCCGGCGGACCTGGCCGTGCGCCCCGGCGACATCGTGCACGCGACGGTCACCTACGCCGCGCCGCACCACCTCAACGCGGACGGCCCGATCGTCGCCCACCGCCGGACCCGGGCCGGGGACGCCTACGAGGCCGGCCGCGCCACCCGCACGCCCGGGGTGTCGCTGGGCATGCCGACCGTCGGCGCGCCGGTGCCGGCCGCCCACGCCTGCCCCTGAGCGCCAGCCCGCCACCCCCTGGCCACCGGCGCGCGCAACCGGGTCCAAGATCCGCACCACTGCGTCCACCTGGTGGTGCTGGGAGCGCTCCCGGGACACTACACTCACGCAGCTGTGCGGATCCTGACGTGGCGTCAGGAGGTGTGCTCGGCCAGTTCGAGGAAGCGACGCTTGCTGGTCAGCGACGCCTCGGCCTCGCGTACCCGCTTGGCGTCTCCGGCGGCCTGGGCCCGGGCCAGCCGCTCCTCGGCCTCGGCCACCTGCTGGCGCATCTGGCTGAGGATCGGGTTGGAATCCGGCGTGGTCCGGCGCCAGGCCGTGTCCATCGCCGAGCGGACCTTGTCGTCCACCGCGCGCAGGCGCCGGTCGAGCGCGGCGGCGGCGTCGCGGCTCACCCGACCCGCGTCGTGCCACTGGGCCTGGATGTCGCGGAGCTTCGCCTGCGCGGCCCGCGGGTCGGCGTCGACGTCGAGCGCCTCCGCGTCGGCGATGAGGGCCTGCCGCCGGTCCAGGACCTCCTTCTGCTCAGCGTCGCGGGCGGAGAAGACCTCGCTGCGGTGTGCGAAGAACCCGTCCTGGGCGGCCCGGAACCGCTCCCACAGCCGCTGCTCGGTATCCTTCGCGGCCCGCGGCGCGGCCTTCCACTCCGCCATCAGCTCCTTGAGCCGG
>Ga0068864_100004312_pt1 | contig 11698 bp, 11 predicted proteins | sample KBSSwiS72_FD_66586 | JGI IMG/M metagenome (GOLD analysis project Ga0068864, IMG submission 66586) | Switchgrass rhizosphere microbial communities from Kellogg Biological Station, Michigan, USA - KBS Switchgrass S7-2 | ecosystem: Host-associated > Plants > Roots > Rhizosphere > Soil ...
TATGTTCATTATACAATTACCGCCAACATTCCTTGCGGCCCTGAAAATGTTGCCAAGCTTACCGATGCTTTGTTCTCACTGATAAAAAATGCCCAGGACAAAGGAATTGATCAAAAGGACCTTGACAAAGTAAAAGAAGCATCGAAGAAACAGTATAAGGTCAATATGCAAAGTAATGATGCCTGGCTCGCTAATCTTTCCAATGCATTTATTGATCAGAATAATCCTGAGAATATTTTAGACTACGAACAAAAATTAGATGCACTAACTGTACAGGACCTGCAAAATGCGGCGAAGAAATTTCTGAGTACAACAAATTATATAAAAGCAGTTTTATACCCGGAGAGCGCAAATGTGGAAGAAGGAGTAAAAAAAGCATTTTAAAACAATGTTGACGTCATTGCGAGGGAGGAACGACCGAAGCAATCTATTATATGAGATTTTTAGATTGCCTCGCTGTGCTTGCAATGAGGGCTCTTGAGGCTGCTACTGGTTTTAGATTAACCAATTAAGTGAACGTTGTGTACTTTCATGGAGGCAATCAACTCATGGAATACAAAGCGCTGTCACGTTTAATTTATCTCGCAGCCGGTTTGCTGGTTGCCCTGTGGTTTGTACACGAGGTATTACAGGTAATCCTTCTTTTATTTTTTGCCATCGTTATCACGATTGTTTTGAATGCTCCCGTTATTTGGCTGGAAGGAAAAAATGTTCGTCGACCTATCGGATCACTAATCGTGTTTTTTACTGTTCTTCTTTGCTTCGGTCTGTTAGGCTGGATGATAGTCCCCAAATTAGTGACACAAGTGAGACTGTTGGTTACAAATCTGCCCGCATATTTGGAAGGTCTGAATACCAGAATTGAAAAATGGCTGGGAGAATATGGCAGTGACCGTCAAGCGGCAAAAGATACCGCAAGTGCCATTACTGCTTTGCCGCCTGTTTCGACAATTATCAACAGTGTGGGTCAATATTCCATCCAGTTATTTCAGAATCTTTTACTGATCATCTTTTTCTTTTGCCTCGTAATCTATATGCTGATTAATCCAAGGCCATTGCTTGAATTATATCTTTCCTATTTTCCGGACCGAAAAAAGGACAAAGCAGCGGAAGCATTTTCCTATGCATCAAACATGACCATCGGATGGATGTGGTCAAATGTAGCCGCTGGCGCTATAAGGGCCGTTATCGTGTGGTTTTTTCTCTATTTTATGGATATTCCGGGAGTGTGGGTTTGGGCCGCTGTGACGTTTTTTGCTGAATTGATCCCCAAAATTGGATTTTATATCATGGCCGTTCCTCCCATACTGATCGCTTTAGCGATCTCTCCGCTTACGGCTTTGTGGGTTGCAATATTCTATATCGGGCTGGATGAAATAATCGGAGATTTTATCATTCCCCGCATACGGTCAAAAACAATGAAGATCCATCCTGTCTTCATTTTGATTATGATCATAGCCATGTCATCGGCCTTTGGTATCATGGGGGCATTTATTGCGACCCCACTTACCGCCTTCATAAAAGCATATTATGAAACCTTTTACCGGAAAGAAATCGAACAAGAGAAGCATGATAAGAATATTGACAAGATGCTCTATCGCAAGTAGTTTAAAGCATTCAAAATTTAAAATACACAAACAACCTCCCGAAATTCTTACTATCATTCTCAATGCGGTGGTAAAGCGGCTTTATGTGCGGCTGTTGTAAAAAACGTTCCACTTTTTTTCTCAGCTGCCCGCTTCCTTTTCCGGGAATTATTTCCACTTCCCGAATTCTTTTTTCAATTGCTTCATTGAAGATATTCTCCAAGGCCTGGTCAATTGCTTTTCCATTATTGTAGACGTCGTGCAAGTCTAGTTTTAGTTTCGCCATAGAATTAAAAACGGAAAGATAATGAATGTGATTTTTTGGTAATATTCTTGTACATCTCACATAAATAATTCTTATGGCAACGGAACAATATCATGAACCCGCAGATGAGTTAAGCCAGGAGACCAGGACATTTGCACGGATAGTTACGTCTCTGATAGAAGAAGCGGAAGCCATCGGGTGGTATGAGCAGCGGATTTCGCTTGAAAAGGATAAGCAGGCAAAAGCCATTATGGAAAATGCCCAGCAGGAAGAATTTAAACACTTCGGAATGGATCTTGAATTTCTACTTCGCAGGAAAGAAAAATGGAGAACAGTCTTGCAAAGCATATTGTTTAAAAAGGGTGATATTGTTGAATTGGGAGAAAAAGGTGAGGAAAAAATAGATTAAACAGTTTTTTACAGTTTTATTCTCTTAAACCGCGACCCGATTTTGGCCGCAACTTCATTAATTTGCAGCCATGCAGGATTATTTACGTGGTTTGAATGAAAGGCAGATAGAAGCAGTACTCCATATCACTGGACCATTGATGATCGTAGCAGGTGCCGGTAGTGGAAAAACAAAAGTTCTCACGACACGAATTGCCCATCTCATGGCGAATGGCGTGGATTCTTTTCATATACTGGCTCTCACTTTTACCAACAAGGCGGCAAAAGAAATGAGAGAAAGAGTGGAGAAGATCCTGGGGAATAATGAAGCCCGCAATTTATACATCGGTACTTTTCATTCGGTGTTCGCAAGGGTGCTCCGGATAGAGGCAGTAAAGCTAGGGTATCCAAACAATTTTACAATTTACGATACCGATGACGCGAAAGCAGTCGTAAAAACGGTTGTCCACGAGTTAAGTCTTGACGACAAACATTATAAGCCTTCTTCCGTTTATAATCGCATTTCATCGGCAAAAAATTCATTGGTTGGTCCCGAAGAATACGCAAGAGATTATTATATTCAACAGGAAGACATGAGGGCCAATCGTCCTGCTATTTCTCAAATTTACTCGGCTTATGTACAGCGCTGTTTTAAAAATGGTGCCATGGACTTTGATGATCTGCTGTTGAAATTTTATGAGCTGCTCACAAAGATCCCCGAAGCACTAAGCAAGTATCAGCGGAAGTTTCAATACATTTTAATTGATGAATACCAGGATACCAATCCAGCACAATACGAGATCATAAAATTGTTAGGAGCGCAACATGAAAATGTTTGCGTGGTAGGCGATGATGCACAAAGTATTTACAGTTTTCGTGGGGCTACCATTCAAAACATCCTGCAGTTTCAAAAAGATTATGAAGATGTAACGGTGGTGAAACTAGAACAGAATTATCGGAGCACGCAAAGTATATTGAATATCGCCAACGAGGTGATCAAGAATAATAAAGGCCAAATTCCAAAAGTTCTGTGGACAGAAAATGCGACGGGTGAAAAAATAAAACTTGTTCGCACGATGACAGATAACGAGGAAGGAAAATTTGTCGCCGATACGATCCAGGAACAAAGGCTCCGCAATCATTATCACAATAAGGATTTCGCAATTCTTTACCGCACCAATGCGCAAAGCCGTGCTTTTGAAGAAAGCCTCCGCCGAATGGGCATTCCCTATACTATGTATGGTGGTATCAGTTTTTATCAACGGAAGGAAGTAAAAGACCTGGTCGCTTATTTGCGGGTCATTGTAAATCCAAAAGATGAGGAAGCGCTGAAAAGAATTATCAATTATCCTGCCCGGGGAATTGGTAAGACCAGCATTGATAAGGCCGTGTTATTTGCCAATGAAAATAATATTAGCATGTGGGACGTATTGGTGAATGCGCCAAGGTTTGGCTACAAGGCCAACACAGCTGAGATCATTGAAGGCTTCGTGACAATGATAAAAATGTTCCAGAGTGAGTTGCCAAAAAAAAATGCTTATGATCTTGCCTTCATGGTTGGGAAGCAATCGGGGCTTGTAAAAGACCTGTTTGACAGACGACAGGAAGGCGATGACGCAATTCAACGGTATGAAAATATCCAGGAGCTATTAAATTCAATAAAAGAATTTACGGAGACTCCCAGTAATGAAGAGGGGGAAGTGGGTGATAAGGGCCTTGGTGCTTACTTGCAGCAAATTACTTTGCTGACAAATGACGACGAAAAAGATGAAAATGCAGATACCGTAAAACTGATGACCATTCACTCCGCGAAGGGTTTGGAATTTAGCTGTGTGTTTGCCTGTGGACTTGAGGAAATGCTTTTTCCCAATGCGATGAGCATTAATACAAGGGAGGAACTGGAAGAAGAACGCAGATTATTTTACGTTGTGATCACAAGAGCAAAGCACAAACTATGGATCACGTATGCCAATACAAGATATAAGTTTGGCCAGCTTGTGCAAAATGAACCCAGTCGCTTTATTGATGAAATACCGAATGAATTTTTAGACAGAGGTTTTGCGGGCGGTGGGATACGAAATCAAACCGGTACATTCAATAGCTGGTCCGCACAATCGGCATTCGACAGAATGAATCGCGGCTTTGGGACCGGTACGAATAGTTGGGACCGGGAGACACGAAGCGACAGAGAAGCGACTAAACCATCTTACCTCACATCAAATGTAAAACAACAAACAAAGGAACATACTCCATCGCCTGATTTTAAGGCAAGTGATACAAGCAACTTACAAGTAGGACAAAGAGTAGAACACCAAAAATTTGGTTTTGGCGAAGTCATGAAGATGGAAGGGGCAGCACACAATCCTGTCGCCACTGTTAAGTTTGAACTCAACGGCGAAAAGAAGATCATGCTCAACTACGCAAAGCTGAGAATCGTCGAATGATCGTAACTTCTGGATAATGTTCCGATTTGAAATTTTTGCCACGGAGGCACCAAGAGCAGGAAGGATCACAAGGTCCTCCGTGTAACTCTATGTTCTCGTGTCTCCATGGTAATTTATTATTCTTAGAAGAGTTATATGAATACATCCTTCGATGTAATTGTTATTGGTGTTGGTTCAATGGGTTCTGCTGCCTGCTATTATCTTTCAAAAAACGGGTATAAAGTTTTAGGCATCGAACAATTTGATATTAGTCATGAATACGGATCGCATGCAGGCCAGAGTAGGATTATACGAAAGGCTTATTTTGAAAACCCGAATTATGTTCCGCTGTTGGAAAGAGCATACCAAAACTGGAAGGTACTTGAAGAAGAAACAGGCAGTCAGATCTATTACCCGACCGGATTAGTTTACTTCGGGCCTCAGGATCATTTACTAATAAAGGGAGTAAAACAAGCCGCCTCCTTATATGACATCGATCTCAATATATTTGATAAGAACAAATCAGCTCAACGATTTCCTCATTTTACAATCCCACCAAATTTTGAAACATTATTTGAACCCGATGCGGGATTTGTCACTCCTGAAAATGCAATAAGATTATACGCACAGCAAGCCTTGAAACAAGGCGCTAAGATCAAAACCCATGAACAGATCTTAAATTGGAAAAAGGGTGGCAACAGCATTGCAGTTACGACTGATAAAAATATTTATCGCTGTTCAAAATTAATTATTACCGCGGGAGCCTGGGCCAGGAAAATGATTCCTCTTCTTTCGGGGAAATTAAGGATCACAAGACAATTTGTAGCCTGGATAAAGCCAAAGACCTGGGACCAATTTACTTTGGGCAACTTTCCATGTTGGTTACTGGCGGATGACGAGAAGCCCGGTTGCTATTATGGATTTCCTATTTTGCCTGAGACGGAATTTGAAGGGCCAAAAGGTTTAAAACTTGCACATCATTTTCCTGCTTTAGAAACAGATCCCGATCATGTAAATCGAGAGGCCACCGCTGAAGATGAAAAGAACCTCGAGTATGTGCTGAATAAATATCTGCCGGGTTGCCTGGAATCCTTCCTTTCTTATAAAATATGCCTTTATACCAATTCTCCTGATGAGGATTTTATTATTGATAAATTAACCGGATATGAAGACCAGGTGGTTATTGCAACCGGTTTTAGTGGCCATGGTTTCAAGTTTGCTTCGGTGGTGGGTGAAATACTTTCTGATCTTGCGATAAAAGGAGCGACCCCTTTGCCCATTGAGTTTTTGGGCGCGAGCCGATTTGAATAACCAATTTAAAAACGATCCACTCACTTCAAAGCTTTTCGAGGAGTATATGCCTCCTTATGAAAATGTAAGCTCCTATGTGATGAGGCTTTGCAACGAAGATGACCCGGTTGCAATACATAAATCATTTCTTACTCCTGAACCTGCCCAACAGGTCATAAGTGAACTTTAGCTTGCCGTCCTTATCATCTTTTGCCCGCAGAAATACGCTCATGCCCGTTTTGGCATTTGTTCCTTTGTTTTTTGGAGCCTCGTCCTGATCCTTTTTCTGTCCATGCAACGGGACCTGGATAGAAAGATCAGTATTGCCGGCAAAACTATATGTTCCCTCAACGTACATACTTACTGCTGTGGAACGAATCTCCATTCGATGCATATATATGTCCTTTCCGTTTATATCTAACCTGTCTTTTAACTCGGCAAAGCTTACATCACTTAAATTCCTTTTTTGAAGGAAGTTATTATCAATGTCCATCAGGGGTTGAAAATTGACTAACCGGCAGTCCCTCAAAGAAAAATCAACATATCCTTGGTTGGCTGGTTGATACAGATCATTATTTGCGTCAAGGATAGAAGTCAAATTTATATCGGCCGAAAAACTTCCGTTGATATTTTCAGACTTTAGTGATTGCATTCCAAAATTGTTAAAGGCACTGAATAGCTCCTTCACATTTACATTCTGCATTTTCGAGTGGAGATTGATATCACTATTTCTTCCATTGTCTTTTGAAGAGGCACTTACTAAAATTGTTCCACCTGCATGCGCAAGTGAAAAATTGTCAAGCTTAATTAATTCATTCGTCAATAAAAGTTTGCCTTTCACGTTAGTGGCCGAAAAATTCTTATATATTAATTTATCTGCCCGGAGAGTTAAATAGGCATTGCAATCATCAAATAACTTATCAATTTTACTATTGAGTCGATCAAAGAATGAATAAGTAGTCTTCTTTTTAACCGAAGAACTTCTGCGTAATGAAGATCTTAATTTCCCGGCGTCCAATCGCGGCGAATAAATTGACCAGTCAAATTCGGCCTTTGACGAATCCGATTTGAAGAAAGTTAAAAAATCATTGACTCTCCCGTTTATTCTCACATCGTTATCATTGATCGAAGTGTTCATCTTTTCGACGATCATATCCCCTTTTTCAAAATATAATACGACATCCGTCTTTTTAAAATTGAGATTACGGGGATTGTAGGTGATGCTTGCATTTCGAAGAGCTATCTTTCCATTAAGGTCATAGATCGTGTCAGTCTTTACTATCGGGCCGGCATAAACAATCGTAGCATCTCCGTCTCCACCATTAAAATCAAGCCGACGACTTGCGATCGCTTTTCCTAATTGAGCAAGTTTAAATTCAAAATGAATATTACATTTTAAGTACGGGTGAATAAGATTATAAAATGAAATATATTTTCCGTCGAATTTATTTTTTTCCCATTCTCCTCTCACATCCGTGAACTGGAAGGCCGAATTGAAATCATCCCGTGGTTTGGTCGAGTCAATCTCGTTAATAAAAAGGCCATTAAAACTGCAATGTTCAAAACTTGCTGGTGAAATAGCTAGATTAGCATCCACGACAGAAAAATGGACCTCGACAAGAGGAAGACTCAAATATTTCATAGCGCCCGATAAAGAAGCTTTTACTGACTTTAGCGGTTTCGACAATGTGAACTGATCAATCTTTAATTTGGTTCTGTCGGGAAATATGGAGGCAGCTTCTTTGAGCGAGAGATTTGATGTTTCAACATGAAGATCGAAATGAGGATCATTGCCAAGAAAAAAATTGCCGGTTATACGGTATTGCTGCCCATTAAACTTTGCCACCTGATTGCGCAATGAAATTCTTTTGAGGGCTTTATCATACGAGAACTCCCACTTTGCGATTAATTTTTTGCCGGTAAGATAACTGCCCATCCTGGTATTAAATGCCGAAATCTTTAAAATGGATCGATTACTCATTTCAAACCTGATATCATTGCCGGTTGAAGAAATGCTACATTTCATTTTTTCAAACCACACATCGAAATATTTGAACTTGCCTTTATCCTGAAACGTCACATTCACATTTTTAAGGCCTATTTTTTCAAGGTTAAAAGGCCTTTTATTTCCAGGTTGAGATTTCAAAATGTACCAGTTTTTATTGCCGGCTGTGTCAGCAAAAAGATAAATGGAGCCATTGGAAAGTTTGACATATTTCAGCGTTTTAGTGCGGGAGAATAAGCTGAAAAGCGCAAAACCAACATACACATGCTGCACATGCAGCAGCTCTTTCCCGTGTAACGAAAACAAGGAATCACGCAAGCTGAGATTTCCCAGGTCGATCGAAATGTTCGGGAAATTTTGGAGGAAATCAACTGTCAATTCAGAAAATTCTATTTTCCCTGAAATCTTTTTTCCGATGTCGTCTTTGATGGCGCTGATGAGCTTTTCTTTGTGGGTTTCTATGTAAAAGAAAGCTACACCCAGGAATAATAACCAGACGGCGATGACCGCTATAATGGCCCGTAGAGCATACTTTATCCATTTTCCTTTCATGTAAGAGGATGGTTTTAGAATAAACATTTACACTAATCACAAATTGAGTGCCGCCATCCATTATTCGGAACGGCATTTGCTATTATAAAGAGATCGTGCCCTAATCCAATAAACATAGTGAAACATAAACCTGTTTTTATGACTCAAAAATATCCTATTGCAGAGCCGCAGGGCTGTTACTTACTGACTCTAAACACCATTGACCGGGTTGATATCTTTATCCGGCCTTTTTTTAAGCAGATTATCGTTGAATCATTGAATTATTTCATTGAAAAGAAAGGATTGGTTGTTTATGGTTGGTGTTTAATGACCAATCACCTTCACCTAATTGTACAACCTAAGGATGGTTTTGACCTGTCAACCCTTATAAAAGATTTTAAGGCCTTCACCGCAAAGATCATCCTCGAAGACCTCAATACGGAATCCGACATCAGACGCTCATGGATAATGAAAAGAATCAAGGAAGCAGCCTTATTTGATAAATTAGAGGTTTGGGAAAATTCAGACCATCCCATTGAGGTTGACGCAAAGGAAAGAGACAGTGTTTCTGAATGTCTTAAACAAATACATAATAATCCGGTAAGAAATAAAATTGTTGCATTGCCACAGGATTATTTGCACAGTTCAGCGAGAAACTACATTGGGCTGACAGGCCTGGTAAATATTCAGCAACCTAAACCGAAGAACGACGCAGAGGTTTCAACTTATAAAATCCCGGCCCATAATACAGTTCCAAAAAATTCAGAATATTTTTCCTACTGAGTCCTTAAGCTATTTAAATTGAACTTAAAAGGCTGTCGCAATTGACAGCCTTCATTTTGACACGTGCTAGCGGCTACTGCCATTGTTTTGTCTCCGTGGCCTTAGAGAAGGTTCTATTGCTTCTTTCCACGTTTTGTACTGATCTGCCGTTATTATCTCCTGTAATTTTTTATCTCTGTCGTCCATTAAGGGCTGCATCTTTTCACGCATGGCCTGGAAGTCCCGCTGCCCTCCGCCACTTGTCAGCTCTTCTCTTAGTTTATCCTGAGCACGATAATAATTTGCGAAGACCGAGTCTACATCGGCCTGCTTTGTTTTATCCAGCTTAAAGGCACTGTCAAATTTTTGTTGTACGGTTTGTACTCTCTCTTCCACGGTGCGGCGTTGAAAGCCACCCTGTGCATTCACTGCGATGGCAAACAATATGAAAGATGAGACCATGAGTGTGATCTTTGTTTTCATAACGATTGTTTTTGATTAAAAAATTGTGATTAACAGAAAATTCTGACTTATTTGTCGGCGGGTCTCTTTCTCATCCATGGCCACTTATTGATCATCCGGTGAACCAGGGTATCTAATTTTGGAAGTTGACTGCTATCGCAGATCTCTCTTACTTTTTCAAAATGGTGATAGATAAGTATTTCAAATTCTTCTTGTTTTTCGCCGATCCGCTTTGCAATGACTTTAGCTGTGGAATCACTTGCCTGCGGATTTTGCAAAAGACTATAGAGACTGTCTTTTAGTCTTTTCATTTCATCAACCACCGGTTTCACTGCTGCCCTGTGCTGGTCCCTCAACTGCTTGAATTTTGCGGTTTGATCTGCATTCAGACCCAATTCTTTTTGCATGAGATCTGATACCGGATGTGATCCTTCCGGCGCATGACGATCTTTGAAAACAAAAAAATAGAGCATCAGGCACAGATTAGCAACCAATAATATTGCTACCAGCAAAACCAGGAATTTATTTTGTGTGAATTGTTTCATTCGGGTTCGATCGTTGACTCGTAAATTGTATAATCGCTGAGGTTATACTCGCTGGCAAATGCCTGCTCTTCATCTTGAGGGGTCTGAATTTTTTCGGATTTAAATTCAAAGAAAATCGCAGTATTTATTAAAATAGTTAAGACAATGGCCGGAACGGCCACCATGGGCCTGGATATGAAAGTAAGGGCCTTGCTCCAAAGGCTTTTTTCCTCCCTCTCTAATCTGGCCTTTATACGTGCAAACAAATAAGGATTGGAAATAGCTCTTTGAATACCGTCAAGGCTATTCAACGTCTTTTCGACCTCTTCCTGTATGTGCCTTTTATCATTCATTCCTCATTAGTTTTGACGTTAGCAAGTACCAAAACTTGCGATTTTATTCTTTGTTCTGATAATGATCTTGAAGCAGCTTTTTCAGGTTATTTTTAGCCCTGTGCATCAGGGATTCCACAGAAGATACGGATGTTTTCATTACATCACTAATCTCCTGGTAGCTCAGTCCCTCCACTTTATGAAGGGTAAAGGCAATTTTTTGGTTTTCAGGCAGGCGGTCAATGGCTTTAAATAAAATGGCAGACCTTTCTTTATTATCCAGTGCAATTCCTGGATGATTAAAATCAGGTTTTTCAATAATAGTTTCACCACCGGCGCCGAAAAGGCTTTGAATATAAGCAAATCTCTTTTTTCGTTTCTTTCTTCGCAGGTGGTCCAGGGCTTTGCTAACCGTGATCCTATACAGCCAGGTAGACAGTTTAGATTCCGCTTTAAAGGTCTTTATCGATTCAAATACCTGTACAAAAACTTCCTGTGTTACATCCTCTGCATCTTCCGCATTTTGCAAAATGCCAACGGCTGTATTGTAGACCATATTCTTCCAGGTCTCAACTATTTCTCTGAAAGCAGCCTCATCACCCTGCCTGAGTTTTTCAATTAGAAACTGTTCATCCAAAAGTAGAAAGGTTAAGAGCAGGCGATATTACTAAAAATTTGGCCGGGAATTGTTATTGTTTCTGTTATTTGCTTTCGACGTTCCAAAATTTTTTAGCTTATAGGTAAACGTCATCATAAAATATTGTTGCAACACCCTGCTTTGCGTGTCTTCAACATAAGCCTCCGTCACTGTTCGGCTGATAGCCCCGTTTTGCTTCAGCAAGTCAAATACTGTAAGTTTCAATTCTCCTTTTTGTTGCTTTAAAAATTTTTTTCCCGCACTTATATTCCATAACCAAAAGCTTTGATCAGGAATACTTCCTTTATAATTATAGGTCTGGTTGTTCAGATCATTCTGAAAAAACCAACCGGTTTTGGACAAAAGATTAAACTGGATGCCGGCAGATTGTGAGACCTGGTCATTTTCCGGCTGCCCCTCAATGACATTAAAGTTGGCATTATAAGAAAGATTAAAATCAACGTACTCACTTAAATTACTCGCTACAACCACAC
>Ga0068864_100004315_pt1 | contig 11691 bp, 6 predicted proteins | sample KBSSwiS72_FD_66586 | JGI IMG/M metagenome (GOLD analysis project Ga0068864, IMG submission 66586) | Switchgrass rhizosphere microbial communities from Kellogg Biological Station, Michigan, USA - KBS Switchgrass S7-2 | ecosystem: Host-associated > Plants > Roots > Rhizosphere > Soil ...
TGCCAAAGTCGGTTGGTTTGACACCATTAACGGTAGCCGGTAAACCTTTTTGTACAGCAGGTGTACTATTGGCAACGCCGTTTTGATAAACTACCGATATAACACTCAGCCTCGGATCGTTATTGGCTTTGAGGGAGTCTATAAATGATTGCTGGTATTTTCCACCTTCTGTGTTATTTAATCCGTCTGCCTTTATATAATCGCTGTTAAGCATACCCAGCGCCAATGGATTTTTATTGATGTCCTGGCCGGAACCCGCGTAATTTACTTTGGCGATATCTGCATAGGCGGTAATTACACCACCTGCAATCGCTTTAGTAACCCAGCTTTGAGCAGCTGCTGCATCTACTTTGGTCATCCGCATTCCAAGACGCATCATAAGGGAGTAGGCAAATTTTTTCCACTGCAGGGTATTGCCGTTGTATACCAAATCAGATGAGCCGAATGTGGTGGTATTGCCGGCGTTTAAACTCTGTGCCGCCTGGTCCAGTTCTTTCAGCATATCTGCATAGATATCTTTTTGTGCATCGTATACAGGCTGAAAAATAGAGCTGTTGTATCCCTGTCCTGCCTGTGAATAAGGGATATCTCCATAAAGATCCGTAAGCCGGCTAAAGCAAAAAACCTTCCATATACGTGCTACTGCATACAGATTTACCTGTGAGGCATTGTCTTTTACTGATTTTATTACTTCACCTATTTCGTTGATTTGGGTGCTGTATGAACTGGCAAACACAGAGGCGGATTGCGCTTGCTGGGCGGCTACGTATTTGGAACCGAACCCTGCCACATCATTGTAGCTGGTGGTATACTGCATGTGGCCAAGCAGCAACGACTGGGTATTGCCGCTGTTGCTGGCGCCATCGTACAATGCTTTACTGAAAATGTACTGAGGCGTAGCTGTTGATACTGCATCGGGATTGGTATTGATTTGCTGGAAGTTTTTTGAGCAGGACTGCATTAACAAAGCGCTGCACAACAGTAATGAAAGCCGGCTGTATGGTTGATTTGTAAATTTCATGTTGCTGGTTTTTAAAGAAGATTAAAATTTAAGCAGGAGGTTTACGCCATATGAACGGGTGCGTGGCAAACCGATGGATTCAATACCCTGGGCCGGGCCATTGGTAAGACTTTGCTCCGGGTCGAAATTATCAGTCTTCTTGTACAATGTAAGCAGGTTACGGCCCACCAGGGCAATGCTGGCCGATTGTATTTTGAGCAATTTGAATTTGCTGACCGGGATATTATAGGACAGGATAATCTGGCGCAGTTTTACAAAGCTTCCATCGTGTACAAACAGCTCTGTATACCTGTTCAAACTATTGTAATAAGCGCTGCGCAGGTTGGCAACCGGAATTGTATTGGTATAGGCATTACCGTTGGCGGTTACACCAGTTAATACCAGCCCTGTTTCCCTTCCGGGCAAAGTTGATTTCAGCAGACCCAGGCGGGTGGCATATACTTCCATTACAGAAAAGATCTTGTTGCCGAATTTGCCATCTATCAATCCGCTCAGCGAAAAGCTTTTGTATTTAAACTCGGTGGTAAAGCCCATAGTAAGGGGAGGAACACCTTTGCCCAGTTCCTGGTTAATATCTGTTTGAGCAGGCAGACCGGAATTGGCATCATAAATAATATTGCCTTTGGCATCTTTTTGCATGCGGTATCCGTAAATGGCGCCATAAGTATGACCAACATTGTTATTGATAAACGCATTGCCATTGGCAGAGTTGCCCAGCGAGAAGGTGCTGATACCATCTGCCAGTTTCAGTACTTCGCTTCTGTTATAGGCAAGGTTATAGCTCATGTCCCAGGTGAAATTTTTTGTCTTTACCGGTGTAACGGTTAGCAACACTTCAATTCCTTTATTGCTTAACTGGCCGGAGTTGAGGATGGCATTGCTGTAGCCGGAGGTAGTGGAAATGGGCACACTCACAATATCATTGGTAGATTTACGGTCGTACAATGCCAGGTCAAGCCCTGCCCGGTTCCTGAACATTTGCAGGTTAAAGCCAATTTCAGTGGTAGTGGATGTAAACGGTTTTAAATGTGCATTGGTAATAACGGAAGAAGTTACATTCTGCAGTGGCACCGCGCTGTTGCTGGGTACGCTGCTATAAGTCAGGTTAATTGCGTAAGGGTCCGGGCCGCCGCCACCTACCTGCGCCCATGATGCTCTTATTTTCGCCATGTTAAAAATGGCCGGCAGCTTCAATGCGTCAGACAATATAAAGCTGGCACCCACGCTTGGATAGAATATGCTGTTGCTGGCCATACTCAGCGTGGAAAACCAGTCCTGGCGGCCGGAAGCCGTTAAGAACAGCAATTTCTTATAATCAACGTCTACAGAACCGAATACTGAGTTTGTTTTGATACGGCCGGTATATGGAATGGTAGAAGAGGTAGCCAGGTTGGAGAAACTATAGAAATAAGGCTGGATATAATTTTTGCCGGTGAGGTTAAGACGTTTTTCCTCGTAGTTGCGGCCATTTGCTCCCGCCAGCACGCTAATGCCGAAGCGATCTGCTATTTTGGTAGTATAGGTAGCCGTTATCATTGAGTTTGTTTCCGATACATTTGATTTGAGACCGGCGTATTCCCCCAACGGCGTATAAGCGGTACCGGTAGGTAAAATATTGGTATAGTTGTAACTGTAGAAATCGCGTGTAACCGTTCCCTTAAAAGTGAGGTTCTTTAACAGGTCATAGGAAATAGAAGCCTGGCCGATGAAGCGGTTTTTATCATCAGACTCCTGGAACTTGTTCACGACAAAATAACTGTTGGTGGCAATAGCAACGTCATTCCATATCACCTCATTGCCCTGTGCATCATAGCCCGGGTTCAGCCAGCGGATGTCTACGGTGTTGGCCACTTCATACGGTGTCCAGTTGGGATTGCCCAGCGCATCACCGGCCGTAGAACGGTTTTTAGCGGTTTCCAGCGAGTATTGAATAACTGATTCAATTCTCAGGCGATCGCTCAGCCTGGCGCTCAGGTTAAGGTTGGCCGTTTTTCGGTTATACTTGCTGTTGGGTAAAATGCTTTTGCTGTCAAGATTAGACAAAGACAAACGATAAAGTATGGCTTCGTTTCCGCCGGAAAGTGCAATGGAATTGGTAAAAGTATTTCCTGTCTGGTAAAAATTTTTCAGGTTATTTTTCTGCGCGCTGTAAGGATGGGTAAGTCCGTCTGCCGCCATGTAGTTGGTAGAGCCATCTATTTTAGCACCAAATGAACGTCGTCCGCTGCTCTGGGCGTCCAATAGGGTAGTGGGTTTTATACCACCATCGCCCTGGCCGTACACATATTGAAAATCGGGGAAGACAGAAACTTTTTCCATGGTAAGGGTTGAGTTATATTCTACGCCAACACCTCTTTGCGCTTTACCTTTTTTGGTGGTAATAAGAATTACACCGTTGGCGCCCCGCGAGCCATATAATGCGGCTGCTGTACCGCCTTTCAGCACGGTGATTGATTCTATATCATCCGGGTTGATAGCACCTATGCCATCGCCCCTGTCTACATTGGTGGTAATACCATTGGGCGTGGCGGAGCCGCCGGGCACACTGTTGTCGATAGGCATACCATTGATAACGTACAGTGGCTGGCTATTGCCAGTCAACGATCCATTGCCGCGAATTACCACGCGGCTGGAACCACCTGGTCCGGTAGACAAACCCGTGGCGTTTACACCTGCCACTTTTCCCGTCAGGGCGTTGGCGACATTATTTTCACGGGCCTGCGTAAAATCGCTGCCTTTTATTTCTGTGGTAGAATAGGTAAGCGACTTGCTGGTTTTTTTGATGCCCAGCGCCGTTACCACCACTTCGCCCAATTCTTTATTGTTTTCATCCAGTTGTATGGCAATCGCCTGCTGCAGGTTGCTTACCGCCACTTCCCTGGATGCATAGCCAACAGAAGAAATTACGAGCGTTATTGTTTTGCCTTTCATATCATCGGGAACGGAAAGTTTAAAGTTGCCGTTCTCGTCTGATACAGTAGCGATATCGGGCGATCCTTTTAATGAAATGGTAACCTTGGGTAAACCATCTCCGCTTTTGGATGCTGTAACTTTACCGCTAATGGGAAGTGAGACAGCAACCAGGTCTGTTGCGGGCAAATAGTTGCCGGCGCGTGATTCAAATACAGAGAACTGGTTATTGCCAATTTTTTTGTAGATAAGCGTAGTATTGGAAAAGAGCTGCTTTAACGCAGTTTCCACATCCATGTTCCTGAAATTGCCGGTTACTGCAACCGGAACTATTTTATTGTCCAGCAAACCTTCTTTGTATGCCACCTTAACTGCATAGAATGATTTTAGCTGGTTAATGGCATCTTTCAGTGAAATAACCATTGGTTCGTTTTGAACAGCGCGCCGTGAAGAGGCATACGTTGGCTTGTAGGTGTTACTGGCCATGTCCTGGGCGCGTACGCTGTTTGCGAAACCCATGGAGAAAGTAAAAAAAAGTGGTATAAGCAGACTGGTCCTGGTTTTTTTTCTCATACATGTCAATTTTAAGGTGCAGTTTGTTTAGTAATGTTTATATGTTTGTCAGCAGTTTGTTCTATCTTAATATTTAATGTGGTGGCTACAACATCCAGCAAATCTGAAACACTGTTTACGCTGATATCGCCCTCAATTTTTAATGAAAAAAGCGCCGGGTCTTTTATTGTTACCGAGTAGCCATAATTATCCTGCAGTGTCTCTGCAATTTCTTTTAGCGTGGCATCGGTAAAAGAAATTTCGCTTGAGCGCCATGTACTAACCAATGCGGGTTTTACGAGTCTCTTGTTTACCAGCAGTTTTTTAGCAGCGTATTCGATATAGTCGCCCGGCCTCATAATCACGGCTTTGTTTGACGTATCTGTGCCGGTATAATCGATTCTTATTTTACCTGTTATGAGGGCCACATTTGTTTTTCCATGACGTGCTTTTACATTAAAAGTGGTACCCAGCACTTCTATATTTACGTCGCCGCAATGCACGATAAATCTTTCATTGGGTTTAATGTGCATGCTGTCCCTGTTAATGTGGGTTACGTTAAAATAGCCTTCGCCTTTTATCCACACTTCTCTTGCGGCATCTTTATTCCAGCTGCCGGAATACGCGAGGGAAGAATTTCCGTTTAATGTTACCTGCGAATGATCGGGCAGGGTAATTGTTTTTACCTCGCCAAATGCGGTAGTAAATAAATGTTGTTTGGTTGAATTGTATTGGCTGATCATCCAGTATGAAACCCCTGCCACCACTATGATGGCCGCTGCAATGCGCATAAAGGCTGGTAAGCGGAATACTTTTTTTGAGGTAGTAAGGGGTTGTTCTGCTATGGATTGTTCAATCCGGTTCCAGAGTAGTTCTTTGTGTTCCCCGTTATAAAAATCGTCCTGCTTCCGGTATTGCAATATTGTTGCCGCAGCTTTTTCCACAATGTTTTTTTGTTGTGGTTCAGCCTGTAAAAATGACTGCCAGAAAGCATTTTGTTCTTCACCAGGGTTTATTACCCATTGAATAAAATCGTCGTCTGCAAGAAAATCCTGTAAGGTAAATTGCGTGTATTTCTCAAAGTTCATCAGAGATGGTATTTATATCATTATACAATACCGGCCGCTAATTATCCCTTCGCAGAAAAATAAATTTTCAAAAATGTGTAAAGCCCGTTAAAAGGCAAAGCAATGCCGATGGCCCCAGGGTTTGTTGCAGGTTCTCCAGGGCTTTGTACAATAACTTGTAGGCAGAGTTGATGCCAATGCCCATGATATCGGCTATTTCGTCGTAGGAAAGTCCCTCATAAAAACGCAGGTAAATGATTTCTTTTTGGCGGGGAGGAAGCGAGTTAATAATGTTTTTTACTTTCCCGCTAAATTCTTTTTCTTCAATGGCAAGGTCGGCCTGGCTGTTGTACGAGACTTCAAATCCCGATGGGTAGTCTTCTGTATCAATACCTGTATATTTTTCCTCTGTCTTTATCTTACGTATCAGGGTGTTTCGCAATGATTTATAGAGGTAGTTTTTAACGGAGGCAGGGTCGCCCAGGTTGCTGCGGGTGATCCACAGTCTTACAAACAGGTCGTGAATGGCATCTTCAATCAGCTTGCTGTTGCGCGTAAACTTATAGCCGTAGTTATTCAGCGGGCCATAGTAATTGTTGTACAAGCTGGCGTAGGCATCCCAGTTACCCTGTTTAAAGGAGCTCCATAAAGCAGAATTGGCTTCATTTCTCATGATGCAGCGTAGCAGTCTTTTAAGCAGCAGGTAATTTCCAGGCTCGGTTAAAGATATAATCAATCTGCTTAATTATTTTACTGCACGGCAATAAATGTTTCATTCATGTGGGAAAATCGTATCCCGGCCGCCATGCGAACGATCGTTTTTTTATGAGTAGTTTAAAAAGTTGGCTGCCTTGCAAAATACCGCTGTTAACCATTTTTTTTTGGGCATGAAAACGTTTTCACAGAATGTGTTTTTTAAGGCCGGGAAATAAATATTAATTAGATAACTTCAGCTTCGCTGCCGGGCCAAAGGAAATGATAGATTGCAAACTAAACCCTAACAGGGACTTTATAAAGTTTGACAATCAATTGATAACGGTATAAGTACCGGTTTTTTTATTAACAACACAGCAATTTTATATTCAATGAACAGGATTCTAATGGGTTTTCTATTTTTTGTTTGTGCAGTTTCTTTTGGCCAGCCGGCTGCCTACACCACAGCCTCTTTGCATTCTCACAACGATTATGAAAAGCCGTATCCCTACTGGGAGGCTTATAACCAGGGCTTTGGTTCCATTGAGGCGGATATTTTTTTGCGTGGCGATAATTTGATCATTGCGCATGATACCATACAGGCAAAACTGGGCCGCACACTTGATTCTTTTTATTTGCAACCATTGCAACAATGCATAAAAAGGTACAATGGTTATCCGTATGCAAACAAAGGCAAAGTGTTGCAATTACTGATAGACATTAAGACAGCAGCGGTACCAACACTTGACAAACTGATTGAAAAGCTGCAGGCATACCCGCTTATTACCGGTTGCCCCGCAGTTAAGATCGTGATTACCGGCAACCGGCCTTCTGCAGACTCATTTACAGCCTACCCTTCCTTTATTTATTTTGACGGAGAACTTTACCTCGACTATCCCGCAGCAGCCTTAACCCGTATTGAAATGCTAAGCGATGATTTTAAACGATTTTCAGTTTGGGATGGCAGGGGCATTATAACACATAAAGAAGATACGGTTTTAAAAAGGATGGTTGCCAAAGCCCATGGCCTGCACAAAAAACTCCGTTTTTGGAATGCACCCGACGTCATCAACAGCTGGTATGCTTTTATGAAACTGGGGGTAGATTATATTAACACCGACCATATTTATGCCTCGTCAACTTTTCTAAAACAATTGCCCGCCAGATCATATACCGCTGATTACTCTTATCAGACCTACCGGCCATTGTATAAAAACGATGGCAGTGCAAAGCATGTAAAAAACGTGATATTATTAATTGGTGACGGCACCGGACTGGCGCAGTTATATGCCGGATATACTGCCAACAAAGGGGCGCTGAATATTTTTAACATGCGGTATACAGGCTTGTCCAGAACAAGTTCTTATGACAGCTATATTACGGATTCAGCACCGGGATCTACTGCATTTTCTTCGGGAGAAAAAACCAATAACCGGGCAGTAGGAGTAGATCATACCGGCAGGGCACTGGTGTTGCTTCCGGATATTTTAATAAAACAAAAAATAAAGACAGGCATCATTACAAGCGGAGATATTACCGATGCCACGCCGGCCGATTTTTATGCGCACCAGTCTGAACGAACCAATAGCGCGGCCATCCTGAATGATGTGCTGCAATCGCCCATCAGTCTTTTAATGGGAGAAGGAAGTAAGACAAAAATAGATGCAGTCCTTACTCAAAAAATAAACATGCAATTTAGCGTAGTGTCGTCTGTTGACAGCGTTACCAATGACGCCACAAAAAAATGGATCGTGACAGAAAAAAAAGCAGGGTTGCCAATGCTGCAGGGGCGCGGCGACTGGGCACAAAAGGCTTTTGCCAAGGCAACCGGGTTGTTAAGTCAAAATAAAAGCGGCTTTTTCCTTGTACTGGAAGGTGCCCAGATAGATCACGGCGGACATGAAAACAACCTGCCCTATATAGCCACGGAGGTAATGGATTTTGACCAGACCGTTGGCAAGGCAATGGCGTTTGCAGACAGCAATGGCGAAACCCTGGTAATTGTTACCGCCGATCATGAAACAGGCGGACTAACCCTTACAGACGGCGATTATTCAAAAGGATATGTAAGCGGGCAATTCTCCACAGAAGATCATACCGCCACGCCTGTGCCGGTATTTGCCTATGGTCCTGGTGCACAGCTATTCAGTGGCGTATATGAAAATACAGAGGTGTTTTACAAAATAATGGCTGCGTTGGGTCTAAAAAAATAATTGCATTTTTGGCGACGCAGGCCTTCATTCAACAATAGTCCGGCAAAACTGCCTGTTTATCTTTTACATTTGTTGGGGGGCAAATAATCTGAAACCAGTACCAGTACAGCTGTGTTGTTGAAGTGGCAGCTTATATTATTTTATTAAAAAATTGACCATTCTCTAACGATTACCAATATGCTACAATCATTCGTCCGTTTATTTTTTTTATCGTTGGCGCTGCATTTAACCCTTACCGGTGTTTGTCAGCGAACTCCAAAAGATGTACTATCGCCCGACAAAAAATTATTCATACGCTTCCAGGTGGGCAGCGATGATACGAAAGCCGGTAAAACACAGCAATTGTATTACAGCGTCTCGTTCAACGGTAAATGGCTGTTGCTGCCGTCGGCGTTGCGACTGGATATAAAAGGATATGCGGCTTTGGGCGACTCCGTTCAGATTGTAAATACCAGCTATTCTTCTGCAGACGACACCTATCATTTGCTGGTGGGCAAAACAAGTGAGGTACGTAACCAGTACAATGCCCTGCAACTGGAGCTGGAAGAAACAGCCCTGCCTAAAAGAAAATTAATTATTGAAGCAAGGGCATACAACGACGCCATTGCATTCAGGTATATTGTTCCGGAGCAGGAAACAACAAAGGACAGTTTTCAGCTAAAAAATGAATACACCGAATTTCATTTTAGTACAGACGCTACTACCTACGCACAGGTATTGCCACATTACCGGTCTATGTATGAAAGCGAATACCTGAAATTGCCGGTGAGTGCATTTTCCAACCAGGGAGGTGTAAAAAGTTCCATATTAATCGGCCTGCCCATGCTGGCAGAAGTGCCGGGGGCAGGATGGCTGGCTATTGCAGAAGCCGATCTGCAGGGTTATTCATCCATGTATCTTACCAACCCGGCCGGGGGCTGGGCCGGACATACAATGGAGTCGCGCTTGTCTCCCCGTATAGACAGTTCGGGTATGGCAGTAACAGGCAAAGGTGCATTCCATTCTGCATGGCGTGTTATTATGGTGGGCAATCAACCCGGAAGAATAATTGAATCCAACGCCATTATGAGCATCAACCCTGCAACTGCGCTTGCCAATACCAATTGGATAAAAGCAGGTAAGGCATCATGGGATTGGTGGAGTGGCAGCTTGGGACCCGATAGCAAACCGGCGTTTACAACTGCCAATATGAAATACTATATAGATTTTGCCGCCAGGTCGGGATTGGAATACATGCTGGTAGATGCAGGCTGGAGTGAAAGTGATATTACCAAAATGAATGGGAAAGTAGATATTCCTGCATTGGTTGATTATGCCAGTACAAAAAATGTAAAAGTATGGATATGGTTGTACGCAAGGGCTGTAGATAAACAAATGGAAGAAGCTTTTGCCCTCTATGAAAAATGGGGCGTGGCGGGTGTAAAAATTGATTTTGTGGAAAGGGATGACCAGGCAGGCATTGATTTTTATTACCGAACAGCCGCCAGCGCCGCGCGGCATCACCTGATGGTAGACTTTCATGGCAGTACCAAACCTTTTGGACTGGAAAGAACTTATCCGAATGTTATGAATTACGAGGCTGTGCTGGGGATGGAGCAATCAAAGGGAGGGACAAGAGATAATCCCGACAACCATGTAATGCTGGCTTTTACCCGTATGCTAACCGGGCCCATGGATTTTACACCCGGCGGGTTTAACAATGTAACAAGAGAGAATTTTGTAGCACGCAGCAATGCGCCAATGGTCATGGGTACCAGGGCGCATCATACCGCATTGTATGTAATTTACCAGATGCAGTTTGGAATGGTATCTGACTATCCGGCTGCTTATGAGGCACAGCCTGAATTTGAGTTTATAAAAAAATGCCCCTCTACCTGGGACGAACTGAAAGTACTAAATGATATACCGGGCGAGTTCATTACCATTGCGCGCCGCAGTGGAAAAGATTGGTGGCTGGGAAGTATTACCAACTGGCATGAAAGAAAATTATCCATTCCATTATCTTTTTTACAACCGGGAAAATATACGGCAGAAATATATGCCGATGCACCAGACGCGGATGTAAATCCCAAACGAACTGCTATCAGCAGACAGTTTGTTGACAATAAAACAATTTTACAACCGTCTCTTGCACAAGGCGGCGGTTATTGTGTGCGATTAATACCTGTGAAATAATGTCTGTTGATTTTCCTGCTGTTATAAGGAAAGGAGCCCGGCAACATGCAAGACGACCAGAGCAGAAGCGGTCTCTGGCACATGGCGTATTTGCGAATAAAATAGAAATTATTTTCGTGGCATTTAAAAAGACTATACGGGTGGCATTTTTTTGGGCGGCGACTAAGAATACCATCACCACAGCGGGCTTTCGTCAAGCCAATTTCGGCTAAAGCCAGTTGAGAAGACAGAGTTGAAATACCCTGGCCTAAAGGCGCAGGGTTATTTTTTTCATAATCTCTGACTTTCGACGGGGACTAGGAATACCATCACCATAACAGGCTTTAGCCAAACCAAATTCGGCTAAAGCCAATTGAAAATGAAATTGCGATAACCCGGCCTAAAGCTCAATTAAAGACAATTGTTTGCAGGCTGATGATGTGTGTTGTATTTTAATATAAGGCTGGTATGTCACTATTTTTTGGGCTCGACATAAAACGATAAACGTCTTCCGGTGTGCCGGTAAAAGGTCCGTAGCTTTCTATTTTAAGTGCCGCCATTGCAGATGCAAATTCGCCCGCCTGTTGCGGATTTTTGCCTGCTATGCGTTGCGATAGATAGCCTGCCATATAAGTGTCACCGCAGCCGGTGGTATCCGATACGTTACCGGGCACAAAAACAGGGATATCATAAAACATGCCGTCTGTGTAAATAACAGAGCCCTTGTCGCCCAGTGTAATAATGACTTCTTTAACGCCCCATTCGGCCAAAAGATATGCACCTTCCCTGATATCAGTCAGACCGGTAACCACTTCCATTTCCTGGTCATTGGCTTTTATGATGTCAATGTATTTCAGCATTTCCCTTTTTTCGGGCCAGTCTGCCAGTACTACATTTTTGTTTTCTACCGTACGCAGAAAACCCTGTACATCCAGTGATACACTGCCCCTTGCAGACAAGTCTTTTATAAATGATGCAGACATATCATCTGCAAGCAGCGGGCCCAGGTGAAAGATTGTTGCCTGTATACCTTTTAATTGATCAGCAGTAAACGGGTCTGCCTTGTGTAAGACCCTTTGCG
>Ga0068864_100004317_pt1 | contig 11688 bp, 9 predicted proteins | sample KBSSwiS72_FD_66586 | JGI IMG/M metagenome (GOLD analysis project Ga0068864, IMG submission 66586) | Switchgrass rhizosphere microbial communities from Kellogg Biological Station, Michigan, USA - KBS Switchgrass S7-2 | ecosystem: Host-associated > Plants > Roots > Rhizosphere > Soil ...
GTGAACAGGTCCTTCGCGATGACCAGCGACCACATGTACGTGGCGTAGACGGCGGAGTACCCGTCCAGGTGGCCGAACCACAGCTGCAGCCAGGTGCCCGGTACGTACCGGTACGGGGTGAGCCGCTCCTGCGCGGCCGCGACCACGGCGGCGGGGTCGAGCCCGGCCGGGTCGCGCCGGTACAGCTCGAGGCTCACGGTGGCGTAGAACATCTGCTGCCGGACGAACAGGCCCTTGCCGAACTCCTCGGCCGCCCGCAGCTTCGCCACCATCTCGGCCGGTAGGGGCTCGCCGGTCTCGTGGTGCACGGCGAACGTGGCGAGGGTCGGCGCGTCCCGGACCCACTCCTCGAGCAGCTGCGACGGGGCCTCGACGAAGTCCCACTCGGTGGCGACGCCGCTGATGCCGGCCCACCGGGTGCCGCCGGCGAAGACGTGGTGGATCAGGTGGCCGAACTCGTGGAAGAACGTCTCCACATCGGAGTGTTGCAGCAGCGCCGGGTCGGCGCCGGGTCGCGGCAGGTTGCAGACGAGGGCGCACTCGGCCACCCGTACCCCCGCCTTGCCCTTGGTCATGGCGAACATCGCGGCGTGGTTGAACTTGTCCGCGCGCGGGTGCATGTCCAGGAAGATCCGCCCGAGCAGGGCGCCGTCATCGGCGGCGTGCACGTCGTAGCACTCGACCTCGGGGTGCCAGACCGGCACGTCGGTACGGGCGGCGAAGCGGACCCCGAAGAGGCGCTCGACGAGCCCCATCAGCCCGGCCTTGACCCGGCCGTACTCGAAGTACGGCCGCATGGCCTGGGTGTCGAAGGCGAGCTGCTCGGCCTTGATCCGGTCGTCGAGGTGAGACGCGTCCCACGGGCTGACCGCCTCGGCGCCGGGTTCGTCGACCCGCTTGCGGGCCAGCAGCGCCTCGTAGTCTCCGCGGGACCGGTCGGCCGACGCGTCGGCGACGCCGGCGATGAAGTCGGCGATGTTCTGCGCGGTGCCCATCATCTTGTCCTCGGCCGCGTACTCGGCCCAGTTCGCGTACCCGAGCAGCGTGGCCAGCTCGTACCGGCGCTCGAGCATGGCCTGCAGAACGTCCACATTGGCCGGATGGCCGCGCTGCTGGAAGGTGCGCCACAGCTGCTCGCGGGCGTCAGCGGCGGTGGCGTAGGTCAGGAACGGGACGTAGTCCGGGTACTCGGTGGTGATCCGGACCAGGCCGTCGTCGCCGGCCGGATGGGCTCGCACGTAGTCGTCGGGCAGGCCGGCCAGCGCGCTCGGCGGGACCGAGACCGACCGGGTGTCGGAGCGGATGTTGCGGTCGAAGTTCTGGCCGATGCCGACGAGCTCCTCCTGCAGTGCGCGCACGCGCTCGCGCACGGCCTCGTCACGGTCCACGCCGGCCCGCCGGAAGTCACGCAGCGTCTCGGAGACGTAGTGCCGGGTCGGCCCGTCGGCGTCGGCGACATCCAGCCCGCTGAGGACGTCGTAGAGGCCGCGGTCCAGCGAGATGTCGGTGCTGACCTTGGCCAGCTCCTGCTTGACCGCGTCGGCGGTGGACCGCATCTCGGCGTCGGGGTGGGTGACCGCGACGAGATCCATCCGGTTGGCCGCGTCACCCAGCGCGGCCATCGCCTCGTCGTAGGCGTCGAGCGTCGGGAGCTCTCGCGTCGGAGCAGCCTTGACCTGGTCGATGAGGGTCCGGGCGGCGGCGATGGCGGCCTGGCCGGCCTGCTGCAGGCCGTCGGGCGTCGAGGTGACGAGCGCGGCGGCGGCGGAGTCGAGGGCGTCGTTGACCATGCTGTCGAGCCTAGTCGGGACGGCTCGGAGCACGATCCACTAGGCCAAGATCAGCGGGTTTAAGCCACGGTTAAATTCGCGCTTAAGTCTGTCGAAGGATCATGGAGCGCGATCGACGCGGCCGATAGCCTCGTCCCACGGGTCGGCTGGCCATCGATGACCGTCAACGGTGGCTCCCGTCCGCTCCACCCCCCTTGAACGGCTCGACGAGATCGGACCGGTCCATGACCCACTGGGATCCCCCACCACCCGGCGCCTGGGACGACCCGTACGGCGACCCGGACCGCCAGCCCGAGACATCGGCCGGCCGGCACGCCGCCCCGGACGACGCCGCGTCGACGTCCTTCAACGGCTTCGCGCTGGGGCAACGCAAGAGCGACTGGGGGACCCCCGATCTGCCGGCGCGCACCCCGTCGACCTGGCCGCCGCCCCCGGTGAGCGGCCTGCCCAATCGGCCGGTCTCGCCGAGCCGCCCCGCGCTGCCCAACCGCCCGGTGTCGCCCAGCCGCCCGGTCTCCCCGCCGCCACCCCCGGCCATGGCCGCGCCGCCCGTCTGGAACCCCGGTCCCGGCCCGGGCAGCCCAATCTCCGGCAACCGGTCGCACTGGGTCGATCAGTCCGGTGTGGACCATCGCGGCCGCATCATCATCGACGCCGATGACATCGACCCACACGACCGGTCAGCCGACCGGTCGCTGAACCGGCGGCGGGCCCTGCTCGCCCTCGGCACGGTCGTCACCGGCACCGCGGCCGCCCTCTCGCCGCCCGGCCTGCACCTGTTCAGCAAGCTTTTCGGCGGCCCGGCCCCGGCGGCGCCCACAAAGGACGCTCAGTCGCACGACAACCTGCCCGGCAACGGCTCGGACCGCCCGGCCGGTCGGCAGCCGTCGGCCGCCCGCACGTACACCGACCAGAACGAGTCCTACATGGGCTCGACCGCCGGTGACCACGTCCGCAAGAACACCCCGAAGACCGGTACGGTCGCTCAGGCCGGCCCGGCCCAGGCGGCCGTCTCGCCGCAGGCGAAGCCGGTGGCCGTCTCCGCGCTCGGCGCCGACCCGGCCCGGCACCTGGCCAACCGGCTCACCTTCGGCGCCACCCCCGAGCTGCTGGCCGAGATCAACCGGATCGGCATCGACCAGTGGCTGGGCAACCAGCTCGCCCCGGAGACGATCGACGACTCCAAACTGGACGCCAAGCTCGCCGAGCTGACCACACTGAGCAAGACCGTCGACCAGCTGCGGGCCGACCGGGACGCCAACTCGAAGGCCGGCATCGCCCCCGACCAGGAGATCGTGGAGGCCGCGATCGCCCGCCAGATCTGGTCGCAGCGCCAGGTCCTCGAGGTGATGGTCGACTTCTGGAACGACTTCCTGCACGTGACCGCGTTCTTCGACGGGTCCGACGTCCAGCGGCCGTCGTTCGACAAGGACGTCATCCGCAAGTACGCGTTGGACAACTACCCGGACATGTTCGTGGCGGCCAACCGCAACGCGGCCCTGCTCAACTACCTGGACCAGGACCAGTCGACCAAGAACGCCATCAACGAGAACCTGGCCCGGGAGAACCTCGAGCTGTTCACGGTCGGCGTCGACGGCGGGTACACCGAGGTCGACGTGCGCCAGGCCGCCATCCTGCAGACCGGGCGCAGCATCAAGGACGACAAGTACTTCTACCGGGCGGACCAGCACAAGACCGGGCCCGTCACGATCATGGGCTTCACGCACCCGAACGACACCGCGGCCGGCGGCGAGAAGGCGGCCGAGGACTACTTCCGGTACCTGGCCATGCACCCCTCGACCGCGCGGTACATCGCGGTCAGCCTGGCCACCCGGCTGGTCTCCGACACCCCGCCGCAGAGCCTGGTGGACAAGGTGGCCGCGGCCTACCTGGCCAGCAAGGGGCAGATCAAGCCGACGCTGACCACGCTGCTGTCGTCGACCGAGTTCTGGGGCTCGGTGGGGCAGAAGGTGCGCCGGCCGATGGAGTACCTGGTCGCCACCTACCGGACGCTCGGCGTGCGGATGGACACCCCGGCCGCGTTCAAGAACACCAACGCCAACGCGAGCCCGTTCCTGCAGGGCCTGCGCCAGATCCGGCAGAAGATGGACGAGCTGGGCCAGTTCCCGACCGGCCAGCCCACCCCGAACGGCTACCCGGACGTCTTCGTCGCGTGGACCTCGGTCGGCACGATGGTCAACGGCTGGAACGAGGCGTACAACATCCTCTCCGGCAACCGGCCGATGTTCACCTACGTCAACCCGAGCCAGCTCGTCGGAGCCACCACGCCGGCGACCGCCGGAGCCTATGTGGACGCGCTGGCCCAGCGCCTGGTCCACCAGGCGCTCACCCCGGCTCAGAAGGCGGCGGTGCTCGAGGTCGCCGGCGTCGCGGATGCGTCCACAGTGGACGGTACGTTCAACGGCGCCATCCGCGCGGTCGCCCGCACCATCCTCGCCAGCCCGCAGCATCACCTCCGGTAGATGGAGACACCGATGGGAAAGCATTCGTACCGGAGCCTCGCCGACAATCCGGGTGAGGCGCTGCTGCGGGCCGAGGCCGAGCTGGTGGACCGCGAGAACGCCGAGCTGCGCGACCGTTTCCACCGGCTCAACACGATGGAGGAGGAGCAGCAGGACGGGCGCGGGGTGTCGCGGCGGCGGTTCATGGTGGGGGCGGCCGCGACGATGACGGCGCTCGCCACCGTCGACTTCAGCTACACCCGGGCCGCGTTCGCCGCCACCCCGGGCGGGACGCTCATCCACGTCTTCCTCTACGGAGGGCTGGACGGGCTCGCCCTGGTGTCGCCGGCCACCGCCGCCGACGAGGACATCCTGCGCGCGGCCCGCCCCGACCTGCTCCTGCCGAACAGCGGCCCGATCGCGCTGGACCGCAACTTCAAGCTCACCGCCGCGTTCGCGCCGCTGAGCGACAACCTCAAGGCGGGCCAGCTGGCCTTCATCCCGGCCGTGTCCGACCTGCGCCTGTCCCGCAGCCACTTCCAGGCGCAGGACGCCTGCAACCTCGGCGGCCTGCCGGCCGAGACCGGCGGGGTCGGCTTCCTGGACAGCCTGGTCGGCCTGCTCGGCGACACCAACCCGTTCCGCAGCGTGGGGGTCGGCTCGACGCTGCCCCGGTCGCTGGTCGGCAAGAACGGGGCGCTCGCGCTGAGCAGCGTCGGCGCGCTGAACCTCAACGGTGAAGCCAAGTACTCCGACGCCACCGCGGCCGCGATCGGCAAGCTCTTCACCGGGATCAACCACCCGCTCGAGGAGTCGGTCATGGCCGGCCTCGCCGCGCTGACGAAGGCGCAGCAGATCGCCGCCGCCGGGTACACGCCGGCCAACGGGGTGACCTACGACGGCATCGGCAACTCGTTCAAGCAGCTGGCCCAGCTCATCAAGGGCGGGGCCAACGTGCGGGTGGCCACCATCGGCATGGGCGGCTTCGACACCCACGAGGACGAGGGCACCCAGGAGGGTGGCTTCCTGTTCGGCCGGCTGGCCGAGCTGGCCCGGGGCATGGCCGCGTTCTTCAAGGACCTGGGCGACAAGGCCGCGGACGTGACCGTGATGGTCTCCTCCGAGTTCGGCCGGCGGGTGGCCCAGGACGGCTCCGGCACCGACCACGGGCACGGCGGCTGCGTCATCGTGCTGTCCGGCAAGAAGCTCGCCGGCAACCTGCTCGGCACCTGGAACGGACTGTCCACGCTGGACAACGGGGACGTTCCGGAGTACAACAACCTCTTCGATGTCTTCGGCACCATCGCGAAGGGCCGCTTCGGCCTCACCGACGCCGAGGTCGCGAAGATGTTCCCCGCCCGTACGTTCAAGAACATGGAGATCTTCGCCCCCTGAGCTTCTTCGCCGCGGCACCACCGGGCGGCCCGCGCGTGTCCGGGCCGCCTGTTCGGCGTCCGCCGCGGGCGGGCGGCTATCTCGGCCGGGACCTGGTCGGCGCCACGATCTACGTGGGGCTGCTGTGCAGCGTCGCCCTGTGGTGGCTCGACACCCCGGCCCGGTCCCTGAACAACCGGGGCGAGCTGCTGATCGCGGCCGGCCGCATCACCGGGCTGGCCGCCGGCTACCTGTTGCTCGTCACGGTGGCGCTGCGCAGCCGGGTCGGCCTGCTGGAGCGGTTCGTCGGGTCGGAGGCGTTGGGCCGCTGGCATCGCGAGCTCGGCGGCGCGCTGGTGGTCGCCATCCTCGGGCACGCCGCGCTCATCCTGGTCGGGTACGCGGCCCTGGACGACCTCCCCATTCTCAATGAGCTCAACGTGCTCATGACCGAGTACGAGGACATGACGAGCGCGATCGTGGCGGTCGGCATCCTCGTCGGCATCGGGCTGCTCGCCATCCGGGCCGTGCGTACGGTCATGCCGTACGAGCTGTGGAAGTTCCTGCACCTCGCGTCGTACGTGGTGCTGCTGCTCGCCTACGGGCACCAGTTCGCCGACGGTCAACAGCTGTTCCGGCCGGGCCCGGCCCGCACGTACTGGATCGGGCTGTACGTGGCGGTGCTGGCCTGCCTCGCCTGGGGCCGCGTGGTCGGGCCGCTCATCTTCAACCTGGGACACGGGTTCCGGGTCGCCGACGTGGTGCAGGAGGGGCCGGACATCGTCTCGATCTACCTGTCCGGGCGGCGGCTGCGGCAGACCGGGCGGGCCGGGCAGTTCTTCCGCTGGCGCTTCCTGGCCCGCGGGGTGTGGACGCAGGCGCATCCGTTCTCGCTCTCCGCCGCGGCGAACGGTCGGTGGCTGCGGCTGACGGTGAAGACCGTCGGTCGGCACACCGAGGCGTTGCGCGGCCTGCACGTCGGGGTACGGGTGTGGGCGCAGGGTCCGATGGGCTCGTTCACCGCGGTCCGCCGTACCCGGGGCCGCGCGCTGCTGATCGCCGGCGGCATCGGCATCGGACCGATCCGGGCGTTGCTGGAGGAGCTGCCGCTGGGCGCCTCGGTCATCTACCGCGCCAGCACGGCCGACGACGTGGTGTTGCGGGAGGAGCTGGACCGGCTGGCCGAGCTGCGCCAGGCCGACGTCTGGTACGTCATCGGCTCCCGCTACGACCCGGCCCCGCGGGCGCTGCTGACCGCGTCCGGGATGCTGCAGATCGCCCCCGACGTGGCCAGCCGCGACGTCTACCTCTGCGGCCCGCACGGGTTCGTGAAACAGGCCCGTGCGGCGCTGCGCCGGGCCGGGGTACCGCGGCGGCAGCTGCACGACACGCTGTTCGAGTTCTAAGGGGGTTCGTGTCTTGCGTCGGGCGTTCGTGACATTGGGCGGGCTCGTGGTCGGCACCACCCTGCTCGTCTCGCTGAAGAGCGCACCCGGTGCCAGCCGCCCGCCGGCCGCCTACGCGGCAGCCACGCCCTCGCCGACGCCGCTGCCGTCGAAGACCCTCGACCTGCCCGCGGTGCCGACACCGTCGCTGTCCCGGTCTGGAACGCCATCCCGTTCCCCTTCGCGGGCGCCGTCCACCCCGCCCCGGACCACTGCGCCGCCTCCGCCGTCCCCGCCCGCCTCGCCGGCCGTCGTCATGGGCGACTCGGCGCAGACCGAGTTCGGGTACGTGACGATCGGCATCACCGTCGGCGGCGGCCGCATCACCGACGTCATCCTCAACGAGCTGCCCAGCGACGAGCCGCGGTCGGTGTCGATCAGCGCCAAGGCCGGCCCGGTGCTGCGGGAGCGGGCGCTGGCCGCCCAGGGCACGAACTTCGACTCGGTCTCCGGGGCTACCTGGACCAGCGACGCGTTCAAGGTGTCGCTGCGGTCGGCCATGACCAAGGCCGGCCTGAGTGGCTGACCCACTGTCCTTTGTGGAGCCCATCATGGGCACCACGGTCAGTCTGGACCTGGACGGAGTGCCGCCGTCGCTGGCCCGGGTGCTGGCCGACGAGACGTTCGCGTACCTGCACGGCATCGACGAGCAGTTCTCGACCTACCGGCCAACCAGCGAGGTCTGTTCCCCGCTGGCGTCGCCCTCGCCACGCCTCGCCGCCGTGCTCGACCGCTGCAGTACATTGTGGACACTCACCAACGGGTACTTCGACGCCTACGCCACCGGTCGGCTGGACCCATCGGGGTTCGTCAAGGGCTGGGCGGTCCAGGTCGCCTCCGACCGGCTGGTCGAGGCGGGCGCGGTCAACCACTGCCTGAACGCCGGGGGAGACCTGCTGGTGCGCGGCCGGTGTGCCGGGCGGCCGTGGCGGATCGGCGTGCGCCATCCGTTCTCACCCGAGCAGGTGTGCTGCGTCGTGTCCGGCACCGATCTGGCCGTGGCCACGTCGGGCGTGTACGAGCGGGGCCCCCACGTCATCGACCCGTTCACCGGTACGCCTGCCCACGGTCTGCGGTCGGTCACGGTGACCGGGCCCGACCTGGGGGACGCGGACGCCTACGCCACGGCGGCTGTGGCGATGGGCGCGGCCGGCCTGGAGTGGCTCGCCACCCTGCCCGGGTACTCCTCGGCCGTGGTCACCGACGACGGCCGCTTCTTCTGCTCGGACGGCTTTCCCGCGGTCCCGTGACCGCCTCCACGACCCACGCCGAGATCGAGCCAACTGTCCAACAGTTGTGGGGTCGGTAGCGCTGGAACCCCACAACTGTTGGACAGTTGCGTGGACCTTGAGGTGTTGACCGAGGGGTCAGCCCAGCCCGAAGGAGCGCCAGCCCAGGTCGGGGAAGCCGGCCGCCTTGGCCACCGCGGCCGAGGCGTGGTTGGACGGGTCGTGTTGGTAGGTCGGAACGGCGCCCTCGTCGAGGATGCGGCGCGCGGCCTGGGCGACCAGGTGGCGGGCCAGCCCCTTGCCCCGGGCGGCCGGCTCGGTCCCGACCGCGATCTCCTGCCCGTACCGGTCGTGGTGCTTGATGCCGACCCCGGCCAGGTACTCACCGGTGTCGGGATCCCACGTCACCAGCACATCGTGGCCGAACGGGCGCAGCCAATCGGGCAGCCGGGGGTCGGTCGCCGGGACCCACTCACCGGCGTCGGGCAGCGGGGTGGGAGCCTCGGACCACCGGAAGATTCCACTGTAGACCGTCGCCTCGGGGCGGTTGAGCAGGTCGGGCAGCTGCGGCAGGACGTCCGTCCACTGTGCGGTGTCGCGCAGCGCCGCCTCGACGCGGTCGCGCACGATCCCTGCCCAGCTTGGCGGTACGGACAGCACCGCGTGGTCGGGTGAGCCGACGCCGAGGATCTGGAAGACGTGCCCGTCCCAGGCCGGGCGGGTCCGGGCGATCGAGCCGACCACATCCATCGCGCGGGCCGCCGGCCAGCGCCCCAGCCAGGTCCGCAGGTGCTGGCGCAGGCGTTCGGCCGGGTCAAGCATCGTTCGCGGATCCTCCTTCGCGAACGATCGTAGCCTGGCCTGCGGGCTATTGATCTGGTGCCTCGTCGGGCGCGATCGTCAGCCCGGCACCGACACCCGCGATCTCCACCATGCGTAAGAAGTACGGACTGGGACGGCCGAGCACGAGCAGCGTGCTGTGCGCCCGCGCGGTCCGGCTCAGCACCAGCAACGTGCCGAGGCCGAGCGAGTCACAGAACGCCAGTTCGGCCAGGTCGACCACGAGCCGGCCGCCCGAGCCCGGCAGATGGGCCTGGACCGCCTCGCGCAGGGTGCCCACGGTGGACATGTCGAGCTCGCCGACGAGATGGATGACCGTCGTGTCGTCACGGGCCGTCACCACCGTCTCGAGGCTCACGGCGGCAGCCTAACCCCGACCGGCCGAGTTGTCGCGCGACTACGTTGCGTTACATCGACCTGACTCTTAGACGTCGTTCGGAGTTTCGCTCGGTAATCGCACGATTACGCAATGCTGAATTGCATTAGCTAGGCGTAATTGAGTGATTACTTGAGGTAATTCTGTAATCGGCGTCACGCTTCTGACCTGCACTTATGCAACAGAATCGCGTTTACGCTCGACCGATGCCGCAATCCCCCACGCATGAAGCAATTCATGACAAGCCGACTGCCAGGCATCGCCGGATCGACGATTCGGCGGGGTTCAAACTTCGCCTTCAGTGGCCGACGGCCGCGCGCCTGAAATCCATTGGCGCGAGCAAAGTAGCACTGGCAGCAAGTGTTCTCACGTGTCTCGCCCTCGGGGCGATGGCCCACGGTCCGAGCTCGTCCTCAACGGAGAGTGACCAGATGGTCGCTACCGGCGCGGTCGATCGGGCGCTTGACCAGCGGTCCTCCCGCTCCATGGACCGCGAAGCGGCCGGATCGTCCACACAGGACTCGGCCGTCGCCGACGTGCTCAAGACGCCCGAGCAGAAGGCTCGCGAGGAAGCGGCGCGCAAGGCGGCCGCGGCCAAGAAGGCGGCGGACGAGGCCAAGAAGAAGGCGGCCGAGCAGCCCACCCCGGTGGCCGGGCTCGACCAGACCCAGATGAACAACGCCAAGGCCATTGTGGACACCGGCAAGGCGATGGGGCTTCCGAAGCAGGCCTACCTGGCGGCCGTCATGTGCGCGCTGCAGGAGAGCCGGCTGTACAACCTGGCCAGCTACGCGTTGCCGGAGTCGTGGAGCTACAGCAACCAGGGCGGCGGCTCGGACCACGACTCGGTCGGCCTGTTCCAGCAGCGGCCGAGCGCCGGGTGGGGGTCGATCCGCGACATCATGACGCCGTCCTACGCCGCGTCCTCGTTCTACCAGCGCCTGGTGAACGTGTCGGGCTGGCAAGGGATGGCGTTGACGTACGCGATCCAGGCCGTGCAGGTCTCGGCGTTCCCGGACGCCTACGCCCAGCACCAGGACCAGGCTCAGACCATTGTGGACGCGCTGGCCCCCTGACCGTCCCTTCGATCGACCATCGCGGCCGCGGGCTTTCTGTCCGCGGCCGCAGTCGTGTCCGGGTAGGACCTACGATCCGCTCACGTCGTGCAGATGGTGCACCACGTCGTGCAGCATGTACCGCGCGATCGACTCGACCGTGAAGTTGGCCCCGTCGCTGCGCCGACCGGGGCGCTGCCAGGTATCGCCGGTGACCGTGTCGATCCGCTCGGCCAGGCCCTGAGCCGCCTCGACCACCTCCGCCCGTACCCGGGAAGGCTCCTGCTCCGGGTACCGGTCCCGGACCGCGGTCTCGTCCTGGTCCCAGTTCGGGTACAGCGGGTCGTCCTGGCTCAGCATCAGGCCGATCCGGTAGTCGTACAGGCGGAACACGTCGCGCACGTGGCACCCGTACTCCAGCGGTGACCAGACGGTCGGGGTCCGGCGGGTCCGCACACCGCCCGCCTCGAGCACCAGCTCCCAGGCGGCACCGTTCTCGCGGATCATCCGGGACACCGCCTCGCGCGGAAAGCTCGACGTGTCGAAGCCGCACTCGCCGCACGGGCGCTCGAGCACCCACGTCCAGTCCTTGGTATCCGGCTCGATCTCCATGCGATCAGCCTAGAGCGACGCTCGGGCTGGGCTCGGCGGCGGCCAAGATCCGCTCGGCCAAGATCCACACAACTGTACGCAAGGTGGGCGATTGGGAGCGCTCCCACTCCACAGCGCGCCAACAGTTGTGTTGATCTTGCCGGCCCGGTGCGGGGCTTCCGCGGTGGGCTTCACTCGCCTGGGTAGCGCGCCAGAAGTTCCCGGGCCAGGGCCACCAGGTCGCGCCGCAGCCGCGCCGGCTCCAGCACCTCGACGTCGCCACCGAACCCGGCGAGCGTTGCCCGCGCCGCGCCGAGCGCCACGAAGCGCAGGTCGAGGTGGACCCAACCGTCCTCGTCCGGTCGGGGCAGCGGATCGGGCGCCGGCACGGTCAGCTGCCGGCCGATGATCCGGGTCAACCGGGCCGCCTCGCGCTGGCGCACCCGGAGCCTGACCGGGGTGCCCGGGCCGCGCTCCTCGAACCGTTCGCGTAGCTCGCGCCAGAGCCGTTCCAGGTTCAGCCCCG
>Ga0068864_100004318_pt1 | contig 11685 bp, 14 predicted proteins | sample KBSSwiS72_FD_66586 | JGI IMG/M metagenome (GOLD analysis project Ga0068864, IMG submission 66586) | Switchgrass rhizosphere microbial communities from Kellogg Biological Station, Michigan, USA - KBS Switchgrass S7-2 | ecosystem: Host-associated > Plants > Roots > Rhizosphere > Soil ...
GATTCTGATCGTCGAGGACAGCCCCGACAACATGAAGCTGCGGGGAGCCGGACGCCGTGGCCGGTCCACGAGGGGAGCAGTTGAGGATGGCACAGACGCCCAACACGTCACCGGAAAAGAAGGCCCTGCTCGAGGCCTTCGACACCGTTCTCAAGACCCAGGCCGAGGCGCGCGAAGCGCGTCGCGCCGAGGCCGAGGCCGAGGCCCGCCGGCGCCACGGGGCGTCCCGGTTGGTGATGGGAGCATGCACCGCCGTCATGGTCTTCGTCGGCGTCTATCTCTACGTCGAGCGCCCGGACTGGGTGTTCCCCGCCCCGCCCACGCCCGAGTCGCTGGTGGTCCGCGAAGCCAGCCTGCGCATCAGCGTCGCCAACGCGGCGCAGCACGTGGAGCGATTCCGCCAGCGGACCGGACGCCTGCCCGCGACCCTCGCGGAGGCGGGCGCCCATGAGGCCGGGCTCGACTACGAGCCGGCCAAGACGGTCTACCGGCTGCAGGCCGACACGGGCGGCGTCCGGGTGTCGTACGACTCGAGCGAGCCCCTCGGCCGGTTCGTGGGGAACAGCTTCAAGATCATCTCGCGGAGATCGGAATGAGCCGCCGACCCGTGGGCTTTACCATCGTCGAGCTCCTGACCGTGATGGTCGTGCTGGGTCTCCTGGCGAGCCTCGCACTGCTGAGGTACATCGACCTGACGCACCGGGCCCGCACGGCCCAGGTGGCCGGCGACCTCGAGGCCGTGCGGCTCGCCGCCTATAGCGCCTGGTCCGAGACCGGCCAGTGGCCGGAAGAGGCCGATGCCGGCGTCATCCCGCCCGGGATGGCGCCGTACCTTCCCGCGAGCTTCACCTTCCAGCGCAACGACTACACGCTCGATTGGGAGAACCTCTCGCCGCCCGGCGGCGGCCCGACGGCCGGCATGCAGGTGGGGGTGGTCGTTTCCACCACCGAGCCCCGGCTGCGGCTGGCGCTGGAGAACACCCTGGGCAACAAGCTGCCGTTCATCGACGTGGGGGGCACCCTCACGCTGATCATCGTGGGGCCCGACGGGAACAACTGACCCTCACGCCAGCCGACGTCGGAGCTCGTTCAGTCCCTCCGGCGGGCCCGGATACTTGGGATCCATCCGCTCGAGCGTTTCCGCGACCACCTGGGCCACCACCAGGTCGCGGAGATACTTCTTGTCCGCCGGCACCACCCACCAGGGTGCGACCCGCGTGCTGGTCCGCGCCAGCGCCTCCTGGTACGCCGCCGTGTAGGCCGCCCACTTGTCGCGCTCGGCGAGATCCCCCTCCGAAAACTTCCAGTACTTGGCGGGGTCGTCGAGCCGCGCCCGCAGCCGCTCGAGCTGCTCCTTCCGCGAGATGTGCAGGAAGAACTTGAGGATCGTCACGCCGTTCTCGGTGAGTATCCGTTCAAACAGGTTGATCTGCTCGTACCGGGGACGCCACACGGATTCGGGCACCAGCTTGTGCACCCGGACCACGAGCACATCCTCGTAGTGGGACCGGTTGAAGATGCCGATGGCTCCCGTCGGCGGCACGGCCAGGTGCACTCGCCACAGATAGTCGTGCGCCTGCTCGAGCGTGGTCGGGGCCTTGAAGCTGGTGACGACCAGCCCCTGGGGGTTGAGCGGCCCGAAGACCTTGCGGATGGCGCCATCCTTTCCCGCGGTGTCCCGTCCCTGCAGCACGACCAGCAGCGCCCGCTTTCCTTCCGCGTACAGCGCCTCCTGCAGCCGATCGATGCGCTCGACCAGCCCGTCGATCTTCCCGAGCGCCTCGTCCTTCGACGGCGCGCCGGCCGGCGGTCCGGCCGCACGGTCACTGAGACGGATTCGGGTTCCGGGCGGAAGGGGATCGAGACGCATGTCGGCTCCTAGCGTTGCCGAAGGAGAACCAGGGAGTGCGGGGCCAGGGTCACCGACCCTTCCGCGAGGCGTTCGCCCTCGCCGGCGGTGTCGAGCAGGATGTGCCAGGCCGCGGCCCGTTCGGGCAGCACCACGGCCCGCGAGCGGCCGCCGCCGTTCATCAGGATCAGCAGCGGATCGCCCCCGTCGAACAACATGCCGAGGACGTGGTTGCCGTCGTGGGCCCAGTCCGCCGGCTCCATCGGCGCGCCGTCGGCGCGCAGCCAGGTGAGGCCCTCGCCGTCGGCCGGCGATGCAGGGAAGAACGTCTGCCGCCGGAGTGCCGGCGTCGCCGCGCGGAGGGCAAAGACGCGGCGGGTAAATCCGAGCAGCGCCCGCTGGCTCTCGTCCAGCTCCCACGGCATCCAGGTGAGCGGGCTGTCGTGACAGTAGGCGTTGTTGTTGCCTGCCTGGCTGCGCCCGACCTCGTCGCCATGCGACAGCATCGGAACCCCCTGCGAGAAGGCCAGCGTGGCGAGCAGGCTCCGCTTGACCCGCTCGCGAACGCGGGCGATGTGGGTGCTCGTCGCCGGGCCTTCGACCCCCCAGTTGCGGCTCAGGTTGTAGTCGCTGCCGTCGCGGTTGTCCTCCCCGTTGGCGGCGTTGTGCTTGCGCTCGTAGCTCACCAGGTCCTGCAGCGTGAACCCATCGTGGCAGGTCACGAAGTTGACGCTGGCGAGCGGGCCGCGCTGGCCGGCGGCGTACAGGTCGCTGCTGCCGGCCACCCGAGAGGCCAGCTCGCCGACGCGGCCGGTGTCACCCCGCCAGAACCGGCGGAGGCCGTCGCGGTACTTCCCGTTCCACTCCGCCCATCCCGGGGGGAAGTTCCCCACCTGATATCCGTTCGGTCCCAGGTCCCAGGGCTCGGCGATCAGCTTGACGCCGGCGAGGACGGGATCCTGCCGCACCCGCTCGAAGAACGGCGCCCGGGGATCGAACCCCGAGTCCATCCGCCCGAGCACCGGCGCGATGTCGAAGCGGAATCCGTCCACGTGCATGTGGTCGACCCAGTAGCGCAGGCTGTCGAGCGCGAGCTCCAAGGCCGGACCCGCCCGCAAGTCGAGCATATTGCCGGTGCCGGTGAAGTCCAGGTACCGCTCCGGCCGGTCCGGGTCGAGCCGGTAGTACGAGGCGTTGTCGATGCCGCGGAACGCGAGCGTGGGCCCGTCGGCGGCGCCCTCGGCGGTGTGGTTGAACACCACGTCGAGCAGCACCTCGAGACCCGCCGCGTGCAGCTCGCGCACCATCTGCTTGAACTCCGCCACCGGCGTCCCATGGCCGGCGGTGGCGAACCGCACGTCGGGAGTGAAGTAGCCGATCGAGCTGTAGCCCCAGTAGTTGGTCAGGCCCAGCCGGGCCAGGCGAGGCTCGCTGGCCTCCTGATGCACGGGCAGCAGCTCCACCGCGGTCACGCCCAGCTCGCGCAGGTGCCGCACGATCGGCCCGCTCGAAAGGGCCCGATAGGTGCCGCGCAGCCCCTCGGGCACCGCCGGATGCTGCATGGTCATGCCCTTCACGTGGCACTCGTAGATCACCGTCCGGTCCCATGGGGTCCGAGGCGGCCGGTCGCCGCCCCAGTCGAAGGCGGGATCCACCACCATGCACTTGGGCAGGGCCGCGGCGCTGTCGCGCGGGTCGGCGGGAGCGTCCACTGGGGCGCCCGGGATCGCGTCGGGATAGCTGGCGAGCGAGGGGTGCCAGGTCACCGGCCCGCTCAGCGCGCGCGCATAGGGGTCGAGCAGGAGCTTGGCCGGGTTGAAGCGATGGCCGCGCTCGGGCGCCCAGGGACCCTGCACGCGGTAGCCATAGAGCTGCCCCGGACCCACGCCGTCCAGCGTGGCGTGCCACACGTTCGCCGCGTCGCGCGTGAGCGCCACGCAACGCGACGCGGCGGCATCGGCCGCAGCGGCGAACAGGCAGAGATCGACGGCGGTGGCATGGACGGAGAACAGCGCGAAGGTCGTCCCCGCGGCGCTCACAGTGGCCCCGAGCGGAGGCGAAGCGATGGGCGCGGAGGACGGCATCCGCGAAGTATAGCGGCGGGTGGACGGCTACTCGATCGTCTTGTGGAACCGGGCGACGCTCAACACCACGAGCCCGACCGCGAACCCGACCAGCGCCAGGGCCTCCGGCCACAGCTCGGCCCACCCGGTGCCCTTGAGCAGCACGCCGCGAAGGATGGTGAGGAAGTAGGTGAGCGGCAGTGCGGCCCCGATCCAACGCGCGAGCTCGGGCATCGCCTGCCGGGGGAACATGAACCCGGAGAGCAGGATGTTGGGCAGGAGGAACAGGAAGCTCAGCTGCATGGCCTGCACCTGGCTCCGCACCAGCGTCGACATGAGCAGACCCAGTGCCAGGCTGGCCACGATGAAGGCAAGGCTGAGCAGGTAGAGCAGCGGCAGGCTGCCGAGCATGGGCACCCGGAAGAGCACCCGGCCCAGCACCAGGATCACGGTGATCTGCACGTAGCCGATGAGCAGAAACGGCAGGATCTTGCCCAGCACGAGGCTGGTCTTGTCGATCGGAGTCACGATGAGCTGCTCGAGGGTGCCGCGCTCGCGCTCCCGCACGACTGCCATGCTGGTGATCAGGACCAGCGTGAGCGACAGCAGCACCCCGATGATCCCCGGGACGATGTATACCGGGCTCCGGAGCCCCGGGTTGTACCAGGGTCGCACCCGCACATCGAGCCGCGCGGGTCCCGCGCCAGCGAGCTCACCGGCGCGGGCCGCCGCGGCGAGCTGGGCACCCGAGAGCGCCGCCTGCGAGGCGAGCGGATCGGCCGCGTCCACGATCACCTGGGCCTGGGCCGGACGGCCCCGGCGCACGTCGCGCATGAACTCGGGCGGAATCACCAGCGCGGCGTTGGCGCGGCCCGTCTCGATCTCCACCGCCAGCGCATGGCGGTCCGACACCCGGGCGACGATGTCGAAGTTGCCGCTGTTCCGGAAGACCTCGACCAGACGCCGGCTCTCGGACGAGTGCGACTCGTCGAGCACCACGGTGGGCACGTGCCGCACCTCGGTTTGAATCGCGAAGCCGAACAGGGCGAGCTGAATGGCGGGAATGCCCAGCATCAGACCCAGCGTCATGCGGTCGCGCCGCAGCTGCACCAGCTCCTTCCACAGCATGGCCCAGAGCGGCGCCTCGACCAGCCGGCGGAGGCGGCTCATACGACCGCGCCTTCGTCGCGCCGCTGCAGCTCGATGAACACGTCCTCGATGGTCGGCTGATGGAAATGCTCGAGTACCTCGGCGACGGTGCCGACCGCGATGAGCCGGCCCCGGGAGAGGAACGCCAGCCGGCCGCACTGGGCCGCCTCATCCATGTAGTGGGTGGTCACGAGGATGGTGGTTCCCTGCGCGGCAAGGTCGTGGATCTTGTGCCAGAAGATGCGGCGCGAGGCGGGATCCACGCCGGCGGTGGGCTCGTCGAGGAACAGCATCGCCGGCCGGTGCGCCATGGCGCACGCGAGCGCCAGGCGCTGCTTCCACCCGCCGCTCAGCGTCCCGGCGAGCTGGCCGACCCGCGGTGCCAGCCCGAGGTCGGCCAGCAGCTCCGCGATGCGGGCGCGCCGGCCGGCGCCGTGGAGCCCGTAGATGGACGCGTAGAACTTGAGGTTCTCCCCGACGCTGAGATCGTCGTACAGCCCGAACTTCTGCGACATGTACCCGATGCGCCGGCGGATCTGCTCGGCGTCGCGCCGAACGTCGTAGCCCACCACGGTGGCCGTGCCGCCGCTCGGCTCCATCAGCCCGCACAGCATCCGGATCGTGGTGGTCTTGCCCGACCCGTTGGGGCCGAGGAACCCGAACACTTCCCCGCGCCGGATCGTCATGCTGAGGCCTTCGACGGCGACCAGCGGTCCGAACGACTTCCGGAGGCCCTCGGCGACCACGGCGTTGGACCAGGAGGGCTCGCTCACCGCGGGCGGTCTCGCGGTGGGTCGAGCTCGACGGTCGCGGGGAGCCCGGGGCGCAACAGTCCGGTCGTGTCGGACAGGGCCACCTTCACCCCGAACAGCAGGTCGGCCCGTTCCTCCTCGGTGAGCGCGATGCGCGGCGTGAACTCGGCGCGCGGGCTGATGGCCACCACTTCACCGGGAATCGGACGGTCGGGATAGCCGTCGAGGCGGGCCGTGGCCCGCTGCCCCTGGCGCACCGACGGCAGCGCCCGCGTCGGGAGGTAGATACGCACGTAGGGCGCGGCGGTCTCGCCTACGGTGAGCGCCGACTGACCGGGCGCCAGGCGCTCGCCCGGCTCCGCGTTGCGGGAGAGCACCGTGCCGTCCACCGGGGCCGTGAGCACCAGGTCCTGGGCCACCGACCGCGCCGAGCCGAGCGCCGCTCGCGCACTCGCCACCTCGGCGCGGGCGGCCTGGATCCGCTCGGGACGGGTGCCCTCGCGCAGCAGCTGGAGCGCCTCTCGAGCCGCGTCGCGCCGGCCCGCCGTGGCCGATGCCTCGCCCTGGGCCGCGTCATACGACTGGCGGCTCACCGTGCCGTCCGCCACCAGCGCGCGCATCCGCTCCAGGTCGCGCGCGGCGCGGGCCGCCTCGGCCTCCGCCGCGCGGAGGTCGGCGTCGGCCTGCTCGACCTCGCGTGGCCTGGCGCCGGCCTGCGCCTCGCGCAGCGCGGCTTCGGCCGCGCGCACGCGGGCTTCCCCGCCGGCGATGTCGCCCTCGGTGGTGGACTGCGTCAAGGCCACCAGCGTGTCCCCGGCGCGGACCGTCTGCCCTTCGTCCACCAGGACGCGGACGACGCGGGCGGGCACCAGCGGCGAGAGGTCCATCTCGCGAACCTCGATCGTGCCGGTAGCGCGGAGCGGGTCGGCGTCGCCGGGTGCGCACGCGCCCAGGGCGAGCGACGCGAGGAGCGCGGCCAGCACACCATGCACGCTCATGCGGGCCTCGCCCCCGCACTCCGGCCGCGGCGCGAGCGGCGCGCAGGAGCGACGGCCAGCGCGGCCACCGCGAACTCGGCGGCGTGGCAGGCGAACTCGCGCAGGACCCGGTCGGGCGTCGCGGCCGCGCGCTCCTGGAGCATCACCCGGACGACCGGCCGGGCGAGGGAGAAGTAGGCGACCTGGGCGATGGTGGAGATGGCGGCGTAGCGCGGGTCCCAATCCCGGCGGAAGAGGCCCGCCTGCTGCCCCTCCTCGATCAGGCCGCACAGGCGGCGGAAGCTGGTGACCGCCATGAGCTGGACCTGCTGGACCGCGTGGGCGGCGTCGTGGTCGATCAGCTCGCGGGCGAACAGGCGGGGCGCGTGCGGGCTGGCCGCCACGGTGTCGGCCTGCGCGGCCACGAACGCGCGCACGGCCGCCTCGGGGTCGTCGCCCGCGGCCCTCATGGTCCGGGTGACGAGCCGGGAGACGAAGCGCTGCAGCACCTCGCGGTAGAGTCGGTCCTTGTCGGCGAAGTAGTAGTACAGGAGGGCGCTGTTCACCCCCGCCGCGCGGCCGATGTCCTTGATCGTGGTGCGGGCGAAGCCCTGCCCGGCGAACAGCCGCTCGGCGGCGTCGAGGATGAGATCCCGGCTGGGGCTGTCCGGCGCTGGCTGGGCCATGCGCTTAATTAATCGCTTAATTAAACCGCGTCAAGCCCTAGCGTTCAGTGGAGCGGGACGGTCGGCCACCGGGCCCGCAGCTCGTCGCACCACTCGACTTCGATCTCCAGCCGGGCGATCTCCTCCCGGGCCTCGGCGAGGCACTCCTGCAGGTCGCGGCCGCCGGCGGTGGTCTCCAGCGCGGCCACCACTTCGCGGAGCCCGGTCAGCTCGAATTGGAGCAGTTGCGCGTAGCGCTCGGCGGCCTCGAGGCGAAGCGGCGCCAGGCGGCGGAGATCGGCCTTGCGGTCGAGGGTGTGCTCGATGGTGTGGCGCGCGGCGTAGTCTTCCGCGGCGATCCGCGGCCGCCGGCGCTCGACCGCGGCCGTCAGGAAGGGCAGGCGCCGGCGGTGGTGGGCGCGAAACTGAGCGAGGGTCTCGACGAGCTGGCGCAGGAGCGGCACCCGTGCGCTCCGGTCAGTCCCGTCCCTGCCACGACGCCCGGAGATACAGGCTGGTCCCGAGCAGCAGGAGCCCGGCGATGATGGTGCCCGGGCCACCGTAGTTCTCGTAGGCGAACGACAGCTGCCCCGCCTGGCCCGGTGCGGAGCGCAGGAGCGTGAGCACGCCGAACGCGATCCCGGCGATGCCGATGACCGCCAGCAGGGCGAAGAGATTGCGCATGAAAGCCTCGGGAGCGGTGGAAGGGCCGACGTCCGGCACGCCTGGTATAGAACTGCGGTCCGCCCTCGCGGGCAAGAGCGCCCCGGCCGTACCCCGCCCAGGCCATCCCGGTCGCCCAGCTCCGCGGGCTCGGGATCTCGCCCGAACCGCGCCCACGCGAGGGGAGAACTAGTGGTCGTACCGGGCGATCGCGTCCGCCGCGGCCGACTCCAGCGTGGCGATGTGGTTGGCAGGAAAGGTCGTCTGGCCCGCCCGCTGGGCGAGGCCCAGGGGCGAGACGTTGGCCGCGACCGCGTAGATCACCAGCGCGACGCCCTCGGAGCCAAGTGGCGCCGGATGAAAGCCGTCGGTGTCGAACAGCGGCATCCCGGGATTGGCGTGGTACGCCGAGCGCAACGCCTCGCCGGCGGGGAAGAGCACGGCGTTGGCGGCCGCCGCCGCCGCGGCGTACGAGGCCGTGACGGCATCCCAGTCGCTCTCGCTATCGAGCGGTGGCCAGACCATGTACACCGCCGGCCGGGCGCCGACCTTCCGGATCTCCACGGCGAACCGGCCGGTCCACTCGACCAGGTTGGTGCGGCTCTCCGGCAGGGCCGATGGTCCCTGTTGCATCACCACCAGGTCCCACCCGCCCTGCCGGATGGCCGCGAGCGCGGCGCCCTGGTTCCAGTGATCCTCCAGGCTGTAGCCGCCGAACGCCACCGACGTGACGACGACGGGCCGGGCGGAATTGCTGGCGCCGAGTTGCTGAACCAGCGAGGGCAGGTTGTTGGCGGAGGTCAGGCTGTTGCCGATGAACAGGATCCGCAGGTCCGGATCGGGAGTGGGATCGGGAGCGGTGCTGCCGCAGCTCGCGGCGGCGGCGAGGAGCAGGATCAGCCGGAGAGCGTGGAGGCGCACGGCGCGGTCTCGGGTTGGGGGATGGTCGTCCTACGCTCCGCACCAGCATCGGTTCCCGAGGCGGCGCCGGGCCTACCCGGTGGGAGCCGCCCCGTACTCGGCCAGAAACTGGACCGCCGCGTGCACCCCGCCCTCCGGTGCCGCGGCGACCTGGAAGGCATGGATCAGGAGCGGGGACAACGCTTCGGCCTGGGTCTCGCCGATGGCCGGCGCGTTCGGCACCCGCTGCCCGAGCTGCTGAAGCGCGGCCGCGAGCTTGACCGTGAGGTGCTCCGCGGTCACTGCATTCCACATCGCCATGAACTCACGAGTGTTCGCCGGCCGGCTCGACGGTTCATCCATCATGGGCGCCTCCTGGCAGGTGGGGTCGACCCACAACTTAGGGCTGCTGCCACGAGGCGCCAGATTGGGGCTCCGGAGAGCACGGATCTTGCCCTTGTGACGACGCGCCCGCGGCAACCTCTTGCACGTCCCAGCTAGCCTCCACCGCCACGGAGACTTCCATGCGCCTCCGTCACGCGCTGCTCTCGCTGCTGCTTGCAGGGTGCGGTACCGGGGGGTCCGATCCCGCTGGCCCTACCCCGCCGAATTCCCCCCTGCCGCCCGGCTCGCCGCCCGCGAATGGCGCGGTCGCGAGCCTCGGCGGGTGCCAGTTGTTTCCCGGAGACAACGCCTGGAACCGCGATGTGAGCGGCGATCCCGTGGCCGCCAACTCGGACGCGCTGCTCGCGGCGATGTCCCCCGGAAACGCCCTGCACCTCGACCTCGGCACGACCCAGGAGTACTACGGCATCCCCTTCATGGTCGTCCCGGCCGACCAGCCCCTGGTGCCGATCACCTTCGGCACGGACGGCGCCAACTACTCGGACGAGAGCGACCCCGGCCCGATGCCCATCCCGCGCGACGCCGCGATCGAAGGCGGCAGCTCGACCGATCCGAATCCCGGGACCGGCGACCGGCATGTGCTGGTGGTCCAGCAGGGCGACTGCGTCCTGTACGAGCTGTACAACGCGGTCCGTACGGCCGGCGGGTTCCAGGTAAGCTCGTCCGCCCGGTGGAACCTCAAGGTGAATGCCACCAGGCCGGCGGGCTGGACGTCCGCCGACGCGGCCGGCCTGCCGATCCTGCCCGGCCTGCTCAAATACGAGGAAGTGGCCGCGGGGAAGATCACCCACGCGCTGCGGTTCACCGTCCCGCACGTGCGTCGCGCGTACGTCGCGCCAGCCAGCCATTGCGGCCAGTACGCCGATGCATCCCTGCCGCCGTACGGCACGCGCGCCCGGCTGCGCGCAGACTTTTCGCTTGCGCCCTACTCGGGCGACGCGCTGGTGATCCTGACCGCGCTCAAGGCGTATGGCCTGATGCTGGCCGACCAGGGAAGCGCGTGGTACGTGACGGGAACGTCGAATCCGGCATGGGAGAGCGCCCTGGACCAGCTCCGGGCCCATCCGGTGGTCGGCAGCGATTTCGAGCTGCTGGCTACCGGCCCGATGACGAGCTGCTGACCCGCCGGCTCAGGCCCGGACCGGTCGCGCGCTCCCCAGCTCGACCGGCTTGAGCGCGCCCACGCCGTTGGACTTGCCGGTGACGATGCGCCGGTGGCTGTCGAGCTGGCCGAGGTGGTACGTGAAGTGGGCGCAGAGGTGGACCAGGTATTCATCGGTGCGGATGTGGCGGTCTGCGATCGCCTCGGGAAAGTCCTCCGACAGGGCCTCCGCCGACACCGCCGGCAATGCCGCCGCGACGGCGGCGCGGGCGCGCTCGACCTCCGACAGGAGCTCCGCCCGCGAGACACCCCGCCGGGCGAACTCCGCGTCTCGGTTCCGCACGTAGCCGGTGCCGCCCCACAGCGCTCCGATGTAATGCTGCAGGTTGCCGGCGAGATGGAGCGCCAGCGTGCCGGCCGAGTTCGGCAGGCCCGGTACCTCCTGCCAGATCTGCCGCTCGTCCGGGTAAGCCTCGAGCTCACGCCGGAGGGCGCGGAGATCCCGGTCGAGGATGGCGGCGACGCCGGCGGCGAGCGAAGGGCCCATCAGGAAACCTCGGGCGCTGGGTGTCGAAGGATGCGCCGCAGTCCCGCGGCGAGGAGCGCGAGGCCCGCGAGCTGGACCAGGTGGAACAGGCCGTTGTGATCGAAGTCCCAGAAGAGCCGGACCGTGCCGAGGTCGGACGCCTGCACCGCGCCGGCGGCGAGGCTGACCGCGAGCGCCGCCGCCATTGCCCGGGCGCCGGGCCGGCGGTGCCGCGCCGCGAGCCACGCGTATACGCCGAGCGCAAAGCCCAGCGCCGCGGCTTCAAAGAGCACGAACGCGAGGAAGTCGCCGCCGGTGGCCCGGGTAACGCCGTAGAACGCGAGCGCCACCACCAGCATCGGCGGCAGGAGCCGGCGGCCGGCGCGATCGCCGCGATAGTCGCGTATGGCGCCCACCACGAACAGGGCCATGGTCACCCCGAGGGCGAGATACAGCGGCTGCCACAGCAGCTCGCGCGCGCCGCCCGACAGCGCGAGCCCGTGCGCCGCCACGCCGATGGCCGAGGCCAGGATCATGCACCCGAGCGCGGCCAGCCATACGGAGCGGCCGAACGACGCGGGCGTGCGACCGCGGAGGAGAACGACCACCACCAGGGCGGCGGCCGCCAGCAGCG
>Ga0068864_100004321_pt1 | contig 11676 bp, 16 predicted proteins | sample KBSSwiS72_FD_66586 | JGI IMG/M metagenome (GOLD analysis project Ga0068864, IMG submission 66586) | Switchgrass rhizosphere microbial communities from Kellogg Biological Station, Michigan, USA - KBS Switchgrass S7-2 | ecosystem: Host-associated > Plants > Roots > Rhizosphere > Soil ...
GGATACCACGTCATAATATCGCCAACACGAATCGTCATGATGTCGAATCCGCCACTTTTTTCTGGACTAATGGTTGTGTCGACCGGAACAAGAGCCGCGACGCCTTTATCAAAAAGTGTCATTGCAATATCCTGCCTGAATGCGCGCGCTGCTTGATCAATGTTAGCTTCAACGGTCAAACAATTATTAAGTCCACTGTCAATGTCTTCGATGTATCTCTTTTCCTGATCCAATCTCACATGACGCATGTCAACAGACGCAACGTCAATACTGAGACGCGTATAAATTGAAGAGATAAGCGAGCGTTCATTGGGAATTCGAAATTTTACACGATCTGGTCTTGTGCTGTTAGCTGGACCATAGTATTCGAAAGAGCTTGGAACCGGCTGAATAGGCCAAGGCGAATTTTTCTTCAGCTCTCGTTGGTCTCGATTAAGAAACGTGTTCCAAGCATGTCTCACCGTCGGGCCAAATCGTGCCACATTTCACCTCCTTTCCCCAACCGCTCAAATTCTCTTTAACCCCATCCATTAAAGTAAGCAAGAACGACGAATACTGCGATCACAACCATGGCGGCTGTGTTTACGAACGCGTTCCAGTTCGTAGGCATTACTCAAACGCCTCCTTGTTCACCTTGTACGCAACCCAGGCGTCTAGAAGGGCGGCAACATTGTCGATCTTTTCGTCCTGACGCTTCTTCAAGAGCTTTCGGTTTCCGTTGGTATCCTCTAGAGTAATTGCGTTACCCATTGCGAATGACATAAGAGATTGATCGAAGATCAGAAGTCGCTCTTCTGCCATGATTTTGATTTCACCAAGAGGAACCGATTCAGTCTTCGCTCCTTGGATTACTTTCTCGATACCAAAGGGTCCATTCTCCGCTTCCCAGCGTTGAACAAACTCTTTCGCATTATACGGATCGTAACCAAAGGTACGAACGTCGAATTCAGAGTCCAGAATGAACTTGTCCAAGTCCTCGTATACGTCTTGCCCAACATCGAGGATACTTCCGGGCATGACATGAAGACTTCCCTCGTTGATGAACTCTTCGTACTTCTGTCGCATAGCAGCAGGAAGCTTCATCAACGTAAGTTCAGTAATGTAACTCCGAGTTTTCACTCCAAACCGCTCACGTCCTAACGGGAAGATAAACGTGAACGCACAAAAGTCATCGCCTTGGGAAAGATCGGCCCCAAGAGAACATGGCATTTGCCAGAATTCTCGACGACGATGTGGAAGGGTCTCTTCGTAAGTGAAGAAATAGGTATAACCCTCCATTGGAATCCCAAAGCGCTTCGCGAGAATATCATTTCGACTCGCTGGCGCTTTCTCGGCCCGTTCCACATCAAGCTGATACGTTTCATAAGACACCGTCAATCCTAAATTCGGATTTGCTTTTACCCACATTGCCGGATTAGAAACTTCTTCGATTTCGTCGAGTTTGTAATGCCAGATCGAAACGTGCGGTGCGTAGTACTCGCCTTTAAGAATGTCAGCAAGCTCCATTTTGATGGTGTCACCAGAACCGGCTCGGACCGTTCCTTCCGAGCTGATGGCAACGATCAAATAGTCCTCGAGCTTCGATGCTCCCTGTTCAACAGCGCCGACAACGTCCTCTCTAAGATCACCAGACAACCATTCGTCAATTGTCGAGATCTTAGGACGAAGTCCCTGGAGCTTATTGATCGCCATCGGTCTGACCTCGAGCAACGAGCCGGTAAGGAAGTTCTCGATACCTTTCTTTGTCGACGCCAGCTTCACTCGATTGGCTCTTGAGCCGGTTGTGTTCTGGAGAGACCCTTCAGTCAGGAACATGAAGAGTGGTCCTCTAGATCGCACAATTGATGTACGCCCCGGAGCCATCACTTCTTCTGCTTGTTTCATCGTCGGTGCTGTGGTGATCTGATGTGTCGTCGTTGTATCGACGTTTAAGAAGTAGCTATGAATACACCACGCATACATCGACTTGGCTGCACCACGAGCGACGATCAGGTACTGCTTGAGAGTCAGACGTTTCTTGATCTGTCGTTTCTCGTAATGACCGCCGTGATTATCTGGGGTTGGTACGTAGACGCTACGCTCAACGAAGTAATACCAACCGAAGATTTGCTCGGACCAGAGTTTGAACGAATCAAGAAGATGAAGATCTGACCCATCCGTCAAAGTCAATTCGCCTTCGCAATAGCGAATAAATCCTTCAACGGCCTGATCATCATAGTAAATATTAGGGTTAGCGATGAGCGAATCGATCCGATTCATCTCCTGAGAGATTTCACGATTCACTGGAATCTCGCCTCGGAGAACTGCCTCGCGAAACCGACCGTAATAAATCGGCGTCGCAGTATTAGACAGGCTCACCCTAACCTCCTTTCCTAGGCAAGAGCTTTCTTAGCAAGAGCTTTCTTGATCTGCTTTGACGCAACAGTATTTGCCGTCTCGGTGGCCTGCTGCTTTCCAGTCTGTCCAAGAACAGATTTCACGAACTTCACAGCAGGACTCGATTCGTTATACTGTAGTCGCTTCACGTTCTGCTCGAGCTGAATTCGTTTTGCATACGCCTGCAACTCATCATCGGAAAGAGCTTTGACTCCACTCTTCCTTGCTACTTGCCCGCTCGTGCGAACGCGTATCGCGTCCGGGTGCGCGGGATGTCCGTAGCCACCTTTAGTTTTGATCTTCTTTCCTTTATCACTAACTGTGACCGACGAAGATCTATCTCTACGAACACCCCAACGCATACCCTTAACGCCATGATGAGCAAGAATATCGTCGACAACATTGGCGTTGTCCATCTTGCCTCTATTCCGGTTCAGACTTGGGCTCGGCCTTCGCCTTAGCCTTCGGCTTAGGAGCCTCTACATGGCCCAAACGAACCTGTCGGGCCTTGCGATACTCGTCCTTCTCTGCGTCCTGACGTTCCCGCTTAGCTTGGGAGCTTTCGCGTGACTCGTTTGCCATTATAGACCTCCGTAACTTCTCCTGTATAAATATCTTCGACGTACATCACATCTGGATCTGGATCGACCCATTCTTCATCTTCTCGATGAACATTCAGACGCCATTCCAGCTCTTGAATTTGCTTCTCAGTAGCCGTAATTAGATATGACGTCTGAGGGGGATCAAAGAGCTGCTTAACCTTGAGAAATACGTAGGACTTCACCGAATTATACTGAAAATCCTCTACGATAAACTCAGGCCAAACTGCTTCTGCATCTTCGATCATGAATCCCTCAGAAGGGCCAACTCCGAGTTGGGTGAGAGTAGAAAAAGCAGTGTTAATATGAGTAATGATATCGAGATCAAAGACGGTGTAATCTTCGGCAATCCCCAGAATCTTCTTTGTACTAGTGAGGATACTCTGTTCCATTCTACTTCACCTATCCTTAGCTTAGTATTTACTTAGACGAAGAACTCTTAGGAATAGTTCCCCCGTCATACTTTTTACCTGACTTGGTCTCTTCCTTCTTCTCTACGGCAGTCTTTTCAGACTCCTTCTTCTCTTCGGTCATGTTACTCCTCCGATTATCTGAGATCTTCGGCTCTGACAACAAGTAGAAGGTCCGGACGATAGCCCAAATATACGGGATACGGACCAAGTTCACTACCATGTGAGGTCCAAAGAGCTGTCATCCACATACCGTTTCTTCTACAAATAATGACATGCCTTGTGTCTGAAAGACGTGGACCAAAAATGGCCATGTCTCCGACATAGAATTTATGATCGGTTGGTACGCGTCCCTTACGGTTATAGGAAAGCAGAGTTCCCGTAAAACCGTATCCGCTATAGTGCAAACCGTTAGGATCTTTCAGTGAGAACTGATTATGAAGATCCGCCCATCGAAAAGCTCCGGTGACAAACCCAGAGCAATCTGTGATAAACGGAACCGAAGGAGATTTGCCCAGATGATTCATGGGACGAGTCTGAGCATAATGAATCTGAGCTCTGTTCTCCTCAGCCCGCTCACAGTATCGGCGAATAGAGTCTCTGGCGGCTTCCTTCTGAGAAGAGTTCAGGGGCATCTACGCACCATCGTCCTCAGTTGGAGCGTCCTCGAGATCGTCCTCGGTGACCGGCTCAGCCTCAGTGCCCTCAGCCGCTTCCTGATCGTCGCCTTCCGGCTGGAGAGGCTCAGGAACTCCAGGAGTCTCTGGCACCTCTGGATCGGGCTGATCCTCAGTCCCAGATGCTCCGTGAAGAGTCTCAACGCCCTTGATACCCATGTCACTCTCCTTTTTGGAAGGTAGTCTTGTTTTGTTCGTCCTTCTTTGCGTCATCCAGCATCTGCTTTGCGTAAACCGAGCCTGCTGTAATGAACGCTACGATAATCGCTCCAATATACTCAACCCATTGGTCCGGATTGAATACATCGAAGATCCCAATGGCAACCAAACTACCGAAGAAAGCAAACACACCAGCCCACAGTGCTACTGGATTTTCTTTCATACTTATAGCCTCATTTCATTTACCAGAGTGTCGTATCACCTGACTTTCTCTCAATTGGACCCCTAGGAAGCAGATCTTCGTCACCATAGTGAATGGCATTATGTGTTCGTAGCGATGTGGTTATGAGGAAATTTGGATCTATAATCGATTCATCACCATGTTTGATCTCATCCAAAGAGATAGGATTCATATGATGAATTAGCAAACCCGAATGAATCTCATAGCCGAGAACACCCAGATCACAACCATTGTCGCGTAATATGATTAGATTTCGAGTTGACTTCCACTCCTGAGACTTGTAAAAACGTTGATTAACCCATCGATCGAAGCCGAATGTTCGTAAACCGAGCAATCCACCCAATCGAAGATAGTGATAGCGTTCTTCGAATGTGTCCAGACGATGCAGCTCAGAATATGTTCTAATAATCGTCATCAGCCTCTGGAGCTGGTAGATCGCCAGCGTAAGAACGCATTGCTTGAAGTGCTTCCATGTAAAGCTCTTCGACACGCTTCTGAGATTCAAGAGCTTCGATCTTTACACGAGTCAATTCGTTTTCATGCTCAAGTCGTTGCTGTTCGAGTCGTTCTCTAGTCGAACCCAACTTAAGGAAGTGCGTAATCACTTGAGACGATGCACTTCCGCTACGAATTTGTTTCTCGGCAAGGTCGATAGCTGCAGAAACCATCTCGTTTTCACGACCCTCAGGAGTTGTCGCGGGTTTGCGGCGATTTGCCTTGCCTTCATCATGCTTTCGCCTAGCAGGCACGCGACCTCCTTTCGAAACTTAATCGAAGACTACGACGTCGCCCTGAGTAACAACCTTGAACGCAGACTTCGCGCCGGGCTTACAATCGGGAGTAACTCCGGTTCCACCGTCGAACAACGGCTTTCCGGTATCTCCTTCGGTGTTTACACAGATCCAACGAGTATGATCTCCGAGACCCGAACCGGGTTCTCCCCGATCACCCTTATCACCTTTCTCGCCCTTCTCTCCCCGATCACCCTTATCGCCCTTCGGTCCTACAGCACCAGTCGCGCCAGTAGCACCAGTAGCACCTACAGAACCAGTAGCACCCACAGCTCCTGCAACACCGGCAGCACCATTAGCGCCGTTAGCTCCAGGGGCTCCGTTAACTCCATTGGCTCCAGCTTTTCCAGCAGGACCAGCAGGACCAGGAATCTTCGGAAGTGCTAGACCATTTCGCCTAACTTCCCACGGACGACACGGCTGATTCTTCGCAACCGAACGAACTGCGCCTGCACGAAGGATTCCTGCTCGACGAGTAGTCTTACCTGCTCGAACAAGCCCAGCTAGAGTGCCATTCAAGTTCTTCAAGTTCGCTTTCCCGATACAGAACGGACCAGCGAGCCGTCTACCCTGGTCGTTGTTAGCTGCGCCAGAAGTTCCTACTACGATTAGTAGTAGTACTGCCGACATTGCAACTAGTATACTTCTCATGTTCCCCTCTTCTCCTCTTGTTCAGATGACTTTGCCTCCAGTTTTAACCCCCCGAAATTAGGAAACATTGAGGGAAAAATCCCCCCGGGGAAATTTTGGGAAGCCGGGCGATGCTAGGGGGGGTGTGTTTTCTTTGACCCCTCCCCCCCTAACTTTTTTTGTCCCCAAGATTTTGTTTTTTGTTTTTGTTTTTTGTTTTTTAATTTTTTATTATTTTTTTTCATTTTAATTTATCAAATCGATCCTCACCCTAAGGGTAGGGGATGGGGTGGGGCATGGGTATGCCGAGCAATCAACATCAATCCACTCACTACATACGCTAGGGCGCAATGGGTTATTGAATGGATCAATGGATCATGTTACTAATTTATCAAATGAATCTTTAGAAACTTTTCTCCACATACCTGATACGTTCTCCTGCACGATCTCGTCTATTGCGTTCTGTACTGCTAACATCTGGTCTGGCTGTGATAGATCATCAGAAACATTAGCTATCCTATCCAAGAAGGCTGCGGTATTGTAACCAGAACTAACGTCATACTCAAACCATTCTTCGAATTGAGTAAAAGGATTGAATGGATTGTCTACAGTTGTTAGCATGTACTCAATAGGTTCGTTAGTATCAGTGATACTTAGCTCACTCATTGAGTCCTACCTTGAGTGTAGTTAGACCAACACCTAGTGCATCAGCTACCTCAGCCTGCGTATAGCCTGAGGCCAACATAGACTGAGCACGGACTAGCTTAGCACTAGTCATCTTAGGTGCAGTCTTAGGTAGGGCCAGGGCTTTAACTCTATCAGTATCGCTATTCTTTAGAACTCTTTCCAATACATGATTACTAACAGCACCAGCCTGAATAGCATTCCATTCGGCCTGGGTCATAACGATCTTGTCTTTCCTAGCCCCAGTTCTAACTCTGGCGGTGTTCAATTCCTGTTGCTTGATCTTCTTAGCAGTTGCTTCATCCATGCCCGGATTAGCCTGCCGCTTCTGAGAGACGGAGGCATTTGCTAGAAGCTGGGCTTGTCTTTCACGGGGTGCATTCTTTTCGGCTACGTTGAGCTTAGCTTTCAATGAAGCCACTTCGTTTGCATACGCCTTCTTTGCTGAAGGCGAGTAAGGGTTAGGCTTAGTAGCAACGGCTTCTTTCCTTGCTTCATTAGCCATAGACTTCAGTCTATTGGAATGCTCCGCATAGATAGCTTCCATTCTAGTACCGGGGGGTTCAACAAGAGAGAACGCATCATCGGCCTCAGCTAGACGCTTAGACTTCTGTAGCTTATCTCTTGTCAATCCCTTACGATCAGTGATCTTACGGCCGGTAGGTTCGTATACTTTCTTTCCCGTAACCGGGTCAATAGGACCCCCCTTTGAAAGAGGGCGGGGTCTTCTTTGAGGGATGTATACCTTAGCTCCTGCTCGACTGATCAAAGTCTGAGCCCCTGCTTTGGGACTACCCTGGTACTTCTCTTTCAATGCAGGGATACCGTTATCTTTCTCAGACTGCCTGAAATCAAGATGATGTTTCTCAGCATCAATGACAACCATGGAATGTCGGATAGCTCGAGCCTTTTCGTCTGAGCTAGCCCCATGAATGGTCATGTCTGTGATTAGATTGGAAACCTTACCCATCTCCTGCTGTTTACGTGCATCAGTCATTCGAGGGATGGGAGAACCTTTAGGAACTTTGTACGTCATCGGATCAAAGTCCTTCAACCCATCAAGGGCAGGGGTACTTTTGATCTGCCTCTTTCCATTGGGAATGACAAGCACTGTATCCCCATCGAAATCGGCGCCCGATAGACGCTTGGCTACACTGTGATGAATACCAACTGCATCATGTCGAGCCTGTCCTGCACCAGTACCAAGAATACTTCGAGCTTCTCGATTGCGATTGTTAACCGTCAACTGAGGAATCTCGAACGTTCCACCATGAGGATACCGAACAAGTGCGACTCGTTCACCATCTCTCATACTAGGAGCATAGATCTCATTAGGCTTGATGGAATTGATAGGGAGAATAACCTTGGTTGCCTGTCTTGGTAGACTGGCCGCTTTGAGATGCACAGCTGCTGAATCGGTTGAGTCCGCAAACTTCAACAACAATTCTTTACGAACTGTCGGATTTGTAAGAGAGCTGATCTCATCGAACTCTTTCTTACGGCGTTCATGGGTCACGTTCAGTTGTTGCTGTGCGAGCTTAGGACTCTGCTTAGACAACATCTGAGACGAAAGAGTTCTAGACCATCTATCCCAATCGCCCTCTTCGTTCACCAGATTCATAGCCGAGTTAACCTTGCCATCTTTGCCATGTATCTGACTCACAACTGATCCGAAGGGGAAGTCGGGATCATCCGACAGCGGCTTCATTGCATCTTTCTTGCGACCTGTATTGGGTGCGCTTGTATTGAATACAAGATCTGTCCCATCAGGAAGATCGTCTCTGTAAATGGCCATGCCCTTCAAGTAATGTGTGCCGTCAACCGCAACACGAACCTGAGCATAGCGCTTACCACCAAGACGAACGTCATCTACACCAGGGCGAACATAGATAACGCCATCTGCCTTGGCTCCCTCAGGCCCATAATTAACAGCAATTCTTCTTGAGCTGACAGAGAGAGGAGTCTGGGTACCACCATTGAAGGTGCGACCATAATCGGCAGAACGTTCATCGATCTGTCTGATCTGAGCTCTATTCGAATTAATCTCGGACAGAGTAGTACCGGGCTTGGCCAACACTTTCACAGTCGTATACTTGCCTGTGCCAATCTGCTGAACGTGGATATTGTGAACTTCGTATCCCTGTTCTCTCAGAGCAGCAACAGACGTGTCAAGATGTGTTCGAGTAACACCCACAGCGAGGTGCACACTACCACCAACATCGACGTACTTCTTGTTGTCCACTTCCTTCTTCAACATGTTGGCTGTAGTTTGGATAGCGTCAGCCTTGTCTTTCGCTCCGGGCTCGAGAAGAGCACGAACCGAAGACTCATTAAGGCCCATACGCTCACCGATCTTGACGTTCGACCAGCCCTTGTCCTTCAAACGCTGAGCTGTGAGAATCTTCGTCTGCCTCTGCTGAGCAAGAGCCATAGACTTCGCAGCTCGAAGCTGTGTTGTAGTAACACCAACACCTCTGGCAATCTCAGATTCAGACATACCACTTTTTCGAAGATTCTCGACATAATCGAGATAGTCCCGATTGCGCTTGTTTTGTGTACCACCGGATCCCCAAGGATATCGACCTGAACGACGGAGGATGCCGTAATGCGCAAGATGTTCTTCTTCAGTACGAATCACGACTGTTCCTCCAATCTGCGATAGGAGATTACTTTGTCGAATTCTTGAATCTTGCTCATGATAAACAAAATATCATCTGGATCTGCATCGTAGACCATAACCTCATTGTCCTGATAAATTCGAAGTTCGATCTTGATTGTGGTGGGATCTTTGTCATACTCAAGACAGAACAATGCAGCATACACTTCAAGTTGATGAACAGATCCAGGGAATACACCAGTTTTCAAATCATGAATTCGAAGAGTATTATACCGAAAGGCGATCGTATCCGCAGTACCGAAACAATTCTCAGAATAGTACAGAATTTGCTCGCAGGTCATTCTGTACTGAATAGCGTCATTGATATACAATCCGACGGTACCAACCAAATCGGAAAGTCTACCTGCTTCGATTTCTCTATGAGCATATTCGTGCTGAGCAACACCATAGGCGCTAGCTTGAGCTGTAGTCCATCGCTCAATCAGACGATCTGGGGTGTAATGAATCCAATGGTATTGACTAGGACTAAGAAACGCGTGCTCGCCTTGGAGGTTTAAATGCTTGTTGAAGCGCATTCAAAACCTCCTTTTCATTTTCAGGATATATGTACGCAGCAAAAGACATTGCTCCTAATCGTTCGATGTAATAATCTTGATTAGGTTGTGTACTCGCATCCTTTGAGATCTTAACTTCAAGTGCTGCCCAATGAAGTTCCCAAAGGAGAGTGAGATCCAACATTCCTTGACGATACTGGCTATCGTTTTTCAAAACGACACAACCAGGAAACATTCCTTCGAGTTTCCTGATGATCTTGGCTTGATATTTACCTTCAGTCATATATCACCATGCTCAGATTACAGTAACTACAACTTGTGGAGTTGTCTGTTCCCAGGTTACCTCATCCGAAAGAACAACTACAGACATGAAATATAGACCAACCTGGACCTCTAACATATCTGTGAGGACAACGGCATCAGTAAAACCGGATACAAAGTTAAATATAAGATCCGCGAAATCTGTTACAGTGACCGAATCGCTTACATCGAGAAGCAATGCAAACGTCTGTGCCCAAACAACATTGTCAGTAAGAACAACATCTTCCGTTGTAAAGAGCCCAAGATCAGCAACAAACGTACTCGAATCACTAGTCGTAACAGAATCTACCGGATTAAGTACAGAATCTTGTGCTAATGTAGGAATATCCGAGAGAGTAACAGTGTCGGCGGATACAAGCGTCTGATCTTGTACGAACGACGGGGAATCACTTGTCGTAACCGAATCGGCCGGTGTAATCGTAAGCGCTGCACCCGCCGTTAACCATTTCGCTCGCAGAAACTCTTCAACTTGCTGGCGTTCGGGATCGGTTAGTTTTCGGTTGTAGATCGCGATCTCGGCGATGTCAACGTCGCTACCCTGAAGGTTGAAGATCGCGCCGCTCAGACCGAACGTATTATTGAATCCCCTTGTGCCACCGCTCGGCCCTCTGATCTGTGTGCCATTGGCAAATAGGCGACCCGCGAAAGCACCAGTACCGTCAGCAGAGTAAAGCTTCGGCGTCGTTCCCGTCGGATTTGGGCCGCTGAATCCATCGAGCCAGCCCTCCATGTAGGCAACATCCCAGTCGCCGCCATGCCACCCAATCAGGAAGTTGTTAACACCGCCAGCGTAATATGCTCCGAGCACGCGGCCCTTCGTAGTCCCATACATTCGCCCGACGTAGACAACCGTAAACTCCGAGCCGACCCCCGAGGAGGGGCTGTAAAAGCCGCTGGTCGTGCCAGCGAAGCGAACGATCGGTCGACCGTTGATTCCAAACTCGGGACCACGCGCGACAGGAGCGGCCCCTTGTAGAGTGAGTGCAAACCCTCCGGGAGCGAGATTTGGCCACGCAGAAACAGCTGCACCATCCGCAATCCCAAGTTGCGAGGCATCGAACCAACCTACACAATTGGCAATTGCAGTCGGTGTAAAGTCGGCCAGAACTAGATCATCTGAGAGCGTAACCGAATCGGCAGCAGCGAGTGGAATATCGAATGTCTGGACCCACGAGACACTGTCAGAGAGAGTGACCGAATCAGATGCGAGAATCGACGGACCGAGTGGACCGCCTCGGAAGTTGTCGAAGCGCATCGAGGTTCCCGACCAAACGAGACCAACAGGGCCGGAAATATAATCGGGTGCGTCTGCCTCGAAATACTTCGTCCACTGACCGCCAGAGGGCTTGCGATATGCGGTAATCGTCGTCCCACGTCTAGAGACCCACACCGAATCGCCAGCGACGACGCCACACGGGGCGGAGTAGATAACGGCCGGAGTGGACTGAACGCCATCAACATACTTGCGGAAATACGGCGCAATAGGGATACTCTCTGTAAACTCAACCGCATAGCAATCGTAGGTCGAAGTGCCCGCACCCTGAATCGCGAAGGCGATATTGAAGCTCGAGCTCGACGAAATGGCTGGGACATCCCATATCAAGTCGAAATCGCCAG
>Ga0068864_100004325_pt1 | contig 11673 bp, 9 predicted proteins | sample KBSSwiS72_FD_66586 | JGI IMG/M metagenome (GOLD analysis project Ga0068864, IMG submission 66586) | Switchgrass rhizosphere microbial communities from Kellogg Biological Station, Michigan, USA - KBS Switchgrass S7-2 | ecosystem: Host-associated > Plants > Roots > Rhizosphere > Soil ...
CCCAGCACCCAGGCGAGCGGCCCCGACAAGTCGGCGTCGAACAGGTTTTCCGCGCCCCCGGCCTCAGCGCCGGCCAGCCACACGCCGCGATCCTTGAGCTCGCGCAGCGTCCGAGCAAGATTCGTGACGGTGATGACGGGCACCGTGTCCGCCGCGCCCGAGGCTGCCTTCGCGACCGTCGCATTGACGCCGACCGCGCGGTCTTTGGGGACGATCACCGCATGCGCGCCGAACGCATCGGCACTGCGCAGGCACGCGCCCAGATTGTGCGGATCGGTGACGCCGTCGAGCACCAGCAGCAACGGAGGCTCGTCGAGACCATCGAGCACCTCGTCGAGGGTGCGGTGCGGCAGCGCCGCGTCGACTTCGGCGACGACACCCTGGTGGCGGTCGCTGCCGGCGATTGCATCGAGCCGCTTGTCGTCGACCGGATGCACCGCCACGCCAGCGCCTTCCGCACGCTCGATCAGCTCGCGCGCACGCCGGTCGTGCCGCGCTGCGACGACGTAGATCGCGCGCACGCTGTCCGGATGCTGGCGCAATCGCGCGGTGACGGCGTGGAAGCCGGTGAGATAACGGGTGTCGGACATCGCGGCGGGACGTTGCGGCCCAGAGTGACCGGTTGCGACCGTGGCGACGCGCCGCAAGCTTCGGTATAATCAACAGTTTACCGCACGACCCGGCGCGCTTCGAACGAGAGAATTTCGCCGGCGATCATCCCGGGCTGTTGTAGCTCAGTTGGTAGAGCAACTGATTCGTAATCAGTAGGTCGGTGGTTCGACTCCACTCAACAGCACCATCAGCGCGGTTCTCTGCGATAGCACTCACTAACTTTAGTGACGATTAGTGACAATTCGCCGGATTGCGTTTCGGTGAGAGGAACGGGCGCGCTGCATGTCTCATCACAAGAAAAAGAAGAAGTCGCAACTAAGCTAAGACTTGGTGGCGAGCAATGGAACATGTATCCGTTGCGTTCTTACCGTTTTCCTTATTGACGCAATATTGATACGTGCCGCTCATTAGCGCGCCGGCGTTCGACCTTCAAAAATGGATCTGTCTGCGTTTCTCCCGGCATTTTTTGAGCTATTAGTTGCCGCCCGGAAGCGGGTCACTTGGCTCATTGTCTTTTTGCCGGTGTCGATCAAAAAATTGGTTTGGCCTGTTGTCGATTTGCGAAATGGTCGCACGCAATCCAGAAATTACTACCACAGACTCGAGTATGAGGACGGCAACACGAAAATCTCTGTCTACCAAGAAATCGACTCGAACGGAAACGTAAGACGCCACGTGACAGCCATGGGCGATCAGACCGTGCTGCCGCTGGGAGCGGAGCCGCGTATCGTTGCGGAGTTCCAGCACCCGCGAGTTCAGTGGCGGCGCAAAATCGACTGGTGTGATGTGTTCAATGGGTCGCTGAGTACTGGCTGCCACGCGATTAGTGACCCTCGACTAAGATAGCGGCGGATAGCGCCATCAAATTGGGAGACCGCCGTGCCGGAGCTCAGCGAGGTCGCGGAGTTTTGGATGAACTGGGCCGTTCAGCTCGCCGTCGCCCTCGGCACTGTTGGCGCGGTGGTAGTGGCCGTAGCCGGAGACTATATCCGCGGGAAATGTTTCCCACCAAAGCTCAGCATTGAGATTGCCGATTCTGCGGGCGAGCTAACTAGTATGCACTTGACCTACTACGACACTGCCACCGACACTCAGATAGTGCGAACGGAAGACGCCCGATTCTACCGCCTTCGCGTGACTAATGAACAACGTTGGTCTCCGGTGAAGCATGCGCAGGGTATTCTTGTACGAATCGAAAAGCCGGCAGAGGACGGTCGATTGATAAGTACATGGACGTCGGACGTGCCTATTCAATGGAAGCATCAAACGTCCATCCCGGCACCTCGTACGATCGGACCTCCATCAGAAATCGATCTTTGCGCGGTGGTGAAAGGAAAATGGCTCCAACTAAATCCTCTCTTCAAGCCATTGAACATCCAAGACCAATATCGAGGCCCGACGACTCTGGTCCTCTCGGTGCTGGTACAAGCGGACGAGTACGACACACCTGTCGTGCGAGTAAAAGTCTCGTGGGACGGTGGTTGGCACGACGGCACACACGAGATGCGGGACCATTTCAATATCGCGATTCTTCCAAACTGAGGATCGAATGAACCATGGGGCGCCCAAGAAAAAAGCGTAAGGATCTGCCACCCGGCATGCATTTGCGCCAAGACGGCGCCTATTTCTACCGAGCCACAAAGGGCGACCGCTGCTTTGTGACGATCGGCAAGGTGGATCGCGAGGCCGCCGATTGGGCAATGGCTCGAGATCACAGGCGATCGCGGTGTACCAAATGGGACCGTAGCCGAGATCCTTGATCGCTATATTGCTGAGGAAATTCCGCGGCGCGTTCGCCTAGCTAAGATTTCGCAAAAGACGGCAGCCGGATATTTGGCTCTAGCGCCAGCCCTGCGGGCGGAATTTGGCGACTACAAATACGCCCAGACATCCGGGGAATCGACCCGGCCCGACGTGCTGCGTACCTTGGACGTGGAGCAGTACCTGCGACGTTCCGAGGGTAAGCGTGGTGAGGTTTACGCCACTCAGAAGATCGACTTCCTCTCGGTCGTGTTTTCATGGGCACCACGCGTCGGTCTGTGCAACTACAACCCTTATTTGGGGGCCGAGCGGAATCAACGCAATGACGACGCCGGTGGCGATGCGACGGCTGCAGCCGGGCACGCGTATGAACCGATCAAAGTTACGCCGCGCCGGTAGTGACGGCTTAACACCTACGCCTTGGGAGTTTGCTAGTAAAAAGCACCAAGGATCGTCACTTGCTCAACGTGCAACGCGTTGATAGTTTTACTCTAATTTGGAGTCGAAGAAATTGATTCGTAATCAGTAGGTCGGTGGTTCGACTCCACTCAACTGCACCAATATAATCAAGAAGTTACATAGGTCTAGATGAGCAACACTCGCGTTCGGTCGACTTAGTAGGGCGCGCTACCGCACAGACGGCTTCCTACCCGGTCTGCTAATTCTGTCGACACTGCGATTACGGCGCTTCGGGCAGAACGACGTGGCCTTCCGCATTTTGACCTTTAGGAGCACGCGATGGGCATGGGCAAGCTAAAAGCGCTCTCGACAGCGTTATTTGCTACGGGGTTGATTGCCGGCAGCGCATCCGCTGTGCTTCCCGACAGCGGCTGGTATTTCAACCCTGCCGAGGGTGGCAGGGGCTTCAACATTGAAATTCAGAACAATACCTTATTCATAGCAGGCTTCATTTACGACACTGCGGGCAATCCTATTTGGGTGGTTTCAGGCGGTCCCATGTCCACGGACCGAACATATTCGGGAGCGGCGTTCCAGACTGCAAACGGGCAGCCTCTTGGCGGCGCCTACCGCGCACCGTCCACTGTGCCCTTCGGAACGGCATCAGTGACTTTCACGACGACCATGTCGGCCAACATCGTGATGAATGGCTACGGCTTCTCGGTCACGCGCGAACAGTTCGGGTTGGACTTTACGAGCACCACGCAGCCGCTGTTAGGCGAGTTCGCGTTCGTGATCGGAAGTACAACGTTCCCTGTTTACTTCGGTCAGCGCATCAGTTTTACCAGTACGCAACTACTCAATGGCTCGACGTACGCCGCCGGCAACATGACTGGTGAGAGCGGTGCTAGTAACCTGGCTGTCGGAAATTACGCACCCTCTCTCGGGCAATGGACCGTGCTGCTCGACTCATCGCCGAGTTACTACCAGTTCTACACCTTTGCGTTCGAAGGATTCAACCTTGTAGAAGGTAGTGAGTACACGTACTTAAAAGGCGCCTCGCCGACCAGTAGTCTGCCCGTAATCGGCAACCGTATCAAAAGCGCTCAAGCCGCGGCTGGTGGCAACGCCCCCGGTGTAATTAATGGGATTAGGCCCGCTGACGCAGCAGGGACCGACAGCTATGCGACCGCAATGGTATCGGCACAAACGCCTTATCAGCCGTCGCCATCGCAGGTTGGAGTGCTACATGAGCTGGAATCCGTCCTGCAAGCATATTCGATGATGCGTAAGTAGCTCTTGACGCAGCAGCGAGCCCGGCTCCCTAGAGCTTCCCGGCTGTAATCAGCGTGTCTATCGGCGCGCGGGGCGAGCGCGGCGCGCGCCCTGCGCCCTGCCTGCGCGACCTGCTGAACTTCGCGGTCACCGCCTGACTACGCCGCCCCATATTTGGTCGTTTCGTCTTGTGCGTTCTCACCCAGTCAATTCTGCTGACTGTTAGCCATGTGCCCTCATGCAGTCTACGTACATCTGATTATCGGCAATTGCTCCACCTAACAGGTTGCCGAGTATCCATCCAGCTGCGACATTCCGGCTCGCCACATTGTTGTTGTTCCACGACGCGCCGACTGAGCGACCTTGAGCGGCTTGTGCAACATCGCGCTTGCACTCGTAGTTCGCCTGATCAAAAGCGATCCGCGCGGCACCGCTGGCCGATGCGTTCTGCGTATTACCACTAGCCGTCGCAACGTACGATGGCCCGGCACTCGGGTCCACCCGACTTTGAGGCGACCGTGCGCTTCCTCTCGGATGCCGAAGGTGGGCGAGCAAGTCTTCCGCAGCAGGGTTACCGCCCGGATATTCACTACGATAATGATCCCACCGACGAGCTGTGGATGGTGTGGCCCTCTTCACTGATTCCACCGGTAGCGAATTCCCAATCGGCACACCGATACCGCGAAGTGCGAAAGCGAACTTCTACATCATCAACGTCGAGCTGAGGAAAACGATTCACCGCGAACGGTTACGGGTTGGTACGCGTTTTCACCTGCGTGAAGGCGGAAAAAAGGTAGCCGCGTGCGAGGTCACCAAGCTCTTAGGGTTGCATGCCAATGCAGCCTAACCACGCGGTCAACGCGGACGCCCAGCGCCGGCGCTTCACCCCTTGGTGGTCGCCGGTTACCGTGGTTCGTTAGGTCACGTAACTCACTATCGCCATGAAGCCCTTTCGTTCTTTGATATCGCGCCGTGGCCTGCTTTGGGCTGCATTGGCGTTAGTCGTTTTGGATGCCGGTGCGCAGGACGCCCCGGCCGCAGTGGTATCAGGCACCTGCAGGGACATAGTTTTCGACCGAACAACAATCACTTCGCCCGTCCAATTCGACCTACTCATTCGCGTTGACGATGCCGGCGATGTTGTTTCGGTTCACTCCTTAAATGACGTAGGCAACCGATCCCTGCTATTGGCAGTGTACACGGCAGCGAAGTCCTGCAAATACTTGCCCGCGATTTCAAACGGAATGCCGACCAAGGGGGACGCTCGCCTTCTGTTCCCGGTACTGCCGCCACCGCAGGTACCGACGAACAGTCTAACAATTGAAAGCCTCCACGATTGCGCGCCGACTAGGGCTGACTATCCGGCTCAGTCACGCAAGTATAACAAAGAGGGAACAACGCGCGTGAGCTTCGAAGTCGACAATACAGGCAAGGTCACCGCGTTTGGGGTTACTAAGTCAAGCGGCTTTCTTCGACTCGACTTTGCTGCGCTGGTCAAGCTGGCCACCTGCAAATTTAAGCCCGCGACCGCACCCGATGGCGCACCAATTGGCGGATCGTTTAAGGTCGAATACATCTGGAGGCTCGAGTGAAACCTACGCCGGCGGTCAACACGGACGCCCACCGGCGGCGCTTCGCGTTTTGGTGGTCGCCGGTTACCTCGGTACGTTAGGCCGCTCATCACTTTTATGGACACTGTTCCCGACAAAGGCGAAGACCAGGAGCTGAGGTTGTTGTACGAGGTGTCTGTCGCGGATCTTGCCTTCTTTAGGCAACAGCAATGGTCCATCGCAAACTATGCCTTGCTTCTGTACGCGGCGTTGGTCGGCGCGGTGAAGCTCTTGCAGCCTCCCCTCCGGGCATCCAGAGCCGCTAGCGGTAGGCTATGACAATAGCGACCGAACGGATCATCTCTGTCGATGGTAACGCCGAACAACATTGACGCGGCCCGTCGGGCGCTTCACGGAATCAACTGACGTCGCAATCCGTTGCTCACCAGCTGCTGCTGCATCGTGGGTGAAGGTCAGTGAAGCTCGATAAATCTCCGGGTTGGAGATGGCGCACGGATTCGTAACCGCGCGAACCGTCCCAGCGCGAGCAATGCCATTGCACCCACGAGAAGCAGAGCCGCTATTCCGGGCTCGGGCGCGGGTATAGGTGCCGACGAGGCATCCACAGTAAAGCCCGACTGATCGACAGCAAAGACCGTCAGCCCTTCAGGGCCTTGACCGAGATTGAACAGAAAAAGCGCATCGGCTTGCGTCGGATCGTCGGTGGTGATCAGCGGGAAAGCACCCGTGGAATCGAGCACAAACACCGAAAACGCGTCTGGCAGCGAGCCGGGCGCCGGAGGGTGGTCGGTCGTTGTGAACGAAAACGACAGCGATGTTCGCATCGGGTTGAACGTCACGAGCAGTTCATTGAGGAACGATCCGCCGGCGTCGGAGAAAGTCCATGGGCCGCCGCCGGTGACATTGCCGGCAGTCAAGGTCGAGAACTGAGTTCCATCCGACGTGAGCGCGCTCAGCGTCACGCTGTTGTCCGGCAGGCCCCCGTCGATGAAGTCGAAGGCGAGGACGGCAGGGACGCCGTTCAGCGCAGAGGTATCCATGGTGACGTCGATGGTCGTTGCACGTGCGAGGGTGCTCGAGACGACCACAAAACCCACGGTCGCCGACATGACGATTCTTCTCATACTCACCCGTGTCATGAGGTTCTCCTCGCAACAACGACACTATTGTGCGTCGACCTAGATTCGCGACCCCGCGCCGCCAAAACCTGGCTCGTTTTCGAGACACGATCCGCTCGGCTTGGACGGCGCGCCTTGCCGGTTAAGCTCATTGCGGATCTCGTTCCTCGCCTTCTTCGAAGGACAGTGCTTCAGTTCGCACTGGAGGCACTTGATGCCCGCGCTGTGCGCTCTGTCCTCTGTAGGACCGGACTCAGTTTTTTCATCGGCCCCGAGATATTTGCCTTCTGCCCCGGATTCCTGGCAAATATTCAGATTTGCGTGCCCCCCTCCAGCGGCATTGTAGAAATCGTCGATGTGGCTCTGCTCGTGCTTTCTAATGCACTTCTGAAACTGCGGACTGGTGGCGCGGCCTGCCTTCGTGACTTCGACTACCAGTTGGCCGCCTTTGCACCGCACGCCTCCGTAAGCGTTTTCAAGGCTGTCGACGAGCCCCCACCGTCCCGAAGGGTCGACTTGATTGACCGGATCGTTCCGAACATAGCCGTACAGGTTTGTATCGTCTCCCGCGAACAGGACCGGGTCCTTTGAGGTCCATCGTCCGGTGCCGGGGTCGTAGTCGCGTACCCCGAACCTGACCAGTTGCGTATCGCGGTCCAGCAGACCGCCGGCGTATCCGAAAGGTTGGAAGCCGGGGTTGGTGTCGTTCAACACCTTGCCGAAATCGTCGTAGTCCATCTGCTGGACGATCTGACCTGTCGCTACATTCACGACCAGCCGCGGACTTCCCAGGTGATCCAGGATCAGCCGATAGGTCACGCCGCCTCGGATCATGTAATCGGGAACGTTGTCGCGGGTCGCATAGATGAAACGCGACACGATGTTGTTGTTGCCATCGACTTCCACGATGGGTTTGCGATCATCCAGGTAGACAAAGCCCTGGGCGAGCGCGCCGTTGACGTACCTCCCCACGCGCCGATCCTTGCCATCGATCAGGTACGAAAGGCTCGTCCCGTTCGGCAACGTGACAGCCGTGAGGGCGCCGCTGCTGTCGTAGTGGTACGTCGTCGTCTGACCGCCGACTGCTCTGCTTTGAAGATCTCCGTTCAGACCGTAGATGTACGCCGCCGAGCCATATTGGATCAAACGATCCTGGGCATCGTAGGTCGCGGCGATGGCCCCGCCGGCACCGCTCACGATGATCCGATTGCCGTTGCCATCGTACGTGTATGACGTCGCCAAGCCGTTCCTGGTCGCGCTGCTGAGGCGTCCCGCCAAGTCATAGGTGTACGCATAGACGTTTGTCGATCCACCTATGGTCTCAGTAACACCGACGATGCGCTCGAGCTTGTCACGCGTGTACTGCTGAATAAAGAGCGTAGTGTTGAGGTATGCCGCACGGTACTGAGTCGGACGGCCGAAGCCGTCATAGGTCCACGCGTCCGTCGTACTGCCGAGGGTGCCTCCGGTCAGCAGGCCGTTTTGAGCGTTGTGGTTCAGCGTCAAGCTTCCGGCACTAATTAGGGCGTTGTCCGCGTCATAGCTAATCGTCGTTGTCGCACCGCCGATCGTGATCGAGCTCAGCCGGAAGTCGTTGTCGTAAGTCCGCGCGATGGTTTGAGACACTGGACCAACCAGCGAACTGCTAGTGAGTAATCCACCGTCGTACGCGTAGGACAGCGCGACGCCCCCCGGCGCGTTGACGCTCGCTATCTGACCGGTGGCAGCGTCATAGCCGTACGAGACGGTTCCCCTGGGTGTCGTTCGACTTACAGGGCGCCCCGCGGAATCGTACTGGAACGTCGTTGTACTGGCATCGGGATGACGGATCAGGGTGAGTTGATGATCGGCGTCGTATAGGTATTGCGTTTGACTCGGCTGTCCGCCCACTGGGGGCGCCGTATAGGTGGATGTGAGATTGATCGGCCCGAAACCAAGACTGTGAGCCGACCGCCCAGGGGGAACGAGGCCAGTGAGGTTACCGTTGGCATCGTAAGCGTACTGGGCTGCACGACCATCGGCGAATATCTTCGTCGTTACGCGTCCCGCGGCGTCGTAGGCGTACCTTTCGACCTGTAGCAACGGGTTAGTTACGTTGGCGATATAACCATCTCCAGTCCGGGCGATCGTCGAGGTACGGATATCGGCACCACTGCCTTCGATCGAGGACTGAAGAAGACCATGGCTGTCATAGCTGCGCACGATCGGCTGCAAGGTCGGCGCCGAATATTGCGTCGGTCTCCCGAGGTTGTTGATAATCACGCTTTGCAGCCTACCAAGAGGCGAGGTATCGATCGCCGTGCGAGTCGCCGCAGTGAACGCCGAAGTATGGATGCGACCGTTGATCGTGAACGTGTCAGTTTTCGCACTTAAGGTCAGCGGGTTTTGCGGATCCGTGAGCGTCGTGGTAACGACCTCGCTCGCTTTAAGCTGTCGGCCACCGGGCGTCGATACGGTCGCGGCACTCGTGGTCGGCGCCAGCATCCCCCAGCGGGGATCCGCCCCATGCGTCACATTGCTGACTGTCCCGGTGGCGTCGGTTATCTGTTCGCTGCCATCGGCGAACGTGACATCGATCGTCTTCGTTCCATCGGCCTCGACCAAGGTGCGGCGAAGCGCACCCGTACTGAGCTGCTCGACCTGGAAGCTCCGCGTTCGCCCCAGAGCCGAGGTCGCGGTTACCGTAAACCCGTTGGCTTGCTCCGTACGGACAAGCGAAGTGCTGCCCCCGGCCGGGTCCTCGTCCTTGATCAGCCTGCCGACGGCATCGTAGGTGAACCGGGAGGCGTTGCCGCGCGGATCGACGAGACGCTGTAGCAAGCCCGATGCGCTGTACTGCATCGAGTGCACCTGTCCCGCGGGGTCCGTCACGGAGGACAGCCATCCGTCCGAAGTCGCATTGAGCACCGTGCGTTGCCCGAAGGGCGCCACGACCGCGGTTGGAACGGCACCATTGCGCTCGATTCTCGTGACGTTGCCGTCGCCGTCCGTGATGGCGATCGGATAGCCGGCGGCATCGTAGCCGAAGGTCAGCAAAGTGGCTCCGGTCAGCGTATGCACGGTTCGCAGATGCCGCCCCTCGCCACTGAAAACATAGGCCTCGTGCCCGTCCTCCGAGGGCACGAGGATGTCCGAAGCGGAAAGACCGGGCAGCGCGGATGCGACGCGCCGGATTCGATGGTGGCCGGCATCGGCAATGTAAATCGCTTGATCCGGACCGGTGGCGAGACCGTTCGCGGTCGCGATCGCCGTTTGCGGCCCAGGTCCGCCGTCCACAAAAGGCGCGGCCGCACCATTGCCTGCAAAGGTGTTGATGATTCCATTCGTGCCGACCCGGCGCACCCGGTTCGTGGCCGCGATGTAGATGCTTCCGTCACGTCCGACGGTGACATCCCGGGGTGCGTCGAGGCCGGCGCTGAGCGCGGGCCCGCCATCGCCGCTGAACGCGCCGTTGCCCGGCCCGGCAACGGTGGAAATGATCCCTTGTGGTGTGACTTTGCGAACGCGAGTGTTGTCGACAAAGTACAGCGTCCCATCTGAGGAAAATGCCATGCCGCTTGGGTTCACGCCCGCCTGGAGCGCGGGTCCGCCGTCCCCGCTGAATCCTCCACCAGCGCCGGCGTACGCGTTGATCACACCATTCTGATCGACGACCCACACGTGCCCAGCATCGGAAATGAACAACCGGCCGTCAGGGCCGACCGCCACATTGCGCGGGAAAATCAGTGTCGCGTTAGCCAGGCTGCCTTCGTCCGGCGCGCCCATGATCCCGATGCCTACGAACGTCGAGATGACGCCGTTCGGAGCGACGCGGCGGACGCGGAAATTGGATCGATCAGCGATGTATACGCTGCCGTCGAGTCCCAACGCGACCGACGTCGGGTTCGCCAACTGTGCCTGGTTCGCTGGGCCGCCGTCGCCGCTGAATCCGCGAATGCCCGTCCCGGCAACCGTGGTCTGGATTCCGTTCGGGCTCACGCGGATGACGCGATGGCCGTTGTCGACGAAATACACGCTGCCGTCCGGACTGACGGCGATGCCCTGAGGGGTCGAGATGCCCGACTTGGTCGCCGCAATGCCGTCGCCGGCGAAGATCCCCGTTCCGTCGCCTGCGATCGTATTGACGACGTTCGCCGTGAGCTGGTCGACTTCGCGGCGGGTTCCGTCGCCGAGATTGATGACGTGACCGCTCGGATCGTACGAGTGCAACACGCTAAGGCTCCAGCCGCCGAGCCCCAGTCCGCGCTGATCCTGACGCGTGATCTGCGTCGTAGTCTCCTGATACAGGGTGATCTGCGTCCGCCAGCCGTTGACGCTGAGCGGAATGCCCGAGAAGCGCGCCCACGAGCTGGGTACCGTAATGGCCGCACTCGCGACGATGTCGTAGGTGTAGCCGATGCGGGTAGTGACCGAGAACGAGCCGTTCAGCGGACGTCCGTACGCATCGTTGCCGTCCCACGCGAAAGCAGTCGAGCCAGCGCTGGTCGGCACTGTTTGCGTGAGCTTCTGTCCGGCGACGAGGATTTCGACCTGAAAGGCTTTCACGCCGTTGGGAACGCCTTTGCTCGCGAGTGAAAGAAGCAGTCCCTGCTCAGCAGTCCGGCCCGGCGTTCGGTCGCTTTCGTAGTGCAGTGTGAACGGGGTTCCGACGACCGCGATATCCTCGCCGAGCGTTTGGCGCTCGCAGCCGATGATGGATCCCGTCGCTTCCGCCTGACAAAACGGTGGTGGCGGCGGCGGCGTCTCATCCGGCGGGCCGCAGTCCGTCGGAATGCAGACGAAGCTCCAGTTCTGGTCGTTGGTGGAAAAGTGATCCATCGGCGTGCGCCACAGCGACGTGCCGGGCGCGTAGAGTGCGGCGAGCTGCTGTCGCTCGGCGTTGGTGATGCCTAGCGCCGCAAGCGCAGCCCCGCCGTCCGCAACGCCATCGCCATCGA
>Ga0068864_100004326_pt1 | contig 11671 bp, 12 predicted proteins | sample KBSSwiS72_FD_66586 | JGI IMG/M metagenome (GOLD analysis project Ga0068864, IMG submission 66586) | Switchgrass rhizosphere microbial communities from Kellogg Biological Station, Michigan, USA - KBS Switchgrass S7-2 | ecosystem: Host-associated > Plants > Roots > Rhizosphere > Soil ...
CGTGGCGCTGGAGACGATGGCGACGCCGAGGCCGGCGGCGACCGCCTGCTTGATTGCCTCGGTGCTGCCGATCTCCAGTGTACGCCTGGGTTCGATGCCCTTGGCGGCCAGCGCCTGCGCCACCACCTCGCGCGATCCGGAACCGGGCTCGCGCACGATCAGGACTTCATCGCCAAGCGCCGCGCTGTCGATGCCGCGTTCAGCTACCGCGAAGCGGTGCCGCGCATCGACGATCAGGCTCATCACGTCGGTGCGCCAGGCATGGCTCTCGAGCTCGTCATCTTCGACCGGACCTTCGACCAGTGCGATCTCGATGTCATGCGCCAGCATGAGGTCGGCGATGTCCCTGGTATTGGCGATCACGAGATGCAGATCGATTCCGGGGTAGTTTCGGTGAAACGTCCCGAGATAGTCCGATATCATGTAGGTTGCGATCGTGGTGGATGCGCCGATGCGCAGCGATCCGCTGTCGAGATTGCGCAGCGACAATAACTCGTCCTCCGCCGCGCGCTCGGCCGCAAACAGCGTTTCCGCGTGCCGCACCAGCGCCTTTCCCTCCCGTGTCGGCCGCACGCCCTTCGGCGTCCGGTCGAGCAGGCGGCAGCCGACCTGAAGCTCGAAATCCCGCACCCCCTTCGAGATCGCCGGCTGGCTGATATGAAGGGCGTCGGCTGCGCGCGAGAAGCTCCCGGTTCTCACCACCGTCGTGAACAGGCGCAGCAAGTGCAGGTTCAAGGACATAACTTCCCTTTATCGAGCCAGATCGAAAAGATATTACCTAACTATCGCCATCTGACGCATAGATTTTTCTCCCCGGGAGAAATTAGTGCCGCAGGACGAGGAATTTTCCGCCCCAGGAAATGGGCCGGCTACCAGCGTGACCCGTCTTGCGGCGCTCATTCCCGGCGTTCTGCTTTGCATCGTCGTCGCCGGCGTCTCGGCGGCGCTCGAAGCTGCGGAACGGCACCTGTTCGCGCATCCCTATGTGGAGGCGCTGGTACTGGCGATCCTGCTCGGCATGGCCGTGCGCAGCTTCTGGAATCCGGCCGAGCGCTGGCAGGCCGGCATCGCCTTCAGTGCCAAGCAACTGCTCGAGGTAGCCGTGATGCTGCTTGGCGCGTCCATCAGCTTTGCCGCGATCGCGGCGTCCGGCGCTGCCTTGCTCGGCGCGATTGCCGCGATTGTGGTCGTGACTTTGGCTCTGAGCTTCGGCATCAGCCGGATGCTCGGGCTGTCGACGCGGCTCTCGATCCTGATCGCCTGCGGCAATTCCATCTGCGGCAATTCGGCGATTGCAGCGGTCGCGCCGGTCATCGGCGCCGATAGCGACGACATCGCGTCCTCGATCTCCTTCACCGCGATACTCGGCGTGATGATGGTGTTGGGGCTGCCGCTGCTGATTCCGCTGTTGCAATTATCCGCAACGCAATACGGAATTCTTGCCGGCCTCACGGTCTACGCCGTCCCGCAAGTGCTTGCCGCAACGGTGCCGGCCGGGCTCGTGAGCACGCAGATCGGCACGCTGGTGAAATTGATGCGCGTATTGATGCTGGGACCGATCGTGGTGGGGCTTTCGTTGCTCGCCCCGCGTCTGCCTGGCGGCGTGCGCGGCAAGACAACGGTCGGCTTCTTCCGGCTCGTGCCCTGGTTCATCCTCGGCTTTCTCGCACTTTCCGTTCTGCGCTCGCTCGATATCGTGCCCGCAACGGTGGCCGGCCCGCTGACTGCGGTCACCGGCTTCCTCACGGTCGTGTCGATGGCGGCGCTCGGCCTCGGCGTCGACGTTCGCGTTCTCGCGACCGTCGGCGGCAGGGTGACGGCGGCCGTGACGCTGTCGCTGATGCTCCTGCTCGCGATCAGTATCGGCCTGATTCACCTGTTCAACTGATGGTCCGCCCGGGCGGCGGCGCGGGATCGTGCGAACGGATCAGTCCAGCCTGAAGCCGATGCGCCTCGCATAGGCGCCAAAATCCGCGCGCTCGGGGCGGGCATATTGCCGTGCCTTATCCTCCGACCAGCCATAGGTATCGGCCAATCCGAACTCCCTGACATAGCGCTGAGCCGCGTAAGGCTGGGCCGCCTCGCGGCGCCGATCATAGGCCTCGATGGCATCATCGAGGCCGTCTTCGAGAAATGCGTTGTGATGCACGGTCACGGACAGCGGAAGCCGCATGCTGAGTTTCGGCGCCTCTGCAGGATATCCCACGGCAAGACCGGCTACCGGGAAGACATGGTCGGGAAGTTTCAGGAGCCGTGACAGCGCGTCGGAGTGATTGCGCACCGCGCTAACCGGACAGACGCCAAGGCCTTCGGCCTCGGCCGCGATCACGAACGCGGACAAGGCGATCGCCGCATCGACCGCGGCGTTGAAGAAGGCATCGAGGTGATCGTTGGCGAAATGCCTGTCGCGCAATGCGTGGATTCGGCGCTGTCGTCGATTGTTGCCGCAAAAGATGAGAAGGTTCGGAACGCCTGCGAGCCATTTCTGGCCTAACGGCCCGTCGGCGAGGAGCGCTCCGATCCGGGATTTCAGGGACGGCGAGTCGATGATGATGATGTCGCGCTGCTGGAGATCGCTTTTGGTCGGAGCGCATAGCGCCAGCGCGCATAGCCGCCGCAAGGTCCGATCCGGAATGATATCGGACCGGAATTTTCGAACCGAGCCGCGAGCCGCCAACTGACGGAGAAGGGGTGGGGCGTCGCCGCCGAATTCCACATCCGCAGCGTCAGGACCGAAGCGCTCGACAAGCGGGGTTTTCGAATTGGACATCTCGAAGGTCTCCAGACTTGAACGTCGGGATCATAAATTATTTGGTTGCGTTTTGGAGCACTTCGGAGCCGAATGATCGAAAAGATCGCGCCGTTTTCGGCGGAGGATGATTGCAATGGATATGAAACTAACGCCCGAGCAAACCAGGCTCCGCAGCGCTGCGCGTGAATTGGCCGAAACCGAATTCGCGCCGAAGGCGGCGGAGATCGATCGAACCGAAGCCTACCCTTTCGACAACGTGGCCGCTCTGAAGGACGCGGGCTTCATGGGCTATACAATTCCGACATCCTACGGCGGCCGGGGAGGAAGTTATTTCGAGGCGGCCCTGATCATCGAGGAAATGGCGCGGGTATGCGGGGCGACGGGACGCATCACGGTCGAAGCCAACATGGGCGCCATCTCCGCGGTCATGCAGTATGGCACCGAGAAGCAGAAGCGGATGGGAGCTGATCTCGTTCTTTCAGGCGACAAGCCGGCGATCTGCATCACCGAGCCGGAAGCCGGATCGGCCGCGACCGAGATGACGACGCGTGCGGACAAGCACGGCAACACGTATGTCATCCGAGGCAAGAAGCACTGGATCACGGGCGGCGGGGTTTCCAAGCTCCACCTGATCTTCGCCCGGGTATTCGATGAGCGGGGTGAGGAGCAGGGGATCGGCGGCTTCCTCGCCCTCAAGGGGACGCCCGGCCTGACCGTCGGCAAACGCGAACCCGCAATGGGGCTCCGCGGCATCCCCGAAACGGAGATCATCTTCGAAAACCTGGAAGTTCAGGACGACATGCTGGTGCTGCCGCCGCGCGGGCTTCGGCGCGGCTTTGCGGACCTTATCGACGCATACAACAGCCAGCGGGTCGGGGCCGGTACAGTCGCGCTCGGGCTTGCGCAGGGGGCGTTTGAGAAGGCCATGGCCTTCGTGAAAGAACGCAAGCAGTTCGGTCGCCCCATCGCCGAATTCCAGGGCCTGCAGTGGATGCTGGCCGACATGGCGGTCGCGCTCAATGCGGCGAGGCTGTCGCTTCATCAGGCAGCACTTAGCGCCGATCCTTTCCCGGATCCGCTTCTCGCGGCGCAGGCGAAGATCATCGCTTCCGAGACGGCCAACACGGTCACGAACCAGGCGCTCCAGCTGTTCGGCGCCAGGGGCTACTCGCGGGACTATCCGCTCGAACGGATGGTTCGGGATGCCCGCATGTTCACAATTGCCGGCGGCACGGCACAGGTGCTGAGGACGCTGGTGGCATCCAGGATTCTCGACACAAAACTCCCGCAGACCCGCAACGGATATTTGGAAGCGGTTCAGGCTCCGTCCCTCGCGGCGAAGTAAGCTCTTGCGGCGGTTCACACCGTGGATCAGGGTTGGCGCTTAGCGCCGCATCGCCTTTTGCGGCGGCCCTGCCACTTTCTCGCGCTCGGCGACAGGTGGGCTAAGGACGCGTGCCACGAGTTCGGCTTGCGCTACCTTCTCTCGCAGAGAAATCACTTCCGACATTTTTTGGAAGAGCTGATCCCGCGGGAGGCTACGCTGGTTTCTTGGCTGCTTCATACGCATCCAACTTCATACGCATTCAACGGCTCCGCAAAAAGCCTGCAAAGTGCAGGCCCGGCGTGCGGCACATTTTGGGCGCAAACGAGGCATTTCCATGCTTTCGGCCCAGCGTTACGAAGTTCGCGATGGCCGGCGTCGCCACTAAGGCGACCTTATCATATGTCGGTGGCTATGGCTCGCTCATGTAAGCTGCTCTTCGGCCTGTCACGGCAACAGTTCGAAAGCGCAGCGCGTATCTGACGCGGTCAGGTTTTTCGATAACTGCAATGATGCAGTGCACAACCTTAAATCGGCCCCAATCTTCTTCGCCAATCGTTGACTGGTGGGCAGCGTTCCTGAGTCTCAAAAATCAAAAGAGGACAGACGCGATGGCGAACGCACTACAAATAAACTTTGCTCTCTGGGGGATGATTGGCTGCGCAGCATTCAAGTCTGTGCAGCTCGTCCAATATCTGAACTGATCAAGCAAGTACCATTTTCGCAACCTCAGTTGCGGCCCAACTGAACGCGGAGAGCCAGCCGAGCATCGCGACGGCGGCTGCGGTCAGATAACCGGCTACCAAAACGCGCTGTTTCCATGTGCCGCTGCTGGCGGCAGCTGCTTTAGTGGGCCTGATTTCGGGGCGGATGTGCATGATGCTACTCCCTCGATGCGTCGGGCCATCTTTAGCCTGCGACTAATGGGTGCGATACGCGTCCAGCGCGTGAGCGGCGAAGATCACAACGCTAATGAGCGTGAGAATACCTGCTGTTGCCTCCATCATTGCTCGACCTCCCGCTGACCCATTGCGGCGAGGTAATTGCTGCGTGACTGGTTCCAAATCAATTCGAACAAAAACTGCATTTTGGTCATCCCCTGCTTGATGGAGATGAGGATACCCAGCCCTTTGTTTCAGGGTGGTTTCGTCGGCTCCGGAAAACGGTTTCGTCCCACGGACCGGCTGCTCGAAGGTGACGCCTTCGGGATCGTTCTCAAACAACGGCGCCAGCCGGGGGATAGGCTGGGGCGGACATCCCATATACCGGTGCCGCATCATCCCGCGGTGGCCGCCACCAGCGGTTCCAGCTTTAACCTCCAGCCGCGGCATCAATACTAACAGGCGAATTTCGTTGCTCTGGACCTCTGAGCCAATAGCCTGCAGTCGCCGGACGCGGGGCATATCCACCGCTCGATGCCGGCGACTTCAATACCTGCATTGATGTCCGATCAGGCGAACTGCGAAACATGCTCTTTCAGGACTGGCATCGCATGACGACCGCGAACAATCACCCGGAGACGTGGAGCTCAAAGCCCGCAGGGGCGGAATTTTGGCACCCCTGGACCGTGATCATTCCGAGGCGATCAATTGCCGGCCGCCTGGTGCGCGGGCGCGTGTGGCGCCGACATGACGGGCGTCGCTGGCGGTATAAAGAGTTTGTCGACAACCATCAGGGGCGGGATGGCACCGGGTCCTAGTAACGATCGGCGACTAGTTGGCCGGACGCGCATCGAGAAAGGCGCCCTGCTTTTCTTCAAGGGCCAGCTCGGGGTCCGCGCCTGCGACGTCACCGATGTGACGAATCGTGGCGCAGGAATTCGGACGCACGATTTGTCCGTGCTGCCGACCAGCTTCGAGCTGACCTTCGATAATTTTCGCACCGTCCGAAAATGCCGCCTGATTTGGCGTGAAGGTGATTTCCTCGGCTTGGCTTTCGAGAGCTAGCGGCACACTGGACGCCTTGCTCGACCGATTGCGACCGCTATGCATCGCCCGAAATCTGGCGGCGCAGTCATGACAATCGACACGCCCCATGTTTCCGCGCGGTGCGGAGCCCCAGGATTAGCCAATCTGCCGTCGGATGATCTTCCCCCGGGCAGTTCTTCCAATCGCTGGGAGGGGCCCGCAAGGCCGCCAGGGGCGAAAACAGAACGCCTTATCGACTGGCTCGATTCCACGATTGACGAGGGGAGGGAGTAGACGGCTGGGCGACCCGGCAGAAGACGGCGGCGACTACGAGCCGCGGGCTGGAAGCACCGAAGCCATGAAGCCAACGGCGGTGGGGCGGCCCCTGAAGCGCGGAACGAGCGAGACAGCCCGCCGGTTTACGCCGGCGAAGTCCCGGGTCGGTTTCTCCGGTCCGGGATCTTGGCGCGGGTATTGCTATGCACCCTCTACAGGCCGCCAAGTTTTCAAGGTGTGCCAAACTCGACCATTTGGACGTCACAATATGAAACACCAGCGCCATCTTGGGAGTCTCAACGCCGTACGGGAGGCGACCCAAGTAACCAACTTGATTGCCGACCTCTCCCGGATCGTCGATCTCCTTAACGCAGATATTGCCGCCAGAGAACAGGAAGCCGGAGTCACCGATCCTGCGCGCCCGGAATACCCCGGCCTTGCCAGAGAACTGAGAGCGCGCCGGGACAATCTGCTGGAAACGATCGACGCACTCCGGCAGCGAGATAGCAAAGCCCGATATTAAAGAGCGTTTACAACACTTGATAGTACATGGCTTTTTGCGAATAAGCGCGCATCTCACCACCAGCGGGTTCTTCTGGAGCCGAGGGCTGTTCTTCCGACCCGACTTTGTTCGACGGTCCCGCAATTTCAGCACGTGATGTCTTGAAATTATCGAGTGCTGTCGCGAGACTATCTAGACGCGCGGCAGGCGCGCGCCTGGCTGGTCCATTGTTATTTTCCCGCTCCGCTCGTTCGCCGGATAGAAGGGCAGCTAAGGCCTTCTTGTTTCGTCCTGTAGTGCCGGCGATGTCCCGGGCTTTGAGGGCAGGGTAGATAATAAAGACCAATATTCTTTAATCGAGGAACAGCGAGGAACAGGCGGCAGCGCTCGCTGTGTGCGATTGGAGGCGAACAAAAATGAACTTGGTAGAGTAAGCCATAAGTCAATGCAAAAGATCACCACGCTGCCTGCTTTGTGTGTTGTGTCAGCCATGCTCTTGGCGGAGGTGCCGGCGTTCGCCCAGGACCCGGCGGCCGTTCCGACTGACGCCGCACCGCCGAGTGGACGAGAAGTCTCAATCCTTGCGAAAGAAACCAAGGGGAGCCCGCAAAAGCCCGCAGAAGCTGCGCGGGATAACGACACCCAGGAGTCGCTGTGCCTAATGATCGAATCGGCGGCCAGAGCAAATGAACTGCCGCTTGAGTTTTTCGCACGCGTAATTTGGCAGGAAAGCCGTTTTCAATCGGACGCGGTGGGTCCGGTGACACGCAGTGGCAAGCGCGCGCAGGGCATCGCCCAGTTCATGCCGGGCACCGCGAGCGAACGGCGTTTGCTCGATCCGTTCGATCCAGTGCAGGCGCTGCCGAAATCGGCCGAGTTTCTCAACGAGCTTCGAGGTCAGTTCGGCAATCTCGGTCTGGCCGCGGCGGCCTACAACGCCGGGCCGAAGCGGGTGCAGGACTGGCTGGCCGGCATCGGCGCCATGCCGCAGGAGACGCGCAACTACGTCTTCGCCATTACCGGTACCAGCGTCGAGGATTGGGCGGCGGCCGGCAAGAATACAAAGATCTCTGATAGCGCACCGCACACTGGTTGTCGCGAGCTGATTGCGTTGCTCAAACGCGGACCCAATCGTTTTGTCGCTCAGCTTGAAAACGGGGTAAGACGCGCGGCCCTCAAGCTATGGGGCGTGCAGGTTGCCGCTGGCTTCAATCGCGATCACGCACTCGCGCAGTATGCGCTCGCAATGAAGGGGGTGAGCACCATCATCGGCCATCAGGACGACCCGAGTTTCCAGCCCATGCTGTTTCGCAGCCGTGGCACTAGTTCTTTCTACCAAGTTCGGATCGGCACCGACCGGCGCCGTGAGGCCGACAACCTTTGCGGACGCATCCGCCGTGCCGGCGGCGCTTGTCTGGTAAAGCGAAGCAGGGGTGGGACGGGCTAGGCTAGGCATGTTACGCAACAAGCCCAGCCGTGCAGATTTGCCGACTTTTCCCAACGAACAATCGCGGCCATCGGGCTAACACGCGCTTGTCGGCGCACTGCGCCCCTGATCATCAATACCTGGCGGGGCAACGCAAACGGCGCGGCGGCAGCGGAGTCGTTGAGGGATAGCGCAGTATCCTCAACGGGTCCGTTCGCCTCCGCCGTGATTTTAGATCGCACCAACTATTCGCAATAAGGAAAATGCGGCATCCATTTCTCAAATGGATGCCCGATAGCCTAAGATTGCAAGCTAGTTCGAGTGCGATCATCTCTGGGTGTGCCGCGGTCGGCAACTGGTGCTTTGTCTAGGCGCCACTTCAACGATTTTTCGATGCGCTCAACGTCTCCTTTTAACCGCTTTACTTCGAAATAGGCCTTCGCGAAGTTGCACTTGGCAGCCCGTGCCGTTGCGGTATTTTTACGCATGTCCAACCCTCCACTCCTGCAACAGCCTACAATCAAGATTTTTCGAGTGTAAGCTGCAATTGCTAATTCCTTCAGGTTCCCAAGCCGGAACATCCGCGAGCGGAAAATACTCTAGGTGTGAAAATCAACGGGTAGATCAAGGCGAGCCGCTGTCATCGCGCCGCCGTTTACGGCGCGCAATTCTGCCACCCCAGGCTGAAGGCCATTCCGCTGGGTGGACCGGCAAGGCCAGTGTTCTTCCGGGCTTTCTAGGGGGCAGGTTCCTGTGTATGCACAGACGCGGAACGGAAGTACTGTTTACCGTTCGGGGCAGGATTCTTGTCCCTGCATTTACGTTAACCATCCAAAGATGCTGAATCAGCCGTTTCCAGATTGATGGAGGCCAGACGTGGCTCTAATATTCTTGTTTGCCCGTGCAACGATTGACTAGCACATAGCAAAGCATTTTGGTGAACGAGCAGGCGTTCATGCGCCACACGATCGATACCGCACCGAGAAATGGGGAGTTTGTCATCATCGTAGATGATGCAAGCAACCGCTTCGATATCGCTCAATGGTTGGTATCGCGGGAGTGGGTTCGGGAAGATGGTAAGCCAAGCCAAATCACGCCTTCCCACTGGAGCCCCATTGCGATTGGAGAAAATCGGCCTTTTAGCCTGAATGCAGTCAAGGCGCCGCAGCAGGACGAGCCGATTCCTGTCCCCTCAAGGGACGAGGCGCCACATGAGCCATCTACGGATGACTTTGTTCCCGCTCATATCGCAAGTGCGCCTGCAATCGTTCCACATGTCGAGTCGCAAACAGCGGCAGTTCCACGGCCGCGGCGATTTGTGACTTCAATAGCCGTGGCCCTTGTGGCGGCATTGCTAATCGGCTTGTCTTTCCATGCCGAGTTGGAATCCCTTCTGGCAAGATATCCAAGCCTTCAGACTACTTTCGAAAAGCAGATCCAGCAGGCGAGCCAGGAAGCGCATCAGCCTCAGGTCGAACCCAATCCGGCCGGAGTGCCGCTCAACGCGCGGAGCGGGGCCCCCGTTCCGGAAGCACAACCACTCTCAGTGAGTAGTGAGCGTCACAACGCTTTGGCGAATGAGCTTGCTGAGGCCCGCCGCAGTCTCGATGCGATCAATCTTCAGCTTCGTTTAGAGACCGCTAAAGCGCAATCATTTGAACAGCAGCTGCAAAGGGAGCAGGAGCGTACCGCGGCGTTAACAAGTGAACTGGCGGAGGTGCGGCGCGACTTTGATACGAGGATGACATCATCGAGCAAGGCGAGTGAGGAGGCAGTACAGTCCGCGCGAATGCAGGAAGCTATGACAGCCGCCTTGCAGCGATCTTTCGAGGAAGAACGCAGTCGCAGCGCAGCGCTGGCGAGCGAGCTTGCGACGGCACGCCGCGACCTCGGAACGAGAGCAGCGTCCTCGAGCAATGCGGTCGATGAACTGGCACAACTAAGAAAAACGACGGAAGGCACAACGGCAGAGTTACGGCAATCCTTGCAGCAGGAGCGAGAAAAAGTTTCTGCGCTGGCGAGCGAGCTTGCGACGGCACGCCGCGACCTCGAAACGAGAGCTGCGGCCTCGAGCAACGCGGTCGAGGAGCTGGCACAACTAAGAAAAACGACGGAAGGCACAACGGCAGAGTTACGGCAATCCTTGCAGCGGGAGCGAGAAAAAGTTGCTGCGCTGGCTCCGGACCTTCAATCCACAAAGCGCATGAGCGGAGCACTCCAGTCGCCCGGTCCCACCTCGAGCGGCGAAAATGGTCAGACAAAGCCGGTTGCGGCTGAGCGGCCAGTGACCCCAGCGGTGCAAGGCGATCCGGAAGCGGTGGGATTGATGGCGCGCGCGAAAGTGTTGCTTGCTCAGGGAAATATCGGTGCGGCGCGTATCGTGCTTGAGCGAGCTGTTGAGATGGGCAGCGCCGAAGCAAGCTTTGCGCTCGCGGAAACGTATGATCCACGCATTCTTTCCAGCTGGGGAACCTACGGGACGCGCGGTGACACGTCGAAGGCGCGTGAACTTTATGCAAAGGCTTTGGCTGGCGGCATTCAACGAGCAAAGGATCGTTTCGACGCGTTGCGTCAATGAAAATTGTTGCTTCAATAATGTTATTTCACGGCATTCGTGACGACTCGACTGAGCCGGCCGAGGTCACCCTTCACTAAACAAACATTCTGATCGCCGCTTTCCGGCACGATCGAAGGCGTCGAATTTCTCCGCATCAGCGCGCCGTGATCGTCGCCCGCCATGCCATCACCTTCTCGTTATCGCCGGCGAGCTACCTGCAGAATCTCAAGGCAAAATGAACGATAAATCGCGCGCTTCTGAAAGTCTCGGCTTGAAACTGATGTATGTTGAGACCAGCTTTTCAGGACGATGATATGATTTTATTGACGAACAACAGGAATTCTCCTGACTCTCCGATGGTGACGCCAATTTCGTTTTTTCTGGTGCGGGCAACGCGGCCTGATAACGACGGGAAAAACCGGTGACCACTCTCCAGGCCGTGCTCTTCGGTATCATGCTGTCATGGACGCCATGCTTGCTGGCTTTTGCTTGGATACTTTGGCGTGCGCCACATGCACCGGGTGAGATCCGTCACCAGTCGCGCGTCGTCAGACCGACAGGTCCAATCCAGTATCGCCGAAATAAATCAGCGCGCAGGCGGTTCAGTGCGTATCTTTGCGGCGGATGAGGCTGAACTGCGTCCGCGAGCGGATAACAGAGCTGGCCCATTGTGGTCGCTGCAATAGATCTGCAGTTGGCGAGGGCTGGACCGTCGCATTTGACCTTGGGTGATCTTCTGCTGACGCTACAGAGTCAGGTGCCAGTCCGATATGCGTCGATGGGGTGAGCGGCGAAGGTCACAACGCTTACCAGGGCCGTAATCGTCATTGAGACTTCGAATCATAGCGCGACCTCGCGCGCGGCGATTGCGACGAGATCGAGGTGTCGGGGATCGCCGCCAGGCACTCCCGCGTCACGTCGTCGATG
>Ga0068864_100004337_pt1 | contig 11648 bp, 10 predicted proteins | sample KBSSwiS72_FD_66586 | JGI IMG/M metagenome (GOLD analysis project Ga0068864, IMG submission 66586) | Switchgrass rhizosphere microbial communities from Kellogg Biological Station, Michigan, USA - KBS Switchgrass S7-2 | ecosystem: Host-associated > Plants > Roots > Rhizosphere > Soil ...
GTTGTCGTCCAGACCCGGGGGCGGCCGTCCTGTTCGTCGCAAAAAACGGATTCGCCATCGACTGGATCGGCGTAACCCGCAAATTTGCGATAAGGGCCGTCGTCGTGCCGACGTATTGTTGTCAGTGGTCATAAAGATCTACGTTGGCCCATTGATCATTTCCCTGATCCAGCGCGGCCATATCGATGGCGTACACGCTTCTGCCCGTCCACGGGGCAGCACGATCTGACATCCCACTATCTCATCATGATAGTTCGATTCGTACTCGCGCCTCGCGAAATAGCGTCTTCCATTGTCTTCGCAGCGAAATGCCAGTTCCTCCTTTGCAAGAGTCCATTCGACGATTACGCCGCCTTGCGAGTTGATGAGCTGTAAATGCCATGAGTCGTCTGAATTGCCATGCAATTGGTTCCAACCGCGAGCAAAAGCGAAGATTTCCAGCGTGCAATGAAAAACTGTGAAGCCGGTTTGATCGTTAACGGAGCGGTTTTTCGTAAACATTGCCGGCACGATCGCATTGAAATCTCCGATTTCCCCGAAGACCGTGCCGTCCTCGCCAGTGACCTGCATGCGGTTGGGACGAGGCGCTGCCATGAAGTAGGCGGAGGTCTCCATGGTGTATTGACCATCCGGCAGTTGTAATACGCGAGACGTTTTTTCATTGAAACGACTGATCGTCACGCGCGCCGCTCCGCCAGCGGCCAAAGACGCCGGCTTAGTGTTCTCAGGGTGAGAATCAGTAGGCGTTGCACATCCTGTCAGCGTCGAAATGGTTGCGCCGAGTGAACCGACCAGCAAGCGGCGCCTCGTCGAGCTGTAGGTGTAGGAATCCCGCAGCGATTTAGACATGTGACCTCCGGTGATTGATTTGCAGTATTCGCGGCTCTAGGTGTGTGGACGGACGCGCCAACATATTCCTCTCAAACACGATTGAACTTTCCATTCGGCAATTCATCGCGCGGAGGTTTAAGGATTCTAAGCAGACACCCGGCTGATTATAGGTTCAATGCCGCTCGCATGGAGGTATCGGCCGTTCAATGTATTAGCGCAAGGCGCTGCCGTGCATGAAATAGCATAGACGATGCACAGTTCGTGCGTCCGTTAAGACTTTGCCTACACGGAAAAAAGAAGACGTCCGATGGTTGGCGCACAGTCGGCTCCGCATTCTCTACTCTCAGACATCTGCTCGGGGAGCTTTGCTGTGAAAATCATCCGCTACCTTTTGTATGCATTCGCGCTGGCGTTCAGCAGCACTGCCGGCGCTGCTTCTAATTATTCTTCGCTGATTGTTTTCGGCGACAGCCTGTCGGATCCCGGCAATGCGGCGGCGCTTACGGCGCTCGGCCCCTATGCCGCTTTTTTTCCGCCGTCGCCGTTTCCATATGACTTTCGCTTCACGAATGGGCCCACTGCCCCGGAGTATCTGGCAGGCATTTATGCCGCGCCAGTCGTGCGTGGCTGGCCTGATCCGGTCGGTGCCACAAACTTTGCTGTGGGCGGTGCTCTCAGGGTAGCGGTAACTACAACGTGTTGATAGATAGCCCGAGCGGTCTCGCCGCCGGTTTCCCCGCTGTGTCGAACACGGGTATCTCACAACAAATCGCGCGCTACAACCCGTCTGGTCTCAATCCTGCCAACACGCTTTTTCTGCTGTGGGGCGGTCCAAACGATGTCTTCTATGGATTTGCGCAATCCCAAGCCGGGGCGAGCGTCGACTTCAACGCGCTTGCGTCGCAGGCAGTAACGAATATGTCGAACAACGTTCTTTCGCTGGCGTCTTTAGGGGCGCGCAATATCCTCGTTCCCAACATGCCAGATCTCGGCCTCACGCCGTTTGCCTTGGCATTGGGCGCGACGTTTGCCGCATCAGCGACGGGGGTGACGAACGCGTTTAACGCCGGGCTTGCCTCGGCCCTTAGCGCCGATCGTGCCGCCTTGTCAGCGGCAGGCGTGCGTATATTCGAGTTCGATACTGCGCAGTTCATACGCAACACCGTGGCGCACCCTCCAGCAGGACTGACAAATGTTAGCGCGAGCTGCCTCTCGGGCGGACTTGCAGCGCTCGCCGCGAACTGCGCGGGCTACCTGTACTTCGACGACGTGCATCCAACCACATTCGCAAACCAGCTGCTGGCACAGCAATTTTCATTGGTAGCGGCGGTGCCCGAACCCGGCGTGTATGCTCTATTGGCTTGCGGACTGTTATTGATCGGTGCCGGACGTATAGGACGGCGCGCGGTCATCTAACACTCACCCGCCGTTATGCTCGGCGGCGGTTGCACGACGCATCGAATCGACGGACCGATCTCGAGCACACCGCATGCAGATGCGGCCCCGGTGTCGCCATTCATTCTTACGCCACGCTTACGTCGTCGCATCCGTTTCACACTTCGGCATAGCCGCGAACGTCGCCGACACGCATCGGGTATGATTGGTGCGGCCGCGTTAGAATCGCGCGGCGATTTGCCGCTCGCCAGCGGTCGATCGCACTAACGTCTCAACTAACCCGCCCTATCGCGCCCCTGCGTCCCACCATTCGCCATTGTGAAGCTATGTTAAATCCGATCGGCCGCCTTCTGTGATGGGCAAGTGGTTCCATTTGGCCAACGCCGCGCGGTTCTTCTTCTGGTTGCTGCTCATCGCGCTGTTGTTATTACAAGTCTTCGGCGGACGCGATATGACGCAGAAGAACCGCGACAGCCTGCTCGATCAATTCCAAAGCGAACGCAAGTCCCGGGTTATCGCACTCATCCATCGCCAGGAGAGCCGCAGCATATTGGGCGTGCCGGTCTCGTCCTCTATCGACATCGAAGATTCGGAGGCAATACTTCGCGCAATCCGGTTAACACCGGACGAGCAGCCCATCGATCTTATATTGCACACACCCGGTGGCCTCGTGTTGGCGGCCGAGCAGATTGCGAAGGCGCTGGTCGAACACAAAGGCAAAGTTACGGTATTTGTTCCGCACTATGCGATGAGCGGCGGAACGCTGATAGCACTCGCGGCGGACGAGATCGTCATGGATCGCAATGCCGTGCTCGGACCCGTTGATCCGCAAATTGGGGGACTGCCCGCCGCCTCCATTCTTAGCGTCCTTGATGTTAAGAAGCCGCAAAATGTCAGCGACGATATTCTGATCGTTGCTGACGTCGCTGCAAAAGCGCGCGCGCAGGTTGCCGTTTTCGTCGCCGGCATCCTGTCCAAGCATATGGAAAAAACCAAAGCCCAGCGTTTGGCGGTAGCCATGAGTGAGGGCCGCTGGACGCATGATTTCCCGATTCCCGTGGAAATGGCGTTGCAGATGGGCCTCCCGGTTACTACCAATATGCCACGCACGGTTTACGACTTGATGGATCTTTATCCGCAGGCAAACACGCAGCGGCCGTCGGTCATATACGTACCGATGCGCAGCACTCGTGACGCGAAGGCGGAGCCTCAGGCGCCGGGCAAGACTCCGTCGAACAACGGCACCGCGAAGTAACTGCTCCGGGCGTAGTTGTGCTCCCGAGCGGGTATCGAAGTCAATAATGAACAATCCAACAAATTTTTTGCGACAAGCGTCGGCACCTGGTAACAAAGTAAGTCTCATCTCCATCGCGCGGCGGGTGATGCGCGAGCGCGGTTTCTCGCCCGATTTCCCGCCGCAAGTTTTGGTGGAAACAAGTGCTGCTCGTGAGGCAAGCAGGGAAGGCGATCGATCGATCCAGGATCTGCGTAATCTGTTGTGGGCATCGATCGATAACGACAGTTCGCGCGATCTGGACCAACTGACGGTTGCGCAAGCGATGCCCGATGGCAGCGTCAAGGTTTTTGTGGCGATAGCCGACGTTGACGCCGTCGTGCGAAAAGGCAGCTCCACTGACGATCATGCACGTGTTAACACGACGTCCGTATACACGGCCGCAGCCGTTTTTCCAATGCTGCCCGAGAAGCTGTCGACTGATCTGACATCCCTGAGAGAGGACCAGGATCGGCTCGCGGTCGTTGTAGAGCTGGTTGTCACAGCGGGCGGCACAGTCTCTCACTCGAACGTTTACCGGGCGCTCGTGCGCAATCACGCCAAGCTCGCATATGACTCAGTAGCCGCGTGGCTTGGTGGTCAGGCTGCAACGCCATCGGCAATAGACGGTTGTACCGGACTCGCTGAACAATTGCGTCTGCAAGATCAGCTAGCACAGCTCATGGACCGGTACAGACATACGCACGGCGCATTGACGCTCGAAACGCGGGAGGCGCGCCCCGTATTCGAAGGCGAGTCCTTGATCGATTTGGAGATGGACACGGGCAACCGCGCCAAGCAGCTGATCGAGAACTTAATGGTCGCTGCAAACACTGCCGCTGCAGAGTACCTTGTGAATAAAGGTTTTCCCTCTCTACGGCGGGCGCTTCGATCGCCCGAGCGCTGGGACGCCATTGTGTCTCTTGCCGCGGGTCTCGGCGAGACGCTGCCTGCGGCACCCGATGCACCCGCGCTTGAGCGCTTTCTTACAGCTTGCCGTGCGCGCGATCCGGCTAAGTTTGCGGATGTTTCTCTTGCCGTTGTCAAGCTGCTGGGTCGAGGCGAGTATGTAATCGAGTCGCCTGAACAGCACCAGGCGCACTTTGCGCTTGCGGTGAATGATTACAGTCATTCCACCGCGCCCAATCGGCGCTATGCCGATCTGGTTACGCAGCGCTTGCTCAAGGCTGCCATCGATAACGCGCCGATACCATATGCGAACGACGAACTCTCTGAGCTAGCGCGGCATTGCACGGAACAGGGCGCCAACGCCGTAAAGGTCGAGCGCCAGGTCAGGAAGTCCGCCGCAGCGCTGCTCCTGGCGCCGCGTGTCGGCGAAGTGTTCGATGCGATTGTCACCGGCGCCTCGCAAAAGGGCGTATGGGTTCAGATCGCTTATCCCTTCATCGAAGGGAAACTCCTTGACGGCGCCCCTGCTATTGAAATCGGTGCGCACGTTCGCGTAAAGCTCGTGCGCACAGATGCGGAACATGGTTTCATCGATTTTGAGCGTATAGCTGCATGAAAGCGTGTTCATGATGCATCGTCCCGTCGCATATAAGAACGAAGAATTTCTCGACAGTGAAGATGCGCGTGTCGTGCGCATAATCGCCGAGTATCTCGAGCCGTTGCGCGACTTTCGACGGCAGAACGTTCAAAACACAATTGTGTTTTTTGGATCTGCGCGTACGACTCCGGACGGTCCCTTCGGGCGCTACTACGCGGAAGCCAGAGAGCTCGCTCGACTGGTCACGCTTTGGTCACAGTCGCTGCCGACACACCACCATCACTATATCGTCTGTTCGGGCGGAGGCGGCGGCATCATGGAGGCGGCGAACCGCGGCGCGCGCGATGCCGGCGGCAGAACAGCCGGCCTCAATATAGGGTTGCCGCACGAACAAAAGCCGAACGATTTCATTACGCCGGAACTGTGTTTCGAATTTCACTACTTCTTCATGCGCAAGCTATGGTTCGCACATTTGGCGCGCGCGCTGGTTGTGTTTCCGGGCGGTTTCGGGACAATGGATGAGTTGATGGAAATCCTGACGCTTGCGCAGACTGACAAGCTCGAGCGCCGCATTCCCGTTCTGTTGTATGGCTCCAACTATTGGAATGAGATAATCGATTTCGATGCGCTCGTGCGGCATGAGATGATTTCGCCTGAGGATCTCGAGCTGTTCAGGTATGTGGACGACCCGGCGGTCGCATTGGGCATCCTGCAGTCAGCGCTTGTCCCCGAAAAGGATAGCAAACCGCCGGCACTGCTAAGTTCGCGCACGCCGCACGGGTGATGTCCTGCGCTATCGCGTGCGCCATCGATTTCCGATCTCTCGCTGATGGCACCGATGCTCGTCCGGGCGCGGTGTGTTGGGGTATAACGCCAGCTGCCCGCGTAGAGGAACTTTGCAGCGGTTCAAATGCCCATTCTGTGACGTGGAGTAAATATATGTTCAAGACCTGTTTTGCGGGCGCCCTTGTGTGTGCTGTGAGCGCGGCCCCCGCCGTCAACGCTCAAACTTATCCGGCCAAAGTGATTCAGATGATAGTGCCGGTCCAGGCAGGGAGCGGTGCTGATGCGATCCTCCGTATTGTCGCAAACAAGATGGCGGAAAACATGAAACAACAGATCGTTCTCGACAATGCGCCGGGCGCAGCCGGGCTGATCGCGATGGAGCGCGCGGCGCGAGCGCCCACGGACGGCTACACGATCGCCGGCGTCAATGACGGCAGCCTGGTGATGACGCCGCACCTCTACAAGAAAGTTAATTACGACGCGCTGAACAGCTTCGAGCCGGTCAGCCTGCTCGCCAAGATCAATTGGGTCCTGATCGAGAATCCCAATCTGCCGGCCAAGACCGTCAAGGAGCTTATTGCCCTGGCTAAATCGCGTCCCGGGCAAATCGACTACGCGTCCGGTGGTAACGGCAGTCCGCAACACATCGCGATGGAGCTGTTCTCCGCCGAAGCGCGAGTGAAGTTGAATCATGTGCCCTATCGCGGCGCTACACAGGCCGCTCTTGACGTTGTCGGCGGTCAGATACCTTGCATGTTTACCGCAACGTCTATCGTGCTTGGCAATGTTCGCGACGGCAAAGTACGCGCCCTCGGAGTTGGGAGCGCCAAACGCTCGCCGTTGCTGCAGCAAGTGCCGACGATTTCGGAGGCAGGCCTGCCCGGCTTCGAATATTTCACCTGGGCGGGCATCTTTGTGCCAAAAGGGACGCCGAAGCCGATCATCGACAAACTCAATGCAGAGGCCGTGAAAGCGGTCAATGATCCAATGACCCGTGACCGGCTGCTTGAAAACGCACTCGATCCCGTGGGTTCAAGCGCGGAGGAGTTGAGCCGGCTTACGCACGAGGGCTATAAGCGCATGGGAGATTTGATACAGAAAATAGGGTTGCAACGGCAGTGACACGGGTGAACGCAATATCATGAGCGCGAGTCCAAATGTGTCTGTGCCGTCCGAGCTCGATGCGAACAGTTCCAGACAAATGGAAACTCCAGCAATCACCCGGAATCGCTGCATAGTTCCGTCGCCAGACGAGCCTTGGGTTAGCGCAGGCAAAGGAGTCAGGTATGGCGCAAGCAAACAACAGTAACGAACATCAAAGTAAGTGCGCGCACGAGGGGTGCAATTGCATGATCGCCCCGAGCCAGCACTTTTGCAGCGATTACTGCGCGAAATCAAGCGACGCGGCAATCAGCGGGACGCTTCCTGGCCCAAGAACCAAGGGTCCGTGCAAATGCGGGCATCCGGATTGCCAAGGCTGATATCAGTCCCATCAGCGGACTTCTGCCGGTAATTTGCGCGGTCGGTGTAGCGCGCCACTTTCCGCGCATTGACCTCGTCGCATGCGCAGGGTGGACGCCCCATGGCCCAGGATAACGGTCGCGGCGCATCGGGCATAATGCGTACGCTCGGAACATCCGCTCGCCAGTGTGGTCGAAGTCGGCGTCGTCGGGATTCACCGTGTTCACCGCCAGCGCCGGCATAGCGCTTACCTCCTGATGGAGTTCCCGTGAAAAAGAAACTGTTATGGCTGATCCTCGTGCTGGCGGCTGCCGCACAAGGTGCATCGTTAGAAGGGGGAATATCAACACCGGCAGGTTTACGGCCAGAGCCACAGGAGGCTCGTGCAGCGCACCTCGCGGCCGAAGTGCTGTCCCGCTACCATTACAAGCCGATGCCGCTGGACGAAGCATTGTCTGCCAAGATCTTCGATCAGTACTTGAAAGCGCTCGATCCGGAAAAGCTTTTTTTCGTTCAAGATGACATTGACCAGCTTTCGGCGTACCGGTCCAGGCTCACGGAAGCTCTGGTCAAGGAAGATCTCACCGTACCCTTCGCTATCTTCAATCAGTATCAGCAGCGAGCGGCCGACCGCTTCGCCTACGCGCGCACGCTTGTAAAAAATGGTTTCGACTTTGACAAGGATGAAACTTACCGCTATCTGAGAGAAAAAGAGCCGTGGGCAAAGAGCGAATCAGAGATGCGCGACTTGTGGCGCAAACGCGTCAAGAACGACTGGTTGAGGCTCAAGCTTGCAGGCAAGGATGACAAGAGCATTGCAGACATCCTCGACAAGCGATACGACAATTTTCTGAAGCGCATCGGACGCATCAAGAGTACGGATGCGTTTCAAACCTTCATGAATGCATACACGATGGGTATCGAGCCCCATACGAACTACATGGGGCCGCGTGCCGCGGAGGATTTCGATATCGCAATGAGACTGTCCCTGGTTGGCATCGGTGCTGTGCTCATGGAATCGGATGAGTACGCGACCGTACGGGAGCTCGTGCCGGGCGGGCCTGCCGCTGCGTCGGGCCAACTCAAGGTCGGCGACCGCATAGTGGGGGTTGCCCAAGGCGAAAGCGCGGCGATGACGGACGTGCTGGGTTGGCGGCTCGACGATACTGTGGCGTTAATTCGGGGCGCTGCTGACTCCGTCGTGGTCCTGGATGTGCTGCCGGCCGAGGCCGGGCCCGATGGCAAACATAAACTGATTTCGCTTGTTCGCAAAACAATCAGTCTCGACGCGCAGGCGGCGAAAGCATCTGTCCAGGCCGTGACTGAGGGAAATGTGACTCGTCGCGTCGGCGTGATAACGCTGCCCTCGTTCTATGAGGATTTCGGAGCTAAGCAAAAAGGCGTTAAAGATTACAAAAGCGCTGCCCGCGACGTCACTCGGTTGCTCGCTGACTTGAAAAAGCAAAAGATAGACGGCCTTCTTATCGATCTGCGCAATAACGGGGGCGGGTCGCTGGCTCAGGCGGTGGAACTCACCGGTTTATTTATCGACAAGGGACCGGTAGTCCAGGAGCGTATGGCAAGCGGGAAGGTCTCCGTTCAGAGCGATGAGCAGGCTGGAGCCGCCTGGGATGGTCCACTCGGTGTACTGATCAACCGCGGTTCCGCGTCGGCATCGGAGATTTTTGCTTCTGCAATTCAGGATTATGGTCGTGGTCTGATCATCGGTGAGCCAAGCTTCGGCAAAGGCACGGTACAAACGATGCTGAATCTCGATGAAATGGCGAAGAGCAAATCTCCGCAATTCGGCGAGCTCAAGCTGACGGTGGCGCAGTTCTTCCGGATCAACGGCGGCACCACGCAATTGCTCGGCGTGAAACCGGACATAGCCTTCCCGGAGGTTTCGAATGGCGAGGCGTTCGGCGAGTCGAGCTTCGACAATGCGCTGCCCTGGGCGCAGATACAACCGGCGAATTATTCGCCCGCCGGGGATATGAAAGGCGTGCTGCCTATCGTTATGGCGCAGCATGAAGCGCGCATCAAGACGGATAAAGACTTCAAGGCCTTGCAGGAAGACAGTGCTGAACTAAAGCTTCGGCGCGAGAAAAACGCCGTCTCCTTGAATGAACGCGTGCGACGCGCCGAGCGCGATGCGCAGGAAGCTCGCCTTAAGTCGCGTGAATTATTAAGTGACAGTGGCTCGGGTGATCAGGATGTCCGCGCAAGGGCCGCAGCCCGTGCGAACGACGATGCGCTTCGCGATGACGGTTTGCAGGCTGACGAACGGAATATCGCTAATGAGCTCGCCGCGGAGAATCTGCGCAAGAAGGCGAAAGACGTCCTGCTCAATGAGGCGGTTCGCATTGTGAGCGACGAAGCGATAGCACTTAAGAATGATGCGCAACTTGCAGCACGTGCTAAACGCGCAGCGCCCGCCGTCGTAAACTGACTAAAGGGCGCGTCGAGCGGCGCCGTTCTCGCGCGCTTCAAAGACGGTTACGGTCCGGTTGGCGCATGGTTTCTGCTGCTCAAATCGCACGCGACGAATGCGGCGGGTGAGTTTTATGAGAAGGACCGCTATCCGGAGATCAAACAGCGCGTTGGCGACTACGTCGATATACAACCGATGCCGACGTGCTTGCGCAATCATGCGATGATCGAAGAGATCAAGGCGGGCAAAGGCCCGATCTACATGCATACGCAGCACGTGCTCGATACGAAGGAAAAAGAAGAGCTTGGCTGGGAGGATTTTCTGGACATGACGATTGGTCAGGCGGTCGTCTGGGCAGCGCAGAACATCGACCCGAAAGAAAAACCATCCGAATTGATAACGGCGGAGCCTTACATGGGCTCGCATGCGACGTGCTCAGGCGCATGGGCAAGCGGACCGGAGGATTGCGCACCCGCCGATTATCAGTGGGGCTATAACCGGATGACGACGGTGAACGGGCTCTTCGGCGCAGGCGATACGATAGGTGCTCAGCGCATAAGTTCTCAGCCGGCTCTTTCACGGAAGGCAGGCTTGCTGCCAAGGCGGCTGTCCGCTATGTGATGGACATGAAGTCGGATGTGCCCCGCATCGATGATGCTGAAATCAGCAGGCTGCGCGAAACGGTATACAAGCCGATGGAGAATTTCCGCGTCGGCAGGAATGAAATCGTCGCGGGTACCGTTGCCCCAAGCTACATCACGCCTCTGCATGGCTTGCAGCGGCTTGAGAAGATCATGGACGAATATGTGGGCGGCTACAGCATGTTCTACGTAACGAGCGAGCCGCTGCTCAATCGGGGACTCGAACTTCTCAAGATGCTTACTGAGGATTTTGAGCACATTGGCGCCGACAGCCTGCACCAGCTGCAGCGCGCATGGGAACTTCAACATCGTATTTTGACTGCGGAAGCAGTGACGCAGCACACACTGTTCCGGAAAGAAACGCGGTGGCCCGGTTACTACTATCGCGCTGATCATCAAAAGCTCGATGATGCCGACTGGCACGTTTTCACCGGATCGAAGTACGACGCGCGGACCGGTGGCTGGCAAATGTCCAAGCTGCCCGTTCACCATATCGTCTAGCTACGCGGATTTGACGCGCGTCTGCACATCTCATGGCATAGCGATGTGATATAGAACCTGGGCCGCCGCTTCATAGACTGCCCGTAGTCCACCAGCACCCCAGCGGCCCGTAGAGCGCAGGCGCCGATAGCGAGTGCGTGCAACGTAACATTAGGCATGCGTGATCGGGGTATTGCGCGTTCTGCGCTGATCTACATGCCATACAAGACCTGGCACTATACGTACCATTTGCGTTCACCTGTCGAGGAGCTCAACAGCCTTCGAAGGCGATGATCTAGACGCAGTTTCCATTCGACGGTTCACGCCGGCAACGAGCGACTGCGGCGTGAGCCACGTGCATGCAGTTGGAGAAGTCGAACGCAACCCGGACGTGACATCCTTGTCACCTAACCATGAGAACATTATTGATATGACCCAAAGGGAAGCGACAGTAACGGCTGATTTGGCGGCATGGTTATGCGCTCAGAAGTATGCGGATTTCCCGGGCCCGGTAAGGAACACGGCGCTCGACGTTGTCTTCGACGCAATTGGATGCATGGCGGCGTGCTCCACGTTGCCCGAAGTGCAAGCAGTCGTGGAACTTGTTACCCAAGAGGGAGCCCGCGAAGACTGCACGGTCATCGGTCATCGTTTAAAGACTTCGCCCGTCAACGCCGCCATGGCGAACGGCGGAATGGCGCACGGTGACGAGGTCGATCCGGTGCATATGACATCGGTCGGCGGTCATGTCGCCGCAGGCCCGGTTCCAACGGCGCTTGCGGTGGGGGAATGGCTCGACGCCAGCGGTGAGGATGTGTTGCGCGCTGTGGTTCTGGGCTATGA